>UOEE01000167.1_pt1 | contig 10460 bp, 9 predicted proteins | sample 1990011 | NCBI WGS metagenome assembly UOEE01 (sample SAMEA4728526, study PRJEB27164) | hydrothermal vent metagenome | biome: marine basaltic hydrothermal vent biome; feature: marine hydrothermal vent; material: mineral | place: Pacific Ocean | collected 2011-06-14/2011-07-23 | depth 1741 m | reverse complement strand
CCGGTAAAGGTCGCGGCCAAACGATGTGCACAATATTATGTCAATCACCGCTGGTTGGGCGGCACGATGACCAATTGGACGACCATTTCCAATTCGATCAAACGTCTACGGACCTTGGAAGGGTTGCTGTTGGATGGCGCGGATACTGGTCTCACCAAAAAAGAACTGATTCGCTTGACCAGAGAGTTGAACAAACTTGAACGCTCATTGGGCGGCATCAAGGATATGGGCGGTATTCCTGATCTGCTGTTTATCGTCGATACCAATAAGGAAGTCATTGCATTGGGCGAAGCCCGCAAATTAGGCATTCCTGTTGCAGCGATTATCGATACTAATTCCAGCCCGGAAGATGCGGATTTTCCTATTCCCGGAAATGATGATGCGGCCCGCGCCATTACCTTGTTCTGTGAGTTAATTGCCGATGCGGCGTTGGACGGAATGGCCGATGCGCAAATTGATATGGGTGTTGACCCCGGCGAAGCGGTAAACCCGGTTGAGCCGGTACTGGTAGAAACAGAAGCTGAAATGGCAACTGCGCAAGTAGAGAAAGAAAAAGCTGCCGAACCGAAACCCGCAAAAGAAGCCAAAAAAGCCGAGCCAAAACCTGCGGCAAAAGCAGAAAAGAAAAGCGAACCGGTAGCAAAAAAACCTGCAAAACCGGTGGCGGAGAAAAAAGTTGCACCAGCCAAGAAAGAGGCGACTGCTAAAAAAATAACACCAGCAAAAAAACCCGCTGCTGCAGAAAAAAAACCTGCCAAAAAAGCACCTGCTAAAAAAGCTGCTGCCAAAAAAGCGCCAGCCAAAAAGGCAGAGCCTAAAAAGCCAGCTGCTAAAAAAGTTGTGGCAAAATCGGACGATTGATTTTACCGCTTCAGCCCGGCGATACTGCAATGCTGCATTTTTGTGGTTTGCAGTTTCCGGTTTGAAAATATTTGAATAATGTGCGGCGTCTCATGTCGCGCTCCAAAACGAAGGAACAGACCTATGGCCCAAATTACAGCGGCATTGGTGAAAGAATTGCGCGTAGCATCTGGCGCGGGCATGATGGATTGTAAAAAAGCGCTCACGGAATGTGACGGCGACATTACCGCCTCTATTGATTGGTTGCGGGCCAAAGGTTTCTCTAAGGCCGCCAAAAAATCAGGTCGCGTAGCAGCCGAAGGCTTGATTGCATTGGCTGGCAAGGGTGCATCTGCTGGCATGATTGAGTTGAATTCCGAGACTGATTTTGTCTCGAGAAATGCTGATTTTCAGGCTTTTGCACTGGAACTTGCTGCGATTTCGGTTGTTTGTGATGGTGATCTTGCGCGCATTCATGAAGCTAAAATGGCATCTGGTAGCATTGTTTCTGAGGCGCTCACCCAATTGATTTCAACCATTGGCGAAAACATGAATTTACGCCGGGCCGTGAGCCTAAGCGTAGAACAAGGCGTGGTTGCCACCTATGTTCATAATGCGGTTGCTGATGATATGGGCAGTATTGGTGTACTGGTGAGTTTACAAAGTTCCGGGGATGCGGATAAGTTAACTGAAATTGGCCGTAAAATTGCTATGCACATTGCGGCAACTTCACCATTGTCGTTGAAGGTGGACGATTTGGACCCGGCTGCTGTTGAGCGGGAACGGGCGGTGTTGATTGAACAGGCTAAAGATTCTGGAAAACCGGATAACATCATCGAAAAAATGGTGGAAGGCCGCATCAACAAGTTTTTCTCGGAAGTTGTTTTGTTGAAACAGACATTTGTCATGGACCCGGATTTGACCATTGAAAAATTTGTACAAGCCAGCGCCAAGGATCTAGGCACAGATATAACGCTTGCTGGTTTTGCTCGTCTGACCATTGGTGAAGGCATTGAGAAAGTAGAAGAGGACTTTGCGGCAGAAGTTGCTGCGGTCGGCAATAAGGGTTGATGTAATTTACCGTCTGGAAAACATCAAACGATTGACTTTATTTGGCCCTGTTTGCAAAACATGAATCTACGTACACATTTTTGTGAAATGGGTTAGAGTACAGATTGTGAGTCGGTAATTCAGGAAGTCCTCCGCATGGATCAAGCATCAACTCGTCCAAGTGAAAACAAATATCGCCGGGTTTTGTTAAAACTGTCTGGCGAATCTTTGATGGGCGAACAAGACTATGGAATTGACAACACAGCGGTCAAACAGATTGCTGGCGAAGTGGTTGATGCTTTGCGTAGCGGCGTGCAAATATGTCTGGTCATTGGCGGCGGCAATATTTTTCGCGGCCTTTCCGCATCCGAACAGGGAATGGAACGGGCCACGGCAGATTATATGGGCATGTTGGCCACGGTGATGAACGCACTGGCCATGCAAAATGCGTTGGAAAGTTTAGGCGTTGAAACCCGGGTGCAATCGGCTATCCCGATGATGTCGGTTTGTGAACCGTATATTCGGCGCAGAGCCGTGCGTCATATGGAACGGGGCCGGACGGTTATTTTTGCCGCCGGCACAGGCAACCCATTTTTCACCACAGACACCGGCGCAGCTTTAAGAGCTGCCGAGATGAATTGCGATGCGCTGTTAAAAGGGACACAAGTGGATGGGGTGTATTCAGCCGACCCCAAAAAAGACAAATCGGCACAAAGATATGATCGATTGAGTTATGGAAAAGTATTGGCAAAAAATTTACGGGTGATGGATGCTGCGGCTGTGGCGATGATGCGGGACAACAATATCCCGATTATTGTTTATTCCAATCAGGTTGCGGGTAGTTTACAACAGGTTCTTGCTGGTACCGGGTTATGTACAATCATCGATAATGGCGAAACCGAATAAGGGACAGAAAATGGCATCCTATGATATTGACGATATCCAACGAAGAATGGACGGGGCTTTTGCCGCGCTGAAACATGAATTTTCAGGTTTGCGAACTGGTCGAGCCAATGCGGCGATGCTGGATAATGTAACTGTAGATGCCTATGGGGCAGCCACGCCGTTAAATCAGGTTGGAAATGTCAATGTTCCTGAGCCGCGAATGTTATCGGTTTCGGTGTGGGACAAAAGTTTGGTGGCTGCGGTGGAAAAGGCAATCCGTAATGCAGATCTTGGAGTAAATCCGATTGTTGACGGGCAAAATATCCGTATTCCGGTTCCGCCGCTGAATGAAGAACGCCGCATTGAGATGACAAAACTGGCTGGACGATTTGCTGAAAATGCCCGTGTTGCGGTGCGCAATGTGCGACGTGATGGTATGGAATCCTTAAAAGCTATGGAAAAAGATAGTGAAATTGGCGAGGATGACCATAAACGGATGAGTAATGACGTACAGTCTGCAACTGATGCAGAAATTGCAAAAATTGATGCAGCATTGGCGACAAAAGAAGAAGAGATCATGCAGGTATAAACCAGTGTCTGTGATTGCTTCTAAATCAAAAATAAAGTCTCCGGCCCATGTGGCCATCGTGATGGATGGCAATGGCAGATGGTCGCAATCGCGTGGGAAATCGCGTAGGGCAGGGCACCAAGCGGGTGTGGATACCGTGCGAAAAATTGTCAAATATGCTGCAAGTTGTGGCACCCAGTATTTGACGCTTTATAGTTTTTCTACTGAAAACTGGAAGCGACCGAAAGAAGAAATACAAGCCCTATTTGGATTGTTAAAAGCGTTTGTGAAAAAAGATTTGGCGCAATTAAACAAAGCCAATGTACAAATTACTGTGTTGGGAAGCCGTTCCAAACTGCCTGAAGAGATCAAATTATTGATTGAAAAAGTTGAAATAAAGACCGCAGCAAATAATGGCCTAAACCTGAATATCGCTTTTAATTATGGTGGGCGTGATGAAATTGTGCGCATGACGCAAAAACTTGCTAAGGATGTGCAACAAGATAAGTTAGATATAGCTGATATTGATGAAAATATGCTTTGCCAATCACTGGATACAGCAGGGCAACCAGACCCGGATATGATTATTCGTACAGGTGGAGAAAATCGCATTAGTAATTTTTTGCTTTGGCAAAGCGCCTATGCGGAATTTATTCTTCTTGATGTTTTGTGGCCGGATTTCTGCACCAAGGATTATGACCTTGCGTTGGAAATATACGGGGCGCGACGGCGACGAATGGGCGGGCTGAATGATGAATAAGCTGCCTCTTGTTCAAATGCTGCAAAAACGTAGTTTTCAGGTCCGGCTGATCTCGGCATTGATTTTGATCAGCATTGCGTTGGCTGGTGTTTTTGCGGGCGGTTATTTTTTTACCGCTCTGGCTGGCCTGTTTGGTGCGTTTATGTTGGTTGAATGGAAAAATATATCTGATCCAAATGGGAAAAACCTGCCGCATATATTAAACGGCTTTGCCTTGGTCACCACGGTTCTTCTGACCACCCTTGGCCATATAACCTTGTCCGGTATTGTGCTGTTTTCATTTGTATTTTTGAATAGTTTGGAACGTGCCCGGCGTGGCGGTGCTTGGCGTGCCGGGTTTGGGTTGCTTTATCTGTTATTGCCTGTGCTTTTGTTGTTGTTATTGCGGGATATGCACGGTGGTTTAGGCCTGATGTTGTTTATATTTACCGTGGTTTGGGCTGCAGATTCAGGGGCTTATTTATTGGGCAGCATTATTCGGGGGCCAAAACTATGGCCTGAAATTAGCCCGAACAAAACTTGGTCAGGCTTCTTTGGTGGTATCTTTTTGGGTACTGTATCCGGCGCGGTTTTGGCCATCAGTTTGGGCAGGGATCCGGTTGCTTATGGCGGATTGGCGTTTGTTTTGACCATTGTTGCGGCTGGCGGCGATTTACTAATCTCTAGGATGAAACGGCATTTTGGTGTTAAGGACACAGGCGACACGATCCCCGGACATGGAGGGGTGATTGATAGAATGGACGCATTTTTGGCCGCCGTTTTGGTTTGTTCCGCGTTGATTTATGAATTTCCGGGGATATGGGGCCGGTTCCTGTAAATGTCCAAACTCCAAATAAAAAAAGTAACCGTATTGGGTGCAACCGGCTCTGTTGGTTGCACGACATTGGATATACTTCGTGACCAACGCGCAATGGCAGGGCGTGACAGCGTGCAAGTTATTGCCTTAACCGCCAATCAAAATTGGAAAAAACTAGCTGAACAAGCGCTAGAATTTGCCCCAGAATATGTGGCATTGGCCGATGCAGAATTTGCCGATGATTTGCGTGATGCGCTTTGCGGCAGCAAAATTGAAGTGGGGTGTGGCCCGCAATCGCTGCTTACAGCTGCCGCGATGGATGCCAATTGGGTGATGGCTGCTATTACGGGCGCAGCTGGATTACCATCTATTTTGGTGGCAGCCAAACGAGGGTGCATTTTGGCATTGGCCAATAAGGAATCGCTTATTTGTTCTGGGGCTTTATTAAAAAACACCTGTGCGCAAAATGGAACCACCTTGTTGCCGGTTGATAGCGAACATAACGCTATTTTCCAGGTTTTTAATCCAGCGATGAAATCCATGGTGGAACGGGTTATCCTGACCGCATCCGGTGGTCCATTTCGCCAATGGAGTGCAAAAGATATTGCAAATGCGACCCCTAAGCAGGCCATTGCCCACCCGGTTTGGTCGATGGGAGCCAAAATTTCAGTAGATTCTGCCTCATTAATGAACAAAGGACTGGAATTAATTGAAGCTCGCCATCTTTTTGACGTAAGTCCCGATCAACTTGAGGTGCTGGTCCACCCGCAATCGGTGGTCCACGGTTTGGTTGAATACAAGGATGGCTCCATGCTGGCACAACTCGGCCCACCGGATATGCGGGTTCCCATCGCTTCGGCATGGGGCTGGCCCGCGCGGATTCAGACCAATGGCAAGAAATTATCGCTATCAGATATTGGTCGCCTTGATTTTGAGGAACCCGATATTGATCGTTTTCCCGCGCTCAAACTGGCCCGTAATGCAATGAATACAGGCGGCAATGCTTGCAACGCTCTTAGCGCAGCTAATGAAATTGCTGTGGCCTCGTTTTTGCAAGGACAGATTGGCTTTTCAAAGATTTGCGAGGTTGTTGAGTTTGTAATTGAAAGTGGGGATGATAGTGGGTCAAATTGGTCCGGGGAACCGGGTGGATTTGAACAAGTGTTTGATATAGACCATCGAGCGCGGCTTGCTGCACAAACAAAAATACAGGCTTTATGATTTTGCATGTGCAAATGTGGTGAGAATTTATGAGTGTTTTGATTTTTTGGCTGGGTTCTGTCCTGTCGTTTTTGTTCGTTTTTACCATTATCGTGTTTGTGCACGAAATGGGGCATTTTCTTGCGGCCAGATTTTTGGGCTTTAAGGTCGATGCGTTTTCAATTGGTTTTGGTAAACCACTATTGAACTGGACGGATAAAAAAGGCACCGAATGGCGAATATCGGCCTTACCGCTTGGTGGCTTTGTCAAGTTCGCCGGTGATGCAGGCGTGGCAAGCGTACCTGATACGGAAAAACTGGACGAGATAAAAAAAGAATTATCGCCAAGCGCAGACAAAAAAAATGATGCTACTAGCGGAATATTCCATTTTATGCCGGTTTGGCGCCGCGCTGTTGTTGCCGCTGCGGGTCCCTGTATGAATTTCATTTTTGCAATTTTTATTTTTGCATCTTTTCTAACTATTTTTGGTTCACAATATAGAAACACAGTCGTTGATCATGTTACTGTAGGAAGTCCGGCAGAGTTGGCGGGGTTTCAGGCAGGTGATTTGATTACCTCGGTCAATGGCGAGGAAATCGAGAGTTTTCAGCGGTTGGCCAACATGGTTTCAATCAGCGCCAATGACCCCATTCAGTTTATTGTCAAACGCAACGGCTTTGATCTTGCCATAACCGCAACACCTGAATCCGTAACCGAAGCGGACCCTTTTGGTCGAATGGCAAAAAAAGGCAAACTTGGTATTGCTCCAACGCAGGAAATTCTTCGCAAAAAATTTAATCCACTAGAGGCACTGGTTGAAGGCTCATTGATGACCAAAACGGCCATCACCGACCAAATCACCTTTGTTGGACGATTATTTCGCGGCAAGGGGAGCGCTGAAATGCTCGGCGGTCCGATGCGAATTTTTTATTATGCAGGAAAAGTTGGCTCCAAAAACACCGATGTCGCTGCCAAAGACCAACGAACCTTGGGACAAAGGGTCATCGCCTTGATCCTGCTGGCGGGTTCGTTATCGGTTGCAATCGGACTGATTAACCTAGCGCCGGTTCCGATGTTGGATGGTGGGCATTTGCTTTTTTATGCGTATGAAGCGGTTGTTGGGCGGCCTTTGAACGAACAAGTGCAAATAATTGGCTATAAAGTTGGATTTTCTGCTGTTATATTGTTATTGGCCTTTGCCACATTCAATGACTTGCGCTATTTCAGCGTGTTCGATTTTTTTGGTCGATTGTTTTCCTGAAAAACAAGACAAGGATAGGATAGCTCATGCCGCGTTTTGGCTTGCACATTTTGGTCGCCATAGTCTTTTGCACTTTTGCAACGGCTATGCCTTTAATGGTGCGTGCGCAAACAGCAGCCCAAGCAACTGAACCAAAGACGCAATCTCGAATTCGACAAGTGATCGTGCAAGGCAATCAACGTCTCGAAGTTGGCACAGTTCAATCTTATTTGTTGTTGGGGCCAGGTGATATTTTCGATCCACAACTGATTGATTTGTCATTAAAAACTCTTTTTGCAACCGGTTTATTCGCTGATATTTCCATTCGCGAGCAAAATGGTGCGTTGGTGGTTGAGGTTGTCGAAAACCCAATTATTAATCGGGTTATATTCGAAGGAAACCGGGCCTTAAAAGAAGAAAAACTGCGAGATGAAATACAAGCACAACCCAGAGCCATATTCACCCGGGCCAGAGTGCAAAGTGATGTGCAACGAGTTATTGAGTTGTATCGAAAATCAGGCCGCTTTGCTGCAACTGTGGCACCAAAAATTGCGGAGCAACCGCAAAATCGGGTGGATTTAATTTTTGAAGTTACAGAAGGTCCGGTTACCAATGTAAGCCGCATAAATTTTATCGGCAATATCATTTTTACCGATTCTGAATTGCGCCGGATATTGGCAACAGAAGAATCGCGGTGGTGGAAGTTTTTAACATCTAATGATAATTTTGACCCGGACCGGTTGGAATATGACCGCGAGTTGTTGCGCCAACACTATGGGGACAAAGGCTATGCAGATTTTCGTGTGGTTTCAGCTGTTGCAGAGCTTACGCCGGATCGGGAAAACTTCTTTATCACATTTACCATTGATGAAGGCATAAAATACAAGTTTGGCAAAGTTACTGTTGAATCAGAATTGGATGCTTTGGACACAGATTTTATGGAACGCCTTGTCCCGATAAAAAGCGGAACTCTGTACAAAAACAAACAAATTGAAAATGCCATTGACAGCCTAACCTTTGCTGCTGGTGCGTCTGGCTATGCATTTGTAGATATCCGGGATCGTCGTAACCGTAACAGGGATGATCGAACGGTTGATATTAATTTTCTGCTGAATGAGGGGCCGCGTGTTTATGTTGAACGGATTGAAATTGTCGGAAATACCCGAACCGTGGATCGGGTTATTCGCCGAGAAATTCAACTGGTAGAGGGTGATGCTTTTAACCGAGCTTTGTTGGACCGGTCCAGAAACCTGATCCGTAGGCTAGGCTTTTTCAAAGAAGTAGAAGTGTCCGAGCAACCCGGCTCGAAGAATGATCGGGCAGTTGTCAAATTTACAGTGGAAGAACAACCCACTGGAGAATTATCCTTTGGTGCTGGTTTTAGTTCGATTTCCAACCTGTTATTGGACGTTTCCATTTCCGAACGGAACTTTAGGGGACGCGGACAGTCGTTGCGTTTTGCTGTCTCTGCCAGTTCTCGTCGCCGTAGTGTCGATATCCGGTTTACTGAACCCCGTTTTTTAGGGCGCAATATGTCCGCCGGGTTTGATTTATTTAATGTTCGCTCTAATTTCTTGCGCGAAGCCAGCTTTCAAACCACTTCATTGGGTGGTGGAGTTAATGTTGGCCTTCCGATCACAGGCAATTCATCTTTGTTTTTACGCTATACCTTGCGAAATGATACAATTACCGCTCCGAATAGAATCCAAACAGATGTCTTCGGCAACCCGGTACGGGATGCAAATGGTGATTTTGTGGTTGAATGTACTGCTTCCGATCAAATTTGTTCACAAATTGGCTCGCGACTAACTTCGTTAGGGGGTTTAACCTTTAGTTGGGACAAGCGTAATGATCCAATCCGGCCTACTCGTGGTTTCGATGTTTCTTTTAACCAAGAGTTTGCCGGTTTTGGTGGGGATGTTCGATTTTTACGTACGAGAATTAGAGGCAATGCATTTCGGGGTTTGATCAAAGATTTTATCTTAAGCGCTCATATTGATGCCGGGTTTATCACTGGGTGGGGCGGCAATGATATCCGGATTAACGATCGGTTTTTCAAGGGTGGTCTTTCATTTCGCGGATTTGATGTAGCAGGTATTGGCTCTCGGATCATTGAATTGTCCACTGATTTGAATGGTCAAACTATAGAAATTCCGCGCAATGCCTTGGGCGGTAAAGCCTATGCAATTGGATCATTTGAACTTGAGTTCCCCGTTGGTTTACCCGAAGAATACGGCATCAAGGCATCTCTATTTACCGAATTTGGTACTTTAGGACTGTTGGATGCCAGTGATAAGGTGGTTAGCGATCCTAGCCGTTTTGTTGTCCGTGATGAGTTGGCTTTGCGCGCTTCAGCTGGTATAAGTATCTTTTGGAACTCGCCATTTGGCCCAGTTAAATTTGATTTTTCCAATGTCATCAGAAAAGAATCCTATGATGATGTAAAAACATTTCGTTTCTCTCAAACAAAAAGGTTCTAGTTATGAACTTCCTCCGCATACTATTTTTCACCATCCTCATAGCACTTGGTTCAGCACAAGCGGCCTTTGCGCAAACAAAAGTAGCCGTAATCAGTCAAGACGTAGCCATGGCTAAATCAAAGATTGGCAGAAATATTGCTGATCAAATTATCGCGTTGGGCAAAACAATCCAAGGCGAACTGGAACCAGAAATGATCCCGTTGCGTAGCCAAGCCCAGCAGTTAAGTGCCGAAGCATCAGCACTATCGCCTGAAGTCTTGCGAACCCGCACAGATTTGTTGCGACGACAGCAGGATTTACAGCAGAAATTCGGAGAGATTTCTAATTGGCAGCAACGACAAATGGCAGCTACCAGCAAACAAGCAGAAACCCCATTACTGGAAGCCTACCAAAATGCGGTGAACGCGGTAATTGCCGAGAATAAAATTGATGTTTTATTGGAAGGTGGCTCGGTCATGTTCCGCAATAAACAATCCGATATTACCGAAGCTGTGATCGCAAAGATGGATGCGGCAATTATCAGTGCTATCGTGACCCGTGTTCGGGTTCCTCGTGTGCCGCCTGCCAATCCAAACCCGCAAGCACAGAGGTAATCACTATTGGCTGACAAATGATTGACCGACGATTTTATCATACAAAT
>UOEE01000246.1_pt1 | contig 10544 bp, 9 predicted proteins | sample 1990011 | NCBI WGS metagenome assembly UOEE01 (sample SAMEA4728526, study PRJEB27164) | hydrothermal vent metagenome | biome: marine basaltic hydrothermal vent biome; feature: marine hydrothermal vent; material: mineral | place: Pacific Ocean | collected 2011-06-14/2011-07-23 | depth 1741 m | reverse complement strand
ACTTCTTGGCGAGTTGCCGGTCCATCGGCAAAAACCCGGCGTTGCACTGCCAAGCCTTCGGAAACACTTAATGGAAAAAATTCGGAAATTTGCTGCGACAACAGCTCACCACGACAGACATGCATAACCCAAACCCCGTTATTGCGACCCTCTTTGCGGGGCCATTTGCACGCACAATACCCACATAGGGTTAGGATTCAGTTAGCATGACAAATTTCTACCCTTTGCCACTAACCAGCCTATCCAAGATTGCGCTTAAAACGGTAGGGATTTGCCAGATAAAAACGGTAGTTTTAGTACAATCAACAAATCGCGCAATTCCTGCCTAGCGGTGACATGGCTCATGGTAAAGTTAACTTGGCTGCCTTTTTCGGTCAGGTCGAGCAAGGTCAGGCCTGCCGGGAATAATTCGCGATAAATCACTCGTTCGACAAAACCGGGAGCGATCCGAAAGCCGATGCGTTCTGCTAAGGTGCGTAATCCTTCGCCAACTCGTTGTTTGTTTTTGGCATTGATCGAACTCATCCGGTTGCGCATCACCACCCAGTCAATCGGGGTTTTGGAGGTGACGGCCTTTTTCTTGCGGGCTTCCCAGACCATTTCGCTGTACAATGAAGGCCGGATAATTTCCAAGGTGGCATGGTCAACTTGGGCCAGCAAATCAAAATCAACAAAACTGTCATTGATCGGGGTGAGCAAAGTATCAGCACACGAATGAGCCAAACGGGCCAGATAGGTATCACTGCCCGGCGCATCAACAATGATATGGTCACAATGCTCTGCCAACGCAGCCACTGCTGCTTTCCAACGCCCCGCCTCTTCTGCTTCGGCCAGATCAAGATCGCGGTGTTGCGAGCGTTCCAGCGAAACTTGTGCCGGCATTGGCAATTCGGAACTAGTGCTATCGCACCAGCTTTCCCGATTTTGCAAAAACCGCGACAGCGTGCGTTGGCGGATATCCAGATCAATCACCCCGACCTTGGCCCCGGCCCGCAATAATGCAATGGCAACATGCAGGGCAATAGTGGATTTGCCAGCCCCACCTTTTTCATTACCAACGACAATTATATAGGGGTTGGTAACAGATGTTGCGTTAGAGTGTTGCGGCATGTCCCGTTCCTGTTCCGATGAAAGATCGAAAATGATTGGCAATATAGGGCTCCGAATCAACCCAAGTCCAACAATTATGGCGCGAATTATCGTCTTTGGGCTGATTTTCATCAGTGGGATAGCAATAAATCGCAGCGCCAGCGCCGATATCAGTGTGGAACCAACCCGGGTTGTGCTGACATCAGAACACCGGGCCAAAACGATTATTGTGCAAAACAACGGTTCAAAACAACAGGTGGTTTCTGCGGTCTGGACAATGTTGGTGCAAGGTGCTGATGCTGTTTTGCACCCTACGGGTCAAGAAATGCCCTTAGAACAAATATCCCAAATCCGGGTATGGCCACAACAAGCGGTGATAGAGCCGGGCGAAAATGCCGTCTTTGCTCTGTTGCTCGACCCCGAACTGCCCCTGTCCGGCGAGAACCGATACCATTTGCGTTTTAACATTGACCCGAAACGCGGCAGCGGCCCACGCTGGGCGGTGGTTGTTCCGGTCTTTACTCGTGGGCCTTCGTTAGCCCCAAAAGTTGAAATTATCGAAGTATCAGCCCCGGAGCCGGGAAAACTGCATATTTCCCTGCAAAATACCGCAGGCTCCAGTCCGCACGGACATTTGCTTGTATTCGACCGAAGCGGCCAAAAAATCACCGAATTACACAATATCAACCTGTATGAGCGGGACAAAATGGTTACGTTTGAGTTGAACATTCCGCCCGGCTCACCGCCAGTACATTTCATCCGGTATTTAGGAGATGCGGAATTTCAAGGCACGGTATTTGTCGAGCAAGAAATCCTGCTTACCCACGATCAGCACCAGTAAAATCAGCTTGTGAGCAATTTATCCCGCGTGTAGCCAGAGCGCTACATCGCGCCTGAACATTTACAGCAGAAGATATCGGCCCGGCTTTTAATCGCAGGAAAACCCCCCTGCTTCCCAGATCAACCCGTTCAATACGAGGCCGTAATCCGGCAAAAGCCTGCGGTGCGCGGCTTACCAGTCCATCCCATCCAGCAAAGGCTTGATCCGCTGTTCTATAAGATCCCAACTGAATAGCAAAAAACATTGAGCGCGCATTTGCCAGTTTCGGCGGTTTAGAAAATAACGGCGCAGCAGCGACCGGCGCAGAAACCGGAAAGACTTGTGCTTGTTGTGGTGGTGTCATTGGCTGGTTTACCGGATGCACACTAGGTGTAACATGGGATTGCGATGGCGCACCACTTGGAAGCAATGCCGTAGCCAGTTGATAGATTTGCGGACGCAAACCATCCAGTGATTGCCAGTTAGCTTCACCCTCTACTTGGCGCAAACGCCCCAGAATTACACCCACAGCAATTGCGGTTTCGTGTTCCTCTTGGGTTAATTTGACCGACGTAGCCATCGGCTTACCCATCGCCAGATCATCGGAAACACAAGCCGCCAGCAATGGCAGGGCCAAACTAGCCACAATCAGATACGAAATTTTCATATCATGTGCATGACTCCGTTTTGGTTACTGAAAAGTTAATCACCACGCCCCGATATTGCGCAAATGCGCCTCAATTTCAGCCGGAAGCCCACTGGTTTGCTGGCCAGCTTGCATATCTTGCGGCGCATCATCTGCATTCAAATACCGCCAGCCCTGAAACGGTCGGCGCGGGTGAACTTGCGTGGGTATCAGTTGATGGCCCAAGACAATCCGACATCTGCGAATGTTATCTTTGCCGGTTACGGCTTCCAGCGCAACAATGGATTGACGCGCCAATATCGCCCCCTTGATCACCCAAAAAAGCGAGCCGCCTTGCAAAAGGGCATCGCCACGGCGCGGCATCATTCTGGTTACATGAAACGGATTATCGCGCTGGCCTTTGGCTTGGCGCGCGGCGATCCTAGCGGCTTGCAACTCTGCCAGATGCTGAACGCTATCCACGCCGACGCACAATTTGACCAAATGTTGTGTCATGGGCGTTATGTAGCCCCGGCAACTCGTTGCTGTAAACTGGTAAGAGTTAGCAACTCACCGTTTTTCAAAGTTAGAATACACAGTGTCCATTTCTTGGGTGAATTTTTGGAACAAGGCAGAACCAGATATATTCATTTGTTGTTGCACCTGAAATATCGGGCCATTTTGCCAAGCGGGCGCAAAATAGATCTGCATATCAAATTTTTTGATTTTGGCTACAGCTACAGGCTTAAATGGTTTTTGGGCAAATATGTGTATATTGGTCAAGCGGGAGGAAGCTATATCCACGCTGAATTCCCCGCTTAAGTTTTTGAGCATTTTTTTAATGCCGCCAGCATTGCCATCGCTTGAATTGGCGAATGTTTCCAGATCAAGTTTGAAAATCGCGATTCCATTTTCTTCGCGTAACAAAGTCGGGGTTGCCTCTGTAGAAGTTCCCCCTGCAAATGCAAACTTCTTCAGTATCAAATCTTGATCCGGCTTGCCGTCCGGGTTGTTTTTAATGCCGTCTGCTATCTGTTTTACGACTTTTGCATACGCATCAGGATCTTCAGTTTCGGTGGGCGAAACAATGGTCCATTGCTGGTCACGCTCCACATCTGGATCAAATTGCATAACCACATCAACCGGCGGTTTGTCTGCCCCCTTGGTGAGCATATTACTCTTGATGGTCCGATTATAGGAAAAACGCATGTCCTTGGCAGCTTCGGCGCGTTGCGCAGTATCGGTCTGCACCCGCTGCAACAAAGCATCTGCATCAATTTGCGCAAAAGCAGGGGAGCCAAATAAAACAAAAAAACACAAACAAATATAGCGACCCATACGAGGACTCCTTCACAAAACAACTGCCCCCCGCAAGGCAAATTTCTTTGTAGGTGTTTTGCAGTCATCTAGCAAGGTTTGTACCGGGGTAACGCCGTTTGCTGGCCAACATCACGACTGTCTGGTAAAAACTTTTCAACCAAAAACGTAGGATATATGAATATAATCAAAATGTTACAGCCAAACAAAGCGTACGTTTTGCTGAGCCTTTTTGTTCTAACAAATTGGATGAAACATATACCCTAAGCTAAGCTGCCGCTTTTTTGTCGGGGTATTCGGCAATGCCGTCATTATTTTCAGGCGCTACATCAAACATATAACCTTGTGCAGTAGCAGATTTGGCTTTGACCAATTTCAGCTTGCGCAATACCCGTGACAATAGGAAACGGACAAAACGATTGATCGTGCCTTGGGTTTCAATGTTTGGGTTCATCCCAAGTTTGCGGCGCAAAATGCCATTGGTGATTTGCGCGCCATTTTGCATCACCGATGAAAATGGCGACCATTCCACCGCAATGGAAACATTCATATCGCCTTGGTTCAATACCCGGTGCGGCGCGTGCAAAGCCCATGTGGCCACCATGCCCGGCTTCATGTCGATGATCAAAGCCTGTTCGTCCATGCCTTCATGATATGGCACATCATCATTATGATCGTGCAATAAAATTTCCTCGACCTCGGCTTCGGGCAAAGTGCTATCATTCATCGGATATACCCAGACCCGTTTATGGCCGCGAATATGCCATAACATCACATCGGAACGATCAATGTGAAATGGAACGCCAGCCGTTGGCGAGGAAATCAATATCCCGCCCATCATCGAAACTGGCTTGAAACTAGGGATTTTTTCGCGCATTTGCTCGGTCATATCGTGCAAAATCGACTGGTACTCTGGGTTGATATTGCAAACCTGCCGCAAATTGATCCACAATCTGCCTTGGCGAACCGCCTGCAATAATTCTGCACCTGAATGCCCCCCCGGATCGCCACCGCGCCAAGAACCCATATCGTCAGCGCCTTCGTTCATCGTGCAAAAATCGGCGTAATCACGTGGATGATTATCAATCAGCTTGATCAATGCCTCATCACTGAATAGCGAAGATTCGGGCAGGTTATGCCGCCATGTGATCGGTTCTTGTTTGAATTTTGCAGCAGTTTCGGCTGAAAAATCCTGTGTAAATTGCAAAGGCATCCACATTTTCCCAATGTTATTTTTATTGTTGGGATGACGTATAACACTGTAGATTTTCTATTTGGTGAAGCCAGATGGTTAGCAGATTATGAACTTTCGTCCCCGCCCTGCAAGGACACCAATACATCCCCCTCGCTCACCTGTCCCCCAACCGAAACCAAAACCTTGTCCACCACTCCGTCACGCGGCGCTTTTAAGGCTTGCTCCATTTTCATTGCTTCCATCACCAATAACACCTCGCCTGCGGTAACACTGGCCCCTTGGATGGTGCGTACATCCAGCACCTTGCCCGGCATCGGGGCCAACACCGTATCCAACGCCGCCTGCTCTGTGCCATCGGCATCTGCATCGGGTGTATTGATCTCATAAGCCGAGCCATCCAGAAACAAAACCCGTTGCCCCGTAGGCATTTGCTGCAAATCTTGTTGCCACGCCCCGTCCAACCCGGCAACCGGTTGCCCATTTACCAAAACCAGCTGTTTGCTAGCCTCTTGCACAATTCTGATCTGCATTACCTCACCAGCTATTTGCAGCCGATCGACCCAAACCGGCTGGCCATTCATCCGCCAGCCATTTGTTTGCGCCCATGGATCATTGCTGGTGCTGTTGCTCCGCAAAATGGCTTGCCCCACATGCGCCGCTAATTGTTCTGGCGATGGCGTGGATTGCAAAAACTCGTCCAGATATTTGTCAATAAATCCGGTATCGTGTCTGCCTTGTGCAAAGTCTGTATGGCGCAAGATTTGTGTTAAAAACCGCGCATTGATGCGAACCGGCCAACTTTGGAAGTTCTGCAATGTATCGGCCAGATCAGCAATGGCAGATTTACGGCTGGCGCGATGCACAATGATTTTTGCCAACATCGGATCGTAAAACTCGCTCACCCTGTCGCCTGCTGCAAAGCCAGTATCAAAGCGCACATCCGCCGCTTTTGCGCCGACAAACCAATGCAGTTTTCCGGTCGATGGCATAAACCCCTTGTCTGGTTGTTCGGCATACAGCCGGGCCTCAATTGCATGGCCGGATAATTTTATGCTGTCTTGCGCCGGCAACACCGCTCCGGCGGCCACTTCAAATTGTAATTTTACCAAATCCGTATTGGTTATGGCCTCGGTTACCGGGTGTTCCACCTGTAACCTTGTATTCATTTCCATGAACCAGAATGCATCGACTGCCAATGGGCCAGAGCCATCAACAATAAATTCCACCGTGCCCGCACCCGCATAATTCACCGTTTTGGCAGCCTTGATCGCAGCATCGCACATGGCGGCGCGAACTGGTTTACTCATGCCCGGCGCTGGGGCTTCTTCAATGACTTTTTGATGGCGGCGTTGTACCGAGCAATCGCGCTCATAAAAATGCACCACATTGCCATGTTGGTCGCCAAATACTTGTACTTCGATATGCCGTGGGTTTTGGATAAATTTTTCGATTAACACCTTATCATTGCCAAAAAAGGCAGCAGCTTCGCGGCGTGCCGAAACTAGTTGTTCGGCAAAATCCTTCGCCGTTTGCACCTTGCGCATGCCGCGCCCGCCGCCGCCTGCTACCGCCTTGATCAATACCGGAAAGCCGATTTGTGCCGCCGCATCGGCCAGCACCTGATCGTCTTGGTTTTCCTCATGATATCCGGGTGTTACCGGCACACCTGCCGCCTGCATCAATATCTTGGCTTGGTCTTTTAGCGCCATTTGCCGCATGGATTTGGCCGATGGCCCGATAAAGATAATCCCGGCATCCACGCACTTTTCAGCAAATTCTGGATTTTCCGACAAAAACCCGTATCCCGGATGAATGGCCTCAGCCCCGGTTTGTTTGGCGGCAGCCAATATCCGCTCCATATCCAGATAGCTTTTTGCCGCCTCGGACGGGCCAATGCACACCGCCTCATCCGCCAACCGCACATGCCGCGCGCCGGCATCTGCATCCGAATACACCGCAATGCTGCGCACCCCCATGGTGCGCGCAGTTTCCAGTATCCGGCAAGCAATCTCACCGCGATTGGCAATCAACACAGATGTAAACATAAAACAGGCCTCCATTTGCAATTTGCCCCAATCCTTAGCTTTCGACAACGGAATTGTTCAGAGATAAAGAAAAAACCTTGTCATCACACGACTTGTCTGGACAGTCCAGCAACGCAAATAAAGCGGAAATGCGCTATGTAATGAACCAACTGATAACCCGGAAATATCCATATTATAAACATTACGCAGGCCGGATTAATGCTGGCCACGACTCGCTCGCTTCAAATAGTGTTTGCCTTTTGTTCACAAATATGGAATAGAACGTAATAAGAACAATTGGTGTGATTCTTGATGGTGAAACTGGCTAATATATTTGTTTGTCAATCTTGTGGTTCGGTGCATGGTAAATGGGCTGGGCGGTGTGATAGTTGTGGTGGTTGGAATACGCTGGTTGAGGAAATCCCGGAACACCAAGCTGGCTCTGGCGCGCCCAAACGCCGTACCACTCGGCGCGGGCGCGGCATTGCTTATGCTTCTTTGCAAGGTAGCACCGCCCCCCTGCCCCGAATGCAAACCGGCATTGCTGAATTTGATCGGGTTTGTGGTGGCGGGATTGTGCCTGGCTCTGCTTTGTTGGTGGGCGGGGATCCGGGTATTGGCAAATCGACCTTGATGTTACAGGCGGCGGCCAAATTGGCGATGTCCGGTAAGTCAGTAATTTATATTTCCGGCGAGGAAAGCATTGATCAAGTCCGTCTTCGGGCCAAACGATTGCGGCTGGCCGATGCGCCATTGCAACTGGCTTCGGAAACCGCATTAGGACCAATTATGGATTCGCTTAAATCCGAACGCCCCGATTTGGTAGTAATGGACAGTATGCAAACCCTGTGGAGCGATGCACTGGCCGCAGCGCCCGGCACCGTGGCGCAAGTTCGTGCTTGCGCGCAGGAGCTAACCCGTTTTGCCAAAAAGTACGGAACTGCCGTGGTATTGATCGGCCATGTGACCAAAGACGGGCAAATTGCTGGCCCGCGTGTGGTCGAACACATGGTTGATGCGGTGTTATATTTTGAAGGCGACAAGGCGCACCAGTTTCGCATTTTACGCGGGGTGAAAAACCGCTTTGGCCCAACCGATGAAATAGGAGTGTTTGAAATGGGCGAACGCGGGCTGGGCGAAGTGCCCAACCCGTCATCATTATTTTTGGATGGCTGTGAAAATGGCACCACTGGTTCTGCCGTATTCGCTGGCATGGAAGGCACCCGTCCGGTATTGACCGAAGTGCAAGCCTTGATCGCCCCTTCAGCATTGGGCACCCCGCGCCGGGCGGTGGTCGGATGGGATTCGGGGCGATTGGCCATGGTGATGGCGGTATTAGAGGCACGATGTGGAATTTCTTTTGCTGGCAAGGATGTGTATTTGAACGTGGCTGGAGGATTGAAAATCAGTGAACCTGCTGCGGATTTAGCCGTGGCGGCGGCTTTGGTTTCTTCGGCATTCGATCAGTCTTTGCCGCCAAAAACCGTTGTTTTTGGCGAAATTGCGCTCTCTGGCACCATCCGGCAAGTATCGCGAAGCGCCGCCCGATTAAAAGAAGCGGCAAAGCTGGGTTTCACCCATGCTATGATCGCCAATGGGGATCGAGACTTGCCAGCAAAATCTGAAATGAATTGTACCATTGCGAAAATCAGCAAATTAGGTGATCTTGTCAGCAGATTCGAGGCACCCTCGCCCCAATCTTAAAAAACGGTGGAGCCACTAATGGATGCAAATCCGGCAACAATACTGGATGTGATTGCGTTTGGTGTTTTGGCATTGTCTAGTTTGTTTGCACTGGCCCGGGGTTTTATTCGCGAATCGCTATCCATTGCCTCATTTGTGGTGGCATCCTTAGCGACGATTTTCACCCATTCGATTTTTAATCAGGTGACGATGCGATGGATCGAGTCTGAGATCATTGCTTCGGTAGTGACCGCCGCTGTTATTTTCCTTGGGGTTTATGTCTTGATGACATTCGCCACCCGCAAAATCAGCGACTTTGCCAGAAGAAATCCGCATATTAGCGTATTGGATCGCACTGCCGGTTTTGCTTTTGGTTTGGTGCGAGGCATGGTGATGCTAGCTTTGGTTCTGCTCGGTTGGAATTTTGTCGCCAAGCCGGAACAAACCCCGGATTGGATTGCAACCACAAAGGTTTATCCCGCCGTTACCGCCACCGCCGAAATTCTAAAGTCTTTGGCACCTAACTCCCGCGCTTCCAGTATCCAGATCCCCGACCTGATTAAAAATGCGGCTTCTGACAACAAAATGAGTGCGCCACCTAAACCCGAGCAAGAACAAGGATATGACCAAACAGATCGTAGCATTTTGGACCAAGTGGTAACCACCAAACTGGACGGCGAAAAACAAGCGCCGCCGCCGCCAGAAAATGAAACCGAAGGTGACACACCCGATGAGTAAAATCCCCCGGCAGGACTGGCCGGAATTATTCATTGATCCATACGAAGACAAACCGCGTGAAGAATGTGGCGTGTTTGGCATTTGGGGGGTTCCTGATGCCGCATCATTGGCGGTTTTGGGTTTGCACGGCTTGCAACACCGGGGCCAAGAGGCCTGTGGCATTGCCGCATTTGATGGCCAACGATTTACCAATGAACGTCATTTGGGGCTGGTAGCCGAAAACTTTTCTGGCGCACAGGTTTCTAATAGATTACCCGGCCACGCTGCCATTGGCCACGTCCGGTATTCTACCCAAGGCGAAACTGCCTTGCGCAATGTGCAGCCCTTGTTTGCCGATCTAAAATCCGGCGGCATTGCCGTGGCCCATAATGGTAACTTCACCAATGCCCGCCACTTGCGCGAAAAACTGGTCGATGATGGCGCTATTTTTCAATCTACTTCCGATACCGAAGTTGTCTTGCAACTGATTGCCAAATCCAGACGGACCAAATTGATCGACCGGTTTATTGATGCCTTGCGACAAATCGAGGGCGCGTATGCATTGGTAGCATTGACCAACAAATTGCTGATCGGCGCGCGTGATCCGTATGGCATTCGGCCTTTGGTGTTGGGGGTTTTGGATGGGCAGCATATTTTGGTCTCTGAAACTTGCGCGCTGGATATGATAGGCGCACGATTTGTCCGCAATATCGAGCCGGGCGAAGTGGTGATGATTGGCGAAAACGGCGAAATTATATCACGGCGACCCTTTGCCGAAGTGCAACCGCGCCCCTGTATTTTTGAATTTGTCTATTTTTCCAGACCCGACAGCTATGTTGACGGCAAAAATGTCTATGAAGTCAGAAAAAAAATGGGCCAAAACTTAGCCCTAGAACACCCCGCAGATGTGGATGTGATAGTGCCCGTTCCCGATAGTGGCGTTCCGGCTGCGTTGGGGTTTTCTCAGCAAACTGGTATCCCGTTTGAGTTGGGCATTATCCGCAATCATTATGTGGGCCGCACGTTTATTCAACCGACCCAAGCGGTGCGGGATTTGGGTGTGCGAATGAAACA
>UOEE01000310.1_pt1 | contig 10664 bp, 12 predicted proteins | sample 1990011 | NCBI WGS metagenome assembly UOEE01 (sample SAMEA4728526, study PRJEB27164) | hydrothermal vent metagenome | biome: marine basaltic hydrothermal vent biome; feature: marine hydrothermal vent; material: mineral | place: Pacific Ocean | collected 2011-06-14/2011-07-23 | depth 1741 m | reverse complement strand
ACAATCGCCACAAGACGTTTGGTTTGCTGGATATGAAAGCCGATAAAATCTTTTACCGAGTGAAGGGCGGCACCTATGCGTATTTTATGTTGTTACAGGCCTTACAAACCGATTTTACCGATGTGATTAAGGACCGCAATACGGCGCGGCTGTATGATGAAATGCTGCTTGAATTGCGCCGCGCAGCAGTGATGCAGCCTTTGGTGGTCAATAATGGCACCCCATCCGGACAAGCCTTTCCCAATCATCTGGCCAATCAGGGCTTTCACTTATTGCGCGCACGCACCAAAATGCGTGAAATTACCGATGTATTGCGAAAATAACTTGCGAGGCGCAAGCTGCGTTCTTATCTGCTTCTATATATCGCCTATGGGAGCCAACTAATGTTCATCGAAACCGAAGCCACGCCCAACCCGTCTGTTTTGAAGTTTTTGCCGGGCCGGGAGGTCTCTCCCGGGGCTGCGTTGGATTATCGCGATGCCGAGGCGGCCACCACATCGCCTCTGGCCAGCGCCCTCTTTGCGCAAGGAGATGTAACCGGGGTGTTTCTGGGACCAGACTTTATCGCCATTACCAAGGTTGAAACCCGCGACTGGCAGCAAGTAAAACCAGCTTTGCTCGGGGTGATTATGGATCATTTTCTTTCTGGTGCGCCGGTGGTGTCCGGAGTGCAAAGCGCACAAAACGGCGAAGAATACGAAGGCGAAACCGCCGAGATTGTCACCCAGATCAAAGAATTGCTCGATACCCGGGTGCGCCCCGCCGTGGCCCGCGATGGCGGCGATATTGTGTTTCAGCATTTTGACAAAGATACCGGGCAAGTGTTTTTGCACATGCGCGGCGCCTGTGCCGGTTGCCCCAGTTCGTCTATGACCTTAAAACACGGCATCGAAAACTTGTTGAAACATTATGTGCCTGAAGTAAGCTCTGTGGAACAGGCCATGTAAACAAAGGGGGAAGCAGTATGAACCATCCTGTTTCTGATACTGCGCTCGACCAATTATTTCGCAATGCGCGCACCGCCAATGCGTGGTGCGATGAAGATGTGCCCGAAGTATTGATCCGCGCGGTTTATGATCTTACCAAAATGGGGCCGACCAGCGCCAATATCTGCCCGGCTAGGTTTTTATGGATACGCTCTGATGCGGCCAAACAAAAGCTGAAACCTTTGTTGATGGCAGGCAATGACAGCAAAGTGTTGACCGCGCCTTGGACCGTAATCATTGCTTGGGATGAAAAATTTGAAGATCAGGTTCCGAAACTGTTTCCGCACAACCCGGAGGCCAAAAACTGGTTTTCTGACCCGGAGGCGCATTTGGATGCCGCTTTGCGCAACAGCACCTTGCAAGGCGCATATTTAATGCTGGCAGCAAGGGCGCTGGGCATGGATTGCGGGCCGATGTCCGGCTTTGATAAAGCTGGTGTGGATGCCGCATTTTTTGCCAATGACCCAAAACGAACCCATTGGAGATCGAACTTTATCTGTGCGTTGGGCCGTGCCGATGCAAGCGCCACATTTGCGCGCTCTCCCCGGCTTAGCTTTGAACAAGCTGGCGAGATTATCTAGCGCTGATGGCTTTGCTTTGCATCAATAGCTGTGAACAAGGTTGCACGGTTCTGGTACAGGTTCACCAGATGAACTTGATCGGCACACTTGCCATGCAAACTGGCCATGATCGCGAATTGGCTGGCTTTACCGCCCAAATGTTAGCAGAGGCCAAGATAAAACCAGCTGATCTTACCCGCATTGCCGTAGCCATCGGCCCCGGCAGTTTTACCGGCGTGCGCATTGGTGTGGCGTTTGCCAGAGGTTTGGCATTGGTTGGCGGCACAGATATTGTTGGCGTGCAATTATTGCAAGTGCTGGCCCGACAAGCTGCCCGAGACAGTGCCGATATCGGAATTGGGGTAAAACAGGTGGGACGCGGGCAAGTGGCGTGGTGCGCCGTGGATGCAAATGGCGTTTTGCAAACAGCAAAAGTTTGTCAGCCGGATGATTTTTTGCCAGCTTTGTTCACATTGGCCAATGGGCGCAAATATGCCATTTATGGCGACCAGATAACTGATGATGCAAATTTTGAAATGATGGCGCAAGTGGATATGAGCGAATTTGCTATATTGGCACAGCAATTAGAGCCACAGACAAATCCACCTACGCCGTGGTATGCGCGGCCCCCGGATGCAAAACTACCCGGAGGCATTGACCCTTGGGCCTAAGAGCAACACCGATACCAGCAAAAGATGCAGCCCGCTTGGCGGCGGTGCATCAGCGTTGTTTTGCACAATCATGGTCGGATGCAGAATTTGCCAGCCTGATGCAAAACCCGACGGTACAGGGTTTGGGCTTGGTTGAAGATGACAGAGATATTGGCTTGGCTTTGCTACAAAATGTGGCCAGCGAAACCGAAATTTTAACTTTTGGGATTATCCCGGCCCGCCGGGGCAATGGCATGGGATATTTTTTGTTGGACGCAGTGGCCGATATGGCCCGAGCAAGTGGTAGTTCCGCCTTGTTTTTAGAAGTTTCAGCCACCAACTTGGCAGCCGTCCACTTGTACCAAGGTTACGGATTTGAACAAATTTCCACCCGAGCCGCCTATTATGCCGACCGCAGCGATGCTTGGATTTTCCGGTTGGCTTTGTAACAGCGCTGTAACTGGACAAACCTCTGGTTTTGAGACTAAATATCATTTGCAAAACTTGCACATGGTAGAAAGGCCGGTTTTTTGACATCTTCTTTGGAAAAATTATGCCAACAGCGCGGCATGCGGATGACCGGGCAGCGGCGCATTATTGCGCAAATTTTATCGGAGGCCGAAGACCATCCGGATGCAGAAGTGCTGTATCGGCGGGCCTCACGGCTGGATGCCAAAATATCTTTGGCGACGATTTATCGTACTGTGCGCTTGTTTGAAGAAGCCGGGGTGATTGAAAAACATGATTTTGGCGAAGGCCGTTCTCGTTTTGAAACTGTGCCAGACGATCATCATGATCACCTAGTCGATATAAAATCCGGTGAAGTGATCGAGTTTGTTGATGATGAAATTGAGCAATTGCAAATTGAAATTGCCAAAAAACTGGGTTATCAACTGGTTGATCACCGGTTAGAATTATATGGTATCAAACTGCCAAAAAAATGAAAAACAAAACACCCGCAAATAAAAAAGTTCTGGTGAAAACCTGGGGCTGTCAGATGAATGTGTATGACTCCGAACGGATGCAGGACATTTTGGGGCCGCTTGGCTTTGAGAATACCGACGATCCGGCCCAAGCCGATCTGGTCGTGCTGAACACCTGTCATATTCGCGAAAAAGCTGCCGAAAAAATGTATTCGGATCTAGGAAGGTTGCGCCAACATAAAACCAAACGAACCGAAGATGGCAAAACCACCAAAATCGCCGTGGTCGGCTGTGTGGCGCAAGCCGAAGGAGCTGAGATCATGGCCCGCGCCCCGGTGGTGGATATGGTTTTGGGGCCGCAAAGCTATCATAAATTACCTGAAATGCTGACCAGCACCGCCGACAATACCCAGACACTGGCCGCCGAATTTGATGTGGTGGAAAAATTTGCTCAATTGCCCAAAGCCCGCAATGTGACCGGCTCGGCGGCGTTTTTAACGGTGCAAGAGGGCTGTGATAAATTTTGTACGTTTTGCGTGGTGCCCTATACCAGAGGCGCCGAGCATTCGCGCACCAGTGATGAGATCATCGCAGAGGCCAGAACCTTGGTGGCGGCGGGGGTGTGCGAAATTACCCTGCTCGGCCAAAACGTAAATGCGTGGCAAGCCGCAGCCCCAGCCGGGATCGAGCAAACATGGGGTTTGGCGGATTTACTGGCGCATTTGGCCAAAATAGATGGGCTGGAGCGCTTGCGCTATACCACATCGCACCCAAGGGATATGGATGAGCGCCTGATCAATGCCCATGGCACACAAGATAAATTGATGCCATATCTGCATTTACCAGTGCAATCTGGCTCCAATAAAATTTTGAAAGCCATGAACCGCCAGCATGATATTGAAAGTTATTTTGCCCAGATCAAACAGATCCGAGCGGCGCGTCCTGATATTGCTTTGTCTGGAGATTTTATTGTTGGTTTTCCCGGCGAGACCGAAGAAGATTTTGCCGCCACCATGCATTGTGTGCGAGAGGTAAAATACGCCTCGGCCTATTCGTTTAAGTATTCGCCGCGCCCGGGCACGCCCGGTGCTGGACTAAAAACCCAAATTGATGAAGCGGTAAAAACCGAACGGTTATTACGCTTGCAAGCCTTGATCAGCGAACAGCAATTGGCATTTAATCAAAGCCAAGTGACAAAAGTTTTGCCGGTCTTGTTGGAACGAAACGGCAGAAAGCCGGGCCAATTGGCCGGACGCTCGCCGTATTTGCAAAGTGTGCATCTGCAAGGCCCGTCGGAATTGTTGGGCCAGATCGTTGATGTAAAAATTGTTTCTGCCACAACCCATGCGCTGTCGGCGCGATTGCTATCGGTGTAACTGTTTTGCCCTTACCAAAAACCGCCAGCGCAGAGATTAAATTACCCAATAAACCAGCCTTTCGGATGGTGTGCGGCATCAATCATGGCAATTTGGCTTTGATCGAGGAAAAGCTAAACGTCCGGGTGCAAGCGCCCGGCGGCAAAATGATTTTCAAGGGCAAAGCCAGCGACATCAAACAAGCACAAAAAGTGGTGATGCGGCTTTATGAACGCGCCATCGAAGGCCAGACATTGGGCGCAGCCGATGTGCGTTCTGCACTGTCATTTACTCCGGACAAAGCCAATAAGCCCAAAGCGAACACCTTGCAATTTGGTTCAGGCAAACAACGTGTCACCGCACGAAACCCGGCACAACAAGCCTATTTGCACCTGTTACAAGATGCGCAAAACGATCTGGTCTTTGGGTTGGGCGCCGCCGGAACCGGCAAGACATTTTTGGCCATTGCTTATGGGGCTTCTTTGTTGGTGGCCAATCGGATTGAGCGGCTGGTCATTGCCCGCCCGGCTTTGGAAGCCGGGGAACGGCTTGGGTTTTTGCCCGGCGATATAGCTGAAAAAATAGACCCGTATATGATACCGATATGGGATGCGTTGGAACAAACCATCGGCTCTGCGATGTTAGCGCGGTTACGCGATCAGGGCAAAATACAGGTCGCCCCCTTGGCCTTTATGCGCGGGCGTACATTATCAGATGCCTTTGTGGTGCTGGACGAGGGGCAAAATGCCAGTATCGGCCAGATGCAAATGGTGCTGACCCGGCTGGGCGAGGGCAGCAAAATCGTGGTCACTGGCGATGCCGATCAATCGGACCTGCCCAAGGGTCAAGCATCGGGTTTGGTGCATGCGGTGCGCATATTGGACGGGGTAAAAGGCGTGGCCATACATGAATTTTGCGCCGATGATGTGGTGCGGCACCCCTTGGTGGTGCGGATTGTCAAAGCCTATGAGGCGGATCGCAAATCATGACAAACTTGGATGATTTGCCACAAATTGAACTAAATATCGAGGCGGGTAATTGGACGGTGCAAATCCCGGATCTCTCGGCAGTATTGCTGCCCTCTTTGCTGCAATGTTTGAAAATACTAGAGAAAAACCCAGCGCAAACCGTGTCCGTATTGCTTACCTCGGATGCACAAATGCAAGCCTTGAACAAACAATTCCGGCAAATAGATCGCCCGACCAATGTATTGTCTTTTGCCTCGGATGCGTTTGCTGGTGCGCCCTTGGGCGATCTGGCATTTGGTTTTGAGACCTGTATGCGCCAAGCGCAACAACGTGATATTTTATTGCAGGAGCATTTGTCGCATTTATTTGTTCATGGTTTATTACACCTGTTCGGGTTTGATCATGACAACCCACAACAAGCAAAAACGATGGAGCAAATGGAAACTAAAATTTTAATCCGAGCCGGACATATTGACCCTTGGGCGCAAGAGGCCAGTGTATAATGCAAATGCCTCCTTCTTCTACACCTTCTTTTTGGCAAACAATCCGGCATTGGTTCAAAAGGGAAAGCTCTGGCATCGCATTGGATGAAGCCGCACAGGAACTGGTGGACAATGCCTTGGCATTTGACCGGTTGAGGATCGAAGATATTATGGTGCCCTTGGCCGACATCAAAGCGGTTGAGGTAAACAGTCGAATGGACAAATTGGGCGCAGCTTTTATCAAGGCTGGGCATTCGCGTCTGCCGGTATATCGCGGTAATTTGGATGATCCGGTCGGCATGGTCCATATCAAGGACTTATTGCCGGTATTATTGTCTGACAAAAAAACCACCGAAAAACTAGCCAATATCACCCGTGATGTATTGTTTGTGCCGCCCTCGATGAACGCTGATGATTTACTGGTGCGGATGCAAAAAACCAGAGTGCATATGGCATTGGTGGTTGATGAATATGGCGGCACTGATGGCTTGGTGACATTAGAAGACCTGATCGAGCAAATCGTTGGCAATATCGAAGACGAACACGATACCGATACGCTGGATTTGCGACAAACCGGCCCGGCCTGTTGGGAGGCCAGCGCCCGGTTGTCGATTGCGGCACTGGAAACCGCCACCGGCGCACAGTTTCGCGCCGCAGAAGACGAGGACGATGTGGAAACATTGGGCGGTCTGATTTTTACCCTGTTGGGCCGTATTCCGGTTGTTGGCGAGGTATTGCAACACCAAGCCGGATTTGAGTTCGAGATCAAACGAGCAGACCCCAGACGTATTATCACCTTGCTGATACGAAAAATGGATGATGAGCGCGGCTCGGATACATGACCGATCCCAAACCTTCTATTTTACGCAAACCAGCGCACTGGCTCCGCACTCGTTCCAAATGGCAGAGCCGGTTTGTGGCCTTTGCTTTGGGCATTTTGCTGGTCGGTGCCCATGCACCGTTTTTTTTGTGGCCGCTGGCATTGATCGCCTTGACGTCACTGGTCTGGTTGTTTGACGGAGCAGCAAAAACAACAAAACCTATCAGAAACGGCGCATGGCTAGCTTGGTATTTTGGGCTTGGGCAATTTTTGGCTGGACTGTACTGGATCGGATTTGCGTTTTCAGAACGCGGGGCCGCTTATGTGCCAATGATCCCGTTTGCGGTGTTTTTTCTGGCGGCTGGTCTGGCACTGTTTTGGATGGCAGCCGGGGCGGTGGCGTTGCGATTTTGGTCGCGGCGCAGCAGCCGGGTGCTGGTATTTGCCCTTAGCCTGTTTGCCGCAGAATGGCTGCGCGGCCATGTTCTTACCGGCTTGCCATGGAATTTACCCGGCCTGATCTGGCCAGCTGGCGGGGCGATTTCCCAAAGTGTTGCTTGGGCCGGGGTCTGGGGGTTGAGCTTATTCACCCTGTTGGCATTTGCAGCCCCGGCGGCATTGGTTTGGTCCAAGGGTACAGAAATACAAAAGGCGATGCCTGCCATCGCTGGGTTTTTGTTTTTTACCCTGTTATTTGGTTCAGGTTTGGCGCGGTTGGCGGCAGCGGAAAATCAGACTGTTGCAGGGGTACGGCTACGGGTTATTCAGGCGCAGATTGATCAATCGGAAAAATGGGATCCAGCCAATCGTAGCAAAGTGGTGGACCAATATCTTGATCTGTCCTCGGCCCCAGGTTTATCTGGCATTACCCATCTGGTTTGGCCGGAAGGTGCGCTGCCGCTTTTATTGCTGGAAAGCCCGTATGTGCTTGAAAAAATGGCCAAAAGATTTGCCGACGGCCCGGTTCTGCTGACCGGATTAACCCGCCGCGAAACCACGGAAACCGGAGAGGTTTTGTTTCGCAATTCACTGGCCGCTTTGTCTTTTACCGATGGCAATCCGGCATTGGAAATGATTTATGATAAACACCACTTAACCCCGTTTGGCGAATATCTGCCGTTTGGAAAACAACTAGCGGCATCCGGCATCAAAGCACTAACCCCGTTGGGTGGCGGCTTTACCCCGGGGCCGGAAGCGGTAACCACGCAAATTCCGGGTGCACCACCAGTGTCGCCGCAAATTTGTTATGAAGCCATTTTTTCTGGGTTCACCCCGGGCGGACCAGAGCGCCCAGCTTGGATCGTAAATGTCTCCAATGATAGCTGGTTCGGTCCAAGCACAGGGCCGTTACAACACGCACAGCAAGCCAAATTCCGCGCTATCGAAGAAGGTGTCCCAGTGATTCGTTCCGCCAGTTCCGGTATCTCCGGCGTCATCGATCCGTTTGGTCGTTTGCTGGTTTCGGCCCCTTTGGGCGAAAATACACATATTGATTCTGCTTTACCCAAAGCCCTGCCAGCAACTTTTTATAGTAAATTTCACAACTTAGGGCTTGTCAGTTGGTTTTTACTAATGCTAGCCAGCGCCATCTTTCATCGACGCAAGTAATTTGATTTCCAAATAAACTGTAACATTTTTGTTATCGACGTGCGTCAATATGTTTGCTAAACAAGTTCAAATCTGATGTTGTTTTGATCAAAACAACCTGATAACGGGGAAAAACCATGGTAGAAAAAAAAGTTCCAAATCCAGTTGATGTGCATGTTGGCGCCCGGGTTCGCCTGCGCCGTTTGATGGTGCAAATGAGCCAAGATCGCTTAGGTGATCAACTGGGGGTTACTTTTCAACAAGTGCAAAAATATGAACGTGGGGCTAACCGAGTTAGCGCCTCTCGTTTGTGGCGCATGTCCGAAGTTTTAGAAGTGCCGATCGATTTCTTCTTTGACGGGATTCAAGCGCAATCAGAAGCCGGAGGGTTTGCCGATGGCGACGAAACACCCATGGTCTATGATTTCATCAATTCCACCGATGGTGTACAATTGGCGTCCGCGTATTCACGCATTGCTGACCCCAAAGTTCGCCGCCAAGTTTTGCAACTAGTTCGGGCGCTGGGCAATAGCAAAACCGAAGACTGATACAAAATCATATTCTAAGCGAAACGGGTTGCCTTTGCTGGAAGCAGGTATCATATTGCCCGGGAAATAAACTGGAGTATGAAACGTGAGCCGTCAAAACTATATTTTTACCAGTGAGAGCGTATCCGAAGGTCATCCAGACAAGGTCTGTGACCGGATATCGGATGAAGTGGTTGATCTGTTCATCGGCAAAGACCCGCTGGCGCGTGTGGCATGCGAAACATTGACCACCACCAACCAAATAGTACTGGCCGGTGAGGTACGTTGTGCAGACCAAGTCGAAGACGATGAAATTGAGGCGGTTGTACGGGCCGCAGTTCGCGATATCGGCTATGAACAAGAAGGTTTTCACTGGAAACATTGCAACCTTACCAATTATCTGCACGCCCAATCAAAAGATATTGCCGACGGGGTGGATAATGATACTGGCACCTATAAAGAAGAGGGCGCGGGAGATCAGGGGATCATGTTTGGTTATGCCACCAATGAAACCCCGCAAATGATGCCAGCCCCGATCCAGTTTTCGCACGAAATTCTGTCTCGCATGGCTGATCTACGCAAAAGCGACCCGTCTTTGGGACTGGAGCCAGATGCCAAAAGCCAAGTTACCTTGGTCTATGAAAACGGATTGCCGGTACGCGCCAGTTCCATCGTCATTTCGACCCAACATCGGGACAAAATGACCCCAGATGATATTCGTCAAATCGTTCGCCCGATAGTGCTGGATATTCTGCCAGAAGGTTGGATGTGCCCGGAGGACGAATTTTATGTAAACCCAACCGGCAATTTTGTCATTGGTGGCCCGGATGGTGATAGCGGTCTTACCGGTCGTAAAATCATTGTCGATACCTATGGCGGTGCCGCGCCACATGGGGGCGGTGCATTTTCTGGCAAAGATCCGACAAAAGTTGACCGTTCCGCTGCCTATATCAGTCGTTATTTGGCCAAAAATGTGGTGGCTGCTGGGCTGGCCAAACGGTGTTCGATACAGCTTTCTTATGCTATCGGCGTGGCCAAACCACTTAGCGTCTATGTCGATTTGCATGGAAGCGATCAATGCGATGTGATGAAGCTGGAAAAAGCCCTGCCGGAAATTGTTGATCTTAGTCCAAGAGGTATTCGCGATGTCTTGCAACTTAACCGGCCTATTTATGCGCGCACCGCAGCCTATGGCCATTTTGGTCGCCAGCCTGACAATGAAGGCGGGTTCTCGTGGGAAAAAACCGATCTTGTAGAACAATTGCGCAGTTTTGCCAGCTAGAACAACGCCAACAAGACCGGGCCTGTATGGCCGGGCCAAGGGCAAGACCTTGCGCCCGAAACAACTCGGATTATTGCAAAACCTGCTGCCCAAATTAAGCGTACCGGACGGAACCGGCATTGATGCTGATACGTGGCCACAAGCCCAACAATTATGGGTGGAGATCGGCATTGGCGGCGGCGAGCATTTTGTCTTTCAGGCAACAAACAACCCGGATGTGCAGTTGATCGGTTTTGAACCATTTCAAAATGGCATGGCCAAAGCATTAGGATCGGTTGCGCGCGAAGAATTACGTAATGTCTCATTAGAAATGCAAGACGCACGAACCGTGCTGGAACGCTTTGCCGATGCCAGCATTGATCGGTTGTTCATTTTGTATCCTGATCCGTGGCCAAAGCGCCGCCATTGGAAACGCCGAATCATTACCCCAGATTTTGTCACCGAACTGGCCCGGTTGCTGAAACCCGGCGCAGAGCTGCGATTTGTTTCTGATATTGCCCATTATCAGCAATGGGCCTTGCGCC
>UOEE01000113.1_pt1 | contig 10717 bp, 11 predicted proteins | sample 1990011 | NCBI WGS metagenome assembly UOEE01 (sample SAMEA4728526, study PRJEB27164) | hydrothermal vent metagenome | biome: marine basaltic hydrothermal vent biome; feature: marine hydrothermal vent; material: mineral | place: Pacific Ocean | collected 2011-06-14/2011-07-23 | depth 1741 m | reverse complement strand
CTAAAAACCCAAATCAGCCTTTGCAGAACCGGGATTTATTCGGCCCCTACCGGCAAGTCCCAGCTTTTGCCGTTTCGGGATAAGATAACGCTATCCACCGATATGCTATCAATGCTCCAGCCATCCACTTCATCGCCGACCAAGGCGCGGACGATTTCCCGGTTCTTTTTGCGGATCATTACCGAGCCGCCACTGGGCCTAATGGCGGTGCCGACAATGGTAAAATCAGGCGGTTCATCGCTGGTTGTGGTGGCTGAAATATCATTGGTGGTGGTTCTGGATTGTGTGGCAAACACTGGGGCTTTGCGGCTCTCGCGAAACAAAGTGCGTTGCCATATTTGCGTAAACCCGGATATGGGTGGCAGCAATTTGCCATCGCTTGTTTTGGCCAAACTGCGCGGCGCGGTAGCTGGTTTTTCTGCTGTAGTTTGATTTTGCCGGGGCAGGCTCAGATCCTCTGTTTGTCGCAGGCGATCAAAGATAAGCGCGCCGCCCAAAACAACCGCAACGGCTAGTAATAATAACATCCGCCGGTTCATTGGTTTTCTCCGATTTGCGCGCGGGCTAACAGCAACAGATCAAGGCTCAAATCGCCATTATCTTCCACATTGATCCGGGCCCGTTCAATGATCAGGGCCGGCGTGGTATTTTCCAGATCAAAGATAAATTTGGCCACGGCACGGACATTGCCGCTGGCTTGTGCGGTGGCGCGGATGGTTGTTGGCTGATTGGCTTGTGCGGGTTGGATGCCAACCCGGGTGAGCGAGACATCTGCCGAACGGGCGGAGGAACGCAATCGTGATTGCAATCCAGCTCCTGCTGCGCCTAATGAGCTGGCATGGATCAGCCATTTTTGTGGTGATATTTGCTCTTGTTGCTGGTCGCGATTGGACAATTGGGCGATGCGCATTTTGGCGGCGCTCACCCGCTGCACCCCGGTAAATACCTGCCACGCACTGAACAAAACTGCCAGAACCGCTAACAGGCTGGCCGCTAGGCGAAGGGTGGGAGTGATACTCATGGTGTCTCTCCTGCAGCCCGGATTGTGGCTTGCAAATCGAAACTTTCTTGGTTGTTTTCTTCTTGTACCGATGCCGCCGCCAGCCGCACTTCCTGCAAAGCAGAACTAGCTTCCAAGGCGCTGACCAATGCGGCAGCATTTTGCGCGTGCCCGGCCAGACGCAGTGTGGTTTTGTCGATGCTCAAACTATCAGCCCATGCGCTATCGGGCAGGGATTGGGTTACCTGATCCCAAGTTTGGGTGACTGACAGCCGGGCCAAACGCTCATCTCGCTGGGTTTTAGCCAGTGAAAATCCTGCTGGAATTGTCTGGCGAACCAATTGGGCAGATTGCGGCTCCAACTGCCAACTGGCCCAGCCATTCAAAACCAATGCCGCACTTAGTAACAGGCCACAAAGCCCAACTAGCAAAAATGCAGGCCGCATCCCTTGGCGGGCAGGTTTGCCGCTGGCCAGATCAACCAGTGGGCTGGCCAACAAGGTTTTTGCATTGCTGATATCCACCGCATCGACCCGCAAACCAGTGGCCTTGGCTTTGGCTACCACTTCGGCCAACCGGGTTTTAGAGGTCAATGCCACTTGCACATTGATCTGTCCGGTTTCCGGTAATGGGGTGACGGCTTGGATGCAATAGGCAATATCTTCGGGGGCAATTGGCGAAAGTGTATCCAACATCAAGGCAATCGCCGAGGCTGGATCATTGGCAGCAGCTTCGGGAAGCCGGACATCACGCAATTGTCCCAATCCGGTGGCTAAACGCAAACAGGTGCGCCCGGTTATGGAACTGGCGGCCACTTGCCCCGGAATTTGTTGCGAGCCTTCTGCGCGCAGCAATGTAAAGCCGCCGGACAAATCGCTGCGAACCAAATTCCATTTTGATGAAAACAGCGGTCCGACACCGGGCAGGTTAGAAACCTGCTGGTCAAAGGCACGGCCTAGATCATCCGCAAAGCGGACTAGTTGTTGCCACAGGCTCATTGGCCAAATTCCCTATTAAACCATTGATCCATACTACCGTAGTCAATCACTTGGCGTCCGTATAGTTCAATTTGTCCGGTATTGGCATCCAAATGCACCCGCATCCGTTCGGCCCGGGCGGTTCCGTTGTCACTTTTCACCTCGACAAAGCCGTGCAATATCTGTGAGACGACCGGAGCTGCTTCATTCAACGGCGGCTGGACATCGCTCGAAACCACCTCGGTATCCGAAGGGGATGAGCCTGTTGCCGCCGGATCCGAATGGGTTGGCGTAGGCGCAGGCTCCAATTCCAACGCCAGACCGGAGTCCCGGGCATCCAAAATTTCATCTTGCTCGGAAGGGGAAAGCTCCAGCATTTGCAGCAATACCGCCGGGGCAAAATTTATCTCGGGGGTTTGCGCTGTTGAACTGACACTTACCAGCGGCACCAAAGCCGCATAAATTGCATCATCCATGCCCAATACCCGGCGCAGTTCTGCTGCATGGACAAAGTTCCGATTGCCGGGGATCGGCAGACCTTGGCTTTCATAATCGCGGTCCTCGGCGCCTCTAGGTCTGGTATCCGGGTCTGGATCGCGCCAATCCAAAATTGCATCAACCAGCGAGATGACATCGGTATCAGGTGGTGCCATTGCGCTGATCCATTGTTCGAGCAATTCTGCTTCAACCGTGTTGATGGCGATCAATCCCGGATCGGCAACCAGCCGCACCCGAATTTGCAGATCATCAAGTTGGAACTCCAACACCCGGCCATCTGCCACCAAACCATCTGGTTGATCTAACAAAAACGCGGCGCGGGCGATCCCGGCTTCAATGCCAAGCCGGATGCGAGCGGTATCCATTTCGGTACGCGCCAATGCAGCATCCAACCTAGCGCTGGTGGTAGCAAATGCGGCCAAGGCAGCGGCAACGGTTAAAATACTGACCACCGCCAGCAAGATATAACCTTGTTGTTGTGTTTTAGCTTTCATCTGCTATCTCGGGCAAAGCGGTTTCGGTTTGTGTAATTGACGCAAGTTTGGCTGGCATGGCGATTTGCAAAGCTGGCCAACCTTGCAAAGCAAAGGAAATTTGCGCGGTCATTTTTGCACTGGGTTCCCATTTATCCTGCCAGCCATCATCTCCCCAAAACGAAAATGACGGCTGCCAAGGACCGGAATACAAAACCAAGGGGTCTTGCATCTGTTGCGTCCCGAACCAATCCAGTCGGTCCAGCGGCAGACGGGAGAGCAAAATTTGCCAATGGCCGGGCGTATCCTCAAATATCTGCATGGATTGTTCATACAGACCCGGCTTGGCCGGATAGGCATTTTCGGCGACCACAAAGCGGATGCTGTTTTTATCGGCTTGAAACAATACTTGTTCTTCATCGTCGATTTGAATGGTGATCGGCTCGACCCGGATCAATCGCTCGCGGATAAAGCGGTACAAAGCCGCAGATTTTTCAGCTTGTACCCGGCTTTGCGCCAAGCCTCGGGACCAGTTTGAAATGCTGTTCAAACCTTGTGATACCAATACCAGCACCAAGGCGCTGACGGTCATTGCCACCAGCAATTCAACCAAGGTCAATCCGGATCGCGAACCAAGTTTCATTGTGGGGCGCTGCGAATGGCTTCGCTTACCAATTGCACTTCGCGGCCCATTGGCCCCAGTGCCAGCACTCGGATGCGAACCAATTCGCGACCTGTTTCGCTAAGGGCAACCGGCTCGACCACCACACTCCACGCAATATCGTCCTGCACCCCATTTTCGCCGGTTTGCATTTGCCCAGCATTTGCCATGACGCTTTCAGCGACAATGCGGGTTTTCGACATTTCCATTGCCGCAGCCTGTAATGTAGCCGCCCCGGTCATGCTTTGAAAGACCATGGCCAAGCCGCTAGATGCCAGAAGAAGCGCAATTACTGCTTCGAGCAGGGTAAAGCCAGATTTGTTATCGGATGGTTTCAATACGCACCTCTGCATTAGCCCAGATCACCGACACTAAAATTTCGGAGCGATCAGAAATAAAGCGCACATCGCCGCCGGTGGAAACCCCGTCCGGGAAAAACCGGATCCCGGCCAGATCAGCAGCAGATTCAGCCTCCGAAGTTCTAGTTTCCAGTTCAATCTGGCCCGCAAATACCAGTTTTTTAGAGCCGTTTTCTAGCCATGCAGTTTTTGTTTCGGTGTCGATCACCACTTGTTGGCTGATCCCGGTGGCTAGGGCCAGCTTTCGGCCCTGTTTGCACAAACTGGCCAATTGCTCGGCTGCTTGTTTGATTGAATTGCCAGTACTAAAAGCAACCAGCCTTGGTGCCACCACGGCGGTTGCCAGCGCAATGATCAGCAATACCACCACCAGTTCGACCAGCGTATAACCGCGTTGGTTTTGATATTTAGCTGCCCGAAACATAGTCCTCATTTTCCCCTTCCCCGCCTGCTTTTTTATCGGCGCCAAGGGTGCGAATGGTAAACTGGTTGCTGCCGGTTAATTCATAGACATATGGCTCCCTCCATGGATCATTGGGCACGCGCTTGACATAGGGACCGTTCCAACCACTGGCATCGGGCGGTGCGCTTACCAATGCCTCTAGGCCATTGGATGTGTTGGGATAATATCCAGTATCTAGCCGGAAAAACTCGATAGCCGATGCTAAATTTTCCACTTGGATTCTAGCAGTTTTGGATTTTGCACCGCCAACTTGGTTCATGAACCGGGGGGCAACCAGCCCGATCAGCAGCCCTAAAATCAGCATGACCACCAGCAATTCAACCAAAGTATACCCGGCTTCGTTACGGTGTTTTACTGGTTTTTGTTTGTGTATTTTTGACATATCAAAACCCTATTTCATTGATGCTGACCATGGCCAGTATAATGGATATTACAATTGCGCCAATAACAAGGCCAACAAATCCGATTAACAATGGCTCTGCCAGTTTAACCGCCAGTTTGGTGCCGCGCTCCAACCGGTCTTCATACAGATCTGCCAGCCGTTTGGCGGCGGCTGCTAGATCGCCGGTTTCTTCGCCGACCCGTAAAATTTCTGTCGCCAGCGGCGGAAAAATTTCGGTTGCGGCAATTTGATCCGGCAGGGATTTGCCTCGGCGGACTTCTTCCAGCGCATTTTGCAATTTTTCTTTTGCATAAACATCGCTCAAACCTTCACCAGCCAAACGAAATGCCGGGGCTGCCGATAGGCCGTTTTGCAGTAAAACTGCCAGCACTCGACAAAACCGCGCTGCCAGAAATGTGCGGGCGACCTTGCCCAAAAAGGGCAATTGGTGTGCGTTGCGGTACAGATATATTTTGGACTGCGGTTTTCGCAACCAATAGCCAACAGCCAACATCACCACTGCCACAAATGCGGCAATGCCCGGTAACCAAACACCAAGTCCGTTGGAAAGTGAAAATACAAATGCCGCCATTGCTGGCGGTTGGGCGCTCATATCACTGAACACCTGTTCAAAGCGAGGTACCACAAACAACAAAAGCCCGATCACGGCCACGGCTGAAAATACCAGCAAAATCACTGGATAGATCAGATTGCCGCGCATTTCCGCTTCAAATTTTTGCTGTTTTTCGCGCCAATCAGCCAGATCAGCCAATGCCTCAGCCAGTGAGCCGGAGGCTTCGCCAGCTTCGGCAATTTGCGGAAATGGCGGTGGAAAAATATCTGGCATTTGCGTGAAAGCCTGGCTCAAAGAATTGCCGGCGCGCACACTGCCCAATAGGTCATTGGCGACTTTGCCAGCCAATGAATTATCAGCAAATTTGGCCAAAGACTGCAAGGCCCGCTCAACGGTCAAACCGGCCCCGATGAGCGCCGAAAGCTCGCGGGCGAGCCGCGTTGCAGCCTGTACGGCACCCTTGATTTTTTTGCGCGGGTTCTTGCTTCCCTCGCGCAGGCTTAGCGGGGTAAGCCCGCGTTTACGAACTTGGCTGGCAGCAGCAAGTTCGGTTGCAGCGGTAATGGAAACTTCTTCCAATGTGCCATCGGGTCGGGCCACACGTATCAGCCATTGTTTCATCGCTCGTTTCCGATTTTGGTCCCCAATACCCGGAACAGCTCATCCGCATCGGTAATGCCTTGGCTCAGTTTTTGTTTGGCATTGTCCATCAAATTGGAAAATCCAGCAGCCCGCGCCGCCGCCTCAAACTCTGGGGCTGCTGCGCCGGGGCGGATCAGCGCCAATATATCATCTTGCATGTCCAACAACTCGAACAGCCCAGAACGCCCGACATAGCCGGTAGCGTTACAGGTTTTGCAGGTTTTTTTTGCGGGTTGTTTGCCTTTGCAAGCAGTGCAGGAAACCCGGATCAAACGCTGGGCGATCACCAGTTTTAAGGTTGAGCGCAACAAAGCCGGATCCACCCCCATATCAACCAAACGCGCCGGGGCGGCGGCAGCGGTATTGGCATGCAAAGTAGCCAATACAAGATGCCCGGTAAGGGCGGCATTTACCGCGATCTCTGCGGTTTCGGTATCGCGCAACTCACCGACCACAATCACATCCGGATCATGGCGCAAGACCGAGCGCAAAGCGCTGGCAAAGGTAAGGCCGATGGCGGCATTTACCGCGATCTGCACCACGCCGTCGATCTGGTATTCGACCGGATCTTCGATGGAAATAATTTTGCGCCCCGGTTGGTTGAGCGTCGCAATGGAGGCCGCCAATGTGGTAGTTTTACCGCCGCCGGTGGGGCCGACCACCAAAATAAGACCATACGGATTGGCCAAACGGTCTTGTAATAGTGTTTCATTGTCTTGGCTTAATCCCAGATCGGTGAGCCGCACATCGGCATCGCGATCTTCGAGCAAACGGATCACCACGCTTTCACCATGCACATTTGGCGAGGTGGCTACACGCAAATCCAACCCCCGGCCATCAATGGTGACCCTAGCCCGGCCATCTTGCGGGCGGCGGCGCTCGGCAATATCCAGATCAGCCATGATCTTAACTCGCGAAACCATCAGTTTGGCCATGGCAAGCGGCGGCGGCTCGGTTTCGTGTAACACCCCGTCAATGCGAAGTCGGATGCGTAAATGATCGCGAAACGGCTCGATATGAATATCCGATGCCCGGGATGCTGCTGCTTGGCTAATTACCTCATTGACCAGCCGCACCACCGGTGCTTCGGACGCCAGATCACGCAAATGATCGGCATCGGCGCTGGTATTTAGGTTGAGGTTCGTATCGGTATCTTGAGCGGCATTTTCCCCAAAATACCGGTTTAATGCGGTTTCAATATCGCTAAGTGTGGCAATGGCCGGGCGGATATTGGCTTGGGTGGCCAAGGCAATGCCTTCTAATACTTCCCGATTTTGCGGATCGGCCAATGCGATGGTCAAGCCGTCATCATCAACAGCGACCGGGCAGGCTTGGTTGCTGCGTAAAAACCCTTGCGGTAAACTGCCATTGGCTGGATCGTTATCGGCAAACCCGTCCATGGCAATCAATGGCAATTGATAGGTATCTGCCAAGGATTTGGCCAGTTCCTGATCGCTTAACAAACCCAATTGCCGGACAATCACCGCCGCGCTTTGGCCGGTTTGCTGCATGGCTTGAAGTACCCGGTCTTGGTCGGTTTGTTTTAACGAGCTGGTTTGCAACCAGTTATCTTGCATAGATGATGGGGTGGCAGTTTGCGGCATTACATAAACCTGCCTCGCATCACGGTTTCCAGATGATCATTGATCAGTTCGGTATCATAGGAGCTAATTTCTTTTAACAATTGTTCCCATTTGTATAAAGAAGGCAAGCCCATTGGATTGCCTTGCAAAACCTCGCGTTTGATAAATGGATAGCCGGATAAGAGCAATTGATCCCAGAAAAAATGCGAAGAATTTAGCGGCGAGCCTTTCTGTGCCTGCTCAAATATCTGGCCCAATATATTGCGATGCCCGGCTGGGATTCTCTCATTTGTTAGGATTTTGCTATCCTCCATTTGTTCAATGAAGTCCGACAGAAGATCCCGATACCGAAACAGAGATTTGGTGGTTAAATTAGCTTTACGCACTTCAGCGGTTAGACCAATTTCATGTTTGCGAATTACCCATGACTTGGACTGGACGTGTACGTATTTTTTCCAGCGCTTTGCAAAAAATTTATGATCCAGTACTTTTTTATGGAACAATAAAAAATAGCTTTGCAAATGATAGCGGGTATCCCAACTATCGGTGAGCGCCCACATATCTGCCTCTTTGGCCGACATTTTGGCAAGCAGCGGCTGTAATGGGTATACCGGGCCATACACACTGTCATTGCACAATAACAGGCTATCCATATCTATATCGGTGCGCCCTGTGACAAACTTTATCCCATCGGCATAGGCACCAAAATCATAGCCCTTATTGCGTCGCCATAAAATGGTTTCGACCTTGCCTTGTAGTTTGGCTCGTTCTGTTTTCGGGAATTTGGGTGAATTGCTGATAAAAATAATTCTGCGATCAGCTTTGGCTAATTCACCCAAATAATGCAGCACAAATTCATGCACGATACCTTGCGGGTCAAAATGCACAAACACGGCGATATGTTTGCTGGATTGTTGTTGTCCACCGGGCCACTTGGCGCGAATCCAGTTTTTGCGACCAAAAATCAACGCAAAGAAATACTTGGTATATTGCACCACATAATCATTGCGTTCGCGTTCCCCGGCAAACAGCATCCAGATTTTACGCAAAAAAGCTCTCATTCCTGCCCCCCGTTGATCTCTGCTTCCAATTCTTGGCGACGTTCGCCCAAGGCACCTAGTTTGGCACCAGATGTGCCTTTGGCATAGAGTAAATCGCGGATTTTACTGGCTTCGGAGACTTTACCGGCTCTGGCCAATGAAAGCGATTGGTGAAACCGGGCCGAATTTTGCAATTCCCCGGCCTTTGATTGGTTGACTGTTTGTGCAAACAGGGTGGCGGCCTTACTCGGTTGTTGTTTGTGATTTAGATAAAACATCGCCAAAGAAAAATTTAATTCCGGGTTGTTGCTTTGGATGGTTTGTCCTTCCAACAGCGTCTCAATTTGTACGTATTCTCCTTTGGCCGAGGCAGCAATTAACAAGCCCTCTACCTTTTCCCGAGCGATCTGTAGCGCCTTTGCTGCATCTTTTGCCGTTGCAGTATCTTTGTCATCAGCAGCTTTTTCTAACCAGAAAATGGCCAATGCCGGATCATCTCGCCGGTTGAGATCATCCAACCCCAATGCCAGCAATACCGATGCCGGGCTATTTTTTGCAGCGGCAATTGCTTCGACATCGGCCCGAAAAATTTGTGCCAATTGCGGTTGCTCACTAGCTACCGCCGTTAAGAAAGTCTGTATTGCAATATCCCCGGTTAAAGCCAGCAAGGTTTTCCTTGTTTTGGCGGGCGCGACCTTTGTTGCCCGTGCAAACCACATTTTGGCAGCTGCCGGATCAGAGCTTTGATGAATGTGCCCTAACGCCACCAATACATCCAGATCGGTTGCTTTTGGCTCGCGGGCCAACAAACCGTCACGAATCATTGCCTCTCCTTTGGCCAAAGAAGAACGTCCACCCCCGGCCAGTAATTCGGTGCCTCTTGCCGCTGCGTGATCGGCCCATATTGCTTTCATTGAATTCCAAAGAGCGGTATCCGGTGCATCCGGCAACGCTTTGTTGAACCAATATAATCCAGTTTTTCGATCAAACGCATCATTTAACGCCAACAAGGCCAGCCCGGTGGCCGCTGAACGTTCGCGATCATCGGCTATGGGTTTGTTGGTCAAAGCTGTGGATACATCTTCTGCCAAAGGCCGGGCCACATCCCAAATACCGGTGTTAGCTGCCGCAGAAAATATATCCAATTTGGCATTAAAAAAGGCGATTTTGCATTCTGGTAATATCCCTTGTTGCTGTGCGCGTTGCAGACGTTTGGCGGCGGCAACCGGGTCAGTATTGGCCGCCAGACCAATGGACAACGCCGCAGAGAAACCGCCCATAACCCGGCTTTCCAGATCTACCACATTGACCTGGGCATAGGCAGGCTGCAACACCTCTATGGTACGCACCGCAGCATCAAAACAGGCAATGGCAGCCGCCGGGTTCTGCTCCCTATTCAAAACCAAAACCCCAGCATGATACAACACGGTAGGCAGATTAAACGGCATTTTGTTGGCAAGTGCCTCAAAATCAAGACCGGCCATTGCCTGAAAATCAATTGTCTTAGGGTGCGCAAGATCAAATCCGTATTGCTTTTTCCAATTGCGGCTTAATTGTTCGATGGTGTTTTGGGCAGATTTATAATCTGCGTCATTAATTTGTTCTTTTAGTAATCTGCCGGTAAATCCGGTGAACAGTCGGTCATGACCTTGATGAATTTTGCTCTGTTGTTGCAGATAATTGACATAGATATCGCGAGAAAACGGTTTTGGATTTACCAATACAGGATTGTTTTTTGAAGCGGTGGCAATGATCGTATCGCCGTTGGTGTCCAGTTTTATATGGCGATAGCCCAAGCGTTCCAGCACGGCCCGCAAGCCTTTTTCTGAAAATAATACAGTATGTGAACCTGCCGAGATCAACGGAATCAGGCTCTGCAACTCCCGGCCATCTTGCACGCCGGCAATGTCTGGTGTGGTCAGTACCAAAATGCCATCATCGGTTAGCACATCTGTAATCGGACCTAAAAACTGGTCCGGATCAACTACATGTTCGATCACTTCTGAGGAATAGACAATATCAAACGGGCCATTATTACGGGCGGTTTCGGCGTTCAAATATACGG
>UOEE01000270.1_pt1 | contig 10829 bp, 11 predicted proteins | sample 1990011 | NCBI WGS metagenome assembly UOEE01 (sample SAMEA4728526, study PRJEB27164) | hydrothermal vent metagenome | biome: marine basaltic hydrothermal vent biome; feature: marine hydrothermal vent; material: mineral | place: Pacific Ocean | collected 2011-06-14/2011-07-23 | depth 1741 m | reverse complement strand
TCTGTCCGAACATGATAATTACGGGCTAGATTTTATCAATGCCACAAGGCGGATCAAACAAACCTTGCCTTATGCTAGGGTTTCTGGCGGCCTTTCAAACTTATCATTTTCGTTTCGCGGCAATGAGCCAGTGCGCCGGGCGATGCATTCGGTATTTTTATACCATGCGATCAAAGCCGGGTTTGACATGGCAATTGTCAATGCCGGGCAATTGGATATTTATGATGATATTGATCCAAAACTACGCGAAGTCTGCGAAGATGTGATCTTGAACCGCAAAGCCGGTGCCGCAGAAATGTTATTAGAATTGGCGCAAGAATACCAAGGCGGCGCCACCCAAGCCAAAGCCTCGCGCCGCGATCTGTCATGGCGCAAAGGCACAGTAAAACAGCGCTTGGAACATGCGTTGGTGCGCGGGATTACCGAATTTATTGTCGCCGATACCGAAGAAGCCAGACAGCAAGCCGACAAACCCTTGCACGTCATCGAAGGCCCGTTAATGGACGGCATGAACGCGGTGGGCGAGTTGTTCGGGGATGGGAAAATGTTCCTGCCGCAAGTGGTAAAATCCGCCAGAGTGATGAAAGCTGCCGTGGCGCATTTGCTTCCATTTTTGGAAGAGGAAAAACAACTTGCCGGTTTAGCTGATATGTCGAATGGCAAAATTTTGCTGGCGACAGTAAAAGGCGATGTGCATGATATCGGCAAAAACATTGTCGGCGTAGTATTGCAATGTAATGGCTATGAAATTCTCGATCTGGGGGTGATGGTGCCGTGCGAAACCATCTTGAAAAAAGCCAAAGAAGAAAATGTTGATATGATCGGTCTTTCAGGATTGATCACGCCTAGCCTCGAAGAAATGATCCATGTGGCCGCAGAAATGGAACGCGGTGGTTGGAGCAAACCGCTGCTCATTGGTGGTGCTACTACTTCGCCAACCCATACGGCAGTGAAAATTGAACCGGCTTACACCAAAGGACCAACCACCTATGTATCCGATGCCAGCCGGGCCGTGGGCGTGGTGCGGACTTTGTTGGGCGAAAAAACCCGTGGGCCTTTTGCCAAACAAACCCGCGAAGATTATGCCCGCATCCGCGAATCCCACAAACGAGGTAGAAACGCCAAACCCCGGATCCGGTTGGCGGCAGCGCGCGCCAAAGCCACAAAATTAAACTGGTCAGATTACACCCCGCCGCGCCCCAAAACCAACCGCGCTAAAATCATTGATAATTGGGAGTTAGAAGACCTAGTTCCTTACATTGACTGGACACCATTTTTTGCTTCATGGGACATTAAAGGCCGCTATCCGCAAATTCTCGACAATCCAAAAATGGGCGAAGAAGCCAAAAAATTGCTCTATGATGCAAAAATTATGTTGGACAAATTGGTCACCGAAAAATGGTTGACCCCACGGGCCGTAGTTGATTTTTGGCCGGCCAATTCCGATGGTGATGATATTGTTTTGTGGCAAGATAATTTGCGTCAAAACCAACTGGCTATTTTTCATACCCTGCGCCAACAAATGCCCAAAGATACCGGCAAACCCAATTTTGCTTTGTCCGATTTTGTCGCCCCACAATCCAGCGGCAAAGCCGATTGGATCGGTGGATTTGTGGTTAGCGCCGGGCATGGCGAAGCCGAGCGCAGCGCACATTTTCGCAAAGCCAATGATGATTACAGCTCGATCATGTTAAAAGCCTTGGCCGACCGCTTGGCCGAAGCCTTGGCCGAAGCCTTGCATACAAGAGTACGCAAACAATTATGGGGTTATGCTGGCGATGAACACCTAAGCAATACCGATCTGATCCAAGAAAAATACCATGGTATCCGCCCGGCCCCCGGTTATCCATCGCAACCAGATCACACCGAAAAACGCACCTTGTTCAAGCTGTTACAAGCCAAAAACCGCATTGGCGTTGACCTAACCGAAAGCTGTGCCATGACCCCGCCATCCAGCGTTTCAGGCCTGTATTTCTCGCATCCACAATCGGTCTATTTCGCCGTAGGTAAAATCAGTAGAGACCAAGTAAAAGACTATGCAAACCGAAAAAACATCCCCTTAAGCGAAGCCGAACGCTGGTTGGCCCCGATTTTGGCCTATAATAACTAATCCAGATAAAATCAGCCGCTAGCTTGCACTCCCCCACCGGACACACTAGTTTGCCCCCGATCAAAGGAGAGGTGCCAGAGTGGTCGAATGGGGCGGTCTCGAAAACCGTTGAGCGTGTGAACGTTCCCAGGGTTCGAATCCCTGTCTCTCCGCCATCCGCTTTCGCTAATTTTGGCTTTGCCAAAATTTAGCTACAGCGCGATTAGCGATGAGTGTTTGAACATGGGTTGCTCTTGACTTCCAAAATGTACATCACCTTGCAATAAAACACCTTTTACGGGTTTGAATCCCGCACGGTTATTTTTCTATAAGTTTAAAAAGTGCGCTCATATCATTACCCATAACGGTTGGTGTTACATCTAGGTTTTCGGTAGGGAAATTTAAGCGGTTTACCCATGTGGTTGGGTGCCCAAACCAACCTGCACCTGCTGCATCCCATCCAGCAAAAGCAACAAATGCAATTTCTTCCTTTTTTAGACCAAAAGCATCAAGACTTAATTGGTAGGCTTTTTGTGCAGGCTTAAACGCTTGTGATTGGTCTGTGCTTAGTACAAATTCGAAATACTCTTCAATACCATTAAACTTCATATTAGCGCGAAGCATATCTTCTGACATATTCGATAGAAACGCCATGCGAATATTTTGGGTTTTTAGTCTTTTTAAAGCCGGTTTAACATCTGGCCATACAGGCAGATGTAGAAATGCGTCCATAATGATGGTTTGTTTTTCTAAGGTTAATTCTAGCTGCATACTTTTGGTAGTGAAGCGAAGCGCATCTTCCATCACACGCCAGAAATCTTTATATTGGTTCCCCGATGTACGAAGCCATGTATAGCTAAATATCTTGCCGAACCATGCCTTGCGTAGCGCATCACCGTTTTCGGGAAATTGTTCTTTCACTACTTTGAACGCAGCGCGTGGATCAAAAATTGGAAAGGCATCAAAAGCAACTGCCTTTATTTCTGTATTATCGCTAGCGGCAAAAGCCAGTTTTCCTAAAGAACCTGTTAGAACCGCTCCAAGGGCAGCGCTTTTGGCAGCAAGAGTAATAAATTTACGTCGGTGAATCTTCATATAACCCGCATTTTTTGTATAATAACATCTGTAACTATTTGAGCATACAGACATCTGTAGAAGAAGCAATTTTGTGTTTGAACAGGTTCGCAAACCATCTAATACGCTCCGCCATATTTGCTGGCGCTATCGCGATGTTTACGTTTGGCTCTTGAGTGCGGTGAGAAGCAGCGGCTGGGTGGTCGCTCAATACATGGGTGCGTCTATGTATATGGATAGTCCCAAATTCTAAATTCGTTCGACCAAGCTGACTCCGGTTTCCTGTTTCAAGTTTGTGGGGGAGAAGCTAATTTTGCCCAACCGCAGGCCAAAACCTGCGCGGGTGGCGTTGTTGTAACAGCCACCGGCGGCAAATGCTAGCAGAACCAAGCCTTTGTCTTTGGGCAAAGCCTGTACGGTCATTGGGCCAATACAAGCGGTCAGCAAGGCAGAGCTGGCCAATACGCTATCAGTGGCTGCAATCGCCGGTTTTGTCTGCGTGGCTGCTGGTCCGAACATTAACAATATCGAGGCCAGCAGAGTTAAAAGTTTGGTTAGCATGGTGCGTCCCTTTGCATTGGTTTGGGTTTATGTTTCCAGATCACGAAAATCGCGGCGCAATTTCCATTCCTTGGAGGTGACCGAGCGTTCCATATCAGCCAAGCGTTCTTCGAGATTGCGAAACTGATAACGCAAATTGGAAAATGTGATCGTGGGCCTGCGTTCCACACCGCGCCAAAACTCGTCTTCTTCGGGTTTTAATTTCGGTTTTGCACTCACATATCGTACCGGCATTATGATACAGGCGACAAAATATACGATGATTGATATTGGGCCAATTATAAAGAATGACAAAAACCAACCAATGCGAATCAATACCACATCAATGTTGAAATAATCAGCAAAGCCGGAGCAAACGCCGCACAGACCTCCTTGGCCTTTATTGCGGTATAACCGGTGCGGATTGGGCGGGCGGGAGTATTGTTTATTTGTCATCTTCTTTTCTCCAATTTGGTTGTTCAGCGTCCAGAATTGCTTCCAAAGAAAGGATGCGATCTTCCATACGTTTGGCGCTGCGCCACAGATCTTCAAGCATGTGCTCATCGTCTGCTGACAGGCCTTTTTGCTCGCGCCATTTGGTGAGATAGTGAAATGAAATCCATACAGGCGCGACGATGACCAGTAAAAGTATACCAAAAACTTCCATCATTGTTCTTTTCCTTGTTATTCAGGTTTTAGTTCAAGCTTTGGCTTTTGCCTTGGCCTTAGCACCAGCCTTGTTCATTTTAGCTTTTAACGCCGCCAGTTCTTTTTCAATGCTTTCTTCGCCTTCTAGTTCGGCAAATTGGCTTTCCAGACTTTTGCCTTGGTTCAGATCAAACGCATCGGCTTGCGCTTCTAGCTCATCGACTTTGCGTTCCAGCGCGGCATAGCGGCTCAACGCATCTTCGATTTTATGATCGGCGACGGTTTCGCGAACTTTCAACCGGGTTTTTGCAGTGCTGGAGCGGATCAACAAAGCTTTGTGTTTGGCTTTGGCTTCGTCCAGTTTGTCTTGCAATTTAGCCATGTCAGATTCTGCCTTATCAATGGCTTCATTGATGATGGCCAATTCGTTTTCCAGTGCCTCAACCATGCTGGCGGCCTTGGATTTGGCTTGCAATGCGCCTCTGGCTAGATCTTCGCGGCCTTTGCCAACCGCAAGTTCAGCCTTTTCGGCCCATTCGGCTTCTGCCGACCTGAAGCGGTTTAATCTGCGCGCCACGTCCTTTTTGTCGGCAATGGCCCGGGCCGCAGCGGTGCGTACCTCAACCAAGGTATCTTCCATTTCTGAAATAATTAGCCGCGCAATTTTTTGCGGATCCTCCGCGCTCTCTAACATCGAATTGATGTTTGAATTGATGATGTCGCCCATTCGTGAAAATACACCCATAATCGTTCTCCTTTGTTATATTGTTGTGTTGGCTTCAATGAGCCGGATTAAAAAAACAGGCCGCCAAACAGCAGTCCGCCGACAAAAAAGCCCCAGTTTTCAATGGGACGGGTGCGCAAATAGCGCCAGAACTTAGCACTGGTTTCTCGCCAGTCATCAGCTGCGGCATCTGCCTTGCTTTTTCGTACCTCTTCATAGGGGTCATATTGTTTTGTCATCTTGTGCCCTTTACGGCTATTTTGTTTCGACCGACCAAGCCCAAGGGCTGGTTTGGTTAATACATAGCAAGAGCCGTGCCAGTTTTTTCAAAAACTGACAACTTATTGAAATACAAAGATATTTAATTTTGGGCGGTAGAATAAAACATTAAAATACGTGAAAAACACTGAAATAACTTGATAATCACAGTAATATATGGTGAAAACCACCATGTCTGTTTCCCGTGAACTTCCGCCACTAATCGGCCAAAGCCAAGAGTTTTTACAAACCTTGGATGATGTATCCAGAGCCGCTTCACTGGATCGGCCATTATTGCTAATCGGCGAGCGTGGTACTGGCAAGGAATTGCTGGCGGCGCGAGCGCATTTTTTATCACCACGCTGGTCGGCAGCCTATGTGGCGGTGAATTGCGCGGCGCTTTCTGAAAACTTGCTCGAATCCGAATTATTTGGCCATGAGGCCGGGGCTTTTACTGGCGCTACCAAACAAACTGCCGGGCGTTTTGAGCGCGCCGATGGCGGGACATTGTTTTTGGATGAAATCGCCAATGCTTCGCTGCGGGTGCAGGAAAAGATTTTGCGGGTGGTTGAATATGGCGAATTTGAGCGGGTCGGCGGCACCGAAGCCATTCATTGTGATGTGCGGGTATTGGCTGCCACCCATGTAGATCTGCCGCAACAGGTGCAACGAGGAACCTTTCGTGCCGACCTGCTGGACCGATTGGCGTTTGATGTGGTGACTTTGCCGCCTTTGCGCGCCCGATGGGAAGATATTCCGATATTGGCGCAACATTTTGCCACGCAAATGGTTCGAGAATTAGGTTTGCAAAGTTTTGACGGCTTTTCGATGCAGGCCATGCGGGTGCTGATGAAACATCATTGGCCGGGTAATGTGCGCGAGTTAAAAAACGTGGTCGAGCGAAATGTCCACCATGCGGCTGCCGAAAGTGGCAATCCTGATGTGGTGGTAGAACAGATCAAACTGGATCCATTTGCCAGCGCTTGGCGGCCAGTGCAGCCAGATGCGACAACCACGCAACCAACGACACAAACACCCCCTGCCATAGCATTACCCGAACCGGAACCGGGGCGTTCCTTTAGCGGACAGGTCCGGCGTTTTGAGCGGGTTTTATTGCGCCAAGCCTTACACAGAAACCAGCACCATCTGGGCCGTACCGCCAAAGACCTTGGTCTTAGTTATGATCAAATGCGCCATTATGCTGGCAAACATAATTTGCTACAAAAACCAGCCAAATCAGAATAGACCTGCATCTATCCTGCAATTTAACCGTATTTGAAGATATTCAGCCTTACCCTCTTGCTCCATTGCGAGAAACCACCAACCCAAAGGAAGGTGCCCAAACATGTTTAACTTGTTTCCATTACTTTCCATCCCGGTGATTATTTATAATGTGATGGCCATTGGCGGCGGTGCATTTGCGGCCAATTCGCAATCGGTTGTTGATAATCTGGCCAAAAAATTATTTGATGTGCCGATGACCTCAGGCACAATGTGGGCGGTTTCATCTGGTGATCTGTTGATCTTGATCTCGTTGATCATGTTGTTCGCCGAAATGCTCAAATCCACCAGCACCGGGCGCGAAGCCATCGCCAATCACGCGCTTTCTTTGGTATTGTTTATTATCTGTCTGGTCGAGTTTTTGTTGTTTGGTGCTTTTGCTTCTTCGGTGTTTTTTATCATTACCGTAATGACCTTACTGGACGTTTTGGCTGGTTTCATCGTCACCATTGCCACCTCCAGAAACAATGGCAGTGATGTTTATATTGACTAGGGTCCAGACTCATTCAATTTTAGCCATATAAGTAAAAACATGCAAAAAATAATATGTACGCCACCCCGGCGCAGGCCGGGGTCCAGTTTTTTTTGCGAATGTGGTGCTTTAAGTGACACTAGATTCCGGCTTTTTCCGGAATGACGGCGGGAAAGTTTTCATAAACCGCATAAAAACAATGTATTATGAGAGTTGCCGATAAAAATTGAATGGGTTTTGACCCTGAAGAATTTCTGGTTCAGCTTGAACAAAAGTTTGGTTTGCCCGGTAAATGCGCTAGAAAACAAAGATGAACCCGATTCCAAATACTATTTTTGCTGAACTGCCCGCTTTGTCCGATTTTCGAGACACCGCCCATTGGCTGGCGTTTCGCGGCTGGTCGGAAGCTGCTGGCGGCAATATGTCGGTACGCGGAATAGTGCCAAAAGGCTTTGCCGAAACCAGCTATCAGCCATTGCCATTGCAAGTCCCTGAACTGGCGGGAATGGCATTATTGCTTACCGGTTCTGGCACCCGCGCCCGCGAGATCGGCATCGACCCGGTGCCGCATGTGGGGCTGTATAAAATAGGTGCTGATGCAAAAAGTTATTGCTGGCTGGCCGGCAATGCAAAACCCACTATGGAACTGGCGGCCCATTGTGCGATTCACAATCAACTTGAAGCCGTTCGTCCAGATGACAAAGCCATTGTCCACACCCATCCAGCCAGTTTGATCGCTCTTTGCCATCTGGACGGATTTGATAGCGCTCAGAACATTTCCAAGAAAATTTTATGTCTGCAAAGCGAGGCTTGGCTGCATTTGCCCGAAGGGGTGGGGTTTGTTGAACAGCAATTGCCCGGCTCATTAGCACTGGGTTTGGCCTCGGCCAAAGCCATGCGGCAACATCGCCTAGTTTTGTGGCAATATCACGGCCTGTTGGCTAGTGGCACCAGCTTGGCTCATGCTGTGGATTTGATGGAAGTATTTGAAAAAGCCGCGCAAGTATACTGGCAAATCCGAAATGTAGGCATTGAGCCAGCCGGAATTTGCGAACAAGAAACCCGCAATACATTACAAGCCTTTGGGCAATTAGATCGATATGCTGGCGGCGATAGCTTGCCCGAATAATTGCCCGGCTATTTTCGCCGATTGACTAAAAGGTAAAAAAGTAAACCTGAGAGGATAACCACCAAAGCGATGCCAGCATCCATGGGCCGGGTTTTGGCGACAAAAACCAAGGTAAATCCGGTTAAGACAAGATACAGCAAAGGCGGGATCGGAAAAGCCCATACTCGGTATGGACGCGCTAATTCAGGTTGTTTCCAACGCAAGACAAACAATCCCAAAACCGTGGCAAAACTGCTCAATGCCAACAAGCTGCCGGCAATTACCAAAATACGTTCAAAACTGGAGGTGAGGATAAATCCCGCCGCCAAAGCCGTTTGCAACCAGATGGCGTTGACCGGAATACCATCGGCATTGGTTTTGGAAAATATGTGGAAAAGAGAAAAATCTTCGCCCAAAACTTGCATCACCCGTGGCCCGGCAATGACCATGGCGCTAACCGTCGAGATCAACAAAAATGCCAAAGCAAATCCGATAAACTTGGCCCCCACCGGGCCAAAGGCATATTCGGCGGCAATAAACCCGATCTCCAGCTTTCCTGTCATCGCCTCTATGGGTGCTACTTTTAAGAACATATAGTTCAAGGCCACATAAGCCAGCATCACCACCAGAGTTCCCAAAAACAGAATTTTAGGTAAATTTTGTTGCGGGTTCTCAACCTCACCACTTAAATATGTGGCGGCATTCCAGCCGGTATAAGCATATGAAACATAGATCAATGAAACTGCAAATGCGCCGCTGGTCATCAATTTTGCATCATCCATGTTGGGCAAGATATGGATCATTTGCGGTTCTGGAACCAGCCACAGGGCCGCGCCGCAAAAGCCGATGATAAAGATAATTTTAAGCGCAGTAAAAATGCTTTGCGTGGCCCCAGAATTTTTGTGATTGCTCGAATGGATCAAGGTCATGATCAACAGCAAAGCCACAGCCAGTATCTTGACCACCCAACTGTCTTTGCCGACATCTGGGAAGATGGAAACAAAATAAGTGCCAAATAAAATCGCCGCCAAAGCAATCGGTGCAGCAAAGCCGATCAACGCCGATGTCCAGCCTGATATAAACCCCACAGCCGGGTGATAAATCCGGGACAAGAAATTATACTCGCCGCCGGAACGCGGCATGGCCGCGCCCAATTCGGCATAACTCATCGCCCCGCACAAGGCGGCAATGCCGCCAAACACCCACAACATCAACAAAGCAAAGGGTGATCGGATCACTTCAAGCTGATACCCAAGCGAGGTAAAAACCCCGGTACCAATCATATTGGCAATTACCACTGCCATAGCAGCTCGAAACCGGTATTTTTTCATTGCCGTCTCTTACCCTTTGCTACGCGATTGCCGTTTTAAGGCTTTGCCCATTCGTTGGGCTGTGTCCTCGACCGCAGACAAGGCCGCAGGCGAAAGCGCGGTTAAATTGGCAAACCCGTGGATCAAACTTGGAGCATGAATTTCCTCAACCCCGACCCCGGCCCAACGCAGTTTTTCCGCATACGCCAACCCTTCATCACACAACGGATCAAAACCAGCGGTGACAATCAAAGCCGGCGGTACATTGGACAGGTCCGGGTGCAATATCGGCGAAACTTTAGGCAAAAGCGCCTGCCCCGGTTCCGACAGATATTGCTCGCCAAAAAACTTGATGTCATTGGCACTTAAAAAATATCCATCCGCCAATACGGCGCGGGACAATGTGGCCCCGATGATCTGGGTTACCGGATAGATCAATACTTGCATGGCTGGACGCAAATCAGTTTTTGCCAACTCGTTCGATACAATCGCCGCCAAAGCCCCGCCAGCTGAATCGCCGCCGACCGCGATTTGCTTGCGATCAATATCAAAAAATTCTGCCTCTCCGCAAACCCATGTATAAGCGGCAATAGCATCATCAATTGCGGCTGGATATTTATGCTCAGGGGCCAAACGATAATCCACCGAGATGACTTTCACCCCGCCATGATTGGCCAATCTTCGACACATCGAATCATGGGTTTGCAAATTTCCAATCACCCAGCCGCCGCCATGAAAAAACACCAATGCGCCACCATTGGGCCTAGCGTTTTTCGGGACATATAACCGTACAGTAATTTCCCCATCCGGCCCCGGTGCTTGATGATCGCTCACCGCCTCAAGCTCAGCATTTGGCGCATCTAAATGTGTGGCCAGTTCCACAAACAAGGCCCGCATTTCTTCCACTGGCGCAGAATCAAACCCAACCGAACCGCTTTCGGTTAGATCATCCAGAAATGTTTTAATTCCCGCGTCCAAATTTGCCGGTTCAAATGGTTGTCGTTGCATAACAGTTCCCTCAGATTTGACACAACAATGGCGGGTTACAAAGCCGTATGCAAGTCATTCAATGAAACTTGCTGATAGCTGTCGGCCAGCAAGCTGGCTTGGCTAAAATCCTGATCCAGTGAATACCGGGCTGGAACCGCGACACAGCGCAAATTTGCCGCCAGTGCCGAACGTAATCCGTGCGCCGTATCTTCAAACGCCAGACAAGCTGCTGGTGGCAAAGCTAATCGTTGCAACGCCAATTGATAAACATCTGGTGCCGGTTTTTTGTGGGCGACTTCATCCCCCGCAGCAATCACCGAAAAAACATCCCCTGC
>UOEE01000197.1_pt1 | contig 11022 bp, 8 predicted proteins | sample 1990011 | NCBI WGS metagenome assembly UOEE01 (sample SAMEA4728526, study PRJEB27164) | hydrothermal vent metagenome | biome: marine basaltic hydrothermal vent biome; feature: marine hydrothermal vent; material: mineral | place: Pacific Ocean | collected 2011-06-14/2011-07-23 | depth 1741 m | reverse complement strand
CTAGCGCCGGACCCCGTCCGGCTGGGGATTTTACTTTCAGTCCTAGCGCCGGACGGGGTTTGTAACCCCGTCTGAAACGTTTTCAAACATTGCAAGCTGTGGTATCGAAGCATGAAACATGTGGACGGGGTTACAAACCCCGTCCAGCGAGGGCACATCAAGTGCGATCTAGCGCCGGACGGGGTTTGTAACCCCGTCCGTATGGTTTTCTTTTCACGAAATATCTGTCACGTTTACGGGGCTATTCGGATTTGCTGATGACCATTTCCAGTGTTCTGGTTGTTCTACATAAGCTTTTTGCACCGGGTTTTGGTGGATATAGTTCATTTTTTGGACAAAAAAACCTTGGCTCTCAACCCATTTGGGTTGGTTGTCTGGTTTCCAAAACTGGTATTGGCCATCATCACCCAAAAACAAGGAAAGTATATTTGGCTCATTGGCAGCAAGATTGGCGTGAAGTTTTTTGGATGTATGACGTTTGAAATCTCGGACAAACCCGGCAACATCTTTAGAGCCAACCATCAGATGCAAATGATTGAGCATAAACACATAGCCAAACACCTTTAGCCCCTTAGCTGCTTGGCAATAGGCCAAACTATCCGCAATAATTTGCCAGCGATCATGCCGATCAAAAATGTAATACCAGTTGCGGATGGTTGGCGTGAGAAAATAAATACCGGCATTCAGTTCTTGATTGATCCTGGCGGTAGGCATTGGATTTGATCCTCATATAACAATATCTGCCAGACGGGGTTTGTCGCTCTGTCTGGAGTATTCAGACAATCTAGGTGCAATTTAAGTGCGGGTAAATGAAACATGTGGACGGGGTTACAAACCCCGTCCAGCGAGGAGTGAGGGTTGGCGTATAAAACGAGCGCAGGACGGGTGGCGTAACGCAGCGCCGGACCTAGCGCCGGACGGGGTTTGTAACCCCGTCTGAAACGTTTTCAAACATTGCAAGCTGTGGTATCGAAGCAATGAAACATGCGAACGGGGTTACAAACCCCGTCCGGCGAAGGCGATTGATGGTGCGCGTTTTAGCGGCTCCGCAAACTTACGAAGCGGCCATTTCCTTGTCCAGATTATCGGCGACTTTTTCTAGGAATTGCATGGTGGTTAGCCAGCTTTGTTTGTCGCCGACCAACAGGGCCAGATCCTTGGTCATGAAGCCGCTTTCAACGGTTTGCACGACCACATCTTCCAGTTTTTGGGCAAAGGCGGTGACTTCTGGGGTTTCGTCCAGCGCTCCACGATGGGCCAAGGCCCGGGTCCAAGCAAAAATTGAGGCGATGGAATTGGTGGAGGTGGCTTCGCCGCGTTGGTGCGCCCGGTAATGGCGGGTGACGGTGCCGTGCGCCGCCTCGCTTTCCAAGGTGCGGCCATCGGGGGTCATCAAAACCGAGGTCATTAGGCCTAACGAGCCAAACCCTTGGGCGACGGTGTCGGATTGCACATCACCATCATAGTTTTTACAAGCCCAGACAAATCCGCCAGCCCATTTCATCGCGCAAGCCACCATGTCGTCAATCAACCGGTGTTCGTACCAAATCCCGGCTTCTTCGTATTTTTCTTTGAACTCTTTTTCAAAAATATCCATGAAAATATCTTTGAACCGCCCATCATAGGCTTTCAAAATTGTGTTTTTGGTCGACAGATACAGGGGCCATTTGCGTTTGAGGGCAAAGTTCATGCTGGCGCGGGCAAAATCCGAAATTGACTTGTCGATATTATACATGCCCATGGCAACCCCGGCGCCATCAAAGTCAAATACTTCTTCTTCAATGCTGGTTTTGCCGTCTTCGGATTGCCATTTCATGCTCAATTTGCCTTTGCCGGGCACGACAAAATTGGTGGCTTTGTATTGATCGCCATAAGCATGACGACCGATAACAATCGGCTTGGTCCAGCCCGGAACCAACCGAGGCACGTTTTTGCAAATAATCGGTTCGCGGAAAATTACCCCGCCCAAAATGTTGCGAATGGTGCCGTTGGGTGACTTCCACATTTTTTTGAGGCCAAATTCTTCAACCCGGTCTTCGTCGGGTGTGATGGTGGCGCATTTTACCCCAACGCCGTATTTTTTGATCGCATGCGCCGAATCAATGGTTACTTGATCGTCGGTTTCATCGCGGTATTCTATGCCCAGATCATAGTATTTCAGATCTATATCCAAAAATGGCAAAATCAGCCGTTCTTTGATCATTGCCCACATAATCCGGGTCATTTCATCCCCATCCAGTTCAACGATTGGGTTTTTTACCTTGATTTTAGCCATTTTTAGCTTCCTTTTTTGTGTGCAAAGCCAGCAATTTGCTTGATTCAACTGGCGGCAATGGTGCATGTGCGGTATCAGTCATCCCAGATAGCACTGGTTGCCCAATTGGGAAAGGGAGAACCGCTTAGACTTTGTGGGTGATGTAAAAATACGGGTAGGAAAACGAGCAAATTTATGAGTGAAACAGCAAAAACAACCGCCCCGGTCATCATTTTATCGCATCCGCAAATGGGTGAAAATATCGGTGCGGCAGCGCGGGTGATGTGTAATTTTGGCCTGCATGAATTGCGTTTAATCGCCCCGCGTGATGGCTGGCCGAATGAAAAATCCACAACACTGGCGGCTGGCGCATTTGCCCAAATGCTGCCAGTGCGAGTTTTTGAGGACAGCAAAGCCGCCGTGGCAGACCTGCAAATGGTGTTTGCAGTAAGTGCGCGCATACGCGATATGGAAAAACCGGTTTTTTCACCGGAGCAAGCCATTCAAAAGATAAAAACCTCCAGCGCAAAACCGGCCAAAACCGGGTTTTTGTTCGGCGCTGAAAGTTCCGGGTTGGACAATGCGCAGGTTTGTTTATGTGATGCGGTGGTGACGTATCCGATAAATGCGGATTTTCATTCGTTGAATTTGGCGCAAGCGGTGGCGGTGCTTGCATACGCTTGGCGTAGTCAAGGGGATGATGAAAATCTGGCCACCGGCAAGGATAGTGCTGTGGCTAGCAAAGCGGAAATGGATGGTATGTTGGGGCAATTTTGTACTGAATTACGCAATGCCGGGTTTTTTCACCCACCGGAAAAAGAGGGGCTGATGATGCAAAATATCCAAAATATGATGATACGTTGTGCGCCAACCGTGCAAGAAGTGCGTACCTTTAGGGGCGTTATCAAGGCACTGGCCAAGGGGCGGGGGCCGTTTCGGCAATGATGGCAAAACCCACAGGTAAAACCACGCCCGGTTGCTTGTTAGCTAAACAAGCCATGCTTGGGGCGGGCTGGGCGCAAAATGTATTGCTGGAATGGGACAATGCCGGGAAGTTAACCCGGATTACACCGAACCATCAGGCCAAAAACGGCCAGCAAAGTGTAGATATTTTGCTGCCCGGCATGGCCAATTTACACTGCCACAGCTTTCAACGCGCCATGTCTGGCTTGGCCGAAACCGCGCAGAGCGATAGCGATAGTTTTTGGAGTTGGCGTGAGCTGATGTACCGGTTTGTCCAGCATCTTGGCCCTGATGATATTGAAGCTATTGCTGCTTTTGCTTATATGGAAATGCTGGAAAGCGGCTTTACCTCGGTTGGCGAATTTCATTATTTGCATCATCAACCAGACGGTACGCCCTATGACAATCCGGCAGAATTGGCCAACCGGATTATGGCTGGTGCGCGTGCAACTGATATTGCTTTGACATTATTGCCAGTATTTTACGCCCATTCCGACTTTGGCGGCGCAGCACCAACACCGGCACAGGCAAGGTTTGTGCATACGCTGGATAGCTATCACAATCTGTTGCAACATTGTCGCCAAAATAATCCAGATGTGGTGATTGGAATTGCGCCGCATTCTTTGCGCGCTGTAACCCCGGGACAATTAACACATTTGCTGGCCGCTAATCCAGATGGGCCGGTCCATATCCATGTGGCCGAGCAAATCGCCGAAGTGATAGCGTCCCAAAAGCATCTGGGTGCGCGGCCCGTGCATTGGTTGTTGCAAAATTTTGCGGTGGACCAGCGTTGGTGTCTGGTTCACGCCACCCACATGGACAAGCAAGAGATACGCGGTTTTGCTGGCTCTGGTGCGGTGGCTGGTCTGTGTCCGCTTACCGAGGCCAATTTGGGTGATGGCATTTTTGACGGCGTTGGCTTTTTAGCCGCAGGCGGCAAAATCGGCATTGGCTCGGATAGCTGTGTGCGTATCGACGTGGCCGAAGAGCTAAGATGGCTTGAATATACACAGCGTTTGCGCGACCAAAAACGGTTGCGCTTGGCTCCTGCCGGGCGCAGCGTCGGGGCAGCACTGTATCGCCAGACAGCCCGCTCTGGTGCTGTTGCACTCGGGCAAGCCGCTGGCGATATAATGCTGGGGACTGCTGCTAGTTTTGTAACGCTGAACGCCAATCATCCGGCTTTGCTTGGACGCAAACATGATGCTTTGCTGGATGGCTGGGTGTTTGGTTCTGGCGCATCTGTGGTGGAACAGGTGTGGGTGAAGGGCAAACAGGTTGTGGCCGATGGCAAGCATATTCAACATGATTTGATCAGCAACCAATATCAGCAAACTTTGCGTTCTGTATTGCCGCGCATAGAGGCATAGCCAGAAATAACATAAATCATCAGCCGATTGAACAAAGGACTTGCTAATTCGGGTGGCGCATTTAGCTTTGGGTCATGGAACAAGACAAAACCAACCGGGTCTTGTCTGGTTGTCATTTGGCAACCATGCAAGATGCAGATGTGGCTTATGGCGTGCTGCACGATGGGGCTGTGGCTATTTCCGGCCAACAAATTGTTTGGACCGGGCCAAGCAGTCAATTGCCAGAGCCATATCAGGATTGGCCAAATCAGGATTTGAACGGGCGCTGGTTGCTGCCCGCATTTGTCGATTGTCATACTCATCTGGTTTATGCCGGAAACCGGGTAACCGAATTTGAACAGCGTTTGCAAGGGGCAAGTTATGAGCAAATTGCCAAAGCGGGCGGCGGAATTTTATCAACGGTGGCAGCAACCAGAGCCGCCAGCAAAGAAGAATTGTTTGCGCAATCCCGCCCTCGGCTGGAGCAAATGAGCGAATTTGGAACCGGAACGGTTGAAATCAAGTCGGGATATGGTTTGCGGTTGGATGACGAGATTAAAATGTTACGGGTAGCCCGCAAATTGGGCGAGCAAACGGGGGTGCGGGTTTGCACCTCGTTTTTAGGTGCCCATGCTTTGCCGCCAGAATTTGCCGGACGCTCGGATGAATATATCGAATTGGTGGTGAGCGAAATACTGCCCGAAGCGGCACGGCTTGGGCTGGTCGATGCGGTGGATGTATTTTGTGAGAGTATTGCCTTTTCGCTGGCCCAAACCCGGCGCGTGCTGGAAAAAGCTACTGAATTGGGTTTGCCCATTCGATTACATGCCGAGCAATTGAGCAACAGCCAGGGCGCACAAATGGCAGCAGAAATGGGAGCATTGTCATGCGACCATTTGGAATATCTGGACGAGGCTGGCGCGATGGCTATGGCCAAAGCCGGTACGGTGGCGGTTTTGCTGCCCGGCGCGTTTTATTTCTTGAACGAAACCCAAAAACCGCCGGTGCAGATATTGCGTGAACAAGCAGTATCTATGGCCATCGCCACGGATTGCAATCCCGGCTCATCGCCGACCACCAACCTGCCATTGATGGCCAATATGGCTTGCAGCTTGTTTGGGTTAACCGCCGAAGAAGCACTGGCCGGTATCACCCGCAACGGGGCAAAGGCGCTTGGCTTGGGCGATAAAATCGGGAAGATTGCGCCGGGATTTGCCGCCGACTTGGTGGCGTGGCAAATAACACATCCGGCACAGATTGTTTATGCCTTTGGTGGCTGTGCGCCACAGGAGAAAGTCTAAGATGACACAATCATTTCATTTGGTTCCCGGCGAGATTTCGCACAAGCAGTGGCGAGCCATGCAAAACGCGCCGGTATCTGTCAGCTTTGCCCAGGAACACTGGCAGGCCGTTGAGCAAAGCGCCGAAACCATATTGGCGATACTGGCCAAGGGCGAAACCGTGTACGGGGTAAACACCGGCTTTGGAAAATTGGCCAATACTCGGATTGCTGATGCGGATTTGCAGCGTCTGCAAAAACGCATTGTATTATCGCATTGCGCCGGGGTTGGCCCGGCATTGTCCGAAACCCTGACCCGATTGATTATGGTAATGAAGCTGGCCAGCTTGATGCGCGGGTATTCCGGGGTGCAGCCAGAAACATTACATTTGCTGGCCAGCATGATTGCCAAACAGGTTTACCCGGTAATTCCGGCGCAAGGCTCTGTTGGTGCCTCTGGCGATTTGGCCCCCTTGGCCCATCTGGCTGCGGCGATGATTGGCGAGGGCCAAGCGCTATATCAGGGCAAGACATATCCGGCCAAAACCGCTTTGGCCAAAGCTGGTTTACAGCCATTGCAGTTACAAGCCAAAGAAGGTTTGGCCTTGTTAAACGGTACCCAAGTTTCCACTGCATTTGCCCTGCATGGCCTGTATCGCAGCACCCGCGTATTTCGGGCGGCAATGTTGGCCGGTGCCTTGAGCGTTGAAGCGGTGCGCGGCACTCATGCGCCATTTGATGCGCGGGTACATCAAGTGCGCGGCCAAAAGGGGCAAATCCGCGTAGCCAAGAGCTTTTTGCAATTGTTTTCGTGCAGCGATATTGCCTGTAGTCATGTGGATTGTCACAAGGTGCAAGACCCGTATTGTTTGCGCTGTCAGCCGCAAGTGATGGGCGCTGTGTTGGACAGCTTGTCCCATGCCAGCAAGGTATTGGGCCGCGAGGCCAATGCGGTGACGGATAATCCGTTGATTTTTACCGGGCAAATCGAGGCAATATCAGGCGGCAATTTTCACGCCGAACCGGTGGGATTTGCCGCCGAGCAAATCGCGATTTCTTTGTGCGAAATAGGCTCGATGTCCGAGCGGCGCACGGCGATGTTGGTTGACCCGGCATTAAGCGAATTACCGGCGTTTTTAACCCCTAATCCGGGCTTAAACTCCGGCTTTATGATTGCGCAAGTAACGGCGGCGGCTCTGGTTTCGGAAAACAAACAATGCGCCATGCCCGCCGTGGTTGATAGCATCCCAACCTCAGCCAATCAGGAAGACCATGTATCAATGGCCACGCATGGGGCCAGACGATTGGCGCAAATGGCAGAAAATGCGGCTCATATTGTCGCCATCGAATTATTGGCGGCATGTCAGGCCTTGGACTTGCACCAAGACAATCAAACCCGCAGTTCCGAAGCATTAGAAGCTGTGCGCGCCGCCATTCGCCAGCAAGTGCCGGTGTTAAGTGATGACCGTTTGATGGCGCCGGATATTACTCGGGTGAAAGACATGATTTTGTTTGAAGATTTGCCGGGTTTGGCTAATGTCGGCGAATTATTGCCCAAAATCTGTAAGGATTAAAGGCAATGACGGCACTTTTTCATTGTATGCAAAATGATGGGCCGGTATTGCTGAATTTCCCGCACTCAGGAATTTTTTTGCCACCTAAAATCGCCAATAGTTTGAACCAGCGCGGCAATATGCTGCCCGATACCGATTGGCATGTGCCAAAGCTGTATGGTTTTGCCAAAGAGCAAGTAAGCTGGTTGGAAGCCACACATTCCAGATATGTGGTGGATTTGAACCGCGACCCGGATGGGGCAAACCTGTATCCGGGGCAGGCCGGAACCGATATTTGCCCGGTGACGGATTTTGCTGGTGCGGATATTTATCGAGAGCAACAAATGCCGGACATTAAGGCTCGCACCGAACAGTATTTTCGTCCGTACCATACGGAACTATCCGCGCAAATCGAGCGGATTTTGTCTCGTCACGGGGTTTGTATTTTGCTGGATTGCCATTCAATTTTGGGACAGGTGCCACGTCTGTTCGACGGGCAATTGCCTGACTTGAATTTGGGGACATTTAGCGGTGCGTCTTGCGATACGTCTTTGGCAGAACTAGCCGCGACAACATTGCAAACACCGGAGTTTCCTTTTGTCCGCGATGGCCGGTTTACCGGTGGCTGGATTACCCGCCAATATGGACAACCAAGCAGCGGTGTTCATGCGTTACAATTGGAAATCGCGCAAAGCTGTTACATGGATGAAAACCAGATCGAGCTGTTTGATTTGGAAACAGCAGCGCCGTTGCAACGGGTATTGAGAAATTTAATAAACAACTTGAATAACTGGAATATAAACACAAGGAAACAATGAGATGAGCCAACGTCTTGATAATACGCGTGAGATTAAATCTGCCACTGGGACAGAGCTTTCTGCCAAAAGCTGGCTGACCGAAGCACCGCTTCGCATGTTGATGAATAATCTTGACCCGAGTGTCGCCGAGAACCCGCAAGAACTGGTGGTATATGGCGGCATTGGCCGGGCGGCGCGTAATTGGGAGGCTTATGATAAAATTGTTTTGGCATTGCAAAACCTCGATGATGACCAAACTTTACTGGTGCAATCCGGCAAGCCAGTGGGGGTATTTCGCACCCACAAAGATGCGCCGCGCGTACTGATTGCCAACTCCAATTTGGTCGGTAAATGGGCCGATTGGGAGCATTTCCACAAACTCGACCAAGCAGGCTTGATGATGTATGGCCAAATGACCGCAGGTTCGTGGATTTACATTGGCAGCCAAGGCATTGTCCAAGGAACTTACGAAACATTTGTCGAAATGGGTCGCCAGCATTTTGGCGGCGACTTATCTGGCAAATGGGTGCTAACGGGCGGATTGGGCGGCATGGGCGGGGCGCAGCCTTTGGCCGCAACCATGGCCGGGGCCAGCATGTTGGCGGTGGAGTGCCAGCCATCTAGCATCGAAATGCGACTGCAAACCGGCTATCTGGACAAAATGACCAATGATTTGGATGAGGCGTTAGAGATGATTCGCACATCAGACAAACCCATATCCGTGGGTTTGCTCGGCAATGCGGCAAAAGTATTTCCCGAATTGGTGGAGCGCAAAATCTGGCCCGATGCGGTGACTGATCAAACCAGCGCCCATGATCCGGTGAACGGCTATTTGCCTTTGGGCTGGTCGTTAAAACAATGGGAAGATGCACGCACCAACGATCCGGCCAGCGTTGATCGCGCCGCCAGAGCCAGCATGAAACTGCAAGTCGAAGCGATGTTAGCGTTTCAAGCCCAAGGCATTCCCACCTTTGATTATGGCAATAATATCCGGCAAATGGCTTTCGATGAAGGCTGCAAAAACGCCTTTGATTTTCCGGGGTTTGTGCCAGCTTATATCCGCCCACTGTTTTGCCGGGGTGTTGGACCGTTTCGCTGGGCGGCGCTGTCTGGCGATCCGGAAGATATTTACAAAACCGATGCCAAGGTAAAACAGCTGATCCCCGATGACAAACATTTGCATAACTGGTTGGACATGGCCCGCGAGCGCATCCATTTCCAAGGCCTGCCCAGCCGCATTTGCTGGGTTGGTTTGGGCCAGCGTGACCGTTTGGGGGTGGCGTTTAACCAGATGGTCGCCAGCGGCGAGCTAAAAGCCCCTGTGGTCATTGGCCGCGATCATCTGGACAGCGGCTCGGTCGCCAGCCCCAACCGCGAAACCGAAGCCATGCAAGATGGCTCGGACGCCGTGGCCGATTGGCCGCTGTTAAACGCACTTTTGAACACTGCGTCGGGTGCCACTTGGGTTTCCATCCACCATGGCGGCGGTGTCGGCATTGGCTATTCCCAACATTCCGGCATGGTCATCGTTGCGGATGGCACGGCTGAAGCCGAAGCCCGGATCAAGCGCGTCTTATGGAACGACCCGGCAACCGGCGTAATGCGCCACGCCGATGCGGGCTATGACGAGGCGCTGGAGTGCGCGCGGGAACAAGGCTTGGATTTGCCGGGGATTTTGTAGGCAAGACTGCCGATCGATCAAAGTCCGTTTACGCCTCGCGCCTCAAAATGAGGGGGTAATTCGGGCGGTTAAAATTCGATCACGAAAAGTTTATCGTAATACTAGGTTATTATCGCAGTTGGGTAATCACCCATTAATTTGCTAGGGTATACCGTCTCCAACGAACTTGGCCAATTGGTCAACAACTCGGGGGAATTTTTAATGTTCTTACAATGGTTGAAGGATCGGACCATTTTAGAGCGTATTCTCACTGTCAATATGGCGATCATTATATTGATGAGTGTATTGGGCATAATTACGCTTAATCATTTCAACCGTGTGGTTCATATCGGCAAGAAAATTGAAGATCACCCCTTGGTCGTAGGCAATGCTGTGCTTGAAATTGGTGCCAGTGTTTCTGATTTAAGCGGTGATCTTAAAACCGCAATGGAAACACGCAGTACCGATGCTATAGCAACATATAATCGTAAGTTAAGCCAGTTGGACCCTGCCATACAGGCCAATTTTTCATTGATTGAGAGCCAATATCTTGGCGATCAAACCCTGCCACCCAAAGTCAAAGCAAGTTATCTGGAGTGGAAGGGTTATAATGCCAAGTTGGTCGAAGCGCTCAGCGGTGCTGGCGATGTGGACAGTATCAAGGGCAACAGCCAAAATAGCTGGCAATCACGGGATTTGATGAATAGTTATCTGACTGAAATCAATCTTTTTGCATATTCCAAGACCAATGATTTTATCAAAGGTTTGCAGGGTGAACGTCGTGGCGCGACCTCTTGGACCATCCTTTTTATTCTAGTCGCCGCCGCATTGGCCATTGGCTTGTCCGTGCTGGTGGGGCGCACGGTGGCTATTCCCATTCGCCTATTGCAAGGCGTGATGCGCAAACTAGCTGATGGTGATTTGGATGTTGAACTTCCAAACGTTCTCTCCGACCGGTTCGAGGCCGGTGCCTTTGCCAAGGCTGCCGCTGAAATGAAGGCAAATGCCGAGGAAAAGAACGCCTTGCTTGTGCGTGCCGATCAGGCGCGCATCCGGGCCGAAAAGGCCAATCAGGCCAAGTCCCGGTTTTTAGCAATGATGAGCCATGAATTGCGCACCCCGATGAATGCCATTCTTGGCTCGGCACAGGTTTTAGATGCGATGGAA
>UOEE01000114.1_pt1 | contig 11145 bp, 10 predicted proteins | sample 1990011 | NCBI WGS metagenome assembly UOEE01 (sample SAMEA4728526, study PRJEB27164) | hydrothermal vent metagenome | biome: marine basaltic hydrothermal vent biome; feature: marine hydrothermal vent; material: mineral | place: Pacific Ocean | collected 2011-06-14/2011-07-23 | depth 1741 m | reverse complement strand
ATACGGTGACAATCATGGCTACGATTGGTACCTTGCTTGGGTTGTGGCGCTTGTTTGCACTTTTGACCACAGGTATGGCAGTGCGGGCGCAAGCACGCAAATCCACGCCGGGCAATAACCCATTGGGGCGCATTATGTCGGCCTATGAAGCTGCCAAAGATCGGGATCTGGAAACCATCGAGTTGAAACTGGATGATGCTATTATCAAGGAAACCGGCAAATTGGAATTTGGTCTATCATTGATCAAAGTTCTGGCGGCGGTGTCTCCGTTGATGGGGCTTTTGGGTACCGTTATCGGGATGATCCAAACCTTCCAAGCCATTACCCTGTTTGGTGCGGGTGATCCGCAATTGATGGCTGATGGTATTTCCTTTGCGCTGGTAACCACGGTGTTAGGCCTGCTTTCTGCTATTCCATTATTGTTGTTGCACAGCTTCTGCACATCTGCGGCGCGTTCCGTGCAACAGGTTTTGGAAGAACAAGCATCAGGAATGATTGCTGGCAATGCAGAGAACCGGGGCCGTTAGGCGCCGGTTGGCAAAGTAAAGGAGAGCGAAATGAATTGGCTCAATCCGGCAGTTGCCCTTGATAATCTCCAACAGTTTCTGGAGATGGGGGGTGATGTTCTGCTGATCATCATGTTCACAACATTTTTTATGTGGGCATTTATTCTGGAGCGGCTGGCTTATTACCAGTTTGCACACAAAAAAGTTGCGCAACGTGCGTATGATATTTGGGGTGCGCGCCAAGATCATAAGTCTTGGACTGCGCATGTGGTCCGGGAACAGTTGATCTCCGAGGTTCGGCAGAAAACTGAAAAACACATGTTGTTTGTCAAAACCTTGGTCGCCATTGCGCCGCTATTGGGATTGCTCGGCACGGTTACCGGGATGATTGAGGTATTCGATGTCATGGCCGCAACCGGATCAAGTAATGTCCGCTCGATGTCGGCTGGTGTGTCGAAAGCCACTATTCCAACAATGGCTGGCATGGTTGCTGCCCTTTCGGGAATTATTTTTACCAACCGGCTCGAACGTCGCGGTTTGCGGGAAACGCAAAGAGTGGCCGACGGGCTGGAACTGAGTTAGAAGGTGAAATCGTATGCGTAGTAGACGCCGCCCACAAGCCGAAGCCGATGTCGATATGACACCGATGCTGGATATTGTGTTTATCCTGTTGATTTTTTTCATCGTGACTGCGGTGTTTGTGCAGGAAAAATCAATGAGCATGTTGCCACCGCCACCGGTTCCGCCAACGGATAAACCTGAAGAACAGGCACCGGTGATTCTGATCCAGATCAATGATCGCAATGTGATCTTTGTTAATCAAACCGTCACCGATGTGCGCCGGGTTGGACCAGCCATTGAGCGCTTTCGGGCGGATAATGGGAAAAGTGCCGTGTTAATTGTGCCCAATGATGAAGCAGATCATGGGATTGTAGTTTCGGTTTTTGATGCCGCCAAAGGCTCAGGTGCTGCGACGATGATTCAACGGGAAAAAGACCAGAAATAGGTTTTGATATTATGCTTTTTTTCAAAAGCAGAAAAACACAGTAGGAGAGTAACTTATGGCTAGACGCCGAAGTGAGAACAACGCCGAAGACGTAGAGATGGATATGACACCCATGCTCGACGTGGTGTTTATCTTGTTGATTTTCTTTATCGTTACCGCCGTGTTTGTCAAAGAACCCGGCGTGGATGTGACCAAGCCATTTTGGGCACCGGATTTGGTGACAAGCAAACCATCTATTATGGTCGGGGTTAGTGACGAATCAGTGGTGTGGATCAATAAAAATCCAGTGCCGATGAGCGGTGTAAAAGCTGAATTGGCCAAAATGAAAGCCGAAAACCCAAAAGCTGAAGGGGTGATCCGGGGCGATAAAAAAGCTGACATCGGCGTTGTGCTGGATATACAGGACATGTTTACCGAAGTTGGCATTTCGGTGGAGATCTCGGTCGAGAATTAACTTTGCCGCAATATCGGCATAATTGTTCGGTATTGCGACGACAGTAAAACCATCCGGTTTTGCTTACATTTTAGAAAATGGTTGTTGCGTATTGCAATGTGGCAGCCGGTTGAGGGAGTAGGACTGCACAAGGAAATAATCAGGACTTTGGGCTTCTCGTCCAACTTTTCTGAATGTTTTTTGAGCGGAAATACCTTGCGGAGACTTGAATAGATGCGCTTTTTTCTTGGACTACCCCTTGCGGGAATTATTACAATTGGGTTGTTTTTATTGATGAAATTGCTGATTTCTAAGGAGCTTGTGCTGCCGGAAAAAGAAGATGCGTTTCGGTTTTCAATTAACCCAAAGGTCGAAGAGCTGAGCATTCGCCAACGCGATGTAAAAGCCGAGCGGACCAAGGACGTAAAACCACCGCCACCGCCACCACAAATCGAAAAACAAAAAGCCATCCGGCCGCAAGAAGGCATTGCCAATATATCGGGTGCGATTCCAGATTTTGAAGCACCAGAACTAAACCGGGGCGCTGTAAATTTTAACGTCTCAGACCGCGATGCCCAACCTTTGGTGCGTATCCCGCCAATGTATCCACCACGCGCCGCAGAGCGCGGCACCGAGGGAAGTTGCCAAGCGTTTTTTGATGTAAGCCCGTTGGGTAAACCCTATAATGTGCGGGCGGAATGTAGCAGTTCAGTGTTTTCGCGTTCTGCGATCCGCTCGGTTGAAAAATGGAAATACAACCCCAAAATTGTTGATGGTACGGCTGTTGCCAGAAGTGGCGTGGTAACAACCATTACTTACAGATTGGCTGATTAAACTTGAGTTTATGCCTGGGTTTTCCGGGCACCGAAGGAGAGAACAATGTTTGCAAAAAGCAAGCTCGGAATGAAATCCATGATACGCAATACGGGGTTGGCCGTATTGGCCGCTTTTGCCATAACTGCTATGGCGGTTCCCGCTGAGGCGCAGCGGCGCAAGAATGACGAACCGAAAGCCGAAGGCCGGGTAGTTAGCGCTAAAGTTGGCGAGCAAATCTTGGCGGCGCAAGAATTCTTGCAAGCTGAACCTCCACAAAACACCCAAGCGATTGCCGCCTTAAACAAGGCCTTGGCCATTGAGAAAATAACGCCGTATGAAAAAGCCATTTCACTGCAAATGCGCGGGCAAGCCAAATATGGTGCTGGCGATGTTCGCGGGACTTTGGCAGATTGGGAAGGTGCTATTAGCAGCGGCGGGCTGATCCAGACTGAAATTGACAACCTGCAACCCAATATCGGCCAATTGTGGATTTCCGAAGGGGAATTTGTAAAAGGCGCGACGATTTTAGAAAGCTGGATCAATGGCGGTGGCAAGACCAATGAGCGCATTGAGATGATGATTGCTTCGGCGTTTTCGCAAGTTGACCAATTTCGCAAGGCACTGCCGCACGGCGAAGCCGGTTTTCGGATGGCCAGTCCAAAACAAAAGAAACATTTTGATCTGTTGAATTTTTTGTATAACAGCTTGAAACTGTACGGCAAACAAGCCAGATTGCTGGAACAACAAGTATCCATTTGGCCGGGCGACAAGCAGACTTGGCGTTCAATTGCTTCGTTAAAGGCGCAAGCAAATAAAAGCAAGGAAGCTTTTGAAATTAACAAAATCATGTATTTGAACGGCATGTTAACCTCGGAACAGGAATTGTTGGGCCTCACCCAGTATTATTCTTTTTATGAAGTTCCCTATCGGGGTGCCAAAATCCTTGAGCGGGAAATGAATGCTGGTCGGGTCTCCAAGGCTCAGAAAAATTTGCAATTGCTTTCTGATATGTGGCGGCAAGCTCGCGAATATGAAAAGGCAATTCCTGTACTTACCCAAGCGGCGGATGTGGCCTCTAATGGGCGGGTATATGAGCAGTTGGGCGAAGCATATTTTGCCGAAACCCAATATGTAAAAGCCGAAACCGCATTTCGCAAAGCCTTGAGCAAAGGCGGTTTGAAAAAACCGGGCAATGTTTATGTGCTGATTGCCAATGCACTTTATGAACGCGACAAACCGCGCGAAGCATTGGTCGAGTTCAAAAAAGGTTTGAACTATTCCCATTCCAGAAAAACAGCCTCTGGTTGGATCACCTTCATCAAAGGTGGTTTTGAGGTAGAACGCAAAAAACGGGCATTCCAAAAAGCTGTGAAACTGGATGAGTGTAAAAACCAAGAAGACCGGGTTCGCCGGATGGGCGATACCAAAATCGAAGGCATGGAAAGCATCACCGAAGAATGCGTTGGTATTTTGGCGGCAGAAGTCGAACGGATTGCTGCCAAAAAGGCTGCCGCCCGGGCTAAGGCTTCTGGCGCTCCATAATCGATACAAATACAATGAAATAAAAACCCGGCGCTAAAATCAGTGCCGGGTTTTTTTATGCTCGAACCCAAAACCTGCACAAAATAAACACATTTCCGGCATGGTCCCGGCATGATGTCGGTGCAAGTTTTGATCAAGGTATTTCCTATCGGAAAGCCCAAGGGGGGCGATAGAGGGGAATAAAATTATGAATAGATATGTAAACGTCGGTCATCCGGCTGCGCAGATACCTATGAGTTACACGGCGGATATTGGATTTGGGCCGCCATTGCGTTTTGCTTCAAGCCTGCCATTGGCCGCCGCAATTACGCTTGGTTTGTTTTTGTTGATGCGTATGTTAACGGCTGTGGATCTGGTACCTGAGTTCGAGAAAGAACAGCAATGGATACCACAGATCAAACCAGAAATTATCGAACTTGATCGCCGTACTCGCACAGAACTATTCGAGCCAACCCAAGAAGTAACGCCGCCACCGCCTGTCCCGGTCATCGAGCAAAAAACCGCAACTCTTCCCGGTGAGCCGATTAGCCAGAGCATCGGTGCGATCCCAGACATCAGCAAAGGCGATTTGCGAAAGTTTAATACCGGCTATGTGAACGCAGATAGAAATGTGCAGCCGATCATTCGGGTGCCACCTGTCTATCCATCCAGAATGGCCGCATTGGGAAAAGAGGGACAATGCCAAGCCTTCTTTGACATCAGTGCCATGGGTAATCCGATGAATATCACCGCCACCTGTAGCGTTCGAGGTTTTGAGAAACCAACAATTCGAGCGATCGGAAAATGGCGTTACAACCCTAAAATCAGCGACGGCCTAGCCGTCATTCGCCGAGGCGTTGTGACAACTTTGACCTACCGACTTGCTGATTAAAACCGGCGTTCTTTGTTACCCCGGATAGCCTTACGGCTTCCGGGGTTTCATGCAAGTTTACACATATCCTAGGTCACCGCGCTTTGCTGGATATAGCGAAGCGTCTTCGGGTATCTTGATTTTAGAGTTTGTTTTGTTGGTTTGAAACAAAATCGCTCTAAAAGTTTTTGCGGATATTAACGCTGATCCATCGGGGTCGGGCATAAGATTCTTGCGTATAACCACCAAAGGAGGAAACATCAAATCCGATCACACCATGGCGCGAATCAAATAAATTGGAGACAGCAACCGCCGTGCCCCAGCTACCATCATCAGACTCCCAGCTAAACCTAGCATTGACTTCGGCCCAGCCATCAAATTTCTGGCCAGTAAAGTTGCGCATATTGTTGAACACCGATGATTGGTAACTCACCGTCGATTGTGCCGCCAGTTCGCCGCCAAATCCGGGCCAAGCATAGCGCACTGTGCCGGAAGCGGTAAATTCGGGGGTAAAGGACGGGGTGACATCCTTGGTAAGCCCCGGTGCAAATTCCAGATCTTTCACCACTGCATCAATATAGGCCACATTGGCAATAATATCCCAACCTTGTGCCGGCGAGGTCAACAATTCTAGTTCTGCGCCTTTGTAAGTGGCATCATTATTGGTGACAAAACCCGAATTACTCGACCACGTAAATGCCTGATAATCGTTATAGTCATAATAATAAATCGAGCCGTTTAGTCTTGTTTTGCCATCTGCAAACGTGGCTTTGAAACCGGCCTCATAGGAGTACAAGACCTCTTCTTTGTACGGAATTTCGGCATCACTTAAGGTAACACCATCAAACAGTTTAGCGTTAAAACTGCCTGCTTTTACCCCGCGATTAACCCCGATATAGTATAAATGATCTGCATCGGGCGAATACTCTAATTGCAGTTTTCCCGACCATAAAAAGTCACTGGTGCTGCTCGCAAATGGCGCGCGCGGCACAAAGCCGGTTGAAGTAGCTGTTTCAATCACTCGATCATCGGTATTGGCAAATTCGCCGATCACTTGGGTATAGTCTTTTTCCTCAATCACCCCGCGCAAGCCGGTAACCAAGGTTAAAGTATCTGATAATTGAAAATCTGCTTGACCAAATACCGAATAGGAATTGGTTTGCAATTTGGCCGTGGTATTGTCCTCAAACGGATCAAATACCACCCCCGGTAAACCCAAAATAATTTGCGGAAACCCAACCAGAAACGGTGAGTTTTCAGGATAAGCTAGCCCTTGCGTCATATCGGTTTTCACATTCAGATAATACACACCAGCCACCCAAGTTGTGCGTTCGGTTTCTCCGTTCAAACGAATTTCTTGGCTAAATTGGTCGATATTACCATCGGACTGAAACAGAGCCAATGGCGTGGCTGATTGATCAGAATCCAGACTGATTGAGCGTTCAAAATGTTTGTAATCAGAGATGGAAGTCAAGGTTCCCCAACCGGCATCCAAAGTGAATTTGGCGGCCAAGCCTTCGGATTTTATTTTGTTCTCATCATCAAAAGCAAAATCCTTATTGACCTGTCTGTCATTGCCATCCGGGTCGAGATTACCGAACAAATCACCGCCGACCACAGGCCGTATCCCATCGGTATCACCATCAGCAAACAGGTTGATACAATCCCCAGTTTCCGCCGATATGGCTTCGCAATTACTGTTGGTATCTTGCGCGCGCAAGGTATTGATATGACGGCCTTGGCTGTCAATCACTGCGATGGAGCCAATGCCTTGGTACGGGCCTTCACTTTTGGTGGTATCAGAGAAATTGCCGGTAAGCAGTAGGCTTGCATTGTCGCTAAAATCAAATTGCAACTGTCCGCGAATGGCAAAAGTATCGTCATTATATCCGTTTTGTCCGCCGCCCGGTGTGCCAGTACGCCCTTGCGCATCCACGCCCGGATAAACATTTTCCAGTATTTCACCAAAATTATTGTACAATACCGAAACCCGTGCGGAAACCACGTCGGATATCGGGCCGCTTACCGCTGCTTCACCCCGGACAAAATTAAACGAGCCACCGGAAATATCCGCATAAGCTTCAAAATCACGAGTGGGGCGCTTGGTCAATGTATGCACCAATCCGCCGGTGGCATTGCGCCCAAACAACGTGCCTTGTGGGCCTTTTAGCACCTCGACCCGATCAATATCATAAAGGCCAAAGGTTTGCGCTTGGGTGCTGGCCAGATAACCATCATCGACATATACGGCCACTGGTGCCTCGGCCAGATCGGCAAAATCATTCTGCACCACGCCACGGATATTAAACAGCGCCCGTTGGCCGCCAATATCGCCCGCCATAGAGACACCGGGGGTTAGATTGATAATATCAATACTGGTTTCCACGCCCAATTTTTTCAGTTGCACACCGCTATAAGCGGTAATGGCAATGCCGACATCCTGAATGGATTGGTCGCGCTTTTGGGCGGTAACAATGATCTGGTCGGTGACCCCGCCGCCTTGTTGTTGGGCCAAGGCAGCACTGGGCAACCCACTTGCACCGATCAAAGCCAAACCCGTGGCGCTCGCCATTAGTTTTTGCTTCAAAGAATATGTTGTTTGCTGTGAAAAATAATGCATTACGACCCCCAATGCAGGTTTCAAAAGATCGGACCTCCGCGTCGCTCCGCGTTTGTCCATGTTCCCTTTGGTCGTGCCCTTATATTCGGCTTGCGCCCGACATTCTGTACCAGCGAGAATCACAAACTACAAATAATTGTCCAAATGGTCAAGATTTTGCAAACACACGCCCAGAACAATGTTGATCTTGCCGTTTTATGGACGCTTTTGTTTAAATGGATCTGTGAAATGTATCTCGCAGAAAATCAATCGCAACCCGGGTTTTTCTCGGTAAAAAAGAGCGGCTGGGATAGATAAGCCATGCCGCTGTATCAAATGTTGTTGCTGCCACCTCATATTCAGGAAACAAGTCAATCAATTCACCTTGTTCAATCTGTTCTTGAATAAGCCAATCGGCCAGAAGCGTTGGGCCAAGTCCCAACAGTGCCGCGCGGCGTAGGGAAAGCGCACTGGAAATAGTGATATTCGGGCGCAAGGGTATCTCTATAACCTCGTTTTGTTGGTTTTTGAAAAACCAGCAATTCTTAAATACGGGCAAATCAAAACACACAACCTTGCACCGGGCCATATCCTCTGGTTTTGAGGGATGCCCATATTGGGCAATATAGTTCGGACTAGCGCAAACTCGGTACCGGGTTTTCATCAACTTGCTGCAAATCACATCAACCTCAACCGCCGGGCCAAGCCGAATAGCCAAATCAACGCGTTCCAAAACAAAATCAACACTTCGATCTGTAAACTTGAACTCAAGCTCAATATCTGGATACATTGCCAAAAATCGTGGAATGTGCGGCATCAGGCATATCTCGCCAAAAGAAACCGATGCGCTGATGCACAGCTTTCCCTTTGGCTGCAAAGTAGAACGTCGAATATCTTCCTGCGCAGCATTTAATTCGGCGATCACAGGTTCAATTCGTGCCAGAAAATTAGCCCCAGCTTCAGTTAAAGAAAGGCGGCGAGTAGTTCTTTGAAACAGACGAGCGCCCACTTCACGTTCCAAAGTGGCAATGGAACGGGAGATCAATGATGGGTCTTGTTCAAGGTGTCGCGCCGCAGATGCGAAACTACCGCCACGTACAACCGCAACAAATATATCCAACAATTTTGTTTCCATTCATGTGTTATACGCATGAATATCATGTAAAGTAAGTTATTTTTATTGTTCAATGCATGAATTATCTTGACAATCATCAAACTAGGTCGAAAAGGCCTGAAATACGAGAGGAACAAACGCCTATGATCCGTTTTGAAGGAAAAACAGTTTTGGTTACCGGAGCCAGTCGGGGGATTGGCGAAGCGACGGCGCGTTATTTTGCCAAGCGTGGTGCAAATGTTGCTTTATTGGCGCGTAGCGCAGATGATTTGTTGCGCATCACCCGCGAAATTCATGCCAAAGGTGGCACTGCAATAGCGATTGCAAGCGATGTTGCGCGCTATGATGAAATCTATAGTGCCACCCAGAGCGTCATGGAAAAATTTGGAAAACTGGATATTCTGGTTAACAATGCTGGTTTGATTGAACCTGTTGCCCGCATTGCCGATAGTGACCCCAAAAAGTGGAGCCACATTGTCGATGTCAACTTCAAGGGCGTCTATTACGGTTTGCGAGCCACAATCCCCTTAATGTTGGAAGCTGGCAGTGGGACCATTATCAATATCAGCTCCGGTGCTGCAACCAGCGCATTGGAAGGATGGAGCCATTATTGTTCCACAAAAGCGGCGGTATTGTCATTAACGCGCTGCGCACACAAAGAATATGGCCATCAAGGTGTGCAAGTTATTGGATTAAGTCCCGGCACCGTCGATACAGACATGCAGTTGGCTATTCGCCAAAGCGGTATAAACCCGGTTAGCAAACTGGATCCGTCCGCGCATATACCCCCGCAATGGGTAGCCAAAGCGGTTGGGTTTTTGTGCGGCGATGGCGGTATTGCATTTGCTGGTACTGATTTTTCTCTCAAAACCAATGATGGCAGACAACTTGTCGGCTTGCCAATGTGTGCAACATGAGCACACAAAACAAAACCGACATTACTCTTTATTGGATATCCGGTAGCCCTCCTGCATGGCGGGTCATGCTGGGGTTATTATTAAAAAGGGGACAGCCCCTTCAATTGTTAGCCAGCGGTCAAGGTTTTGCAAACACGCCCCTGATCCGCTCACGACAAATTCAACCCGCTTGCCTTGCTTCATCGGCAGATTTGTCGTGAACTACCAGCCAATACACCTTGGGAGGTAACAATGAATTTTCTGAAATCCGTATTTGTGGTGACGTTCATCACCGCGTCGATGGTAATCTCCATTTATGCTGGAAAAAATCTGTATCAAGGCGGCAATCTGCTGGCTTGGATTGGGGTGTTGTTGGCCAATGCGCCGTTCATTGTGATTTTATCGGCGATTATGATGTTCAAGCCAACGGCGCGCACAAGCGAACATTTCCCGGTTATTATTGGCCTTGGCTTGTTAGGCATTGTTTTTGCCGCACAGGCTTGGTGGCAACAAAGTGGGCCGGAATTGGCTCTAATGCTAGCGGTCTTGGGTTGGGTTTCGTTTCTGATATACCTGTTCTGGTATTCGGTATTTCGCAATCGTAACAGCCAAATCAAGGTCGGGCAGCCTTTGCCTGCATTTGCCTTAAAAAATACTGATGGCGATAAGGTCACTTCCAAACAGCTTTCGGACAAAGCTAGTATTTTCATGTTTTATCGAGGCAATTGGTGCCCGCTTTGCATGGCACAGGTCAAAGAACTAGCCGCGATGTATCAACAACTTGCAGCAGCCAATATCCGCACCGCATTGGTATCGCCGCAACCACACAAAAACACAGTTACCTTGGCGCAAAAATTTGATGTTGGTTTCGAGTTCTACACCGATACAGACAATAAAGCCGCACAAGTTTTGGGCATTTCCAACCCGTTTGGCGTACCGATGGGAATGCAAGTTTTGGGCTATGACAGCGAAACCGTCCTGCCCACCGTGATCATCACTGATGCCAAGGGAAAAGTGATCTGGCTACACGAAACCGATAATTACCGGGTACGCCCGGAACCAGATGTGTTTTTGCAAGTATTGCGCGAAAACGGAATCACGGTTTGAAGTTTGTGTAATGCATTGCCTGACATTATGAGACGGCGCAGCAGGGTTGTTGCCGCGATTGAGGTTAGGGTCAAAACAGAAGCCCTAATTTGGTTGCTATTACCGTAATCATTTACGAACCGGAACGTGCAATGGACCCTCCGGTCAAGCCGAAGGGATACAAAAATGAAAAATTGGGGGGTTACAACTCTATGGGGGGTTACAACTCTAAACGAGGAAAATAAGGCTCTGAATTGGAAACCGAACAACCCCATACCTGCTCCCATATATCTCATA
>UOEE01000009.1_pt1 | contig 11224 bp, 10 predicted proteins | sample 1990011 | NCBI WGS metagenome assembly UOEE01 (sample SAMEA4728526, study PRJEB27164) | hydrothermal vent metagenome | biome: marine basaltic hydrothermal vent biome; feature: marine hydrothermal vent; material: mineral | place: Pacific Ocean | collected 2011-06-14/2011-07-23 | depth 1741 m | reverse complement strand
TCCAATTTTGGCCCTCGGACTTTTTGCTTTGCCAACGCCAGACCAGATGATCGGCATCCTTGATCTGCCAGATCATTCGTAAAAAAGGCGCTTTCATGCCTTCAGGATGCACCAGTTCCAGCCCAAAATCATAATCGGCATCTTTGGGAGCCGGTCCACCGGCCAGATCAAAATACCCGCCTTGGTCATCAACCCAAGTTTGTCGCCATTTACCACTTTGTTTGTGAAAGATGGAAAGGCTCGTTCCATGAAAACCTGGCATGCTAAACTTTTCTGTGATCACGCAATCACCCAAGGCTGATTTTGTAATTAGATTATGCGCCGTGCCCATGGGTTTGTCTTTGCCTTGATTATAACTCAAATTCCAGTCGCCGACCCAAAAATCAAGTTGGCGAAATTCTGGCCCCTGACAGGCTTTGGGTGGTGGTTTTGGTTTTGCCGTATCAGCATTAGCCGTGCTGCCCAGCAATACTGCTACCAGCAACAATGAAGCAACGAGTTTTGGTTTGATCATCTTTGCCTCCCCGGATTGGTCGCGGAAAGTATGAACCCATCAAGCCCAAAACTGCAAATGAGGAATTGGTAATGTTCCAGATCATCCGCATTCTGGCGGCTTGTCGGCATACCATTTCATTTTCCGGGTCATCCACATAGTGGTGGCAATGGCAAAAAAGGAAGCAAATGCACCGACCACCAGCGCAAAATCCTCCAACCGCATCAAGATGAACATCAAGCCATAAACAAAACCAAAAACCATCAGTGCCGGAAGCATTTTAGCGCGGCCAAATACCGCGCCTGCATACAGCCCGGTAAGGCCAACGATCAATCCGGCAGCGATAAGGAAAGCCAGATCAAAACCAAGATGTTCCGAAAGCGCCAGCAATAACAAGTAAAACACCGTTTGCGCCAAACCGACCAACACATATTGCGCTGCATGTACCGGCCTTGTGGTGTTCATTTCAAACAAGAAATAGGCCAAAAATACAAAGCCGATAAACATCAGGGCATATTTGAGGGCGCGCGTGACAAATTGATACGGTGAAGAGGCTTCAACCAATGTCACGCGCATGCCAGTTTGAAAACGCTGCCTGTTTTCAAACTGGCTAGACAGCGCCAAAGGTGGCAGGCCCGAAGCCAATGCTGGTACGGTTCGGCTGGCGGTAAATCCGGCATCGGTAATGTCTTTGGATGTTGGCAGATACTGGCCGCCAAAGCCGGGATGTGGCCAGTTGGCTTTTAGGGTAAGTTTGCTGGAGCGGGCAAATGGTACCAAGGTAAAATCCTGCGCGCCGCCCAATGTCATGGCGACATGCACTTGCAAACTGTCGTTTTGCATATCTTCACCCACGGGAACGGTTAAAACCTGCCCCATGCTGGTGCCTTGCCAATTATACCTTGCGTTTTCTTGCAGACGGAATGTGCCAGTTGAAAGAGCTTGGTTTTGCAAAAAAATATCACCTGAAAATGGGGTAAATTTGCGTTTTTGTTTGTTGGCAATGCTGAGCCAAGCGTCATCCAGCGCCCCGCGCAGATCGCTCACCCCGATTAGAATTTGTGCTTGTTCGACGCGTAATTTTTGCCCTGCATCAGAAAATTTTGATACAAAGCCCAAATCAAAATCGGCATCAAACACCAAATCGCTTTCATACACCTGCACCGCATACAATGATTTTTTCTTGGTGGTGACAGACAAATCGGCTTGCGCCGTGCCGCTATCAGCAAAAACCAGCAAGGTATCAGATATGTTCCAGACACCGGAATCATCCTTAACCTCAATGGGAATGGCCAAAACTGGGCCGACCAGTTTTTGCGCGCCGCCAGCAGCTTGGGCAATTTGTCTTTTGGTATTGTCCGCCCGCGAAGATCGATCATAAGAGATCACAAAAACAAACAGCGCCGGAATGGTCATCACCAGCGCCAAGGCGCAAACCAGCAAGAGTTTTAGGCCCGGAGAGCTTTGCGGTTTCCATTGGGTTGTGGATTTTGTCATGGCTTGTTGTCCTTGTTTTGATTTGCAGATACGGCTTTGCAAGCAGTATGTGGTCAAATCAGGGTCGGAACAAGGTAACAATCCAGCAAACCTGCCGCTAATAAGGCGCTTGTCAAAACACCCCGTCATGGGCATCATAGGCGCATGCATATTGTTGACGAACTTATATTGGAACGCTCGCTCAAACTACAGGCGCGACCGGTTTTGTGGCGGCTTGTAAAGCCGATTTTGTACCGATTGCTGCGATATGGTGCCGCCCGCGATATGGCCAACATGATCAAAAACAGCAGTGGATTTGAAGCGTTTTCGCAAGTTTCCAACCAACTTAACCTGAACATCAGCCACGAAAACCTTGCACAAGTGCCAGCCAAAGGCCGCGCCGTGGTGATCAGCAATCACCCCACTGGCTTGGCCGATGGCATTGCGATGTTTGATGCTTTACGTGAGCGAAGGCCGGATCTGGCTTTTTTGGCCAATGCCGATGCCTTGCGGGTGGCACCGGATTCGTCTGATATTATCATTCCGGTGGAATGGGTGCTGGAAAAACGCAGCCGCGAACGAACCCGGGCGACATTGCAAGGCTTCAAACAAGCGATGCAAGAAGAACGATGCGTGATTTTGTTTCCCTCCGGGGCTTTGGCCAAATTGGGTTTGCAGGGGCTAGTTGATGCGCCTTGGGCCAGTTCTGCTGCGGCATTGGCCCGCAAACATAATGCGCCAATTGTTCCGGTTAACCTGAACGGTATCAATTCGATTATGTATTATTTGTTTTGTATTTTAAACACAGAACTGCGCGATGTTACGTTATTTCACGAATTATTGAATAAAGAAAAAAAATCATTTCATCTACGATTCGGCAAAATCATTGCCCCAAACACTTTGCCAAAAAATGCCGAGCAAGCCACCAACATCATCCGACAGATCGTCACCCAACAACTAGCACAAACAGAATGACCAGCAACAAAGCAATCCTTTGTCCTGCTTGTTTTTAACTTTAAGAACCGTGTTTGCCAGCATCCCATCCGGGCAGGTGTGTATCGGCGAGTTTGGCTGGTTCGGCTTCAATCGGGGTTTCCAGCGTGTCGTTCCAACGATTCAAAAACCCAAAATACGAAACGAGAGAGACAATATCGAAAATCTCATCTTCTGTGTAATACTGCTGTAATGCGTCTTTTTCGGCTTGCGCGATCATGTTGGAACCATGAGCCATGCACTGGGCGAACACCATGGCTGCCCGCTCGGCTGCGGTAAAATAAGCGCTGGTTTCAAATTCGGGCAAAGCAGTGATTTTTTGTGTTTCCATTCCGGATTTTTTGGCAGCATGAAAGGTATGGGCTTGGCAATATCTACAGCCATGCGCCGCACTGGCCGCCCAGCAAACCAGACTTTTCAAGCTTTCATCCAACTGGCTCATCGCCATCACATGATAGGTAAAACCGGCAAATGCCTCCAGCATTTGCGGCCTGCGCGCCATAATTTTTAGCGAGTTAGGTACAAAGCCAAGATGACTTTCAAATAACGAAAATAAATCCTGCATGGTAGCAAGGTCTGTTTGTTTGGTTGGCGAAAGCAGCGGCATTGCATATTCCTTTGTTTTTCTGTCTCTTTGCATACCTGTCCGAGCCAAGAAAGCAATAAAGAGATGAAACGCACCAAAGGCAAAGCGTAATTTTCTATTGGTTCTGGCCGCGCACTGGTGTAGTTGCCCTTGATATGAGCGAGACACAAAAACAAAATCCACCAAACCCCAGAGCTTGCGCCGTGCGGGCATTGGAATGGGTATTTGCCAAACACCGGCCACTGGATTTGTTCTTGGAGCAAGACCAGCGATTTTTGGCATTACCAGTACGGGACCGGGCGCTGTGCCGGGCGATAATTGGCACTAGCTTGCGCCGGTTCGGGCAAATTGAATTGCTATTGGCTGATCTATTGGCCAAACCTTTGCCCAAAGCTGCGATCACGGCGCGGCAGATTTTACGGGCGGGTGCGGCTGAATTGCTGTATTTGCGTTCGGCCCCGCATGGCGTGGTCAACTCATTTGTGCAACTGGCTGGTCAGATACGCAAAGCGCGCCCGTACAAGGGATTGATCAACGCCATTTTGCGGCGCATCGCCCGCGAAGACATTGCCCAATTGGCTGCCAAGCCGCAAATTTCCAACATTCCAACTTGGCCCGGGGAAAACTGGGAGCGCTATTACGGCTCCGGCACCCGAGAACGGGCCGCAATATCCGTATCCGAGCCACCGGCGTTGGATCTAACCATTTTGGATGACCCAGATGTCTGGGCAAAACAGTTGGGCGGCACTCGGTTGGGCCAACAAACCGTACGTTTGCAACAAAAAGGCCGGGTGGAAGATATTGCTGGTTATGCACAAGGTAAATGGATAGTACAGGACGCAAGCGCAGCGTTGCCGGTACAGTTATTATCACCCAAGCCCGGTGAATTGATCGCAGATCTGTGCGCGGCTCCCGGCGGTAAAACCATGCAAATGGCTCATGCCGGGGCAGTTGTTAGCGCCTTTGATCATAAAAAATCCCGCTTAGTCCGGCTAGAAGAAAATCTCGCCCGCACGTCTTTGTCGGCGACGTTGATCTGTGGCGATGCGGCCAAATGGCGACCCACATCCAAGTTTGACGCGGTATTGCTGGATGCGCCTTGTTCGGCCACCGGGATCTTTCGTCACCATCCAGATGTGCTGTATAATCGCCGGGCCAGTGATGTCCCGGTATTGGCCGAAGCACAATTGGCATTGGCGCTAAATGCGGCAAAATTCCTCAAAAAATCAGCTCGAATGATCTATTGCGTTTGTTCCGCCGAACCTGAAGAAGGCGAACAGGTGATCGAAAAACTGCTGGAGCAGGGAAGTTTGCGTCTTGCCCCCTTTACCTCGGAGGAGGCCGGTTTTGCTGCGCCGTTTCTATCGCAAGGGATGATTCGCATTGTACCGGGAGCGCTTGGCGAGCAAGGCGGCATGGATGCGTTTTTTATCGCCCGGCTGATCAAACCCTAAAAGGCTGACTTTGTTCAGCAATCGTTCAGAAACATCAGTGTAGTATTTTGCCCAAGGGACAATTCTCACCTGTTTGCACGCAAGGAAAAGCCATGTTCAATCCAGTTTCAATTCGCCGCATTGTTGGTACCGCGACACTTTCTTCGGCACTTTTGTTGGGGGCATGCGCCTCTAACCTTGGTGCAAATGACTATGATAGTAGAAGTATCGGCCAAATTTCCAGATCCGATTCTGGTGTTGTTGTTTCTAGCCGTAATATCCGTATTGAAGGTCAGCAAAGTGGTGTTGGTGCCATTAGTGGTGCTGCGGTTGGCGGCGTTGCCGGCTCTGCATTAGGCGGCGATCATCGTGGCAGTACCGCAGGCGGTATTTTGGGTGTCGTTTTGGGTGGTTTAATTGGCGCGGCTATTGAGCAAAACGCCACTGAACGTGAAGGTTTTGCCTATACCGTACAACTGGATAGCGATGGCGAATACATCACCATCACCCAAGGCGGCAAATATCCGATTGCTAATGGCACCCCGGTTTGGGTGGAATATGGCGATCGCGTTCGGGTGATTCCCAAAGGTGGTCAAGGTGTACAAGGTGATCAAGGCGGTCAAGACCACCACTAACAACACTTATTTTTGAACACCTAGCACCGGCTTTTTCATATCAGAAGAGGTCGGTGCTTTTCATTTGTGGTTTTGGTCTTTAGGATGGTCTGATCGCTAGGGACAAAACAAATGAGTAAGCCAACATTGGCACAATATGGAAGCAGTGGTCTATATCATTTTCGACAGGCCATTAGTGATGAATTCCATGCCATGCCTTTGTACCGGGCTTTGGTGTTTTCAGGCCCGGCGCCTTTGTTACGCAAACCTTGGCCCGAACGACCGGCCACCCCTGAGCGGCGGCGCGGCGAAGATATTGCCAGTGGTTTATTTCAACTGGCGGGCAAACGGCTGGTATTCAAAAATGTGGAACAAGCTTGGTCCCAAGCCACACCCTCACGAGCTTTTGCCGTTGCATTACACGAGTTTCGCTGGTTGCATGATCTGGCCAATTTTGAAGACGATGCGCAAACGGCGCAATTGGCGCGAGAACATGTGGATATCTGGATAGAAAAATTTGGCACATGGAACCGATTTGCTTGGAACCGAACAATCACAGCAGAGCGTTGTTTGTCTTGGCTGGGGTCGGCGCGGTTTTTATTTAGCGGCGATGCAGTTTCAACCAGTACCCGGCTGATCTGTCTGGGGCGGCAAATCCGGCACTTGAAATCGATTATATCTGTGTGTGAGCAAGGCGATAGCCGTATCTGGATTGCTTTGGCTTTAACCACCGCCGGAACCTGTTTGCACGGGATGGAGAAATACAAAAACACCGGCTTGGATTTACTAAAAACCGAGTTAAAAAAACAGATATTGCCCGATGGAGGCCATATTTCACGCAATCCGGAAATTGCTGCCAGAATACTAAGCGAGTTGGAAACATTAAGCGCCTTGCTGGAACAGCATGATATATATGTACCACCGTTTATCCGCCAAACCTTGGACCGCTTAAATCCATTTATCCGGTTTTGTTTGTTGCCAAACGGCGAACTGGCCCCGTTTCATGGCGGTGGCAACGGCGATTCGCTTGCTACCCAGCAAGCCTTGTCCATGGACCAGATCACCAGCAAATCGTTTGTACTGGCCCCCTATTCCAGATATCATCGCGTGCAGAGCGCCCGGACAACCTTGTTGTTTGATAGCGGTGGCGCGCCGGTTTTGTCCTATGCTAGCAATGCCAATGCCAGTGCGCTTAGCTTTGTATTTGCCAGTCAAGCCGGATGTTTGGTCACCAATTGCGGCTGGTCCGCAGAATTGGCAGAAAAATGGCGGCATCCGAGCCGCACCAGCGCTGCACATTCAACCTTGATCATAGATGATGTTTCTTCGAGCAAATTGCTCGATAATAGCTTGCATGCCAAAATACTGGGTTCAGCTCTGATTGACCGCGAAGAACCCATAACTGCACGCAGGGTAGAAGAGGATAGTGGGGTCTGGTTGAACGGTAGTCACCAAGAATATGTCAGCCGCTATGGATTGCAATACAATCGACGGCTTTTTTTGGATAAATCTGGAACTGATCTGCGCGGTGAAGATACGCTGGAACGCCCCATTGGCATGGAAAAAACAACTGATTTGCAACCGATCTCGTTTGCCATTCGCTTTCATTTGCACCCGCTAGTTCAGGCCTCGGTTTCCCGGGACAGAAAAAGTGTTTTGTTACGGCTGCAAACCGGTGAAGGCTGGCAGTTCAGGTGCGATCAATCACAATTGGCGCTGGAGCCTTCGGTATATCTGGCGGCGGGCGCACCGCCAAAACGAAATTCGCAAATTGTTCTATATGGTGCAGCCGACCCCAATGGTACAGGTCAAGAAACCAGCAACCGGGTTCGCTGGTCGATACGAAAAATCAAGGCTAGTTCCTGAAAAGACTCTAGCCATCGGATCAAGTTTGCGATTAACTTTACCAATGAAATGTTTTGGGAATCACTTATGATCGGACTTGTTGTTGTTACGCACGGTCACTTGGCGGATGAATTCGTCAAGGCGCTGGAACATGTGGTTGGCCCACAACCTCAAATGCTGGCGATTTGTATCGGGGCGGATGATGATCTGGAAAACCGTGGCCGCGATATTAAAAATGCCGTTCAAGAGGTTGATACTGGCGATGGCGTAATTTTGCTTACCGATATGTTTGGCGGAACACCATCCAACTTGGCGCTAAAATTATTGGCCAAAGATCAGGTAGAAGTGCTGGCCGGGGTAAACCTGCCAATGTTGATTAAACTAGCCGAGGCCCGCACCACAACGGGACTGAACGAGGCCTGTGAAATTGCCGTGGCTGCTGGCCGTAAATATATTGCCATTGCCTCAGAAGTGCTGGGCAATCGAACATGAGCGCGGCCTTGCGCCAAACCCGGGCCGTCATCGTAAACGACAAAGGCCTGCACGCTAGGGCCGCTGCCAAATTTGTCGCCAAAGCCAGCGAATTTTCATCGGATATCCATGTCTGTTGCAATGGCGAGCGGGTCAATGCCAACTCAATTATGGAATTGTTGATGTTGGCTTGTCACAAAGGAAAAGAAATTCACATCGAAGCTGAAGGCGAAGACGCAACAGCAGCGCTGGATGCATTGGGCGCGATGATTGATGCAGGATTTGGCGAAAACGATGAAACAACATAAAGATATCTTTATGTGATGTTGCCAAACCCGTATAGCATTGCTATAGGCGGCACCAAAATCAGTTCGCGTACCAAATGACGGCTTTTTGGTATTTGCTTTTTTTCATGCCGAAACAACTGGGAGCGCCCCATGGCCGCCAATGATTATAAAGTAGCAGACATTTCCTTGGCCGATTGGGGCCGCAAAGAAATTACCATTGCCGAAATTGAAATGCCCGGATTGATGTCAATCCGCAAAGAGTTCGCCGCTAGCCAATCTTTGGCCGGAGCGCGCATTGTCGGTTGTTTGCACATGACCATTCAGACCGCCGTTTTAATCGAGACGCTTACCGCTTTGGGCGCTGAAGTTCGTTGGTCGTCATGCAATATCTTCTCCACCCAAGACCAAGCTGCCGCCGCGATTGCCGCCAGCGGCGTTCCGGTATTTGCTTGGAAAGGCGAAACCGAAGAAGAATACGAATGGTGCATCGAGCAAACCATTACCGGGCCGGATGGCTGGACCCCGAATATCTTGTTGGATGATGGTGGTGATCTTACCATTCTCATGCACGAAAAATATCCAGAATTGCTAAAAGACGTCAAAGGCGTTTCCGAAGAAACTACCACCGGCGTGCATCGTTTATACGAAATGGCCAAAGCTGGAACGTTGAAAATCCCGGCGATCAATGTCAATGACAGTGTCACCAAGTCAAAATTTGACAACAAATATGGCTGCCGCGAAAGCCTAGTTGATGCCATTCGTCGGGGTACCGATGTAATGATGGCCGGCAAAGTGGCCGTGGTTTGTGGTTATGGCGATGTTGGCAAAGGCTCGGCGCAAAGTCTGGCTGGTTCCGGAGCGCGGGTGATTGTTACCGAAATTGATCCGATCTGTGCTTTGCAAGCCTCGATGGACGGTTTTGAAGTGCGCCGTTTGGATGATGTGGTTTCCAATGTTGATATTATTGTTACCACCACGGGCAACAAAGACATTGTTACCGCTGATCACATGCGAGCGCTAAAAGACATGGCGATTGTTTGCAATATCGGTCATTTTGACAACGAAATTGCCGTCGCCGACATGAAAAACTACAAGTGGACCAATATCAAACCACAAGTGGATATGATTGATTTGCCGTCTGGCAATCGGATGATTTTGCTGTCCGAAGGGCGTTTGGTAAACTTGGGCAATGCCACCGGCCATCCCAGCTTTGTGATGTCCGCCAGTTTCTCCAACCAGACATTGGCGCAAATTGAGCTGTGGAACAATTCCGACAAATACGAGGTGGACGTATACACCTTGCCCAAACATCTGGATGAAAAAGTAGCGCGTTTGCACTTAGGCAAACTAGGTGCAGACCTAACGGTGCTAACTGATGAGCAAGCCGAATATATCGGCGTGGACAAAGCTGGCCCGTTCAAAGGCGACAGTTATCGCTATTAGGGGCGTTTCGGGTTGGTTTGAGCCATAAAATAAATAGCTTATTTTTTTGGTGCAATTCGTTCCAACGGCAATGCTGTGGTGTCTTTCACCGAGCGAATGACAATTCTGGATAATGCGGTTTGCACCAATTCCAGCGATAAAATTTTATCACGTAAAAAGTCGTCATAGGTATGCATGTCCGTGGTTACAATCCGCAGCACATAATCCACCGCACCGGTAACGGTGGCACATTCTAGCACTTCTGGCAGCACCCGAATGGCTTTCTCAAACTCGCGTAAATTCGCTCGGGTCGGGCGTTCCAGTTTTACTGCTGCATAAACCTCAAAACCCAAGCCCAATTTTTCGCGATTAAGAATGGTCACATTACGCACAATAATGTTTTCTTCTTCCAGCCGCCTGATCCGCCGCCAACAAGGCGATGAGGACAAACCAACCTTCGCCGCAATGTCCGCCACCGAAATGCTGGCATCTTGTTGCAGGATTTTTAGTATTTTGGCATCAATATCATCAATTATGCTGGTCATTTTTTCTGGCCTTAGTGGAAAATGCGAAATATTTTACTATTATGCAGATTTTTCGAGACAAAAACAATCCTTTTTGTCATAATACTTGGAAATATCAAGAAAAGGCTTGCCGGACAAATTATCAAATCCCAGCAAGAAAAAATAATGCGCAACAACAAAGCCAACAATCAACCCGGATTTTTTGTCCCGGAACCTGCGGCCCGCCCCGGTCAAAAGCCAGACTTTTCAGCCTTTGCATTTTCAGATGCAGGCGCAGTTCCGATGCCAGATATGGCATGTCCGGCCACCGACACCCATGGCCATGCCAACGCCCTGATCAGGGTGCTAGATGAACAGGGACAAGCCGTTGGCCCGTGGGATCCGAAACTGGAGGCAGACGAATTGCTGGATGGTTTGCGGTTGATGTGCCTGACCCGGGCTTATGATGATCGGATGTTCAAATTACAGCGCCAAGGAAAAATGTCGTTTTACATGAAATCACTGGGCGAAGAAGCGGTGGCCGTGGCCGCAGCCAAAGCATTGGACAAGACCGACATGGTGTTTCCGTCTTATCGCCAGCAAGGGATTTTGTTTGCTCGCAACCGGGACATGGTAGATATGATGTGCCATTGCATTTCCAATTCAAGGGACAACCTAAAAGGCCGCCAACTGCCGGTACATTATAGTTGGGCCGAGGGTAATTTTTTCTCTATTTCCGGTAATTTGTGTACCCAATATCCACAAGCAGTAGGTTGGGCCATGGCCAGCGTTGCCAAAGGGCAAACCGCCATTGCCGCTAGTTGGGTCGGCGATGGCACCACAGCGGAAGGTGATTTTCACGCCGCCCTAACATTGGCCAGCGTCTATCGAGCGCCGGTGATCTTGAATGTGGTCAACAACCAGTGGGCCATTTCTTCTTTTGCTGGAATTGCTGGCGGCGAGCAAGCCAGTTTTGCCGCCCGGGGCATTGGCTATGGATTGCCCACTTTGCGGGTGGATGGCAATGATTATCTGGCGGTTTTTGCAGCAACCAAATGGGCTAGCGAACGAGCGCGGGCCGGTTTAGGTGCCACCTTGATT
>UOEE01000324.1_pt1 | contig 11315 bp, 9 predicted proteins | sample 1990011 | NCBI WGS metagenome assembly UOEE01 (sample SAMEA4728526, study PRJEB27164) | hydrothermal vent metagenome | biome: marine basaltic hydrothermal vent biome; feature: marine hydrothermal vent; material: mineral | place: Pacific Ocean | collected 2011-06-14/2011-07-23 | depth 1741 m | reverse complement strand
GTGTTCCAATGCCGATGCGGCAAACAATCAATTGTTTGCACCGAGCAGCGAGTCGGAATTGCAAAAACTGTTGGCTCAATACCCGGATGCGGTTTTGTGGGCTGGCGGTACGGATACCGGGTTGTGGCTTAGCAAACAATTGCGCCGTTTGCCGGTGATTGTCTTGCTCGGCGGGGTGACAAGTCTTGATTTTATCGAACAAACCGACGCTGGTATCCGCATTGGGGCCACGACTTGTTATGCCGATATGATGGCGGTTTTATCCGAGACATGGCCTGCCTTTGCCGAAGTTTTGCGCCGTACCGGCTCGGTGCAAATTAGAAATGCAGGCACTATGGGCGGTAATGTCGCCAACGGCTCGCCGATCGGGGATATGGCGCCAATGTTGATAGCGCTAAATGCGGGTTTGCGGCTGGTTGGTCCAAAGGGTAGTCGCGATATTCAGGTGAAAGATTTTTTTATTGCTTATGGGCAGCAAGATTTGCAGGCAAGCGAATATCTGCACTCGATCTATATTCCCAAAACCACCGGTTTGCACTTTGCCGCGTGGAAAATATCCAAGCGTTTTGACCAAGATATTTCTGCGGTTTTGGGCGCATTTTCCTACCGCCAACAAGCTGGCAAATTGGCTGATATTTGCATCGCTTTTGGCGGCATGGCGGCCACTCCCAAACGGGCGCTGGCAACAGAAGCCGTATTGCGGGGCAATAAAATCACTGCCAAATTACTAGATAATGCGTGCGCGGCTTTGGCCGATGATTTTACGCCGCTGGATGATATGCGTGCCTCGCACAAATACCGGATGCAGGTGGCTGGAGCCATCTTGCGCAAGGCATTTGCTGATGAACCGGTGGTTTATCTGGCCAAAGCCGGGGCAGACGAATGAGCGATCCAACCCAGCAAACCGGCCAGCCTTTGGCGCATGAAAGTGCCTTGGCCCATGTCACCGGACAGGCGCGGTATATTGATGATTTGCCAGAACTTCCCGGCACTCTGCATCTGGCCTTTGGCCGCTCTGAACGGGCGCATGCGGATATTTTGGATCTGGATCTTAGCCAAGTACGTGGTTATCCCGGCGTGGTTGCGGTGTTTACCGCCAGCGATATTATCGGCCCAAATGATGTTAGCCCGGTGGCTGATGACGATCCGTTATTTGCCGACGATAAAGTGATCTATCATGGCCAAGCCTTGTTTGTGGTGGCGGCAACCAGCCGCGATTGCGCTCGCAAAGCGGCGCGATTGGCGCAGGTAAAATACCGTGATTTACCAGCTATTTTACACATATCCGAAGCCAGAGCCGCACAGCTACGGTTGGAGGATGCACAAGAAATGCGGCTTGGTGATGCGACCACTGAAATTGCTAATGCCAGCCATATACTCGAAGGAAAGCTAACCACCGGTGCGCAAGATCATTTTTATCTGGAGGGGCAAATCGCTTATGCTGTGGCGGGCGAAGCCGGGCAAATGCGGGTGTTTTCCTCGACCCAGCATCCATCGGAAATTCAATCCGGTGTCGCACATATATTGGGGGTTTCGTCAAATTTGGTACAGGTCGAGGTGCGGCGCATGGGCGGCGGCTTTGGCGGCAAAGAAACCCAAGCTTTGTTAATCGCGGCGGCGGCTGCGTTGGTTGCCAACCAAACCGGACGGCCAGCCAAATTATGTCTGGATCGCGATGACGATATGGCGATGACCGGCAAGCGCCATGAATTTGAAATGAGTTACAAAGTTGGCGTGGATGACAAAGGCGTGGTCGGCGGCATCGAGATGCAATTGGCTTCGGATTGCGGCTGTTCGATGGATTTATCGGCGGCGATTAACGACCGGGCGATGTTTCACGCCAGCAATGCGTATTTCCTGCCTGCTGTCACCATTTGTTCGGAACGGTTTTTCACCAACAAGGTTTCCGCCACCGCCTTTCGCGGCTTTGGCGGTCCGCAAGGGATGATTTTGATCGAACGGGTGATGGACCATATCGCCGATCAATTAAACCTCGATCCAGTATTGGTGCGCCAGCGCAATTTTTATCGCCGTGGCAAAGACATCACCCCCTATGGCCAGCGGATTAAATCGCTTGAAATTCCTGCACTGGTGCGCGAATTGGTGAAAACCAGCCACTATCGCGCCCGGCGCAAACAGATCCTTAATTGGAACAAAAAAAATCCCTTATGCAAACGCGGCATTGCGCTCACCCCGGTTCAGTTTGGCATATCCTTTACCACCAGATTTTTAAACCAAGCCGGGGCATTGGTGCATGTTTATCGTGATGGCAGTGTGATATTGAACCATGGCGGCACCGAAATGGGGCAAGGCTTGTTGTTAAAAGTCGCGCAAGTGGTGGCTGATGTTTTTGGTTTGCCGGTGCAACAAATCCAAGTTTGCGCCACCGCAACCGATAAAGTACCAAACACCTCGGCAACCGCCGCTTCGTCCGGCTCCGATTTAAACGCCATGGCAGCGGCCAAAGCCGCCAACAGCATTTGCCAAAGACTGCGCGAAGTGGCGGCCAAACATTTTGGTTGTCCGGCGCAAGTTTTACGTTTTACTGGCGGCAATGTGGTGGCGCCAAATGGGCAGATCAGCTTTGCTGCATTGGCCGATACAGCCTATTTGGCGCGCGTGTCGCTGTCCTCTACCGGGTTTTATGCCACGCCGGATATTCATTATGACCGGGACAGGCATCGGGGCCAACCGTTCTTTTATTATGCCTGTGGTGCGGCGGTAAGCGAGGTTGAGGTGGATGTTTTAACTGGCGAAAACCGGGTGCGCCGGGTGGATGTTTTGCATTCGGTGGGCAATTCGCTAAATCCAGCAATTGATCTGGGCCAAATCGAAGGCGCGTTCATCCAAGGCATGGGTTGGCTCACCACCGAAGAAATTTGTTTTGATGACAAAGGCCGCCTTACCACCCATGCGCCGTCGACTTATAAAATCCCGGCTTGCTCTGATCGACCGGACCATTTTAACATTGCGCTTTATAATGCAGGCAAAGATAAAGCCAAAACCATTCATGGCTCCAAAGCGGTGGGCGAGCCGCCATTGATGTTGGCTATTTCTGTGCATGCCGCCTTGCGTGCCGCCATTGCCGATGGCGCGGATTTTACGGCGCTGGATGCCCCTGCCACCGCTGAAACCGTCTTGCGCGCCCTATCCGGCTCATGAAATTAGCGCCGCAGATCACTGCATTATTATCGCAGGAACAACCCCTTGTGCTGGTTACATTATGCCAAGTGCAAGGCTCTGCGCCGCGAGATGCCGGGGCCAGTATGCTGGTTTGGGCACAGGGACAAACCGGCAGTATTGGCGGCGGCGAGCTGGAATACCGGCTGACAAAAACCGCCCATGACATGTTGGCGAACGGCGCACAGTTGCCGGTGCTGGCTGAGTATCCGTTGGGGCCGGTTTTGGGCCAATGTTGCGGCGGTTTTGTCCGGGCGATGTTGGAGCCATTAAGCCAAAACGATCTGCATTGGTTGCGCCCGTGGCTGCAAGGCGAACAAGCGGTATTGCGCGAACTTAAAACCGCAACAACAACACTGGTGCGCACAATGGCCGATGCCGAGATGGTGCAGGTTTTGGACGCGAACCAACAAACACAAGACAGCTTGTTACCGCTTACGGACTGCAAATTTGTGCATCGGGAACCAGCGCAAAACCTGAACCGGGTTTATATTTTTGGTGGCGGGCATATTGGTATGGCACTGCACAAATTGCTGGTCGATTTACCGTTTGATGTAAGCCTGCTGGATACAAGACGCGATGCAACAGAGCCGGATAGCACAATCATCAATGCAGCAAACGGCACATATTTTGTTGTGGTTACCCATTCGCACGACCTTGATTATTCTTTGTGCAAGCGTATTTTGTTGCGCGAGCAGGTACGGTTTTGTGGCTTGATCGGCTCACAAACCAAACGCGCGCGGTTCGTTTCGCGATTGCGGGCCGATGGTTTGAACGAAGTACAAATCGGGCGCTTGACCTGTCCGATGGGGCTGGCCGGTATTGGCGGCAAACGCCCCGAAGAAATCGCCATAGCAATTGCGGCTCAATTGCTATCTTGGAAGGAATACCCGCCAGATGGAAATTGATCTTTTACCGTGGATGAGTTTGGCGGTGCGCTGGTTGCACTTGATCGCCGGCATTGCTTGGATCGGCTCTAGTTTTTATTTTATCTGGCTGGATAATTCCCTTACCCAAGAGCCAGACGAAACCGAAGACGGCGTGGCTGGTGGTTTGTGGGCGGTGCATGGCGGCGGGTTTTATCATAAAAAGAAATATCTGCTGGCTCCCAAAGCCATGCCGGAGCATTTGCACTGGTTCAAATGGGAGGCCTATGTCACTTGGCTTTCGGGCATGGGTTTATTGCTATTGATCTATTATTGGCAAGCAGATCTGTATCTGATTGATACCGCAAAAATGCAGTTGAGCCAAATCGCCGCCACCGGGTTGGGCCTTGGGGTTTTGGCGCTGGGCTGGTTGTTTTATGACGGTTTGTGCCGGTTAGCGGTGCAAAAAAGCAATTTGTTGTCCGGGGTTTTATGGTTCGGGTTTTTGCTGTTTAGCGCGTATGCCCTCACTCGGATTTTTAGCGATCGCGGTGCATTTTTACATGTCGGCGCAATGATTGGAACGGTGATGGTCGGCAATGTGTTTTTGGTGATTATCCCCAATCAAAAAATCGTAGTGGCATCTATGCTGGCCGGTGAAAAACCGGATCCGAAATTGGGAAAAATAGCCAAACAACGCTCACTGCATAATAATTACATGACCTTGCCGGTGCTGTTGATCATGGTTTCCACCCATTATCCGGCCTTGTTCGGGCATCCGCTAAATTGGCTGTTACTGGCATTGCTATCGCTTAGCGGTATTTTGATCCGACATTTTTTCAATTTGCGTCACAAGAACAAGGTTTTGTATCCGGTTTTGCTTAGCGGAATGGCGCTGTTTGTCGCCACCATGGTTCTGGCCGCCGTCACCAGCGGCACTCGCAAGACCAGCCAAGTTACAGTTGCGTTTTCGCAAGTGCAGCAGATCGTAGATAAACATTGCAGCATGTGCCACAGCGCCGCCCCCACCCATGAGGCTTTTTTTGAACCCCCGGCAGGCGTGATGTTTGATAGCCGCCAGCAAATTGAAAAATTTGCCCCGGGGATTTTAGATCAAGTGGTGGTTGGCAAAATCATGCCCTTGGGCAATGAAACAAATATGAGCGAAGAAGAACGCCAGATATTGGCCAGTTGGATTGCCCAAAACGAGTTGGCAAAATGAGCCGCTCGCTACCCATTTCGCCTTTGACTCAAGCGGGGTTTGCACCGTTTGGCCAAGTGATAGAAACGGCGGGCCATACCCCAATTGCAATCAATCAGGGATATTGCCAGCGGTTTGATGATCTGGCCAAATTGGATGTAACCGCAAAACAAGGCCGTCCGGTATTGAGCATTTTTCGCAGCCAAGCTTTGGAAACGCCATTGTATTTGCACCAGATGGAGCGGCATTTGCTGGCTAGCCAAGCGTTTATTCCGTTGGGTGGTCGTCCTTGGTTGGTGGTGGTGGCTCCGGCGGGGAAATTTGCGCGGGCGCAAATGCGCGGCTTTGTTGCTAGCGGCAAGCAGGGGGTTAATTTTGCCCCCGGTACGTGGCACCATTTTTCATTGGCGCTGGAACAGGCTACAGATTTTTTAGTGATTGACCGGGCGGCAATGGAGCCGGATTGCGAGGAAATTAAACTGGAACCCGCCATATTGCTTGAGGTGCCAAGATGAGCCGTATCGCCCATCGTGGCCGCATCGCCCACATATTACGCAACCCCGGTGCTGCGGGTGATAAACGGGCGATTGCCCATTTTGCCGATGGCGGTTTGCTGGTGGAAAATGGCCGCATCAAAGCCTGTGATGATTGGCAAAAGCTAAACCCGGACCCGGGCCAATGGCAGATAATACAGCACAAAAACGCCCTGATCCTGCCCGGCTTTGTTGATAGCCATGTGCATTTTCCACAAACTGATATTATCGGTGGTTACGGCTCGAATTTGCTGGGTTGGCTGCAAAAATACGCTTTTCCGGTAGAGCAAAAAATCGGCGAAGATGTGGAGTATGCCCGTGATACAGCCAATTTTTTTGTTGATGAATTGCTGAAAAACGGCACCACTTCGGCGCTGGTATTTGGCACGGTTCACAAACATTCGATAGACGCACTTTTTACCGCAGCGTTGGCCCGCAATATGCGCTTGCTGGCCGGCAAGGTCTTGATGGACCAAGGGGCGCCGGCTGATTTATGCGAAACTAGGGCTGCTGGCCGGGCGGATACGTTGGAACTGATCAAGGCGTGGCACCAAAAGGGGCGTTTGGGGTATGCGATCACGCCGCGCTTTGCCCTAACTTCAAGCCCGCAGCAATTACAAGATGCCGGGCAAATGCTGGCTGCGCATCCGGATGTTTTGATGCACACGCATTTATCAGAAAATCCGGATGAGGTGGCGGCGGTTAAACGGGCATTTCCGGATTGCGCCGATTATTTGGCTGTTTATCAAGCAGCTGGCCTGCTTGGCCCGCGCTCGGTATTTGCCCATTGTCTGCATTTATCTGCATCGGAAAAACAACGATTGGCAGATGCAGGAGCCAGCATCGCGTTTTGCCCGACATCGAACTTGTTTTTAGGTTCGGGTCTGTTTGATCTGCGCACCTGCCAACATGCCGGGATCAATGTGGGGCTGGGCACAGATATTGGCGCAGGCACCAGTTTTTCCATGCTCACTACCCAAGCAGAAGCCTATAAGGTAGGGCAATTGCGCGGCACCAGCCTGCATCCGTTTGAAGCCTTATATCTGGCCACATTAGGCGGAGCCAAAGCTCTGCACATCGAACAATATGTCGGTAATTTTGCTGTTGGCAAAGAAGCTGATTTTGTGGTGCTGGATACCAAAGCCACAGCGCTTTTATCCCGGCGTTTGCAAGGCGATAGTCCTATTCACGACATGTTGTTCGCATTTTGTGTTTTGGGCGATGAACGGGCGGTTCGGCAAACTTGGGTGGCTGGGGTGCAAAGTTGAAACAGTGGTTTTGTTTTATTGGGGAATAGGGCATTGCTGCAAAATGCGTAGCTGGTTCCGACCCTTCGAGGCTGCTACGCAGCACCTTAAGGATGAGGGGCTGGGTTCCATGCTCATAACAATGCTGGCTCAAAACTAACCTCACCCTGAGGTGCGAGGCAAAGCCGAGTCTCGAAGGGTTGGCGACAAGGGCATTTTGCATAAAAACACCCCGGTCCCAACAACCATTCCTTTACCGGTTTGTGCTAGTTTTGCCGGATGAAACAAAAACTGACATTATTTGGCGTTATAGTATTGGGCTTGGCGTTGGTGGGAACACCGGTGCTGGCCAGTGCCAGTGCTGGCAAAAAAACCGCAGCAAAAAAAAGCTCCAGTGATAGCTCACGCCCCAATTATGTGGAATTTCCACAAATGACTTCGAGCATTTTGCAGGGTTATCGGGTGCGCGGGATGATGACATTGGGGTTTGGGCTTGAAATTGCCGACAATGCCAAACGCAACCGGGCGCAAGAGCGGCTACCGCGATTGCAAGATATGTATACCAGCGAATGGAACCGCTATGCGGGCAGTATCTATCAGAGCGGCGATGTCCCCGATGCCAAATATATTTCTCGGCGCATGCAGTCGGCCACCGATAGAATGCTGGGCGAGGGCACGGCCATTTTTCTGATCTCAAACTTGATTGTCAATGCCAATTAAACTCAGGTTTGTTTCCTTTGTGATGTTATGGATTTTGGCCGTTTGAAGCGCTTTGCGATCCAGCAAAATTTCACCAAGCAACATTATACCGGCACAAAAGCCGCTCCTGTCCTTGACTCCATCCCCCGCCACCCCTATCTCCCCCTTGCGTTGGCAGTCTTGGGTGTCGAGTGCTAAAACTTATGCCCGGGTCTGTCGCAAGGCATTTTTGAAACTGAAAACGAAAGAGCGAGTTGATATGAAATTTCGTCCCTTACATGACCGCGTACTGGTTGCGCGGATCGAAGAAGAAAGCACGACCAAAGGCGGCATCATCATCCCTGATAGTGCTAAGGAAAAACCTTCCGAAGGCAAGGTTATTTCTGTTGGTCCCGGCACCAGAGATGATAGCGGCAAATTAATCCCTTTGGACGTTAAAAAAGGCGACAGCATCTTGTTTGGCAAGTGGTCTGGTACCGAAGTTAAACTTGACGGCGATGAGCTGATCATCATGAAAGAATCCGATATTATGGGCATTTTGGGCTAAGCCCTTTTTCCCAATATCCCCCATCCATTTAGTCAGAGAGAAAAAATTATGGCTGCTAAGGAAGTAAAATTTGGTGCTGATGCACGCGAAGGCATAATCCGGGGCGTAAACGTCTTGGCAAATGCAGTACGAGTAACATTGGGGCCAAAGGGCCGTAATGTAATTCTGGACAAAAGTTTTGGCGCACCACGCACCACCAAAGACGGTGTTACAGTTGCCAAAGAAGTTGAACTGGAAGATAAATTTGAAAACATGGGCGCACAAATGATGCGCGAAATTGCCTCCAAAGCTAATGACGTGGCTGGCGATGGTACCACTACGGCTACCATTTTGGGTCAAGCCATTGTCTCCGAAGGCATGAAGCGCGTTGCTGCTGGCATGAACCCAATGGATCTAAAACGCGGCATTGATGCAGCGGCTGCTGAAGTGGTGAAAGATCTACTGAAAAAAGCCAAAAAGGTAAAAACCTCCGAAGAGATCGCTCAAGTTGGCACTATTTCGGCCAATGGCGACCGTGAAATTGGCAATATGATTGCCGAAGCCATGGAAAAAGTTGGCAATGAAGGTGTGATCACCGTCGAAGAAGCCAAATCTTTGGACACCGAATTGGACGTAGTTGAAGGCATGCAGTTTGACCGTGGTTATCTGTCTCCCTACTTCATTACCGATGCCGACAAAATGCTAACCGCACAAGAAAACCCGTTGGTATTGTTGCACGAAAGCAAATTATCTAATTTGCAAGCCATGCTGCCGATCTTGGAAAGCGTTGTGCAATCCTCTCGTCCTCTTCTCATTATTGCCGAAGACATTGAAGGCGAAGCCTTGGCGACCTTGGTGGTCAACAAATTGCGCGGTGGCCTAAAAATCGCTGCGGTTAAAGCCCCAGGTTTTGGTGATCGCCGTAAAGCCATGCTCGAAGACATTGCCGTCTTGACCGGCGCGGTTGTGATCTCCGAAGATCTTGGCATCAAGCTGGAAAACGTCACCATCGATATGTTGGGCACAGCCAAAAACGTGGTCATCACCAAAGACGATACCACCATCGTTGATGGTGCCGGTGCCAAAAAAGATATTGCAGGCCGGGTTGCTCAAATCCGCCGTCAAATCGAAGACACTTCATCCGACTATGATCGTGAAAAACTGCAAGAACGTCTGGCCAAATTGGCTGGCGGTGTTGCGGTGATCAAAGTTGGCGGTGCTACCGAGATCGAAGTAAAAGAGCGTAAAGACCGCGTCGAAGACGCGCTTAACGCCACCCGCGCTGCTGTCGAAGAAGGCATTGTGCCCGGCGGTGGTTCTGCTTTGCTTCGTGCTGCCAAATTCATCGACGTGACCGGCGAAAACGACGACCAAGCCGCAGGCATTGCCATTGTGCGCAAAGCCCTAGAAGCTCCGGTTCGCCAGATCGCTGAAAATGCCGGTGCCGAAGGCTCCATCGTAGTTGGCCAGATCCTAAGCAGTAAAAAAGCTACTTTTGGCTTTGATGCACAAAAGGAAGAGTTCTGCGACATGGTAGCCGCCGGGATCGTTGACCCCGTAAAAGTGGTGCGTTCCGCCTTGCAAAACGCTGCCTCGGTTGCTGGTCTCATCATCACCACCGAAGCTGCCATCGCCGATGCCCCTGCCAAAGACAGCGGCGGCGCCCCCGCCATGCCAGACATGGGCGGAATGGGCGGCATGGGTGGAATGGGCGGCATGATGTAAGGCACTAGTGCCCCATCCGCCGTTCCGGTTCATCCGGTTCGCGATATAAGATAAGAAGGGCGACCTCCGGTTGGGGGTCGCCCCTTTTTTGGTTTAAGCTTCCAATGTGGTATGTATATTGTTTGAATCCTGCGATGAAACACCTGCAAATGGATATGCGAACGGATCAAAAATTATGGAAAATGATAAAACCGTCGTCGGATAGCGGTTTATAACCCTATCCCGCATAAGAACACCCAGTTCCCCGCCGTCATTCCGACTTTCGTCGGAATGACGGCGTTTTTGTATTGGTGTTTGGTGTCATTTGTTTGGCCAACAAGGCCGCTGTTCATGCCGAGAAACCGTTGCAAACGCCCCATCCATGGCTGGACACCGGGGCGTAGCCCGGTGTGACGAAGTTGGGTTTTAGCACCCACGTTTAGGGACGAATACCTTGGTACCGGGCGGGGTTGGTTTTCAGGGTTTTGTTTAGGTGGTCAATCAACAATCTTGCTTGTCGATTTAGGTAGCGGCTGGACGGGTATAAGGCCCAAATAGCGCGAGTTTGGGTTGTCCAATGGGGTAATAGGGTTTGCAATTGACCGCTCGCTAATAAGTCCTGACAGGCAAATTCTGGCGTATAAACTACGCCAGCTCCTTCGGCTGCCATCATGCAGGCGGCGGCGGCACCGTTGACTTGTAAACGGCCTTTGATGCGCACGGTTTGCTGTTGGTGATTTTGCTGAAATTGCCATGCAAAGGCTTGCGGCTTGTTGGTATCAATGATGCAAGGCAAATGCCGCAGATCTTGTGGCTCGTTTGGGGTTTCGTGTTTTTTCAAAAAATCTGGCGATGCACAAACCACCATTTTCATTTCCCCAAGATTTTTGCCAATCATTGATGAGTTTTCCAGATTGCCAATGCGAATGGCCAGATCAAAGCCCTCGCCGACCAGATCAACCATGCGGTCATTTAACGAGCATTGAATATCAATTTGCGGCCACAATTCAGAAAATCTAGCCAATGCGGGCAATAAGGTTAAACGCCCCCAGTCTTGCGGGGCGCTTAGCCGTAACCGGCCTGCTGGTTGCATGGATTTTTTGCTGATACTGGTTTCCAGTTCAAAAAACTCGGCCAGTAACGGGCGGATTTTTTCAAACAAGGCGCTGCCATCTTCGGTTAAGGTCACCGCCCGGGTGGTGCGATGAAACAAGGTTACGCCTAAACGCGCCTCCAGCGCCGCCAAGCGTTTGGATGCGGTGCCCGCAGATATCTGCTGTTTTTGCGCCGCACGCTTAAAACTACCGGATTCAGCAACCCGGACAAATAACAAATAAGCGTCAATTCTATCCATATTAC
>UOEE01000032.1_pt1 | contig 11415 bp, 7 predicted proteins | sample 1990011 | NCBI WGS metagenome assembly UOEE01 (sample SAMEA4728526, study PRJEB27164) | hydrothermal vent metagenome | biome: marine basaltic hydrothermal vent biome; feature: marine hydrothermal vent; material: mineral | place: Pacific Ocean | collected 2011-06-14/2011-07-23 | depth 1741 m | reverse complement strand
GTGCGGCGGCGTAAATTCATCGGTGCGGCATCCCGAAATTCACCAAAATCATCCTGCATCTGCTTGCAAAATGCTTGGGCCATTTTTTTGTCAGTCGCATCTTTGGGCCACAGATTAGGCACGCATTTAGCCGCCCATTCGGATATGGCCAAACTGTCTGGAATGTTTTGCCCGTCCACTTGCAATACCGGCACGGTTCCGGCGGCAGACAGCGCCAGTAATTTGTCCTTAAAACCCGGAATATCCAACAAGATTAGTTGTTCCTCGAACGGCAATTCGGCCTTTTTTAGCACCAACCAAGGCCGCATCGACCAAGAGGAATAATTTTTATTTCCGATATAAAGTTTTAGCATTTTTCACTCCGCTATTTTGTGGTCACGCCGCATTTTAGCGGCGACAACAAGAAAGACAACCAAGGCAATGATTGTAATGACAGATGCGCCCAAAAATGGTGCGCCGGGAAAATAAATCGCCGCATCTTTTTTGCCAAATACCCCGAACAATCCGGTAAATAAAAACGGCCCGATTATGGCGCCAATAGCGGCGATACTGGCCAATGCGCCTTGCAATTCGCCTTGTTCATCCTCAGCCGTCCGGTTGGACATAATTCCGTTAATCGCCGGGCCAGCCAGTGACGAAAACATCGACAATAAAATCACCAGATACATTTGCCAACCTGCGGTGATCAACCCATAAGCCAGATAGGCACAACCCAAAACCAGCAAGCCAAAAGCTGCGGATTTAATCTCGCCAAAACGCGGGATGGCCCAGCGGATCAGGAATATCTGGCCGATACCAAACACCACTCCTACCGCGCCCAGCGATAAGCCAATATCACGTTCCGACCAAGCAAATTTTTCGATGGTATAAAATGCCCAAACAGATGGATACACCTGATGGGCGATACCAAAGATCAACATCACCATAGCCAGACCCAAGACCACCGGGCGCGCCGCCAAATGAGCAAATGCCCCAAACGGATTGGCGCGTCGCCACTCAAACGGGCGGCGTTTTTGCAGGGGCAGGGTTTCCGGCAAGACAAAATAGCCAAAACAAAGATTGAGCAATGCCAAAGCAGAGGCAGCAAAAAACGGGGCACGAGTGCCAAATTCATTGCCAAGCAAACCGCCCAGCACCGGCCCGATAATAAACCCAACACCAAAGGCGGCTCCCATCAAACCAAAATTGGCGGCGCGTTTTTCCGGTGGCGATATATCAGCAATAAACGCATTGGCGGTGGAAAATGTAGCGCCAAAAATCCCGGCAACCAAGCGCCCTAAAAACAGCCAAGCCAAAGTTGGCGCAAATGCCATCAACGCGTAATTCACCCCAAAACCGGCCAAAGACAATAACAATACCGGCCTGCGTCCAAACCGATCGCTTAAATTACCGATCAACGGCGCAAACAAAAATTGCATCACCGCAAACGAAGTCATCAATGCGCCTGCCCACAGTGCCGCATTGGCCAGATTCTCACCGGTTAGCTCAACAATCAATTTTGGCAGAACCGGCATGATAATAGCAAACCCCGCCATATCAATCAGCACGGTGATAAATACAAAAGCCAAAGCGTGTTTGTGGTTGGCCCGGTTCATTTTGTTTTCCTTGTTTACAGTTGTAGCGTTGGGCCGAAACTTGCAGTACGCGCTTGATTGCACCGCATCAAGTTATTTTCAATCTTGGCGGCTTGCCTGATCCACTGTATGGGAAACAGGCAAATCAGTGGAGAAAAATTGTGCAGAGCATGGGTGTGATTGGGTTGGGTGCGTTTGGGCAATTGCTGGCCCAGCAATTGCGTCCGTGGTTCACCATCAAAGCTACCGACCCGTCTGCCGAAGCTGCCAAGTTTGCTAAGCAGCACGACATACCATTAGTGCCATTACAAGAGGCTGCGGCTTGTAAATATGTGGTGCTGGCAGTGCCAGTTTTGCAGATCGAGCCGGTGGTAAAAGCCATTGCGCAGCATGTCAAACCGGGTGCTACCGTGTTGGATGTGGCATCGGTAAAACTTGGCCCGTGCGCGGCAATGGATAGCGGATTGCCGGAGTATGTTCGCATTATTGGCACGCATCCATTGTTTGGCCCGCAAAGTGCCAAAACCGGTTTGCAAGACTTAAAAGTTTCTATTTGCCCGATACGCGGTGTTCGCTGCACCCGCACCCGGCGCATGATTGAATTTTTGCGCACCAACTTATTATTGGATGCCTTTGCCAGCGATCCCAAAAGCCATGATCAAGATATGGCGATGGTACAAGGGCTGACCCATTTGGTGGCCAAAGTATTGCACCAAATGCGCCCATTACCCGCCGAGCAAACTACGCTTAGTTTTGATTTGCTGGTGCAATCCATGCAATTGGTCGAAGGCGATTCCGAAGAATTGTTCAAAGCCATCGAGCGAGAAAACCCATATTCCACCGAAGTCCGGGACAAGTTTTTCAGGCTCATCGACGAATTGCGGCACAGCTTGGAACAAGACAAGGGTCAGGCGTAAACGGCGTCGGTTTATGAGCTAATCCTTGCTTTCTGCGTTGCGGTATTTTTGTTCCCAGCGGCCCAATTGTTTTTTGGCATCGGTGATGAACGGGCTAATGCGAATGGCGCCGAGGAAAAAATTGGCCAGCAATTCGCCCGGCCAACGCAAGGGGCGTTTGACTTGTAACAACAATACCACCCGTTCCTCGTCTGTATTGTTGCGCACCTCATGGGGATAGGTGTCGTCAAAAACAAAGCTTTTGCCCGCTTGCCAGTTTAAGGTGCATCCGTTTAACCACATATGGCAATTTTCGCTTTTCTTCGGAATTTTCAAACCCAGATGGCAAACCACCAATGCCTTGGTTACCCCGGTATGGCGCGGAATGTGTGCGCCGGGGGCCAAAATGGAAAATAGCGCAGTTTTTAATCCCGGGATTTGCTCGATAATTGCGGTGGTTTTGGGACAACGCGCGGTATTTTCGTTTGACTTGATACCATAGGCCCACAGGAAAAACGACCGCCACAGGCCATCACCGGCAATGCGTTTGTGATCCGGTGAAATATCTCGTAATGGTGGAACTGCATCACGATGTCGCAAAATTTCACGCATTTCTTGGTCAATTTTTTGCCAATTTTTTTCGAGTAATGTGGTCCACTTAAATTGATCCTTGTCAAAAAGCGCCGGATCCCCAACTTTGGATTGTTTGGCCAAAAAACGGTCAATATGAACTCTGGATTTACTGCCTAATTCAACAAGCCCTCGTAAGACATGATTGCTAAGTGTGTCGATTGTATGCATGATTTGGTCTCCCAAAATGGTTGCGTAGCAAACCAACGGGTACGGCTATTTCCAAACGGTTTCGCCATCCCGCTGTTGACAACCTTGTTAACATAAAAACTAGAATTGCCGTTTCAATTTCCGTTCACAAATTGTAAAATGAAATGTGAACAGGCGTGATTTGCTGCTGCAACCAATTCGCAGGTGTTCTTGCGTTTTAGAAGCACCAGCGGTGTCAATATTCGGTGACCAGCGTGGCGGTTACGGTGCCGGTTCCGTAACAATGCTGCAAACCATTAGGCACTGTGTCCTTGGCAAACTTTGATTTTCTCTCTTGCATTTTCTTTTGACCCGTTTGGCAGCGCTTTTACGCCTTTAAGAACAAGGCTCTTGGCAATTGTTCTGCCAGAAGGCCGTAAGGGAGAAGATATGATGGTTGGAATTTCAGGATATGAACGCGAAGTAACGCGCAGGCATTGGTACAGTGTTTTGGTAGTATCGAGCCTACTTTTTTTCGGGTTGGCGCTGTCTCCTGATCGGGCCGAAGCAACCGAGTTTTTGGTCAATACTGCGACGGATAGCGATCAGGAAGTCCCCCGTGTGGCTACGCTTTCGGGTGGCGGTTTTGTGATTGTATGGGAGGATAATAGTCTCAGCAGTGATGATCCCAGCGGCAAAGCCATCCGGGCGCAACGGTATGATGCCACAAGCGCACCGCAAGGCGTTGAGTTTTTAGTCAATACCACAATCTCTGACAGACAGTCTCAACCCAGTGTGGCTGCACTTACTGGTGGTGGTTTTGTTGTCGCCTGGACTGATCGTAGCCAAAGCGGCGGTGATATTCTGGAAGATGCGATCCGGGCGCAGCGCTTTGACGCAACCGGAACAAAACAAGGCGCAGAGTTTCTAGTAAACACGACAACTCCTGGTGATCAAACCGCCCCCATTATTGCGGGGCTCTTAAATGGTGGTTTTATTATCGCTTGGACAGATAATGGTGATGCCAGTGGTGGTGCCATACGGGCGCAACGCTATAACGCCATCGGCGTGACGCAAGGAATAGAGTTCCTAGTCAATACCACAAACACTGGCTTTCAGGCCACCCCCAAAGCAGTAGCGCTCACTGGTGGCGGTTTTGTGATTGCTTGGATAGATTTAAGTCAAACCGGTGGAGATACCAGCGATTTTGCCATACGGGCGCAACGCTATAACAATGCGGGAACGACCCAAGGTCCCGAGTTTCTTGTCAATACAACAACTGCTGGCAACCAAGTTTCCCCCGACGTGGCAGCACTGAACAATGGTGGGTTTGTCATTGCGTGGGAAGACCTTGGTCAAACCAGCAGTGATCCTGATGGTGATGCCGTACTGGCGCAACGTTATACTGCAACAGGTGTGCCGCAGGGAGTTGAATTTTTGGTCAATACCACAACGGCCAATAATCAGTTTTCACCCAATGTGGCGGCACTGAACAATGGCGGATTTATTATTGCTTGGACTGATGGTAGCCAAACCGGTGGTGATCTTAGCGGCAACGCTGTCAGGGCGCAAAACTATGATGCAGCAGGTGCGCCGCAAGGCGGTGAATTTCTAGTCAATACCACAACCACAAGCGATCAGGAATTTCCCTCTGTAGCAACGCTAAACAATGGCAGTTTTGTAATCGCGTGGAGAGATAGCAGCAGAACCGGCGGCGATACCGGATCTGGCAGTGCCGTACGGGCCGATGTTTTTAGCGGTGCTGGCACCACTTTGTTCTCTTCTGTTTTACCGGCGGCTCGGACCGGGTTTTTCCCCGGCGGGCCCGTAGTTACCGTATTTGCCTCTGTCATCAATGCCGGAAGCAATGCGGCAACTAGTTGTGTGATCCGTATCCCTGAATCTGATCCAGTATCATTAAATTATCAATTGACCGATGCTTTGAATGTGCCCACTGGTCCGGGCGATGTTCCGTTTGATATAGCTGTTGGGCAAACTCGCTCGTTCATTTTGGCGTTCACCCCTACCGCAACCAGTCCCGGCAAGACTATATTTCCTGATTTTGTTTGTTCTAATGCCAATGTGGCCCCCATACCCGGGGTGAATACGGCATTTTTGAGTATTACCAATACAAAAGGTCCAGATATTTTATCCATCGGGGCCACCACATCCAATGACGGCATTATCAATATTCTTGCGGGCGGTGGCGGCGTTATGACTGCCTCTGCTGTCAATATCGGTACCGGAAATATCGACAGTTCTGCTGATGCTTCGGTGGCGGTCACAGCAGATACCGGCGGCGCTGGATTAAAGGTGTTGCTGCAATGGTGCGAGATAGACAGTGATGCAAACTGTATTACCCCATTGGGTAGCACTTTGATCAATACCACCATCGGAGCCACCCCCAAATTCTTCGCCGTATTCGCCTTTGATCAAACAAATGGCGCGGGCATCCCGCTGGATGCGGCAACCGCACGAGTATTTCTGCGCTTCAGAGGTTTCGTCGGCGGTACCAATTTGTCGGTGACCAGTGCGGCGGTGACGGTTGCAACGCCTTAAAGCATAGGAACTAGATACGAAAACTAAACCAATAATTCCCTACCTGCCCAATTCGCGCATGGCCGCGTCAATGCCTTTTAAGGTCAATGGGAACATGCGGTTTGGGCCAAGAATGTCTTGGATGATGGAGATGCTGGCGGTGTGGTCCCAGTATTGTTGCGGGGTTGGGTTTAACCAAATAACATCGTCATAGATCTCGTTCACCCGTTGCAACCAAACGGCGCCAGCTTCTTCGTTCCAGTGTTCTACCGAGCCGCCGGGCACGGAAATTTCGTATGGGCTCATGCTGGCATCGCCAACAAATATAATCTTGGTATCGCTGGGGTGTTTGTGCAACAAGTCCCAAGTTGGAATCACCTCGGAACGGCGGCGAAAATTGTCTTTCCATACCGCTTCATACAGACAGTTGTGGAAGTAAAAACTATCCAAGCGTTTGAACTCGGTTCGAGCAGCTGAAAACAATTCTTCGCACATCTCAACAAACGGGTCCATCGAGCCGCCGACATCCAAAAACAGTGCAACTTTGATGGTATTTGTGCGCTCCGGGCGCATCAAAATATCGAGCCAGCCTTGTTTGGCGGTGGCATCAATGGTGCCGGACAGATCCAACTCGTCAGGATGGCCATCCCGGGCTAATTTGCGCAAGCGGCGCAAGGCTAGTTTGATGTTCCTGGTGCCCAATTCCCGGTCGCCATCCAAGTTTTTGAACTGGCGTTTATCCCAAACCTTGACCGCTCTGCCGTGCCTGCCTTTGTCTTGCCCGATCCGCACCCCTTCGGGATTATAACCGTGGGCACCAAAGGGCGAGGTGCCAGCAGTGCCGATCATTTTATTTCCGCCTTGGTGGCGCTTTTCTTGTTTTTTTAGCCGCTCGGCCAAAGTTTCCATCAATTTATCCCAACCGCCCAGCGCTTCGATCTCGGCTTTTTCTTCTTCGCTTAGGTATTTTTCGGTTAATTTTCGCAGCCATTCTTCAGGGATTTCTTGTTCTTCGAGCAGATCGCCAACGCTCTCAACCCCTTCAAATACCTTGCCAAATACCAGATCAAATTTATCAAGATTGCGCTCGTCCTTAACCAAGGCCGCCCGCGATAAATAATAAAAGTCATCGACTTTGCGACGAATGATATTGCCATCTAATGCCTCGATCAGCATCAGATATTCACGCATGGATACCGGAACTTTGGCGGCGCGTAATTCGGAAAAGAAGTGCAAAAACATCGGCTCAGGATACCTAGATTATTTGTAAAAGCAAAGCCCGCATTAAAATGCCCTGCCAACAAACCAAAACACCCCCAGCGCCAAAATACCCGCCCCGGCCAGCGTCTGCCCCCCGGCTAGTTTTGCTGGCCCGGCAAACCTGCCAATGCCGCCAAATAAGGCCAATAATACGGCAATTACCAGCAATTGCCCGATCTCCACGCCAATGTTAAATCCGGCCAAAGCAGGCAAGCTGCGCGATGTGGAAAAACTGGCTTCTTGTAACACACTGGCAAACCCGGCCCCGTGAATGAGACCAAAGGCGGTGGTCAGCACCAAAATCGCCCGTAAGCCATTGCGCCTGCCAACCGCCAATTTGCCATTGCAATAACTAAACACCGCTAGCCCCACCCAAATCCAAAACGACATTTGGCCAAAACCAAACCAAGCCGCAATTGCCGCGCCAGCCAGAGCCAATGCCAGCAGCAAAGTCAGTTTGTTCCAATCGCGGCTATCCGTTGGGATCACTATCTCAAGCGCCACATACAAGATGGAAAACCCGATCAGGGCTTCGATTGCCACTTCATTTGGCTGGATAATGCCATAGGCTGCCAAACCAAGGGTGAGGCTGTGCCCGACGGTAAAACCAGTGGCCAGCAAGGCCACGCGCCGGGTGGATCGTGCCAACAGAACCAAACCGGTAACAAAGGCCAAATGATCAAACCCATTTAAGATATGCACGACCCCTAAGCGGATATAAGTTAAAAAGTTTTGCCAGAACCCGGCCTGTTTGCCTGCCGTATTGGCGGCATTTTCAGGCGCTCGCATTTGGTGGTTACGAAAACCGTCAGTAAATACAAATTCCTTGCCTTGCGGGTCATTAAAAATCCGAGCGATATGAATATGGGTGCTAGCCAGATCAAAAAATGCAGAATTATTCGCCTGCCAGCCGGTTGTTTGCACGTCCTTTTCGCAAGTAAAGACGATCTGCACCACAATGTTTTGCGGCGCAGATGGCGAGATCAGCGGCAGGCTGGCGGTGCAAGGCTGTTGGTTTTGGCGGACCTTGATACTGGCGGCCAAATGCCCGGCCAATATAGTTGCTAAATCGCTGGTTTGGTTGTCCAGTGGCGCCAGCAAGCTGGTTTGCAAGCGGTTGACGCTGAAACGCAATTGCACTTGATTGCCGCTTTCCTGCCAGTTGGAAAACGAACGGCTGGATGAATGGCCAAATACCATTGGGGCAAGACAGGCCCAAAACAGCACAACAAAAGCAAACCGGCTCATTTTGAAGGCTCATCCCGGTATTGGATATTGGCATTTTGCAGCAATTGATCCAGATATTTGCGCAACGCCGCATCATCACGTTGCACCTGATAGGCGGCCCGGACCTGTTCGGCCACGTCCTCAAAAGGCAAAACTTGGCTATTGGTTTTTTGCACCACAATTATTCGCCAGCTTCCCGCATTTGTCTTGATCCAATTCGACCATTGGCCAATTGGCGCAGACGGGATAACCGTCACCACTTGCGGTCCTACATAATCCAGTAGTTTTTGCACCGGCAGCAGGCCTGCGGGCACGGGCGGCGTATCGCTGCCAAATTGCTCGGCCAAGGTTTTGGGGTCGATACCGTCTAACAAGGCTTGCTCAACCAGCGGGATTTGGCTTTCAGCTTTGGCTGTGGGGATGAAAATCGCCCGGATAAACACCCGGCCCGGCACGGCAAAACTAGCTTTGTTCTGAAAGTAAAAATCGCGCAATCGCACCGGGCTAACTGGTTTGCCGAGATTGCGCGAAAGAATATCACTGGTCATGGCGCTGACCAACGCGCTGCGCAATGCCGGGTCTTCTTGCGCCAATCCTAGGGCAAGCGCCCGCTGGACCAGCAATTCTTCTTCGATCAACCGGTTTAGAATTTCTGTTTCATCGGCTTGGCTAAGTGGGCTGTGCCTGCCTTGCGAAACTGCTTGTAAGGCGCGAATAAGATCAGCGTTTAAGATGGAAACCGTGTTCACCCGGGCAATTGCGCCCGCAGCCAATGGCTGCTTTGACGCACCGCCTCCTCCCAACGCATTCACCGCTGCCAAACCTAACCCGGCGACAACTCCTAAAAGCAATACCACACGCCGCCAATTTTCTGCTTGCATGTTATTCAAGCTCGATTGCTTGGCTGATTTGCGCGGCCATTTGCAAGCGAATCGGCGAGGACCACGCCCGGTTTTCCACATCGGCCAGACAATTATCAGTTTTTGGGGTGCGGGCATCGCCGTAACACGGGTTGACCGCTACGCATTTGCCGGTTTTATCAAAAATACAACGCAAATTAGCACCGTTAATGGTTGGCGTGGCTTGTTGAATGGCCCGGACATAATAGAGACTATCGCGTCCTCCATTGGCATATTCTGGGTCGGTAAATTCGATGCTGCAACCTGTGCCTTGGTCGTCACAATCAAAACTTTTCCATGTGTCGTGAATGAGGTTTTGCACCGGCTCGTCCTGAAGCATTTGCGGGGTGATTTTCACCACTTCAATGCGGGTGATTTTCAAACGTTCATCGGACGGGTTATAACACTCGCCCCGACATAATTTGCCCAATCGCTCTGCTGGCAGACCATTACTGGCAAAATCTGGACAACCCGGCTTTTGCTTGAAAGCGCCGGTGGCACGGACCCTAAATGTCGGATTTTGCGCCATTTGCACACTGCTACCCATCGGGCTTACGCTGCCGTCTGGAGATAGTAGATCAAACCATAACAAAATACGTGGCCCCGATGTGGCGTAGGTTTCGCGGCGTTGCATCGCATCCCAAAGTGCGCCTCGGGAGCGGCCATTAGAATGAACTGCGGTCAATCCACCCGTGGTAAAGAAGCTGGCTTGGCGCTCTAATTCCAACAAATGAAAGCCGGGATTATCCCAAACATCTTGGCGAGTAACCGGCACTGCTGTGGCTAGTTTTTCGCTGCGTGGTAGCATTTTATTGCGCCAATTTTCATTTTTGGGGCCAGAGGCTTCGGTATTTACCTTGCGCTCATAGGCTTTATATCCAGTGCCGGGGCGGGCGCGATGATTATCAGAAGCTGCGACAAATCCCCAATTAAACCTTGTTGGGTCATCTGGCCCGTTTTCAAAATTACTGATCGCCAATCCGTATTGTACCGAGACACCAGGGCGGGTGTTAAAGGTAGGCAAAAAGCAATCTTGGCACTGACCGGCATCCAGCCATTCGGTGGCTTCTTGGCCAGAAATAACTGTGTGCCCGGCTACGCCCAAACTGGCATAGCGGGCGCGGGTGGATATGGCTCTGATCTCGCAGGTTTTTGGCGTTTCATCTGCCGCCAAACAGCGCGCCCGGATGATCTCACCAGCTTGCCAGCAACTGGGCAAATAATTGGCCGAAGGCACCGGGCAACTGGCCGTGGCAGCCTTTTCGTTTAGGTTTTCAATTGATTTCCAAGAGCGATATTCCTCCGCATTGCCATGCCCGGACATAATCTCGATCAGAGTTTGTTTTTCTGGGTGCATTTTGGGCGATAATTGTTTGTCAAATGTGGTGCCCGGCGGGGTGTAAAATCCCCATGTAGTGCCATGCGGCACTAATAAATACTCCAAGTTTTGCGAGTTTAACCGGGTGACCAACTCGCCGGGACCAACCGCTTGTTCGTAACAAGTATCCGGTAGTTCGGATGAGGCCATCGACGGATCACAATCCGGCACAGCTCTGATTTCCGCCGCAAATTTGCGAAAATCAAAATAGTTTTGCCGGTTGGGAAAATCTGCCAATGGGATGCGCCAGTCCAGTTGCGTGGCCGAGCCGCGAATGGTGGCGGTGGCCGCACCAGCAGCCGCGATGGGCCGCGCCGCAATGTCCTTGTCATCTAGCCCTTTGAAAATCACATTTTTATGACCGTAATGCTCCGATGGCAGTCGTCCGACCTGTGACCATTCAAAGCCCATAAAAGCCACAATATCCGGGTTGGCCGGGTCGCCCGCACGGGCATTGCATTGGCGGATGCTTTGTTTGGTTTCCAGCCATCTGGCCGGGGTGGAAGCCTCGGCATGGTCATTGATCGACCAAAAATCAATCGCCGAGCAATATCTGGCAAAATCACAGGCATCAGCCATTGGGTGCGAGCCTTCGCCGCCAAAGATCGGCAATGACCACATAAAAGCATCAGTGGAAAACGTAGTATGCACATGCACATCCCCGAACATAATTTGTTTGGGGTCTTGCTGACCCACGTCCAAGGCGCTTTTATTTTGGCGGGCTTGTCGGTTGGCAATCACCTGTGCCGGGATCATCTGCCCTTGGATTTTGCCCGCATCACGATGCACCCCAAACCAATTTTTTTGAATACCCCAAACATAGCCACCCGCAGCAAACACTGCGACCAGCAATCCCAACAAAACCAATTTCAAAATCCGCATAT
>UOEE01000326.1_pt1 | contig 11521 bp, 14 predicted proteins | sample 1990011 | NCBI WGS metagenome assembly UOEE01 (sample SAMEA4728526, study PRJEB27164) | hydrothermal vent metagenome | biome: marine basaltic hydrothermal vent biome; feature: marine hydrothermal vent; material: mineral | place: Pacific Ocean | collected 2011-06-14/2011-07-23 | depth 1741 m | reverse complement strand
ATACGTGCTAGTTTGCAACCAGTCCCAACCCTCAAATGCCCGAAACGCCCATGGCAGGGTTTGCCCGGCTTTGGCTTGTACGGGGCCATTATGCTTGACCACGCCTTCCAAGGTTTCCCAAGTTAAATTCAAGCCATCAAAATCCGGATACACCCGCTCCATCCGAGTGATAATCCGCAAAGTTTGCGCATTATGATCAAAGCCCTCAAAATCGCGCATGGCTTCGTCCAGCACATCTTCGCCGGCATGACCAAATGGCGGATGGCCCAGATCGTGCCCCAATGCCAAAGTTTCCGCCAGATCTTCGTCCAGTCCCAATACCCTTGCAATGGAACGAGCAATTTGCGCCACTTCCAGCGAATGGGTGAGCCGGGTGCGGTAATAATCGTCCTCGTGGGCGATAAAAACTTGGGTTTTATGTTTTAAGCGCCGAAAGGCGGTGCAATGAATTACCCGGTCACGGTCCCGTTGATATGGGGTTCGGTTGCTGCTGGGCGCTTGCTCAAACAAACGGCCTTTGGAGCCTTGCGGGTTGGCTGCAAAACTAGCGCGTGGCGGAATTTGAAATAAATCAGACATGTTTTTTGTTTTGCCTTTCGCGGGGTAAGCACCCATATATAGCAAATGTTTAACCAATCCCACACCCCAAGAGTAAAATCATGCCCGATACACAGGTAACTTTAAGCGCCAATGCCGCCAAGCGGATCAATGAGATCATGGCCGAACAAAACCGCCACGCCCTGCGAGTGGCAGTGATTGGCGGCGGCTGTTCCGGCTTTTCCTATACATTCGACTTTGCCGATGCGCCGGATGATGACGATCTGGTCGTGCGCCGCGATGGCGCAACCGTAGTGATTGATGCCATGTCGCTGGAGTTTCTAAGCGGCTCGGAAATCGACTTTTCTGATGAGCTGATCGGGGCCGCCTTTAAGATCAACAACCCAAACGCCACGTCAGGCTGTGGCTGTGGCACTAGTTTTTCGGTGTAAAGGGGCGTTTGCATGAAAATTGCCACATGGAATGTGAACTCGGTGCGCACTCGCATTGCGGTGGTCAGCCGGTGGCTGGCCGAGGCAAAACCGGATGTGGTTTGTTTGCAAGAGATCAAATGCCAAGACCAGCAGTTTCCATATTTGGAATTTGAGGCGCTGGGATATAATTGTGCCGTTCACGGACAAAAATCCTATAATGGCGTGGCGATTCTTTCCAAATTTGCCATTGAAGAAACCTTGCCCGGCCTGCCCGGTGATGCGGCGGATGAACAGGCGCGGTATTTGGAATGTGTAATTGCTGCAAAGCACGGCCCGGTGCGGGTGGCCAGCATTTATCTGCCCAACGGCAATCCGAAAAATACCGGCAAGTTTGATTATAAATTGCAATGGATGCAGCGCCTGCGCGCCCATGCGGCTGGTCTGCTCAAATTTGAGGAGCCATTGGTTTTGGCCGGGGATTATAATGTAATCGCCGATGATGATCATTGCTGGGATGTCAGTGCTTGGGCCAATGATGCGCTGATGGCCGATGAAACCCGGGCAGGGTTTGCGGCCTTGCATTGGCTGGGTTTAGTCAATGCGTGGGCGGCAGCAGATGGGCGCGGCCACCAATATACCTTTTGGGATTACCAAGCTGGCGCATGGCAAAAAGATCACGGCATCCATATCGACCATATCCTGTTATCCGCCCAAGCTGCGGATTGTTTGAACGCCGTCGAAATCGACCGCAAAGTACGCGGCTGGGAAAAACCATCCGACCATGTACCGGTGATTGCCAAATTTGATTTGTGATCATGGTGTTTTGCCCCGGCCTGTGGTTCCAGATTAACCAGCCGTGAAGGTGGACCCTCCGGTCATGAAGGTGGACCCTCCGGTCAAGCCGGAGGGATACATTTGGGGAAACATTAAGGCCTGAATTGGAAGCGGAACAAATTCATCGCATAACCATCCCATTTGCATCCATAACCACCATATTTACATCCATAATCACCCTATTTACATCCATAACCACCCTATTTGCATCCGTACCCGTCGCATTTGCACCCCATCCCCACCGCATTTGTATCCCTTCGGCTTGACCGGAGGGTCCATCACGGCCAGTTGATCTTAAAATCGATCGGAACCGGGTTTGGTTTTATTTTTTTCCTTTCAGGGCTGTGAGGAAATGGAATACTTGTTGAAATGCGGTGATGGTGGTGATGGTTAGGCTGCGGGCGGTGGATGATTTGTTGGGGTTTGTTAAAAAGCGGTTGCTGCCTTGCAAAGCGACAAATACGCTTTGCTCGAAAAAACCGGCGGTGGTTTTGCGGTCTTTGTGATTGTCTTCTAATTCCAGCAGCCGGACCATAAAAGTCGGGTCAACCAAAAAGCGCCCCTCGACTTGGTCAGTGGTATAGACCTCGAATAATTTTTCAAATTTTGGGTCGGCCAGACCCATTGGTTTCATGGTTTTGCCAAACCGGCCTTTGCTGTTGAACCAGCCTTGGTCGCGGGCGATGATGGTGGTACAGGCAAATTTGCGTGGGTAGGGGGAGTGCAATAATTGTCCATCAAAGATGGTCGCCCAATAGGTTTCCGTGCGGGTGCCTTTGCCACTGGAAACCGTGCGGGTGCGCCGTTCTTCAATTTTGGCCTCGTAAATCGAGAAATCTATGCCGTTATGCTGGCCGGTAATTAAGTTTGAGAAACGCCGCCGGTCCCCCAAAGCTACCAATTCAAGCTCGGTAAATGTTGAAAACCTGGGCGGTTCAAACCCGTCTGCTTGATGCTGTAACTGCAAAAAATTAGAAACCTTGTTCACCCGCTGTTGGTCAAAAAGCGTTTTGGCTTTGCTGCGTTGTGACAATCCGGGTATCAGGCCAATGACGATACCCGCCGCCAGCAAAATCAATGCGCCGGGCCAAAGCTCAGGCTTGGATAGATACAACCAAGCGCCTAACCCCAATCCAATGATTGCACCGATAAGGCCAGTTTTCCAAAGCCGGGAAGAAGCCTCGGCTCGCACCGTCATCATTGCATCGAACAAGGGTTCTATCTCATCCGTGACAAATTGTTCAAAGCCGGGTGGCAGGTCGGTTTCTGGTTCGCTCATGCGCCTATTCTTGCACGGTATTCGGGCGGCGTCTTGGCGGATTTTTCATATCTGGGTTATTAAAAGATTGGTGCGAAGTAAATTTATGTTGGTTTTTGTTAAAAACCCTTGACTCTGGACTATACTCCAAGGTTTATATTAGCGGTGAATGGAGCAAAATATGTCGTCGATGACCATTGGAAAACTGGCCAAAAGCTGTGAGGTAAAGGTCGATACGGTTCGTTATTACGAGCAAAAAGGCTTGGTATTGCCGCTCAGTCGTACCGGCTCCGGGTATCGGGTGTATTCGGCTGACAGTGTGAAACGTCTGCGGTTTATACGAAAAGCACAGCATTTGGGTTTTACCTTGGGTGAAATCAAGGAATTGCTTGCTTTGAGTGAAAACCCGGATGCCGATTGCGCCCATATTCGCGAAAAGGCACAGCAAAAAAATGCTGAGATTGACCAACGCATTGCCGACTTAGTTTCGATGAAAGAAAGCTTGACAGATTTGACCAAATACTGCCCCGGCAAAGGGGCTTCGTTGGAAGAATGTAGTATTCTCGCGCATTTTTACGAGGCAGGAGAATGAAATTCGCCGCCGCGTTTTTTGCTTTTTATTTGGTTTTAAGCGGCAACGCCCATGCGGCACCGCTTACCTTTAACACCGCTTTGCCGGTGAGCAAAAATGAGTATATTTTGCGTGAGCAATTGGTGGTTAACCGCTTTGAAGGCGATCGGACCCGAACCAGTTTGGTCTCCACCGTGGTTTATGGCGTATCCCAGAAATTTGCGCTGTTTGGAACCTTGCCCTATGCCAATATCAATACCAGTACCGGCAATACCAGCGGCTTTGGCGATACCCGGATATTTGGGCGCTATACTGTGTACCAAAACGATTTTCAGGGCGGCACATTCCGGATTGCGCCGTTTGCGGGGGCCAAACTGCCGACTAGCAGCAATGCCACCGGCACTGCTTCATGGGATGTATTTGGCGGTTTGGTCGCCACCTATGGCAGCGTTGATTGGGAATTAGATGCACAGCTTAGTTATCAGATCAACAATCAGGCCAATCAGTTTGAAGCTGGTGATATTTCGCGCGCCGATGTTTCGTTGCAATACCGGATTGTGCCGAGCAAATTACGCGCCGATACCAATTCATTCATCAATGCGGTGATGGAGGCTAATCTCATTCATGCCGGGCAAAACAAAATCAACAATGTCACCAACCTGAACAGCGGTGGTACCACCTTGTTTGTGGTGCCGGGATTGCAATATGTCACCGAAAGATACATTGCCGAAATTGGCCTTCAAATCCCTGTGATACAAGATTTATATGACATAGCTGCGGCAAATGACTATATTTTTAGAACTGGTTTACGATTTAATTTTTAATATCCACCACCCCCACCCTCATCCAAAGGAGATGACAATGAAACTTTTACCAATCACCACCGGGTTATTCATGCTATTCGCTGGAAGCACCATGGCTGCTGATGTGCAGTATGATATGCGTATTGATGGCATTACCTGCCCGTTTTGCGTAGCCACATCGGCCAAAGCATTGAAAAAAATTGACGGTGTTAAACAAGTTGGTTCTGACCTTGAAGAAGGCATTATCAAAGTTTGCGCTGACGAAAAAGTAAAATTTACCGACGAGCAAATGACTAAATTGTTTGTGGAAAAAGGTTTTACCTACCGTTCAATGACCAAAGCAAATTCTTGTTCTTCAGAAGATTTTGCCGCCAAGAGCGATGACTGAAAACCTCGGTAAGATACAGCAAAAAAAATGGGGGTGGTTGTTACTATTTACCTCCACCACCACTTTGATTTGCTGTGCGCTGCCGATTTTACTGGTTACGCTGGGTTTTGGCGCAGTTTCGGCTGCCATGTTTGCAAATCTGCCGTTTTTGGTGACATTGGCGCATTATAAATTCTGGTTGTTTTTAGGCAGCGCGGTATTGATCCTGTTGGCAGGTTGGGCGTTATATCGTCCGGGCCGCATGTGCCCGACCGACCCGGTATTAGCCGAGCAATGCGAACGAGCAGAGCGCTGGAACCGACGATTTTTTATCGTATCGGCTAGTATGTGGGTTATCGGGTTTACCGCAGCTTATCTAGCCTTGCCGATGATGGAATTATATGACAAATTTGTTGCTGGTTAAGACATACCAGCCAGATATTATCTAGCCAAATTGTGTTTTAAGGATGGGACATGCACTATCAACCAGCCTTGATCCCCGGTACTTTATTGCGGCGATATAAACGGTTTTTAGCCGATATTGTTTACAAAAATGGCCAGCAAACCACGGTGCATTGCGCCAATCCCGGCTCGATGCTGGGGCTGGCTGCGCCGGGAAATCCGGTGTGGGTATCGGATAGCCAAAACCCAAAACGCAAATTACGCATGTCGCTAGAATTGATCGAAGTTGACGGGGTTTTGGTTGGTATCAATACCCATCTGGCTAATAAATTGGCCGAAGAAGCCATCAAAAGCGGACAAATCCCCGAATTGGCCGGATATGACTCGCACCAACGAGAAGTAAAATACGGCCAAAACAGCCGGATTGATTTTTTGCTACAAGCCACACATCGCCGAAAGTGTTTTGTCGAAGTAAAAAGCGTTACTTTGTCCCGCCGCCAAGGGGTGGCCGAATTTCCCGATAGTATTACCAGCCGGGGCAGCAAACATCTGGGCGAGTTATCGGCACAGGTGAAGGCTGGAAACCGCGCGGTTCAATTGTTTGTGGTCCAACGCGCCGATTGCCAAGTTTTCACCCCGGCAGCCGATATTGACCCGCAATATGCCAAAACATTGGCCGATGCAATCGCCGCAGGGGTTGAAGTTTTGGCTGTGACTTGCCAAATCTCATCTAAGGCAAGTGTGATTGCCACAGCGATACCGGTAGAACTTTCATGAGCAATACATCCGGCTGGGATTTACCCAGCCCCTTCATCCATCGGGTACAGGCCAAAGCCGAACATATTGATGCTTTTGGGCATGTGAACAATGCGGTTTATAATACTTGGCTTGATGAAAGCGCGTGGGCGCATTGGGACAGTTTTGGCCTTGATCCGGCGCTGTTGAGCGCAGCAAAACGCGGCATGGCGGTTATTCGCTCGGAAAGCGATTATTTACAGGCGGCTTATGTCGGTGACGAATTAGACGTGGCGGTGTGGATTACCGCTTCTGATGGCCGATTGCGGGCCGAGCGAAGATACCAAATTCGGCGGGTGGACAATGGGGTCAGTATTTTTCGTGCAAAATGGAAATTGATCTGTATAAACTTGGACAATGGTCGCCCGGCGCGTATGAGTAAGGAACTGGCGCACCATTATCAAGTATTGCCAGCCATAGCCGAAGCCCTTAGCGAGTAAATCATTGACCTATACCCAAGCAAACATAGCCCCCGAAGGACGTAGCGATACCATTCGCATCCATACTGCCGCAGATTTTGCCAAAATGCGCGCCGCAGGTAAATTGGCGGCGCAATGTCTGGACATGCTAATCGAGCATATTGCGCCCGGCGTAGTCACCGATGAACTGGACCGGCTGGCGCGAGAATTTATGCTGGACAATGGTGCCGTTCCGGCATGTTTGTTTTATCATGGCTATACCAAAACCTTGTGCATTTCTTCTAATCATGTGGTGTGTCACGGTATTCCATCGGCCAAAATCCTAAAACAAGGCGACATCATCAATGTGGATGTGACGCTGATTTTGGATGGCTGGCATGGCGATACCTCGCGCATGTTTACCGTGGGCAAGGTCAAACGCAATGCCAAACGGCTGATTGACGTAACATTTGAAGCGCTACAACGCGGCATTGCCGAGGTCAAACCCGGCGCGACCTTGGGCGATATTGGTGCAGCTATTCAGGAATATGCCGAAAGCGAACGATGCAGTGTGGTGCGTGATTTTTGCGGTCATGGTTTGGGCCGGGTGTTTCACGACAACCCCAATGTATTACATTACGGACAGCGCGGCACCGGCACCCAGCTAAAACAAGGCATGTTTTTTACTATTGAACCAATGTTGAACTTGGGCAAACCCGGGGTGAAAATCCTTGCCGATGGCTGGACCGCTGTCACTAGGGATAAGTCATTGTCGGCGCAATTTGAACATTCCATCGGTGTAACCGCCACCGGGGTTGAAGTGTTTACCGCATCGCCCGCAGGCTTGCACAACCCTGCTGCGGTTTAATGGCAGGGCCAGCAAAAGACAAACCACATTTTCACGGGCACCGGGCGCGCCTGCGCAGCCGGTTCGAGCAATCCGGTGCCGATGCGCTGGCCGATTATGAAATGCTGGAACTATTGCTGTTTCGCAGCATTCCGCGCCGCGATGTCAAAGCCTTGGCCAAAACCCTGATCGAAACATTTGGTGATTTTGCTGGTGTGCTTGGCGCCGAGTCGGAACGATTACAAGAAATATCCGGTATTTCACAAGCCGTGGCTTTGGATCTAAAACTGGTAATGGCCGCTAGTTTGCGTGCGCAGCGCATTGGCTTGCAACAAAACGAGGTCTTGTCCTCGTGGAGCGCTTTGAACGATTATTGCCGAGCGCGATTGGCCCATGAAACCCGCGAACAGTTTCGGATATTATTTCTCAACAAAAAAAACCACCTGATCGCTGATGAAAAGCAGAACCAAGGCACAGTTGACCACACCCCGGTTTACCCCAGAGAGGTGATGCGCCGCGCGCTTGAGCTAGGCGCATCGGCGGTCATTCTGGTGCATAACCACCCCAGCGGCGATCCCACGCCTTCCAAGGCCGATATAGAAATGACCCGGCAAGTGGTCAGCGCCGGCAAAGCCCTTTCCATCCGCGTCCACGATCATATCATCGTCGGCAAGGAAATGACCGCCAGTTTCAAGTCCATGCAATTGATATGAGAGGGGTGCGTAGCTGGTTCCGATCCTTTGAGGCTGCTACGCAGCACCTCAAGATGAGGGGGCGATAGGGTAAAGTTTTCAATCCTGCAATCCCCGGCCTTTTAGTATCGCGTCTTTGCCAAATTTTTGTCTGGCTGTATCCATGGCCCGTTCGGCGCGGGCGCGTTTTTCGCGGCTGTGGTCCAGAAGGTCAGTCACTGGTTCGATGAAATCTGTTTCGACGCTGATCAGAGAGGATAATCCGGCCCCGATTAGGCGAAACCGGGTGCCATCGGTTTGCCCTTGCAGTTTATAAGACAGCTCGCGATACAAAGTATCGGCTAATTGTATTGGTTGTTCCATGGTGATGCTGCGGGTGCGGATCTGGTGGGCGCTGGTTTTTAGTTTCAACGACAAGGTAAACCCAGCCATGTGTTTTTTCTTGGCCAGCGCCGAGGTTTTTTCGCACATGCGCCAAAGGATTTTTTGCAAAGCCTCAAGCTCAAAAATATCGCGGGCAAAGGTGGTTTCAGCAGAAATAGATTTGCGGATCGAAACCGGATTTACCGGACGGTTATCTATCCCCTTAGATAGCCGAGACAGCCGGGCACCACCATCGCCATAACGCCGCATCATTTCTTGTTCGGAACACTCACGTATCTGCCCCAATGTTAAAAATCCATCACGCTGGAGTTTTTGGCCAAAAGCCGGGCCAACTCCATAAACAAACATCGGTGGTTTCGGGGCAAGGAAATCCAAGGTTTCAGCATGGCCGATCACCGAGAACCCGCGTGGTTTGTCCAGATCAGATGCAGTTTTGGCCAAAAACTTGTTATGGGAAAGCCCGATGGAAACCCCGATGCCAACCTCCTGTTCAATCTGGTTTTGCAAGCGGATCAAGGTTTGCACTGGCGGGCCGCCATGCAAACGTTGGGTGCCGGACAAATCCATAAAAGCTTCATCAATCGACAACGGCTCCACCAACGGCGTTTGCTGTTGCATCAATTGCCGGATTTGCTGACCAACTTTTGCATATTTAGCTATGTCCGGCGGCAAGATCACCGCTTGTGGACACAGCTTTTTGGCTCTGGACATTGGCATGGCCGATCTGGCCCCATAAGCCCGAGCCAGATAACAAGCGGTAGCCACAACCGAGCGCCCGCCAGTGCCACCGATCAATAATGGGATGGCATTTAGTTCTGGTCGGTCCCGCTTTTCGATGGAGGCATAAAACGCATCGCAATCCAGATGAGCAATGGATAATTCATTGACCTCGTCATGAACTAACAACCGCACCGAATCACAGGCTTGGCAAATTGTGGCCGTGTCTGCCAGTTGGTTGGCGCAATCGCGGCACCATACGGCGCGGCTCATGGCTGTATCCTAGTGGGTAAGGCCAAACCCAAAAGCGTGGTTCGCGGATTACTATTGTTTGTTTTTAATAATGGTTTGCTCCACCGCTTGCGGGGGAGGTGGCGGCGAAGCCGACGGAGGGGGGAACTATAATTAAAATTGCGCAATTTTGTTGTTTTTCGAGAAAAAAACGCCCCCCTCCACCCCTTCGGGGTACCTCCACCGCAAGCAGGGGAGGATAAAAATTGCTGCCTTGGAACATTCACCCCAAGGACAAAACTTTGATTATTTTCATTCATGTTCACGGCTTGTTCACTTTGAAGCCTTTTAATGATCTGGTCAATGGAGTTTTAAGAAATTTGTGGTTGATTGGATGAACAAGCAACCAAAGTCCTACGGACGACAACACGGGTGGGCGCTAGCGCCATGTTAAAGGCTATGCCAAAAAAAATACTCATCGTCGAAGATAACGAGCTGAACATGAAGTTATTTTCTGATCTGCTCGAAGCCCATGGTTATGAAACATTGCAGACCCGCGAGGGTATGCAAGCATTGGTTATCGCCAGAGAACAAAAACCTGACCTGATCTTGATGGACATCCAATTGCCCGAAGTTTCCGGCATGGAAGTGACCAAATGGATCAAGGAAGATGAGGAGTTACGCTCTATCCCGGTGATCGCGGTTACCGCGTTTGCCATGAAGGGCGATGAGGAACGTATTCGCGCGGGCGGATGCGAAGCCTATATCTCCAAACCCATATCGGTTGTCTCGTTCATGGAAACGATCAAGTCCTTCTTAAAAGACTAGGCGGCAGCAATGACCGGTCGCATTCTTATTGTTGATGATATGGAGCCCAATATCCGGGTTCTGACAGCCAAGCTGGAAGCCGAGTATTACGAGGTGTTGACCGCCACCAGTGGGGCAGATGCCATCTTGCTGGCCCGCGAGCAATTGCCGGATATGATCCTGTTGGACGTAATGATGCCGGTAATGGACGGGTTTGAAACCTGTCGCCAGTTAAAGCGTGATCCGTTAACCCAGCATATTCCCGTGGTCATGGTTACGGCTTTGGGCGAGCAATCCGATCGTGTGGATGGTTTGCAAGCCGGTGCCGATGATTTTTTGAGCAAGCCGATTGATGATCTGGCCCTGTTTGCGCGGGTGCGTTCTTTATTGCGATTAAATACGGTGATGGATGAGTTGCGTTCGCGTGAGGCGTCTAGCCGGGCATCAGGTTCTATGCCTGTCTTGTTGGCTCGGCCAAGAAATGCCGGTGGGCAGATATTGATAGTAGAAGCAAATGAGCGATTGGGCCAACGCATTGCCGTCAAACTAGGTGATCCGTATCAGTGCCAAATTGTCAGTGACCAAAAACAAGCCGCAGAACTGGCCGATGGTGATATTGATCTAGTTTTGATCAATCTGGAAACCACAGCATTTGACGGCTTGCGATTGTGTGCCAGAATCCGGGCCAATGAAAAAACCCGGCAAATGCCGATTTTGGGTATGATTGACATAGAAGATAAAGAACGAGCGGTGCGGGCGCTGGATATTGGTGCCAATGATATTCTGGCTCGCCCAGTGGATTCAAGCGAATTGCAAGCGCGGGTTCGTACCTTGTTGCAACGCCGGTTTTATGCAGAGCAATTGCGCGAAAATCTCGATCAATCTGTCGAAATGGCGTTTACCGACCAGCTTACCGACCTGTTCAACCGACGGCATCTGGATGCAAAACTGCAAGAACTTGGCAACCGGGCAAGTTTGGGGGAAGAAACGTCGGTGTTGTTAATCTCGGATATAGATCATTTCAAACAGGTCAATGATACATACGGCCATCAGGCCGGCGACATGGTATTGCAAGAAATCGCCAAACTATTAAAAAGCAGTTTTCGGGCGATTGATATTATTTGCCGATATGGCGGCGAAGAATTTGTGATATTGATGCCCGGCGCGGATTTGGATAGTGCCAAAGGCGCGGCGGAGCGGTTTCGCTTGTTGGTCGAAAGTACGGAGTTTCACACCGGCAAAGACCAAGCACCGATCCGGATCACCATGTCCGGCGGTTTGACGATGATTGAAGGCAATGAAAAAAATGATGCAGCTCTAAGCCGGGCCGATGCTGCATTATATCACGCCAAAGAAAATGGCCGCAACCGAATGGTCACAGCCAAAAAACAACCAAAACTAGCCAAGACAGCAGGTCAAGGTTAGTTACTTGATTTTGCCTTCT
>UOEE01000058.1_pt1 | contig 11703 bp, 4 predicted proteins | sample 1990011 | NCBI WGS metagenome assembly UOEE01 (sample SAMEA4728526, study PRJEB27164) | hydrothermal vent metagenome | biome: marine basaltic hydrothermal vent biome; feature: marine hydrothermal vent; material: mineral | place: Pacific Ocean | collected 2011-06-14/2011-07-23 | depth 1741 m | reverse complement strand
GCGAACAAGGGGTGAAGATCAGCCCGGATAATTTGACCATTGCCGAAAACGCGCCCTTGATCTTGCCCTTGCATTCAGATCTGGACGTGGCCCGCGAAGAAGCTGCTGGCAAAGCTAAAATCGGCACCACCAAACGCGGCATCGGCCCGGCCTATGAAGACAAAGCCGCTCGTCGCTCGATCCGGGTGATTGATCTGGCTGAGCCGGATATTTTGCTGGAACGGGTGCAAAGCTTATTGCAACACCACAATGCCTTGCGCCGAGGATATGAGCTGGAACCAGTGGTGGCCGAGGAATTAACCGCTGCATTATTGAAAATTGCGCCACAAATACTGCCATTTGCCGGGCCAGTGTGGAAACAATTGGATACCGCCGTTCGAGCCGATCAAAAGATTTTGTTTGAAGGCGCACAAGGCGCAATGTTGGACGTGGATCACGGCACTTGGCCGTATGTCACTTCGTCGAATACCATTGCCGGACAGGCCGCTAGTGGCACCGGCATCGGGCCGCACCGGTTAAACTATGTTTTGGGCATTACCAAAGCCTATACCACCCGCGTTGGGGCTGGACCATTTCCGAGCGAATTGGATGATGATATTGGCCAACGGCTTGGCGAGCGTGGCGCAGAATTTGGCACGGTTACCGGGCGCAAACGCCGCTGTGGTTGGTTCGATGCGGTATTGGTCAAACAAGCCATCACCATTGGCGGCATTACCGGCATTGCGCTGACCAAACTAGACGTGCTGGACGGTTTTGCTGAATTGAAAGTTTGCGTTGCTTATACTTTGAACGGCAAACGGCTGCATCGTTTGCCAGCCAGCATTCGTCAGCAAGCTGAAGTAAAACCGGTTTACGAAGTATTTGAAGGCTGGTCGTCTTCGACCAAAGGCGCAAGATCATGGGTCGATTTACCGGCGCAAGCGGTTAAATATGTGCGGCGGCTAGAAGAGCTTATCGGCGCACCGGTGGACATTTTGTCTACCTCACCCGAACGCGACGATGTGATTTTGGTCCGCGATCCGTTTAAGGGGTAAATGGCCGTTATCTTAAGTTTGAGCCAAAAAAACTTACAGGTTTTTATTGCTAATTTTAGATTGCTGCCTAAATCCCAAAGCAATGGCCAACGCCACAACAAATGGCACCACTCGTTCCAATACATCGCCGGGAGCATCGGGTTGCAGGTAAAACAAAATGGTAAGAGCAAAGCCGCTGACCATGGATAACAACACCCCCCAACTCGTTGGTGGGTGGCCTATAGCGCGCAGCAATACGGTTGGCCCAAAGGCCGCGCCCATGGCCGACCAAGCGAACAATACCCGCGAGAAAATACTAGCTGGTAAAAACAAGGTAAGCGCCACGGCAATGGCGCTAATGCCCAAGGTAACCAAGCGCGAGATCAGCAATTCCTTGCCGACAAATTTTTTCGCCAATCCCAGATCATGTGCCGCCGCAGAGCCAGCCGCCAATAACAAACTGTCCGCTGTGGACAAAATCGCCGACAATACCGCCGCCAATACAATCCCGGCCAAGACCGGCGGCAAAGCTGCATGACTGAAAACAAAAAATACATCCTCGGCAGGGGTTGTCGCTGGCAATAAGGAACGGGCGCAAAGCCCCAAAACGGCCATCGACGAAAACACAATTACCGACCAAGTAATGGCGATGGCAAAGCCAGTTTTAATATCGCGCCCGGACCGGATGGCCATTAGCCGGTTCAGCAATTGCGGTTGTCCGACCGGGCCGATGCCAATGCCCAAACAGCCAATGACAAAGCCAAATGCAGCAATGCCTTGTGGCGATATTGCCGCCGGGTTGGCGCTAGCGCTGGACCAGATGGCTTGTGGGCTGCCTTGCAAAACAAGCGCCAAAACCGCCAATACCACCGCCACCACAATCATCAATACCGCTTGCAACGCATCAGTAACACTTACCGCCCAAAACCCGCCTACCCAAGTATAAGCCAGCACCACGCCAGCGCCGATCAACACGCTTGCGCCCATCGACAAGCCAAAGCTGGAGGCAAAAGCATTGCCCGCGCCTTGAAACTGGCTGGCTACATATAGCGAAAAACAAAACAGGATAAAACCAGCCGCCAAGGCGGTAATGGTTTTTCGCATTTTGCCGGTAATACCGATCACCAGAAAATCGGTGAGCGTGATCAGGTCATGTGTGGCAGCAGCGCGGCGTAAACTTGGCCCGATCACCAGCCATACCACCACATAGCCCAGCCATACCCCCGGTAATATCCACAAGGCCAGCGGCCCAATGGCAAAGAAAAATCCGGACAGGCCCAACAATACCCAAGCCGATGACGAGGATGCGGCATAAGAAAGCCCGCTTACCCACGGTCCCAAAGTGCGCCCGCCCAAAAAATAATCGCTCATGGTTTTGGTGCGTCCCTTGGCCCAAAATCCAATGCCCAGCAAAGCGATTTGGTATAAAACCAGCGTAACAAGAGTAATAATTGTGGCGGTGTTCATCATTGGTCCTGTTTCAGCAAAACTGCATGGCCTTGGTTTTTCTGGTCAATGGTTAATAAAATTTACCCGATCTTAACCAGATAAGATGTTTTGTTAACCTCAATTAACGTGGTGTTACCGGAATTACCTGCCCGGTATTCGGTCATACCACCAGATATGGTATAGGTAGGACCGGTTTACACCAAATATCTTGGTGATATTGTAGGTTCTTATCGGGAAGGGGAGTGATTCGCGGATGGCCGGAAACGGACCTTGGAGTGTAAAGGGGATTGACCCCAAAGCTCGCGCGGCTGCCAAACAGGCAGCACAACGCGCCGGGGTGACTTTGGGCGAGTGGCTAAGCAATAAAATGCTTGCAGAAACCGGCAATGGAGTTGCCGCGCACTACCCGGAACAACCAGCCCCGGACTATCGAAATCCCGGTTATGCTTCTGCTGTATTACCGGCATTGGGTGGACACCGCTCGCCGGTTGAACCGCAAATGCTTTCAGAAGTGGAAGCTCTGGCCAGACGGCTCGAAGCCACCGAACATCGCTCGACCTTGGCGATTACCGGCATTGACCAAACCGTGCTTGGATTATTGGCCCGGCTGGAAGGCGTGGAAAAATCGCAAATTGATGTCACCGAGCGGCTAGTGCAATCGCTGGAAACTTTGGATGTGCGGTTGGAACAGGCAGATCAGCAAGCAGGCGAATTTTCCACCCGGGTTGATCGGCAACTCAAAGACACCGCCCGGCGAATTGATACCCTTGGCGAGCAAAGCGATACCAATGCCAGCGCCATGCGTCATGAATTGGGCAAAGATGTAGAGCTGATCAATAATCGCTCCGACGAAATTAGCCAACGGCTGGCCGTGGCTGAAAAACAGACCGATAATGCAATTCGTACATTAGAAGCCAGTTTTGTCAGCGTCAGTGAACGGTTGATCAAAGCCGAAAAGACAATTCACAGCAATTCAGACACCGGCTTGTCAGAAAAATTTGACAAACGCTTTGCACTGATCAGCAATGAATTGGTCAAAGTAGTGGCAGAAACCAGAGGTCAATTGGCAGCGCAAATCCAAGCACAGGCTGCCGATCCAAAACTGGCGCAAATGGAGGATGCAATGGGCCGTATCCAAGAAAAATTTACCAGCACCGAAAACCGCCATGCCAATACATTGGAACAAATCGCGGTGGCAGTTTCCAAATTGGGTGTTGCGGTTGAAAACCGCTTGGAGCAATCCGAAGAACGCAGTGAAACGCGCCTGTTAGGTTTGCAACAAGAACAAGCATCGGCTTTGGAAAAAGTCGGCCAGTCGATGGCGGAAGTGGCGGAGCGGCTGGAATATCGGTTCGAGCAAGCCGAAGCCGAAAAGAAACAGCAAATTGCCCAAGACGATCTAGAAGCTAGATTACGCGAATCCGAGAGTCGCACCAGCCAATTGGTCGAAGACGCTATGCAACGGGTGCATCAACGTCTTGACGAAACTACCGATCAAAATGCCGCTGATATTTCGCCAGTGCAAAAAGCCTTAAATACTCTGACCGAGCGTCTAGGTGCGCTGGAAGAGCGCCCCACCCCGCCGTTTGCGGATGTATCCGAAGACAATTCGCCAGCATGGAATGCCGACATGGATGCCGGAACAGAGTTAGGCGAACTGGTGCAACCGCAACCGACCAGCCTTGCAACTGATCCTGCCCCGTTTGAGCAGCCCAGCTTGCCGCCTTTGGGTGAGGCGGACGGTTTTGATGGCTCTGATACTTTTGCGGTACAGCCAGATTTTATGCCAAAAACCTATCCGCAAAATGTTGCTGCCCCTGCATTGGACCAGCAAAGCCAAACCATTGGCGCCACCGCAGATCAAAATTTCCTCAATTCTGCCAGACGCTCAATGCAGGAAAATGCCGCAAATGCTGCAAAAGCCCGGCAAGCAATTTATCCCGCCGGACAGCCCGCACCTGGACAAGCCAGCAAATCCAACGCCGGGCAAAATAGTAAAAACAAGAAACTCTATATGGCTGCTAGCCTGATTGCGCTTCTTGCCATCGGGGTGGCGGCCACCGTCACCTTGTTTGATTTTGGCAATAGCTCGCGTACCAGCACTCCGCAAATGGCCAGCAATTTACCGCTAGCTGCTACCTTTGAAGATGATGTGTTAAATGGCTCCAATACGCCAAGCAAAATGGCAGTTGCCGAGACCATAACGCCGCCCGAACAATCGCCAATAATAACAGATAAAACCCCGATTACGCCAGAACCGGCCCCGGTTCAAATTGCCGAAATAGTAGCAGAACCAACCCCCGAACCTGTGCGCAGCAAACCGGAACCTGTGGTGGCAAAACCAGTTGTCAGCAAACCAATTGCCAACAAACCAGTTGCCCGGCCTGCACGCGATACCAGCTATGATGCACCTTATTCGCCGCCCAAATCCAAACCGGTTATTAAGCCGCCCACGCCAGTTACAACATCCCGGCCACAAGTGGTGCAAGTGGCAACCCGGCCCACTCAAATTGCCTCGCCCGAGCAACCGATCTCGCTTATTCATCGACCGCAACAAAACCAGCGCCCCAGCATGGAACAGGCGGCAGTTGCAGGCGATCCAATCGCTCAATACCAATATGCCAGTTCTTTGGTTGATAGTGGACAGCCCCAACAGGCGGCGCAACTGATGAAAGCGGCTGCCGAAAGAGGCCTGCCCGCCGCGCAATATCAATTGGCGCAATACTATGAAGGCGGTACCGGCGTAGCGGCAGATGAGCGCGAAGCAAGACGCTGGACCGAACGGGCGGCCAATGGCGGCAATCGCCGGGCCATGCATAATTTGGCCATGTTTTTTGCCGAAGGGCGCACGGTGCCGCAAAGTTATGACAATGCGGCCAAATGGTTTGAAGAAGCGGCATTGCTGGGCTTGGCCAATTCACAGTTCAATCTGGCATTTTTGTACGAACAGGGGTTAGGCGTTCCAAAAAGCCTGCCAGATGCGTTTGCTTGGTATTCCATAGCGGCCAAAGCCGGGGACCGGGGTGCCGCCGAAAAACTAGATAAAATGCGCGCGCAATTGCCAGCAGCTGCCGTTACCGAAGCTGAAACCATCACCGCCCGCTTTCGCCCGCGCCCGCTGGATATGGCAGCCAATGGGGTGTTTCAGAATATAAACTGGTCGCGCCCACAAACCGATGACCCCAATTCCGTGACCCGATCACAAATTTTGCTATCCCGGCTTGGTTATCAACCTGGTCCTGCTGATGGCAATATCGGCGAGCAAACCCGCCTCGCCATCATTGCTTATGAACGCGATAACGGCTTGGCGCAAACCGGACGAATTGATGCAAAATTACTCTCGAAACTGGAAAATTCCACAGTTAATTAGAGTATTTTAATAGCTTAGTTTTTCCAAAGCCGGATTTGTCGGCTCAAGAAATCGCTAAAGGCCTGTACCCGTTTGGAGCGGCGCAATTCTTCAGGATAGGCAAAGTATAACTCGAAATTTGGGCCGGTAATCTCAGGTAAAATACGAACCAAGGCCGGATTATCTGCCGCCACATAATCCGGCAAACCGGCAATACCAACCCCGGACTGCACCGCTTTCATTAAGGCATAGATATTGTCTATGGTCATGGCAGGTTCGCGGGTTTTGCCGTTGTCACGGCCTAGATGTTCCAGCCAGTCCACATTTCGCATCACCCCGGTTGCGCCATATAAAATAATCGGATGTTCATCCAGATCGCCCAAATTGTTTGGCATGCCATGGGCCGAAATATAATCCCGCGATGCATAAAGGCTCTGATCGAAGGTAAATAATTTTCGTTGGATCAGGTCTTGTTGTGACGGCTGCCCTAGCCGCAAAGCGCAGTCGGCTTCGAGCTTGTTCAGATCAACCACTTTATCGGTGACCATGAGATGCAAGATAATTTCCGGGTAATCGCGACGAAAATCTGCCAGACGCGGGGTCAGCCATATTGAGCCAAAAGCAATGGGTGCGGTGACCCGCAAACCGCCAAATGGCTTATCGCGGCTGTCGCGCAACAAGGCTTCGGCCAGCAATACCCGCTCGGTCATGCCGTCAGTGGTGTGTTGCAAGATATGGCCCTGTTCGGTGAGCAATAACCCGCGTGCATGGCGATGAAACAACGACACACCCAAAGTTTCTTCTAACGAGCCGATTTGCCGCGATACCGCCGATTGCGATATTTGCAAGCGCTCTGCCGCCGCAGTGAGTGAGCCGGCTTCTGCTGCCGCATGAAATGTTTTTAGTTTATCCCAATCCATAATGGCAAAATGGGCGGGACAACCGTCAAGGTCAAGTCGGATCGATCAATTTATTGACAGGCCAGACACTCATCATAATCGGTAGGTGCGGCATCAATCATGCTGTCGGCCAATTGGCGTTTGCTATTGGCAAAGGCGGCCCGTTGTATGGATTTGGAGCGGCAATAATACAAGGATTTTACCCCGGTTTCCCACGCTCTCCAGTGCAACATGTGCAAATCCCATTTGCTGACATTACCGGGCAAGAACAAATTTACCGATTGCGATTGGCAAACCAGTTTGGCCCGATCGCTAGCATGTTCCACCACCCAACGCTGGTCCAGCTCAAACGCGGTTTTGAACAGGTCTTTTTCATCTTGGCTTAGTTCGTCTAAATGTTGAACCGAGCCTTCATGATCAATGATTGAGGTCCATATTTCTTCGGTATTGATGCCTTTGTTCTCGAACAATTGAGCCAATACCTGATTTTTGACGGTAAACGAGCCGGACAGGGTTTTGTGGGTATAAACATTGGCCGGAATCGGCTCAATCCCAGCAGACGTGCCGCCGCAAATGATCGAAATACTGGCCGTGGGTGCCACAGCCATTTTGTGAGAAAATCGCGCCATCAATCCGGCCTCGGCAGCATCTAAACATGGCCCGCGCTCTTCGGCCAGCGTGTGCGATGCGGCATCGGCGGCGCGGCGAATATGTTTGAAGATCTGCAAATTCCACGATTTGGCCGGGGCAGATTCAAACGCCACGCCTTGTTGCTGCAAAAAGGTGTGAAAGCCCATCAAACCCAAACCTACCGAGCGCTCGCGCAGGGCTGAGTATTTGGCCCGGTCCATGGCGGATGGGGCGCTGTCGATGAAACTTTGCAATACATTGTCCAAGAACCGGTAAATGTCCTCGATCATCTGTTCATCATCGCGCCATTCAAGGAATTTTTCGGCGTTCAAAGAAGACAGACAACAAACTGCGGTTCGTTCCTTGCCCAGATGATCCGGGCCAGTATGTAACATGATCTCGGCACATAAATTAGATTGTTTGACCGAAAGACCCAGATCTTTCTGGTGGCGCGGCATCGCCCGGTTTACCGTATCGGAAAATACGATATACGGCTCGCCAGTTTGAATGCGCAATTCTAGTATTTTCTGCCACAAAGCCCGGGCATCCACTTGGCGTAAGGCTTCACCGGTTTTGGGACTGCACAGATCAAACATCTCGCCAGCTTGTACCGCCAGCATAAACTTGTCGGTGATATTGATCCCGTGATGTAGGTTAAGGCTTTTGCGATTAAAATCACCAGAAGGTTTGCGAATTTCCAAAAATTCTTCGATCTCTGGATGATGAATGTCCAGATATACCGCCGCCGAACCCCGGCGCAACGAGCCTTGGGAGATGGCTAAAGTCAGGCTGTCCATCACCCGAACAAACGGAATAATGCCAGCGGTTTCACCTTTTTGGCCGACTTTTTCACCAATGGAGCGCACCCGGCCCCAATAGGTGCCAATGCCGCCGCCATTACTGGCCAACCAAACATTTTCATTCCATGTGTCGACAATCCCATCTAGCGAATCGCTTACCGAGTTCAAGAAACAAGAAATAGGCAAACCGCGTTTGGCACCGCCATTTGACAAAACCGGCGTGGCTGGCATGAACCATAGTTTGGACATATAATCATATAACCGCTGCGCATGGTCCGCATCATCGGCATAAGCAGTGGCCACCCGCACAAACATATCCTGATAACGCTCACCGGGTAACAAATATCGGTCTTTTAGGGTTTCTTTGCCAAAATCAGTTAGAAAGTCATCGCGGGCATGGTCGATTTGCACGCTTGGGACCAGCGACAATTTTGTCTCTGTATCAGGTGCAAAACCCTCCTTTGCAAGGCTTGCAGTGGTGGTTTCCGGTTCTCTTTGCATTGCCGTAGAACGGCCATCGGTACGCAACATATACTTCTTTCTCCCCACAAGGCTGATCAGACAGCCGACACAATCTTACCCTTGGCGCGCCCGCAACTTGATGTCGCGCCCGTTTTGGTCAGAATAAACTGAAATGTCTAAATTTTGCTCCAGACACCACATATAGTGTTTGGGTTCGCCCTTAGGGTCAATATGTAGAGTTCAAAAAAACTGTTTTTTTTACTAAGAAACAGTTAACGCACTGAAAACTCGAAAGCATTTTTTTTACTTTTATGTTGGTTTTAAGCTGGTAATCCGTAACTTGATACCGCTAAATTTACCAACCCAAATTCCCGCTTGCGCAAAAAGTCATTGGAAGCAATGCCTTGGCTATATTTCATCAACCAACCCGAAAAACCAACACAAAACCGCTTAATTCAGGTTGAGTAATTCCGGGTCACCACCTTGCGCTGAAATGTTGATGCTAATCACCTGTTCGCGGGCAAATCGCGGCAGATAATGCGGGCCACCGGCTTTGGGTCCGGTGCCGGACAGCCCGTGGCCGCCAAACGGTTGCACGCCTACCACCGCCCCGATCATCGAGCGATTCACATAGACATTACCAGCGGGCAATTTGTTACTCACGGTTTCAGCAAAGCTGGCAATGCGTGAATGCACCCCCAAGGTAAGACCATACCCCTTGGCCGCCAGTTCCTCCAGCAATGTCGCTAATTGTTTTGGTTTGTAGCGCATCACATGCAGGACCGGGCCAAATACTTCACGCTGCAAGTCTGCCAAAGATTTAATCTCGATCAAAGCCGGGCCAACAAAATGACCGCTATCACTGGCCACAGAAATTTGTTTGCGCAAACCTTTGGCAAAATTGGGTTTGCGCAAATGGGCTTGCAACATAGAGATGGCTGCCAGATCAATCACCGGGCCAATATCGGTTTGCGGCAAAGCCGGATCGCCGATCTGTACTTGTTCCATCGCCCCCAATATGCCGTCGATCATCTGATCAGCGGTTTCCGCAGGCAGGAACAATACCCGCAAAGCACTGCATCTTTGCCCGGCAGAACCAAACGCCGAAGCGATGACATCAGCGATCACCTGTTCGCGCAGAGCGCTACTATCGACCACCATCGCATTCAAACCGCCGGTTTCTGCGATCAACGGCACAATCGGCCCTTGGCGTTTGGCCAATGCGGTATTTATCAGCCGCGCCGTATCGGTGCCGCCAGTAAAAACCACCCCGTCATGGCCGCTATGTGCAACCAATGCCGCGCCCACATGCGCCCCCGATCCGGGTAGCAAGTGCAATACATCAACAGGGATGCCCGCACGGTGAAACAATTGCACGGCTTCACAAGCGATCAACGGGGTTTGCTCGGCTGGTTTGGCCAATACGGTATTGCCAGCGGCTAAGGCTGCCATGATCTGACCGGTAAAAATTGCCAATGGGAAATTCCACGGACTGATGCAAACAAACACCCCGCGCCCAGCCAAGCCTAGATGATTGGTTTCTCCTGCCGGGCCGGGCAGACGCTCTGGTGGGCCAAAATCAGTTTCGGCTTGCGCTGCATAATACCTACAAAAATCCACCGCTTCGCGCACCTCGGCAATGCCGTCTTCCAAGGTTTTGCCAGCTTCGCGGACCATCAGGGCAATCAGATATGGGGTATTTGTTTCCAGCGCATCGGCACAAGCCCGCAGCAGACTGGCGCGCCCGGCCCCGCCGCGATTGTTCCAACGCGGTGCGGCTTTTTTTGCCGATGCAAATGCTTGTTCGATCTGGGCTTTGTCAGTATTGCTCACCTGTGCCACTTGTTGGCTGGTATTTACTGGTGAAACTTGCATGGTGGGGGCCGAGTTGTCTTGTTTGCCAGCAATGATCGGCCCGGCGGCCAATGGCAGACGCTGGTCCAGCTCGGTAACTGCATCGCGCAATTGCTGCCGGGTGGTTTGCATCGACAGATCCCAACCAGCAGCATTGCGCCGGGTATTGCCAAACAGCTTGGCTGGGAGGGGTATTTTTTTATGCCGGGCTAGTTTTTTAACAGCACAAAACGGATCACCAGCCACGGTTTTTGCCGGCACAGTCTCGTCCAAAAACGAATGCACAAACGAGGTATTGGCACCGTTTTCCAGCAAGCGGCGCACCAAATATGGCAATAGATCATCATGCGAGCCTACCGGTGCATAAATCCGGCAACGCACCGGACCATAGGCTTGATCTGCGGCTTGATACAAGGCTTCGCCCATGCCGTGCAGGCGCTGAAATTCTATTTCCACCCCGGCTTGTTCTGCCATGTTTTGCACTGCCGCCAGCGAGTGGGCATTGTGGGTAGCAAATTGTGCATAAATTGCCTCTGGTTCAGAAAGCAGCGCTCTGGCACAGGCAAGATAGTTCAAATCCGTGGCTTGTTTGGTGGTCCAGACGGCAAAATCTGGCGTGCCCATCTGGTGTGCGTGTTTGATCTCGGTATCCCAATACGCGCCTTTGACCAGTCGCACCATTAATTGCCGTTGGTTTTGGGTGGCTAGTTTTTGCAAGCGCTCAATCACCCGCAAAGCTCGTTTTTGATAGGCTTGCACCGCCAGCCCCAAACCATTCCATCCGGCCAATGAAGGCTCCCCGGCCAATCGTTCCAACAGACGTAATGACAAAACCAGCCGGTCAGCCTCTTCGGCATCCAGACAAAATCCAATATCATATTGTTTGGCCAATTGCGCCAATTCCAGCAGTTTTGGATATAATTCTTCCTGCACCCTTTGCCATTTCACTGCCTCATATCGGGGATGCAAAGCCGATAGTTTTACCGATACCCCAGAAACCTCTTGCACCGAGCCGCGCCCCCGGGTTTTGCCGAGATCATCAATGGCGTTGGCATACCGTTCAAAATATCTAGCCGCATCGGCAGCGGTAGCTGCGCCTTCGCCCAACATATCAAATGAAAAAATTGCCGGTGTGGTTTTATCACCAAATTTTTTGCCGCGTTTTAACGCTTGCTTGATCGAGCGGCCCAGCACAAATTGCTCGCCCATAATGCGCATGGCTTGCATCATGGCACTGCGGATCACCG
>UOEE01000055.1_pt1 | contig 11715 bp, 3 predicted proteins | sample 1990011 | NCBI WGS metagenome assembly UOEE01 (sample SAMEA4728526, study PRJEB27164) | hydrothermal vent metagenome | biome: marine basaltic hydrothermal vent biome; feature: marine hydrothermal vent; material: mineral | place: Pacific Ocean | collected 2011-06-14/2011-07-23 | depth 1741 m | reverse complement strand
CCGGTTAAATTCGCTAGTTAAGGCTTGGGCTAACAAATTGTACTGCTTGCGAGCCTCGATCACATCGGGGTCTTTAAGCTGTGGGTAGCGCGCCAAAGCGTTGTTGAACTGGGTAAAACGTTTTTGAAACTTTGCCACCACTTGCGGGTCTTGAAATTCCGATGGTCCAGTGGTTTTGATGCGCTGGCGCACTTCCGCCATGTCACGAGCCATTTTTTTAACCCTGACCTTTTGCCCGGAAACCAGTGGTTGTTGCCAGAAACTTGCGATTATCTGCGCCGGGGCCGGGGTCGCAACCCCAAATATCCCAATGACAAAACTTGTTAAAAGCAATAAATATCGCATGATGTTCTCCTATGGTTGTGTGTTGGCAACAATTGGTGTTTCGGCTGGCGCGGCGGCTGTTACAGCTGCGCTGGTGACCGAACGAACGGTGCCACCGGCATCGGTGAAGCGTAAAAATACGCGGGAATTGGCCGGATCAAGGGGAATGCCAGCGCTAGATTGGTCGGTGACAAAAACTGCAAAAAAGCTGACACCACTCCCCATTGTGGCATTCACCGTATCGGGACCAAGGGTCGAAAGAAAACTACCAGCCGCATCGGTTTCAACCACTTGCAACAAAATGGGCAAACTGGCCGAACCGGTATCCGCCGAAACGGTTACCGCCACATCCGCAGAACCTACCGCATCGCCAACACCGATATTGGTTGCAGAGGTGCTCATGAAACTGATCCCGCCTGCATCTATGGAAATAATACCGTCTGCAGTGGGTGTTGCCGCAATAGATAAAATATCCGGCACCGCCTCGGTGTCGATGGTTAGGAATACGGTGTTAACACCGGGGATTTGGCTGACATTGGCATTGCCACAGATAAAGTTCGGGAATACCTCAATACCGCTATTGGGCAAAGTCGGCGTGAACGACAAGATAAAGGAACGCACCTGCCCGACTGTCACATCAAATTGTTGATCCGGGGCACCCACTGGTGCGTTGGTGGCATCAGTCAATTGATAGTTCAAACTGACAGGGGCACTGCCGGGAAGCACAATCGAGCAATTTGGTGCATCCACTGCCCCGGCATTGATCACACTGGCAAACACCGTGATCGGTCCACCGCCAACAAAGCCAGAGCGGGCCGTGGGCAGAACCGACGAGAACAAAGTGGTTGCCGGCGCGGTGATTGTGGTCGCAAATTGCGCACTAACATTGCGGGCTTGGTCCATGGTTACCAAACAGGAACCCGATCCAGTACAATCGCCACTCCAGCCGATAAATATCGAACCAGTTGTCGGCGACCCTTGCAATAAAACCGTGATGCCGGTATCGTAATCTTCATTACAATCCGCACCGCAATCAATACCAAAAGGCGTGCTGGTAACCGTACCGGACCCGGTGCCGCTCAGGCCAACAATGAGCGTGAACTTGTCTGGCGCCACCGGCGCAGTGGCCGCCGAGGTGACGCTTTCATCAGTGCCATTATCATCTCTATAGTTAAAAACCACATCGATTGGAAAGCCGACATCTGCTGCCGCCAATATATAATTGGTGGAATTTGCCCCAGAGATATCGTTGCCGTTCCTGCGCCACTGGTGGAAGGACACCGCGCTAATCCCGTCCGCATCGCTCACCCCGGATGTATTCGCGGTCAGCATTTGACCTTGGGTTGGCGTGCCAAGGATGGTCACCACACCCGTGGGGGGCGTGTTTAACCCAATACCTTCGATTGCAAAGGTATATGGGTTTTCGTTTCCATCATCATTGTCAATACTGATTGTTGCCGTGCGTACACCAACACGGGTTGGGTTGAATTGAATGCCAAATGTTGCGGTTCCGCCATTGGCCGCAACGCTGGGGCTGGCATTTGTGAGCACCGAAAAGTCTCCGGCATGAAACCCGCTAATATCAATGCGCGGCGAACCGGTGAGATTTAAAACCCCATTGCCAGAATTAATGATGGTAAAGGTACGGGTAACAACATCACCGGCAGCCAAAATTTCTCCAAAATTTGTACCATCTGTTGCGCTAGGGGTCGTATCTCCGGTAGCAATATTCTGGCCCAGACCCGTTATAGCAATTTCCGGCTCTGTTTCAGTTGCAGAAAACACGCTGACGCCATCATCAAGGTTACCCGAAACAAACACGTATGTGGTGCCGCCAACATTAGCGGTGGTTACGGAATTAGCACCCCTTAGTTGTAAAATTACATCATCATTGACATTCTCTACATTGATAAGCGTGCCACTGACGCTCATCCGAAACACGCTCATGCCATTATCAAAAAAACTAGCAACAAACAGATATGTGGTGCCATCAACAACAGCTGTGGCTACGGAAGTGGCACCATTAAGTTCTAATGTAGCGTTATCATCGACATCATCCGTAATAGTAAGCATGCCATCATTGGCCACCGAGAAGACTCTGACGCCATCCTTAATAAAGTCATTATACGCCACAAACAGATATGTAGTGCCACCAACAATGGCAGTGGTTACGGAAACGGCATCACTATTTACATTCTCCACATTGCTCAGCGTTCCATTACTGGCCACGGAAAATACACTGATCCCATTATCAATCTCACCCGCCACAAACAGATATGTGGTGCCACCAACAATGGCAGTGGTCACGGAAATGGCACCATTCAAATTGAAGGTTGCATTATCGTTTATATTAGCCGTATTCCCAAGCGTGCCACCATTTGCCACCGAAAATACACTAACGCCATCATCAACACCGCCCGCCACAAACAGATATGTGGTGCCACCAACAATGGCAGTGGTGACAGCTCTGGCACCATCCAATTTTAAGGTTGCATCATCACTGACATTCTCCACATTGCTCAGCGTTCCATTACTGGCCACGGAAAAGACACTGATCCCATCATCAATCTCACCCGCCACAAACAGATATGTGGTGCCACCAACAATGGCAGTGGTGACAGCTCTGGCACCATCCAATTTTAAGGTTGCATCATCACTGACATTCTCCACACCGGCAAGCGTACCATCATTTGCTACCCTAAATACGCTGATTCCATCATCAACAAAACCGGCAGCAAACAGATAAGTGGTGCCACCAACAATGGCAGTGGTGACAGCTCTGGCACCATCGAGTAGAAGCGGTTCTGTGTCGGTTACGGTATCGGTATTGCTCAAAGTCCCATTACTGGCCACCGAAAACACGCTAACCCCATCATCAAGCTGGCCCGCAACCACCAAATAGGTTGTGGTGTCAACAAGTGCAGTGGTTACAGAACTTGCCGCATCTAATGGCAACGCCCCTGTGTTGGAGGCACTATCGACAAGGTTCAATTGACCCGTTTTACTCACAGAAAATACACCAGCAGCATCAGAAGCGAAGGCCGCCGTAAACAAATAGGTGATATTATTAATTTCAGCCGTAGCCAGACTTCGGACACTATCAAGCAACCCGCCATCAAAAACAGTAAACGTATTGCTCAAATTCCCGTTGCTCAGTATCTGAAAAACATTAACCCCATCATCAACAAAACCAGCAACAAACAAATAGGTGGTGCCGGAAACAACAGCCGTGGTTAAACCGCCGGCGCCATCCAAAGCCAATGTTGCATTATCACTTACATTAAATACATTGGATAAGCTACCATTACTGGCCACCGAAAACACACTTATTCCATCATCAAAAGTACCAGAAGCAAACAGATATGTAGTGCCGCCAACAGAGGCCGTGGTAACGGAGCTGGCACCATTTAGGTTCAAGGTTGCATCATCGCTGACATTAAACACGTTGGTAAGTTTGCCAGCACTGTTCACCGAAAACACGCTGATCCCATCATCATCAAAACCCGCCACAAACAAATACGTGGTGCCGCCAACAACGGCTGTGGTTACGGAAGTAGCACCATTTAGTTCCAGCGTTGCGGTATCGCTGGTATTACCCACATTGGTAAGTGCGCCAGTAAGGTTAGATACGCTAAATACGCTGATGCCATCATCAAAAACCCCGGCAGCAAACAGATATGTGAAACCACCAACATTGGCCGCAGTTAGGGACGTGACACCAGCAAGTTTCAGTGTAGCAGTATCAGTTACATTATCCACATTGGTCAATGTTCCATCATTTGCCATCGAAAACACGCTGATCCCATTATCATCAGAACCAGCAACAAACAAATATGTGGTGCCACTGGTAACAGTGGTCGTGGTGACAGCTCTTGCCCCATTTAGTTCCAGCGCTACATCTGCATCGTTCACATTATCAGTATTGGTCATCGTAAATTGCGCCAAGGCAGAACTTGGCAACACAAACAAAACAAACAAAACAAACAAAACAAACAACGCTACGCCTTGATAGTTGGAGTATTTATTGTTCATTTTCATGTTCCTTATAAAAATCATGGCGTAACCACGGTAACAGCCGCACTAGTCACCGAACGAACGGTGCCACCGGCATCGGTGAAGCGTAAAAATACGCGGGAATTGGCTGGATCAAGGGGAATGCCGCCGCTAGATTGGTCGGATATGAATACTGCAAAAAAGGAGGGGCCGGACCCGATTGTGGTGTTCACGTCGCCGGTTCCTAATGGTGTGATACAATTGGCCGCTGCGTCGGTTTCACACAATTGGTACAACAATGATAAATTCGCCCCGCCATCGTCCACCGAAACCGTAATTGCCGCATCTTGCGAACCAGCCACATCGCCAACCCCGATATTGGTCGCCGAGGCGCTCATAAAACTGATGCTGTCCGTTGGCACGGTAACAATGCCGTTGCCCGATGGTGTGGCAATGATCGATAATACATCCGGCACTGCCACATTATCGATTGATAAAAACACCGTGTTGACACCGGGGATTTGGCCGACATTGGAATTGATGCAAGCAATATCCGGAAATACGTCCTCGCCAGAACTAATCGTGGTGGGAGTGAAGGAAAGGATAAAGGAACGAGCCTGTCCCGGTGCCATATCAAATGCAAGATTAGCAGCACCCTTGGCAGAATTGTCCGCCGGGTTGGTTTCTTGGAAGCTCAGATTTACCGGGGCAGTTCCGGGGACAAAGACCTTGCAATGATCCGCCTGATTGCTTCCGGCATTGATCGCGCTGGCAAACACCGTAATGTCCAAACCACCAACAAACCCAGAGCGTGCCGATGGCAAAACCGAAGAAAATACCGTAGTCGGCCCGCCAAATATATCGGCACGAATGGCACCAGAACTGGTATCATGACCCGTTTGGCTGTCGTCTTGCCACGCCATCACAAAACCATCATTTGCCAAGGCTGATCCTGAGGAACCCCCCTGTACGCCAAACGTGGTTGTGTTGACTAGGAATTCTGGCCCCTGTTTGTTAGAAACCACATCAAAACGTTGCGCTCGGAGGGCTGTAGAGCTGGTATCATCACCTGTTTGGCTGGTATCCGTCCACGAGAGCAAAAACCCGCCGTCAGACAGAGCAAATGCATTTGGTGCGCTTTGAAAGCCGATGGTTGTGGTGTTCACCAGAAACTCGCTGCCAAAACTCGCGCCGGCAGTATTAAATAGCTGCGCCCGAATAGCGGAGGAAGAAGTGTCGGCGCCGGTCGCACTATTATCCGTCCAAGAAATAACAAAAGCACCGCCATTCAAGCCGACAATTTCTGGACCAAACTGCGCGTCCGCAGTTGTTGAGTTTACCAGAAATTCAATGCCAACAAGCGTGCCGGTTTCGTCATAACGCTGTGCATGAATATCCCGGTTATCTTGATCACCAAAAACCGGTTGCTCTGTCCATGCAATCACAAAACCACCCAAAGCCAAGCGGGCAATATCAGGCACAGATTGATCACCAGCCGTAGAAGTATTAACCAGAAATTCCGATCCCAACATTGCGCCGTTTGCATCAAAGCGTTGCGCCCGAATTGCCTTGCCACTGCTATCGCCGCCACTGGCGCTAGCATCATCCCACGCCACGACAAAACCACCATTGGATTGAGCGGCAATACTGGGTTGGGTTTGCGTAGAAAAAGTTGTGGTGTTCACCAGAAACTCCGATCCGGTTTTTGCGCCATTAGCATCAAAGATTTGCGCCCGAATGGCACTGAAACTGGTATCGCCACCGGAACTGCTACTGTCTTCCCAAACCACGACAAAACCACCGTTTGATAGTGCTACAATATCAGAATTGGACTGATTTGCACTTATCGTGGTATTCACCAGAAACTCAGCCCCTTGGGGTGTTCCATTGGCCGCAAAACGCTGTGCCTTAACAGCAAGAAGGCTGATATCTCCGCCTATCCGGCTGTCATCCGTCCAAGTGATTACAAAACCACCACCGGTAAGTGTCGCCGTGCTGGGTGAAGATTGGCGTAAAAAGGTAACGGTATTGACTAAAAACTCCCCATCGGGCGGCACATCAAATGTATTGGCCCGAATGGCCGAGCCGCTATTGTCGTCGGCGCTGGCGCTAAAGTCTGTCCATGCCACCATAAACCCGCCGCCCGCAAGGCCGGCAATACTGGCTTCGATCTGGCCGCTGGCCGTAATGGTATTGACCAGAAACTCCGCTCCGTTTGTACTGCCGTTCGCCGCATAACGCTGACCACGAATGGCAGCATTACTGGCATCATTACCGCTGGCACTGTCATCGCGCCATGCAATGACAAATCCACCAGCAGGTAATGCCGCTATACTAGGGTTTATCTGTGTTGCTGTTGTGGTCGAGTTGACCAAAAACTCTGATTTGAATTTGTTGCCAGTAGAATCAAATTGTTGCGCCCGCACAGCATCCGAGCTGGTATCGCCACCGGTGGCACTGCCGTCTCGCCATGTAACAACAAAATCACCCGAAGAAAGACCCGCCACACTGGGGGCCGTCTGAGAACCAGATACCGTGCTATTGGCCAAAAATTCCGAGCCTTGTCTGCTGCCGGTACTAGTAAATACCTGCCCGCGAATTGCCGGGCCACTGGTATCGCCGCCGCTAGCACTATTGTCTCGCCAAACAATGACAAACTCGCCACTGGTAAGGCTGGCCACAGATGGCGTTACTTGGCTGCTAAACGTTGTGCTGTTGGCAACAAATTCCGAGCCTTGTAACACCCCGCTGGCATCGAACATCTGTGCGCGGATAGAGGTGCTGCTGGTATCGGCACCGCTTTGGCTGGCATCACGCCATGCAATGACAAATCCGCCGCCGCTTAGCGCCGCTATGTCCGGTTCTTTTTGGTCGTTGGTGGTTGTCGTATTGACTTCAATCTCGCCCCCTTGTTTGACACCATTGCCATCATAACGTTGGGCGAGGATGACGTTGCCGCTGGTATCCTTGCTGGTTTGACTGTCATCTTCCCATGTAACCACAAAGCCGCCGCCGGTTAAGGCTGCCACATCTGGGGCAAACTGATTGCCAACAGTGATGGTATTGACCAAAAATTCAGTGCCCAAAGCGGTGCCAAATCTATCAAACCTTTGCCCGCGAATGGCGCTACTATCGGTATCGCTACCGCTTTGCGAAAAATCCGACCAGACCACCACAAAGCTGCCGTCGGCCAAAGCCGCCGTTTGCGGCTGGCTTTGCCCAAGCGCGGTGGTGGAGTTCACCAAAAACTCTGCCGCACGAGCTAGTGGCACCCAGACTATCATCAAGGCCAATAATAAGAATAACCCAGCACCCAAATGCTTCAGGTGGTTACGGTTCATTTGTTGCCAATTATATATCATCATTAAGCCCTTTTTATATCGTGCGCCCGCAGCCCCCCAGCCTGTTGGCTCAGTTTCAATACGCACAGAAGCAATTGTTCGCATCACCCATATGGGTGATTTGCCAAACTTATCTTTTTCTGCTCCATTGACCTTCCCCGCCTGCAATGGATAGGGATTACTCATAAGCGGAGAACCGGTGCGTGAAACACGACAAAAAAAATGATGGTTTGATTTCAAAGATGTACGGGGCAGCCCTTGCACCTGAAAAATATGATTCATTTATGAATTCGTTGGAAGAATATCTGCTTGATGGTACCAGCACCGGACAAGACGTTGATAAAAAATTTGAGGCCGAACTGGGCGATCATGTCAAAACGGCCTATGCAATTCAAAAAAAAATGGGCCGCCAAAAAAATGAATTGCCTTGGGCCGAAGCCTTGGTACAGCAAATTCCCGGATTTGCCTTGATCTTTGATGGCACAGAAAAAATCTTGGCTATCAATCAAATAGCGCAGGACGGGTTTGAGTCGCCGATCAAGACTTTGGCAGACTTTCCGGCCACCGAGACACAATTGGACCAGTTGCGCCACTGGATGCAAGATCCAACCCAAACAGGTACCTTTGTCCGCCCGGCTTATGACCTTGACCCCAATTGCAATGGGGCGATCATTATCCGCAAAGTCAAACCCGGACCGGGCTCAGGCCCGCTCAACCGACATCGGGATCATGAACAAGAAACTTGTTTTCTGGTTACTGGTGTCGAGCTGTATGTGGATGACTTAACCTTAAAACTACTGGGCACGGCCTATGAACTAACCGATGCGGAGGGCAAAATCGCCGCGCAACTGGCTTCGGGTTTGCAACCGGTGGACATCGCTGCCCAGCGCCAAGTTTCTGCCAATACTATTCGTAGCCAGATCAAATCCATCCAGCGTAAAATGCAAGCCAAAGGCGTGCCGGATATTGTCCGTCTGGTGTGCGGATTTACTGCCGGGTTGGCCTCGTCCTATCAGGCAGTCAACAAAATCCCGGCCAAAGATAATCCGGATCGGCGATTGCGCAGGGAAGCCAGCTTTACCTTAAGAGATGGTCGCCACATGGCGTATATGGAACAAGGCTCCAACCACGGCAAGGTGGTGCTTTGCCTGCACAACATGCTCTATGGTGTCGAGTGGCCCATTCGTGCCATCGCCGCTGCTGAGCGCCAAAAAATACGAATTATCACACCAGAACGCCCCGGCTATGGAAAATCAGATTTGGCGCAAAGTGCGTTTGGCGATGAATTGCTAAGCACTGTGGCCCATGATGTTTGCGAATTGCTGGACCATCTGGGCATTGAAAAAGCTGATATTATGGGACTGGCCATTGGCTCGATTTATGCCATGCGATTTGCAAAATTATTTCCGAACCGGGTGGAAAGATTGTTTGCCATTGGCCACGCTCCGATTTGGCGCGATGAATGGATGGTACAACTGCCCAGACGGCAACAATTAATCGCCCGTTTGACCAAAAGCTTTCCGGCTATGTTGCCTTTGGCTACCCGTACCGGCATTGCCTTGATGGATGCAGGGTACAAAAACAAGTTCATTGATGCCCTGCACCAAAACATCCCGGCAGACATGTCGGCCCTGCAACAATCGGACATTCGCGAGGTCATTGTCGAAGGGCTGGACCTAACCATTGCCCAAGGCGGCGAGGCGTTTCGCCGCGATTGCACCTTTGCCATCCATGACTATTCCGAAGAAGCCCGCCGGTTGGCTATGCCCTTTCATTTTATACATGGCGAGAAGGACAAAGTGGTCCCTTTGTCCCACATAGAAGAATTTATCCGCCAAGCACCGCAAAGCACCCTTGAAGTGGTTAAAGACGCAGGGCAATTCGTATTATTGTCCCATTGGCAATATGTCTTAAAAGCAATCAGTTAGGGCGCTTCCTAGCAATGACTTTGCCAAACAAGTCTTATTCCTTATCCGCTTCCGGTACCGGAAAACCCCGGTCGCGCATTAGCGCACCGATTTTGGCATCTCTACCTCGAAAGGCGCGATAGGCATCTGCCGGGTCAACCGAATTGCGGATGGAGAACAAATTATCAACCAGCTTTTTGGCCACGTCCTTGTCGTAAAATCCGCCGGGTGCTTCGGCAAAGGCTTCTGCTGCATCTGCGGTTAAAACATCGGCCCACATATAGCCGTAATACCCTGCTGAATATCCCTCGCCAGAAAAAATATGCCCAAATTGCGGACTGCGGTGGCGCATGGGAATTTCGCTGGGTGCGTTTAAGGCTTTCATATTTTCACGCTCAAATTTATCCGGGTCAATGCCGGTGGGATCGGTGGTATGATAGCGCATATCCATCAATGCCGAAGCTAGATATTCGGTGGTGGAAAAACCTTGGTTAAAGGTGGCTGCCGCCTTGATTTTGGCGACTAATTCTGCCGGAATCGGTTTGCCAGTTTTGTAGTGAACCAGATATTTGTCAATCACCGCATCGGTGGAAAGCCAGCGCTCCAACAATTGCGATTGGAACTCGGTATAATCCCGCACCCCGCCGTTTAGCGTTGGATAATCGACCTTGGACGAGAAAAAATGCAACGCATGGCCAAATTCATGGAACAATGTGCTGGCATCATCCCAAGAGATTAAAACTGGCTCGCCGGGTGCGCCTTTGACAAAGTTGGAATTGTTGGAGCCAAGCACGGTTTGTTTGCCATCAATGTTTTCATACGAACGATAGGTGGTAGCCCATGCGCCGGAGCGTTTTCCGGGGCGGGCGAACGGGTCGAGATACCAAAGGCCAACCGCCTCGCCACTGCCCTTTTTGGTCACTTCCCAAACTTTGACATCTTCATGAAATACCGGAACCGAGCCTTCGGGCACTGGGGCAAAATCAAATCCGAATAATTCACCGGCGACAAAAAACAAGGCTTCGCGTAAATTATCCAATTGCAGATATTGTTTCACCTCATCCGAATCCAATGCGTATTTGTCCTTGCGGACTTTTTCGGCGTAATAGCGATAATCCCACGGGGCGATTTTGATGTTAGCCCCTTGCGCATCAGCAATCGCTTGCATGTCGGCGACTTCTTCTTTCACCCGGCCCAAGGCTGCGGGCCAAACCGCTTCCATCAGCTCAAGCGCCCGTTGTGGGGTTTTGGCCATGCGATTTTCCAACCGCCAAGAAGCGTAATTATCATACCCCAACAAATGCACCCGCTCGTTTCGCAATTGCAAAATTTCTGCAATGACGGCGTTATTGTCGTTTTTATCGCCATTATCACCGCGACTATAATAGGTGCGCCATACGGTTTCACGCAAATCGCGCTCATCGGAATAGGTTAAAAATGGCGACATCGAAGAACGGGTGTTGGTGATGGCATATTGGCCGTCATGCTCGCGAGATGTGGCAGCAGCAGCGGCAGCTTTAACAAAACTCTCCGGCAATCCACCCAATTGCTCTTTGCTGATATAGGTGACGTAACCTTCTTCATCGGCCAGCACATTATTGCCAAAGGCGGTGTGCAGTTCTGACAGCTTGGAATTTATCGCAGCATATCTAGCTTTGTCGGCCTCATTTAATGTCGCGCCATTGCGGGCAAAACCATCATAGGTTAGTTGCACTACCCGCTGTTGGTCCGGGCGCAAGGTTTGCATTTCATCGCCCTCATACACCGCTTTTACCCGGGCAAACAGCGCTTCATTTTGGGTAATTTTGGAATTAAATTCCGATAGTTTGGGAGCCATTTCTTTTTGAATCGCCCGAAATTCCGGCGAGGACATATTTGACGACCAAATGCCCCAATAGCGAAACACCCGGCTCAAATCGCGCCCGGAACGCTCCAATGCGACAATGGTATTTTCAAAACTTGGTGCGTCGGTAACACTGGTAATGGCATCAATTTCCGCCAAATTTTTGGCCATGCCAATTTCCAGCGCCGGTTTCAAATCAGCCAGTTTTACCGTATCAAATGCCGGCGTTCCGCCATACGGCCCGGTCCATTTAGCCAACAGAGTATTTGTGGTCATCGGTGCTTTTTCCACTTCCTGTGTTATTGCC
>UOEE01000099.1_pt1 | contig 11737 bp, 8 predicted proteins | sample 1990011 | NCBI WGS metagenome assembly UOEE01 (sample SAMEA4728526, study PRJEB27164) | hydrothermal vent metagenome | biome: marine basaltic hydrothermal vent biome; feature: marine hydrothermal vent; material: mineral | place: Pacific Ocean | collected 2011-06-14/2011-07-23 | depth 1741 m | reverse complement strand
AATTCCGTTTGGCCGCGCAAGGCCACGGCGAACGACAACCGCCAAAACGCAATCGGGAACGCATTGAAACCTATTTCGACCCGTTGCCGATTTGGTATATGCCATTTGAAGAAGCCGAGGTGGATACCAAAGAATACCCCTTGCATGCGCTCAGCCAGCGCCCGATGCACATGTATCATTCTTGGGGTTCGCAAAATGCGTGGTTGCGGCAAATCACTTCGCAAAACAAGCTGCATATCCATAGCGAAACCGCGCAAGAGCTTGGCATAGTGGATGAGGATTGGGTGTGGATTGAGAGCCGTCACGGACGGGTCAAAGGACAGGTAAAACTAATCACCGGGGTCAATCCGCAAACCGTCTGGACGTGGAACGCCATCGGCAAACGCAAAGGCGCGTGGGGGTTGGATAAAAATGCTCCGGAATCTAATCAAGGATTTTTGTTAAACCATATCATTTCCGAAGTATTGGCACCAAACAAAGCTGGTGATACATTTTCCAATTCCGACCCGGTAACCGGGCAAGCGGCTTGGTTTGACCTGCGGGTAAAAATCAGCAAATGCAGCGCCGAAGAAGCCGGATTTACCGAGCCGATGTTTGAGGCTTTTGCCCATATCCCGGCGGCAGATAAACCGGTTTTACGGTATGGCGCAGAGCTTACCGGAACCCACAAAGGCAAAGCCGTGCCCTCAACCACTTGGATTGGCAATCGCCATGAAAATGCCAGCAATATCTCTGGCATCAAAGATGGCAAAGGCAATCGGACCAAAGGGGGCAAATCATGACCTGTTTGCCCAAAACCGCGCCAGCCAAAAAGCTGGGGTTGGTGATTGATTTGGACATTTGTGTTGGCTGTCATGCTTGTGCGGTGAATTGCAAGGAATGGAACACTTCTGGCAAGATGGCACCGTTGAGCGACCTTTTACCCTATGGCGACAAGCCGGACGGGGTTTGGTTCAATCGTATCCATACGTTTGAAGCGGTGGAGCCGGTAACCGGGGTGAGCCGTACCGTGCATTTTCCCAAATCCTGCTTGCATTGCGATGATGCGCCGTGTGTTCCCGTGTGCCCGACCGGGGCTAGTTATAAACGCGAAGAAGATGGCATTGTCTTGGTCAATACCGACATTTGCATTGGCTGCAAATTGTGTTCGTGGGCCTGTCCGTATGGGGCGCGCGAATATGATGAGGACGAAGGGGTGATGAAAAAATGCACGCTTTGCGTCGATAAAATTTACAATCAAAACCTGCCACCCGAAAGCCGGGTTCCAGCTTGTGTTTCCACCTGCCCAACCGGGGCGCGTTCCTTCGGTGATTTGGGCGACCCGACTTCGGAGGTTTCCAAACTGGTCGAAGCGCGTGGCGGTTATGCTTTGATGCCAGAACAAGGCACTGGCCCGGTTAATCGGTATTTGCCGCCGCGTCCCAAACAAGTGGGCGAGGGGGACAAAACCCCGTTAATGCTTGAACATTTGGATGATAGCGCCGATGGTGCTGGCGTATTGGCCCGTTGGGTCGATACGATTTTATCGGCGTAAGGAACAGCTATGCACCCTGCAAAATCCGTTATCTTTTTTACCACCACCACCGGTGCAGGTTATGGCCTGTTATTCTGGCTGGCTGTGTTGGGATATCGTGGATTAATCGGCCCTGATTTTTGGTTTGGGTTGGTTGCATTTGGACTGGCTTTTTTGCTAGTGGTGGCAGGGTTGCTCTCCTCCACTTTGCATTTGGGCCATCCGGAGCGGGCATGGCGGGCATTGTCGCAATGGCGTTCTTCATGGTTGTCACGTGAAGGGGTAATGGCGGTGCTTACCTTTATCCCAACCGGGCTTTATGCTTTGGCATGGGTGGCCTTGCATAACAATGCTGGCCCGTTTGCCTTGCTGGGTTTGGTTGGCGGTGTGTTTAGTTTGCTCACCGTTTATACGACCTCGATGATATACGCTTCCCTAAAAGCCATTCCGGCTTGGTCGATCGGCTGGACTTCTCCGGGCTATCTAGTTTTGTCGCTGATGAGTGGGGCGGTTCTGGCTAGCGCTTTGGCGATATTGGGCGGTTATGGAACGGCGGCAAGTTGGTTGATGTTGCCGACATTGTTCTTTTTGGCGTTTGCTTTGGTGATCAAACTCTCCTATTGGAGCAAACTGGACGGCCCGATTGCAAGCACAACGGAAACCGCTACCGGTTTGGGCGAATTTGGCAAAACCAGATTGATCGAAAGCCCGCACGACCAACCCAATTATTTGCTAAAAGAAATGGGTTTTTCCATTGCCCGCAAGCACAGCACCAAATTGCGCCGTTTGGTGATTGCCTTTGGGTTTGTCTTGCCATTCATTCTGGTAGCCGCCATCTGGTTTTTGCCAGCATTTTCGGCAATGTTTCTGGTTAGTGCTACAATCAGTTGCGCCATTGGCGTGGTAACCGAACGCTGGTTATTCTTTGCCGAAGCCAAACATGTGGTGACGCTGTATTATGATGTTTGAGCGCTGATTGTTGCTTTTTCATTTTGTTTGGCCTGTTTATTGGTGTTTTCACGCTTTTGTAGGTAGAGTAATCGAAGGAGTCTCTAGCGATGCAGTGCAAAACCCATTGGAAACAACATACCCCTTCGTGTGCCGGATCAGGTAATATATTTCGACAAATAGCCTTGGCTGTGGTTTTATCCAGTTTTGCAACTGTGGCACAGGCACAAATTTCTGGTGGCGGTGGCCCGGTTGAAATGCCGCGTGATGATCTTTCATCAGTCATGCCGGAAATTCAGCAGCGAACAGCGCGCAATATCAAAAAACTGGGTTTAAGAAGAACCGATATTTCTGGTACTGCCAGTACCATATTCACCGGTGATCGTAGTAATTTTGTACCTTTGAGCTTTCCCTTGCGGTTAACAGAGCAATCGGAAAACAAAGTAGGCCATGGCACGTCAAACTATGTTGATTTGCTGGATGCAGGGCCAGGCACCATCCAAGAATATACCTGCGCCGCTCGCTCGTATGATTTGGCCAATGGTTATGACCATCAGGGCATGGATATTTTTACGTGGCCATTTTGGTGGGCGCGGATGGATGCCAAAGATCAGCAAGTGATTGCGGCTGCGGCGGGTACAATCGTAACAAAAATAGATGGGCGAACCGACCGGAATTGTAGTTTTACTCCGGCGGATACAACACCCAATTATATTGCAGTACTGCAAGCAGATGGCCTGTCCGCCTATTATATGCATATGAAAAAAGACTCTTTAACCAACAAAGTGGTTGGAGATACGATCGAAGTCGGAGAGGTTTTAGGGTATATCGGTAGCTCCGGTATCTCTACCGCACCACATTTGCATTTTGAACTGCAAGATGCCCAAGGTCGTGTGGTTGATCCGAATGCCGGGGCATGTGGTGCCAGCAAAACCTTGTGGAAACACCAACCCCCATACAGGGAACCAAGAGTTGCCCGTGTGGGAGTTTCTCTTGGCGCTCCGAATATACCCAATGATACATGCCAAGTTGGAGTTTCAAAATTTGTCTCGACCATACCTACTGGTGAGGTTGTTTCTGTTGGTGCGTATCTTGTTGATCAGTTAGTAGGTATGCCCGCAACCATTGCCTTGCTCAGACCAGACGGTAGCTTATATCAGCAAGGCGTTTCTGGCGCGCCGTCGGCAGGTCAAGGTGACTTTAATGCCGCGTGGTGGTTTTTCAATTTTGTAATGCCTCTAGATGCCATAGGCGCATGGAAGGCGCGGGTGACGTTTGATGGAAAAATCCATGAGCGTACCTTTTGGATGAATACGCCCGAACCAGCAAAAACAGCGTTGGTAGCTTCTGTTTTACCAACCAGCCGTTCGGTAAAAGCCGGCACCACGGCCACGTTTTTTGCAACCGCACTGAATTTTGGTGCAGAGACTGCATACGGGTGCAGCATTAGTAGCGAAACACCATTGGCCGGACGTTTGTCTTTCCAAACAACAAATCCGGCAACCAATGCACTTACCGGAACCTTGAACCAAACGGTTGATATCGCTGCTGGTGCAGGCCAGTCCTTTTTGGTTGCCGTTGATGTCGAAGCGGGGAAAACTGCAAAGTCGTTGAATGTTCCGCTGCGCGTGGATTGTGTTAATACGGATGCGGCGGGAGCCATTGATGGAGTGAATTCATTTTTGCTCTCATTTGAGCCTAACGATGTTCCTGATGTGATTGCGTTATCCGTAACCGCTAGTAACAACGGTATTCTTTCGATTGCAGGTGCGGGCGCTGCTGGCGCATTTTCATTGGCCACAGCAAATGTGGGGAGCACTGATACCCTAACTATTGCACCCAGAACCACGGCAACTGGGTCTATACCGATGTCCATTTGCGAAACAAATCCCAGCACGGCGCAATGTATAAACGGACCAAGCAGCAGTCTTTCGCGGGTTTTTGCAGCCGGTGAAAATGCAACATTCGCAGTTTTTGTCACCGCAGTGGATGCGGTGCCATTTGACCCAGCGGGTTCGCGGATTTTTGTCGATATAATCGATTCTGAAGGCGTTTCGCGCGGTTCCACCAGTGTTGCAGTGCGTACAGACGGGTGATGCCCTTTGCAGGGTTACTGCAAGGTGCGCTATCTAATAGCTATCGTTCACAACTTGGAAACATAAGCAATGCTAACTTGAAGGGAATCGGCAACGTATAACAATGTAAGGGTGCATTTTGATGGGCGAAATCAAGCAATACGAACTTGGCATACATCCGGCGGCCAGCTCTCATTCCATTATTGGTGTCACTGATGCGGATGGAATTATATTGAACATAAATAAGAATTTTGTCCGTATTTCCGGGTATTCAAGGGCTGAATTGATCGGAAATACCCATCAGGTTGTCAATTCTGGTACCCATCCAAAAGTATTTTTTGAGCGAATGTGGGCGCATATTTCAGCCGGTAAAACCTGGCGCGGCCAAGTCTGCAATCGTAACAAATCCGGCGAATTATATTGGGTGGATACAACGATTTACCCAGAAATCGGCGCCGATGGGAAAATTGTAAGTTATGTCAGTGTGCGCACGGATATTACAGCCGTTGTATTTGACCGAAATACGCAACGGCAGTTTCGCGAAAATGCCGAATTGCTCAACCAGTTGAATGAAATTAACGTACCTGAATTTTCCTTGGTTGCAGTGTTGGAAAAATCCTTGCGGTTACTGCTTGATCTGTCTTGGTTGCAAACCATGCCAAAAGGCGCGGTTTTTTTGAAAGATGCCGACAATGAGAGTTTGCATCTGGCCGTGCAACAAAATGCAAAGGCGTTGGAACAGTCATGCGCGCAAGTTAAATTTGGCCAGTGTTTATGTGGCAAAGTAGCTGCACTGAACAAGCCGATATTTGCTGATTGTGTGGATGAGCAACACGATATTATACCCAAGGGAATGCAGCCGCATGGCCATTTTAACCTACCCATCCGGGGTAGTGGTGGCTTGGTTGGGGTGTTGGTATTGTATCTGGAAGAAGGCGCAAAACGTAATGCTCATCACGAATCCTTTTTGGAGAGTTTTTGCCATACATTAGGGCTGATTATCGAGAATCGCCAGCAACGCAAACATTTGCAAATGGCAGTGGTCGATGCGGTGCGGATGAAAACTATGGCCGATATTGCCCGCGATGAAGCCGAAGAAGCAGCGCAAGCAAAATCCAATTTTTTAGCCAGCATGAGCCATGAAATCCGCACACCGATGAACGGTGTTTTGGGGATGCTTGGTTTGCTCGATGGTACAGCATTGACTAAAGAGCAAGAAGAATTAGTTGGAATTGCAAAGGGTTCTGCTGATTCTTTAATGATGATTATTAATGATATTCTCGACTTCAGCAAATACGAATCCGATGGTTTCTCACTGGAAAACCAACCATTTCAATTGGTCTCAGAATTTAAGAGAATTATCCAACCTTTGAAAGCGCAAGCCAAAGAAAAAGACTTGCACCTTGTAACCAGTTTTGCCGAAGACTTACCCGTCAGCATGTCCGGCGATATCACTCGTATCGGTCAGGTGATTATCAATTTGTTGTCCAACGCCATCAAGTTTACCGCCGAAGGTGAGGTGCGTTTATCTGTTTTGCAAACTGATGTGCAAGGTGAGCCGCATCTGGTTATCGAGGTGGCGGACAGTGGCATTGGTATGAGTGAAGATGCGTTGTCGCGCATCTTTGATCGTTTCAGCCAAGCTGATACTTCGATCACCCGAAATTTTGGTGGTACCGGGCTAGGCCTGTCGATTGTCAAACAATTGGCCGAAGCGATGCATGGCGAAATTACAGTGCGCAGCGTACCTGATGAGGGAAGTACGTTTTGTTTCACCATCCCGCTTACCGAAGTCCATGTCGAAGAAGAAATCATAATCGAAGAAGAAACCGAGCAGCCAGTTGGGACATTACGTGTTTTGGTGGCCGAGGATCATCCTGCCAACCAGTTTTTGATCCGAAAACTGCTGGAAGTAGGTGGCCACGAAGTCACTTTGGTTGAAAATGGCCAGTTGGCCGTCGAAGCCGCGCGGGCCGAACCGTTCGATATTATCCTGATGGATGTGCAAATGCCGGTCATGGACGGGCTAACCGCCATCCGAATTATCCGTGAATTGCCCGGTGACAAAGCAGGCATTCCCATCATCGCCGTAACCGCTGATGTGATGGCCGAGCAAGTGGCTCGGGTGCAAGAAGCCGGCGCAGATGCCCATATCGGAAAACCGATCAACCCGGCCCAACTCTACGAAGCTCTGGCCCAATATGGGGCGCAAACCAGAAGCGATGCCGTGTCTGTGGAGCCGATCAACAAAGCTGTGCCTGCCTGTTAAAACAACCACCCAGCAGAGCCGGGGTGACTTGGCTATCATGCACCTGACCACCCGTGATAACCACTTGTACCAATTGACCTTTTTCATCGATTACCGCGTGAACTTTACTTGTGCGGCCTCCGCGTGAGCCGCAGATATGCGTGTAAAAATGCGATTAGTATGCGCTTTCTAATTTTTTCTCCTAAAACCGGCTCATCACATTTTTGTTGTCGCAATTTTAGGAGAAACCCCATGACAAACAAAGCGAAAAAAACTGTAGAACAATCCTCGGATCTGGCCCGCAAAATCTGGCTAGCTGGCGTTGGCGCCTATGGCCGTGCATATACCGGTACCCGTGATGGTCTGGAGCAAGCATCTTCCATGACTTCGGACGTATTTGACGAATTGGTTGAACGCGGTGAAAAAATCGAAGACGATGTTCGTTCTTCTATTTCTGGCAATGATCGCATCAGTAAAGTTGTCGAAGCTGCTGGCAAATTTGGCGCGCAGCGTCGTGCCCGGTTTAGCGAACGTGTTGGCGCAGTTCGCAAAGGTTTGGGCCTGAACCGTGGCGTATTTACCATGGACGACAAACTCGAAGCCCTAAGCGATCAAATCAACGCCTTGACCAAAGACGTTGCCGCCATCAAAAAAGCCGTTGCCAAACCAGTTGCTAAAAAAGCAACTGCCAAGAAAACAACTGCGAAAAAACCAGCTACAAAAAAGGCTGCACCAAAAACAGCCAAATAATCCGGATTTTGTCGGATTGATGAGGAAAGCGGGGCCAAACTGGTCCCGCTTTTTTGTATGCGTCTTTGTAAATACTACCACCCCGGCTCTTCGAGGCTGTTATGCAGTAGCTATTACCCACACAATCGCAATAATTCCCGACGCAAAGCCGACATCTCTGCTGGTATTGCTGTTTTGATGGATTTTCGCTGCAAGATATCTTGCATGGCGGCAGGTGGAGCAATGCTTGTTTTGATGAGAGGTTCAACCACTTCGCGGAATTTATACGGGTGGGCGGTGGAGACTATATACCAATGTTGGGCTTTATCTTGTGCTGGTAATTGCTGCCAAATTTGCGCGGCAATTGCTGTGTGTGGGCACCATGTTTGGCCCAAAAATTTGTAGTCGTCGCGGATGCGGGTGCTGATTTCACCATCGCTGACTTTTTGGCAACGAATGGCGTTGTCGGCTTGCGGGTTTTGCCATCTGTAACGCTCCAAATTGCTCGGATTGCCTACGTCCATTGCATTGGCCAAGGTGGAAACAGAGGGATGCGGCAGCAATTCGCCGGTGGCAAAAAATGTCGATAAAGCCCGGTTGGCATTGGTGGCAAATATAATGTCACCAATAGGCAGTCCGCAGGTTTTGGCCCACAAACAGGCCATGCCATTGCCCATATTGCCGGTGGGGATGATGAAATTGGCCAAGTTTCCAGTGCGTTTGAAATGCGCCAATGCGGTAAAAGCGTAATAACTCATTTGCGGCAATAAGCGGGCGATATTGATGGAATTGGCCGAACCCAACCGGCAGGCATGGTTGAGTTTGTCATCGGCAAAGGCTTGTTTGACCAAGCGTTGACAATCGTCAAAATCGCCATCTACTTCCAGCGCCGTTACATTGTCGCCCCAACAAGTAAGCTGGTGTTGTTGGAACGGTGATACCCGGCCTTTGGGATATAAAATCACTACCCGCGCGGTTTTTGCTTGTTCATAGGCACAGCCCACAGCGCCGCCGGTATCGCCAGATGTAGCAACTAATATGGTTAGTTTTTCATCACTTAATGACATAAATTCAATGCATTGAGCCATGAACCTTGCGCCAAAATCCTTGAAAGCGGCGGTGGGGCCATGGAATAATTCCAGCACGTCTAGGTTTTTGGTTACGTGGCGGGTGGGTGCCGGGAAGTTAAAAGCGGCTTGGCAAATTTTGGGTAATTCTGTGGCCAATCGGTCGCCGGCAAAAAACGGCGCGAACAATATACTTGCCAATGCGGGCAGGGTGGCTGCATCGGCAAAATCGTCTGCCGCAAAGTGCGGGAAACTTTGCGGCACATATAACCCGCCATCGGGGGCTACGCCTTGCAAAATGGCATCTGAGGCAGATACAGCTGGGCTGTTTTGTTTGGTCGAGATGAATTTCATGTGGATACTACTTGCGTTGGCCCGCTATCCAATGAGGCATCATACGGATTGGCTGAAATGCCGGTGCTGACAAAGGCAGCTTGCATGGCATCCGATACCCGTTGCCAGTCTTTGGCTTCGGCCCATGCAAAAATGCTAGGGCCACTGCCGGAAATGGAACAGCAAATCGCGCCGGCCTGTAAGGCTGCTTGTTGTACTGCCTGAAACGGGGGGATGCTGGACGCGCGTTGCGGCTCAATTAGCACATCTTGCATGACGTGGCGCAACAAAGCGATGTCATTTGCATGGCAAGCATGGGTGAAAGCGGCAATGCGCCCGGCAAAATCAATGGTGGTAGTCAATGCATTACTGCTAGCCAGTGTTTTGCGGCTGGCCCCGGTGTTAATTTTTAGGTTCGGGTGAAACACGATGGAGCGCACTTTTTGAGGCGCAGGCAGGCGGATAATTCGGTTGTTGCTGCCCGGTAGCGCCAGCACCAAACCGCCCAATAAACAAGCCGCTGTATTATCCTTGGGCGGCGGGTCGGACGAGGCCCGTTCGCCTTCCAAGGCAAACGCCAACAAGTCTTGTTGCAAAAACGGCGTGGGCAATAAGGCGTTCACCGCCACCACCGCCCCAACACTGGACGCAGCAGAGCCGCCAAGCCCGGCGCTAACCGGTATGCCCTTTTGCATATCAATGCGCACCCCAAATGGATAACCAGCTGCTTGCAACAACGCATCGGCACCGCGCAAAGCCGTATTGCTCTTTATCTCGGTGGGAAGCTGGCAATTTAGTCCTGAAACCGTTCCGAGTTGCACGGTATTATCAGCAATTTTACTAACCGTTACCCGGTCGGAACAGCCGTGAAATGATTGCCCCAACAAGTCAAAACCAACTGCGAGATTGGCAATGCTGGCCGGGGCTAAAGCGGTAGCTTGTTGGGGCGTATTCATTGGTTTGGCCGTTTTTGCAGGCGTAATATCAGAGATAAAGCCGCTTCGGCAATGACAGTACCGGGCAGAAAAATTTCATTGGCTCCCATTTGGCGCAAAGTCTCGACATCATCTGGCGGAATTACCCCGCCAACCACAATTTGAATATCAGAACGCCCGGCTTGCGCCAGCGAGGAACGAAGCGCCGGAACCAAGGTTAAATGCCCGGCGGCCAGCGACGATGCCCCGATGACATGCACATCTTCGGCAATGGCCAATTCTGCGGCTTCTTGCGGGGTTTGGAACAATGGCCCGGTCACAACCTGCCAACCCAAATCCATAAAGGCAGATGCCACTACTTTTTGGCCCCGGTCATGCCCGTCTTGGCCCATTTTTGCCACTAGGATTTTGGGTTTTCGGCCTTGTTCTTGCTGGTATGCTTGGGCGTGGGCAAGAGCGGCTTGGGCGCGTTTATCATCCTTGGTTTCTTCGCCATAAATGCCCCGTACTGTGGTGGGCACGGCTTTGTGGCGGCCCCAAACCTGTTCCAGCGCCAGCGAGATTTCGCCAACGGTGGCAAAACTAGCGGCGGCAGTTACGGCCAGTTCCAACAAATTGCCTTCGCCGGATTTAGCGGCTTTGGACAAAGCGCGTAAGGCGGCATCCACTTCGGTTTGTTCGCGCATTTGGCGCAATTGTTCTAGCCGTTCAATTTGGGTGCTGCGCACCTTGTCATTATCAACTTTTAGTACCGGAATGGCTTGTTCGTGTTCGGGTTGGAAGCGATTAACCCCGACAATAATTTGTTTGCCGCTATCAATGCGCCCTTGGGTGTGGGTGGCGGCTTCTTCGATGCGAGTTTTGGGCAAACCATCCTCGATAGCTTGTTCCATACCGCCTAGTTTTTCAATTTCCTCAATATGGGTTAGCGCCCGGTTGGCCAAATCATGGGTTAAGCGCTCGACAAAATACGAGCCACCCCACGGGTCGATGCTTTGGGTGAGGCCAGCTTCGTATTGCAAGAACAATTGCGTATTTCTGGCGATGCGAGCAGAAAAATCAGTCGGCAAGGCCAAAGCTTCATCCAGTGAATTGGTGTGCAAGGATTGGGTATGGCCATCCACCGCCGCCATGGCTTCGACATTGGTTCGTATGAGGTTGTTAAACACGTCCGAGGCGGTTAGCGACCAGCCGGATGTTTGGCAATGGGTGCGCAAACTCAAAGACTTTTGGTTTTTGGGGGCAAAGTTTTGTTGCATCAACTTGGCCCATAACAGGCGCGCGGCGCGTAGTTTGGCAATTTCCATAAAATAGTCAGTGCCAATGCCAAAAAAGAACGACAGGCGCGGTGCAAATACATCCACATCCAGCCCCGCCGCAATTCCAGCCCGCACATAAGAAATGCCGTCGGCCAAGGTATAAGCTAGCTCCAAGTCTGCCGTGGCCCCGGCTTCTTGCATGTGATAGCCGGAGATGGAAATAGAGTTAAATTTCGGCATGTTTTTGGCGGTATATTTGAAAATATCCGATACAATTCGCATGCTTGGCACTGGCGGATAGATATAGGTATTGCGAACCATGAACTCTTTTAATACATCATTTTGGATGGTGCCGGTTAGTTGTTCCGGGGTTACACCTTGCTCGCGAGCTGCGGCGATATAGAGCGCCAAAATTGGCAAAACTGCACCATTCATGGTCATGGAAACCGACATTTTGTCTAGCGGAATATGGTCAAACAAAATCCGCATATCCAGCAAGCTATCAATGGCCACCCCGGCCATGCCGACATCGCCTTTTACCCGTGGGTGGTTGCTGTTATTCCCCCCTTTCCAGTCCTATGCACAAGCGCTGCACACAACCACAGAGCCGACGGCCATCATTCTCCCGTT
>UOEE01000273.1_pt1 | contig 11788 bp, 9 predicted proteins | sample 1990011 | NCBI WGS metagenome assembly UOEE01 (sample SAMEA4728526, study PRJEB27164) | hydrothermal vent metagenome | biome: marine basaltic hydrothermal vent biome; feature: marine hydrothermal vent; material: mineral | place: Pacific Ocean | collected 2011-06-14/2011-07-23 | depth 1741 m | reverse complement strand
CTCGATCAGGGTTTCAGAAACCCCAAATGCCCGGGCCATTAATTTGTGAGCGCCAAAACAAAAATCACAGGCGTTTAATCCAGAAACAAACGCGGCAATCAACTCTCGTTCTGCCAAGGATAAATCGCTATCTTGATCACGCAAAATCTGATCGTGCAGCGCAATTAACGGCGCAACGCCACGCGGAAACCGCCGAAACAACTCTTCCAGCCGGTCATCCGGGCCAAGGGATGGATAATGGGTCATGGTGTTTTCCTTTCGCAAGCAATACCAGTGCCGGATAAATTACAATAACCATCCGGGTTTTTGGCCAGATATTGTTGGTGTTGTTCTTCGGCCAACCAGAACTTGGTTGCAACAGAAATTTGGGTGGTAATGCTGCCAAAACCTTTTTCATCCAGCAAAACCTGGGTATCGCGCAAAGAATCACGAGCAATGATGGCTTGGGTTTCATCTTGTGCAAAAATCATCGAACGATATTGCGGCCCCAGATCATTGCCTTGGGCGTTTCCTTGTGTTGGGTCGTGATTTTCCCAAAAAACAGCCAAAAGCTGTTGCAACGAAACAAAGGCAGGATCAAAAATTACCTGTACGGTTTCCGCATGGCCACTTTGTTTTTGGCAAACCTGTTGGTATGTTGGCTGAGACAAATCCCCGCCTTGATACCCGGCGCGGGTGAGATATACCCCGTCTTGTTGCCAGAACAACCGTTCCGCGCCCCAAAAACAACCCATGCCAAAGCCAATTATCTGCAAATCTTCGGGCCAAGGCGGGGTTAACGGCCTGCCATTGATGGCATGAGATAGCGCCTTAGTATTCATTGTGATCTCCCATTGTTTTTTTGCCAGCACCCCGGTTCAATAAAACAATCAACCCCGCAAGCAGCAACAAAAAGATCGGCCACAACCAAACTTCGGATAAACCAGCAGCAGAAACGCCAAGATCACCAAAGGCATGAAAGGATTGTTTTCCCAACCTGACCGAACGCCAAACACCGGCTGCAAACAAACCGGCATTGGCGATCAACCCCAAAGAAAGCACCAGACGAAACACAATTTTATCCTGCCAAACAAAACACAGTCTTCATTTATCCGATCAAACCTGCGCTGTCATCTGTTTGATCAAGGAATCGCATGATGCGGATGGATTTGTTTTGCGCAACATAGGCACCGCTATATGTTTAATACCGGCGAAATTTTGGCATCTTGGTGTTTACGCGCTCTGCAATGGTTGTCGCTCACCCCCATGTCCAACACCCAGTCAACAAAGACAAAAACAGGAATGCGACATTTCTATCTGAGATAAGAAAACAAAAAAGTGAACGCTGTTCACTTTCTGAATTAGCTGTGATATAAACCCAGACATCAATCGCTAAAACTACTTTTAACCAAGGGAAAATACCATGTTGATCCGCGATATTTATGCCGTTCCAAATGTTGATCCAAGCTGGCATGTGCCACAAACCTATGATGGAATTTTTGATTTTAACTTTGATACTAGCCGCGAAACCCTGATGCATCTGTATCAAAAGGGCAAAGATATGCAGTGGGATGCGTTAAAGCGCATTGATTGGGATCTGGAACTTGACCCAGAAAACCCAATGCAAATGCCGTTGGAAGCCAACCCGATTTATGGCACGCCGTTGTGGGACAAACTGTCCAAACAAGACCGGATTGATCTGCTGACCCATGGCCAAGCATGGAATATCTCGCAATTTTTGCAAGGCGAGCAAGGGGCATTGATCTGTGCTTCTAAAATTGTCACCCAAGTCCCAACCATGGATGCCAAATTTTATGCCGCCACCCAAACCATGGATGAGGCACGGCATATCGAGGCCTACGAAAAATTGCAGAAAAAATTTGGCGTGGCCTATCCAATGACCGCACCGTTGCAAGAACTGATCAATGATGCCTTAAAAGACAGCCGGTGGGATATCACCTATCTGGCCATGCAAATCGTCATTGAAGGTTTGGCTTTGGCCGCCTTTGCTACCATTCGTGATGTGGCGCAAAATCCGCTGGCACAACAAGTCAACGCCTATGTGATGCAAGATGAAGCCCGCCATGTGATGTTCGGGCGCTTGTCTTTGCGCGATTATTATCCGCATTTGTCCGATGCTGAACGCGATGAGCGTGAGGAATTTTTGGTTGATGCCTGTTATCATATGCGCGACCGCTTCCAAGGCCCGGAAATTTATGAACGCCTTGGCCTGCCGGTTAAAGAATGTGTTGAATATGGCGAGCAATCCGAAACTATCAAAATGTTCCGTACCTTCTTGTTCCAGCGCATTGTGCCGGTAGTCAAAGACATTGGCCTGTGGGGACCACGCATCCAAAAAGCCTATACTGATATGGGCGTGATCGGTTTTGCCGATATGGATGTCGATGCTTTGCACGACCAAGATGACAGTATTGCCAAGGATTTTGATGCCCGGCAGGCTTATGTCGAATCGGTTATTTCCGAAGGCAAAGGCGATCCGGTCGCAGCCGAATAAAATCACGCAAGAACAAACTAGAAACGCACACAGACTTGCGCTAGACTGCTCGGATGAGCAAGCACCAAGGCATGTCTGATTCTGCGTCCAGTGATTTTGTGCTGGATGGTCCGGTGTCCGGTAATCACTGGACACCGCACCGCCCCGACCGCCCGGATAAGTCCGAAGGTGGCCAAGCGTTTGATCTGGTTTCCGAGTTTGAGCCAAAGGGCGATCAGCCCACTGCCATTGCCGATCTGGTGGCTGGGGTGCGCGCGGGCGAGATGGACCAAGTTTTGCTTGGCGTTACCGGTTCCGGCAAGACCTTTACCATGGCGCAAGTGATCAAAGAAACCCAGCGCCCGGCGCTGATTTTGGCTCATAACAAAACCTTAGCCGCGCAATTATATGGGGAGTTCAAAGCGTTTTTTCCCAATAATGCGGTCGAGTATTTTGTCTCGTATTACGATTATTACCAACCGGAAGCCTATGTGCCGCGCACCGATACCTATATCGAAAAAGACAGCGCCATTAACGAAACCATCGACCGGATGCGCCACGCTGCCACCCGCTCGATCTTGGAACGCGATGATGTGATCATTGTTAGTTCGGTTTCGTGCATTTACGGCATTGGCTCGGTGGAAACCTATACCTCAATGACGTTTAGTTTGCAGCCAGGACAGGAAATTGATCAGCGCGATATTATGCGCAATCTGGTTGATCTACAGTTCAAACGCAATGATGCCGCTTTTACCCGGGGCACATTTCGGGTACGCGGCGATGTGTTGGAAATTTTCCCCTCACACTATGAAGACCGGGCGTGGCGGATTGATTTTTTTGGTGATCAGATTGACAGCATTTGGGAATTTGATCCGCTTACCGGCAAAAAATCGGCGCAACGCGAATTGATCAAAGTTTATGCCAATTCACATTATGTCACCCCGCGCCCGACCATCAAACAAGCGATTAAAAGCATCCGCAAAGAAATGCACACCCATGTAAAATGGCTAGAAGACAATAACAAATTGCTAGAAGCCCAACGCCTAAAACAGCGCACCGATTTTGATCTGGAGATGATGGAGGCACAAGGGGTGTGTTCCGGCATCGAGAATTATTCGCGCTATCTTACCGGGCGCAAACCCGGTGAGCCGCCGCCGACTTTGTTTGAGTATTTGCCAGAAAATGCACTTGTTTTTGTTGATGAAAGCCATGCGACCATCCCGCAATTGGGCGCGATGTATAAAGGCGATTTCAAACGCAAATCCACCTTGGCCAATTACGGCTTTCGCCTGCCAAGCTGTCTGGATAACCGCCCGTTAAAATTTGAAGAATGGCAAGCCATGCGCCCACAAACGGTAAGCGTTTCGGCCACCCCCGGCCCGTGGGAGTTAAATCAAACCGAAGGCGTGTTTGCCGAGCAAATCATCCGCCCCACCGGGCTGATTGATCCACCGGTGGAAGTGCGCCCGGTATCGGCAAATGGGGCCAATCAGGTCGATGATGTGATCGCCGAAGTGCGCGCCGTGGCCGATCTGGGCTATCGCTCGCTGATCACTACGCTTACCAAAAAAATGTCTGAAGATTTAACCGAATATATGCACGAACAAGGCATACGGGTGCGTTATATGCACTCGGACATTGATACTTTGGAGCGCATTGAAATCATCCGTGATTTGCGCCTTGGGGCGTTTGATGTGTTGATCGGGATCAATTTATTGCGCGAAGGTTTGGACATTCCCGAATGTGCATTTGTCGGCATTTTAGATGCGGACAAAGAGGGGTTTTTGCGTTCCGAAACTTCCCTCGTGCAAACCATTGGCCGGGCCGCCCGCAATGTCGATGCAAGGGTGGTTTTGTATGCCGATAAAATCACCGGCTCGATGCAGCGCGCCATGGACGAAACCAAACGCCGCCGCGTCAAACAACAACAATATAACACCCAAAACGGCATCACGCCGCAAAGCATCAAAAAACAAATCGGCGATATATTAGAGAGCGTCTATGAAGGCGACCATGTACGGGTCGGAACCAAAGACAGCTCCACCGGCTATGCCAGAGGTTTGGCTGAAGACGGCAGCCATTTTGTTGGCCAAGACCTAAAATCCGTAATTGCCGATACCGAAAAAGCCATGCTCGCCGCCGCTGCTGATTTGGAATTTGAACAAGCCGCCAACTTGCGCGATCAGTTGTCCAAACTCCGCGAACGCGAATTGGACATCCTGTCGCCAGTGGGAACCGTAGCCCACAAAAAACGCCACTCACGCAAAAGGGACAACGAGCCAAGCGGGATGAGTTGGAAACATCGGCGGGGGAAATAGGCGGGTAGATTTGAAACTCCGATTTTTCGCATCTCAAGATCAGGGATGTGGGGTTTGAAATGGGATTGAAACAGGTTGTTCTGATACAGGAACAGCATCAACTTTCTTACCCCTAGGCGCGGCATAACCGCCCCGACACCACCCGGTCCCGGTTTGCCAAATCCTTGTCGGTGGTAAGCTCAGTACAGATCGCGGTTTGTTGCAGAATTTCTGTGACGGTTTTGGCTTGGCTGTGGCCGATCTCAAAAGCAAATGGGCTACCGGGTTTTAGCCAATCGGGTAGTTTTTTTGCCAAACTTCGATAAGCATCCAGACCATCTTCGCCCCCATCCAACGCAATTCGCGGCTCAAAGGCACGCACTTCTAGCTGTAAAGTTTCAATTTCAGCGCTGGCAATATAGGGCGGATTGGAAATCACCAGATCATACGGCTTCGAGGCCAAATCATTCCAATTTGCATGGATGAAATGACTGCGTTTTGCCAAGCCGTTGGTTTGTGCATTTGTGTTGGCGATTTGCAATGCCGGTGCAGATATATCCACCCCGACCCCGTGCCAATTAGCTCGTTCAGACAAAAATGCCAGCAGCACCGCGCCAGAGCCGGTGCCCAGATCCAATATCCGGCCCGTGGGTTGGTTCTGGCTTAACCGCAATGCCACTGCCACCAAAGTTTCGCTATCGGCACGCGGGGTAAGCACATCGGCATTGATCTGCAAATCCAAGCTCCAAAAGCCTTTATTGCCTAAAATATGCGACAACGGTTCCCCGGCCAATCTGCGCGCAACTTGGCTGGCCAGTTCCGGCAATGCGTCTGCATCGGGTTTTTGCTCTGGCTCGATCAATTTTTGCCAGACATCAGTACCAAAGTTTTTTTCCAGTAACCACCGGGTTTCTTGTTCGGCCTCTTCGATACCAGCCCCGGATAATTGTTGGCTAATACGTCGGGACAGCGCGATAAATGACAGATCATGCCAGTTCGGATTCATGATAGTTTATACGTCTTCCAAAGCTGCCAGTTTTCGCGCCTGATCTTCGGTTATGAGCGCATCTATTACTTCTGCCAAGCCGTCGCCACTGATAATTTTTGGCAGGTTTTGGATGGTCAATTTAATCCGGTGGTCGGTCACCCGTCCTTGCGGATAATTATAGGTACGAACTTTTTCCGAGCGATCACCAGAACCGACTTGGTCTTTGCGTTCCGCAGAGCGCAAAGCATCGGCTTCGGAGCGTTTTTTTTCGTACAATCGGGCTTTTAGCACTAACATGGCTTTGGCGCGGTTTTTGTGTTGGGATTTTTCGTCTTGCTGGCTGGCAACAATGCCGGTGGGCAGATGGGTGATCCGTACCGCCGAATCGGTGGTATTTACCGATTGGCCACCCGGGCCAGAGGCGCGAAATACATCAATGCGCAGATCCTTATCGGCGATCTGAATGTCAATATCTTCTGGTTCCGGCAATACCGCAACCGTGGCCGCAGAGGTATGAATACGCCCTTGGGTTTCCGTATCCGGCACCCGTTGCACCCGATGCACCCCGGATTCAAATTTTAAGCGGCCAAATACCCCGGCTCCCTTTACGTTGGCAATGACCTCCTTAAAGCCGCCATGATCGCCAAGTGTGCTGGAAAGCAGGGACAACTGAAAACCCTCCAACTGACAAAATCTTTGATACATCCGAAACAGATCTCCAGCAAATAACGCCGCCTCATCGCCGCCAGTACCGGCGCGCACTTCGATCATTACCGGGGCTTCATCGTCTTTGTCTTTGGGCAATAACAATAGCTGCATTTGGTGTTCTTGATCGGGCAAAGTGGCGAGTAATTCTTGGCGCTCCATCTCGGCCAGTTCGCGCATTTCGGCATCTGAATCCACATCTTTTTGCAAAGTTTCTAGTTCTGCCAGTTCCTTGTGGGTGGCCAGCAAGGCCATTGCTGAATCGGCTACCGGTTTGATGCTGGCATGTTCTTTGGACAAAGCTACAATTTCAACCGGATCGGTAATCGCGCCCATGCGCGCCTCAATTTCCTCAAACCGGTCAATGACTTGGGACAGGCGTTGTTGTGAAATAATGCTCATGTTTTTGCATTTGCTTGCAATTGCGCGGCTCTGGTTTCGACCAGTTCGACCAAATGTTCAATCATCTGTTCATTGCTTTGTTTGTGATCCTGTTGCCCGGCTATATAGACCATGCCAGAACCGGCACCGCCACCGGTAAAACCAAGATCGGTAAAAGCTGCCTCGCCCGGCCCATTCACCACACAGCCAATGATCGACAAGGAAATCGGCTCGCAAATATGCTCCAGACGTTGTTCCAGTGCCTCCACCACTTTGATCACATCAAAACCCTGTCGGGCACAAGATGGACAAGCAATGATATTCACCCCCCGGGTGCGCAGTCCCAGACTTTTTAAAATATCAAAGCCGACCTTTACCTCTTCGACAGGGTCAGTGGACAAGGATACCCGAATGGTATCGCCGATTCCGGCCCATAATAAATTAGAAATGCCAAAGCTGGATTTCACCGTGCCAATGCGCCTGCCACCAGCTTCGGTAACGCCCAGATGTAACGGGCAATCTACCGCTTCGGCTAATTGTTGATAGGCGGCAATGGTCAAAAACGGATCCGAGGCTTTTACCGATATTTTGTATTGCTGAAAATCATGTTCTTCGAGAATTTGCACATGACGAAGTGCGCTTTGCACCATCGCCTCTGGACATGGCTCGCGATATTTTTCTAGCAAGTCGCGCTCTAGCGAGCCGCCATTCACCCCGATACGGATCGAACATCCATGGTCTTTAGCCGCTTGAATGACATCGCGCACCCGGGCGGCATTGCCGATATTACCCGGATTGATCCGCAAGCAAGCGGCTCCGGCTTTGGCAGCTTCAATGCCTCGTTGATAGTGAAAATGAATATCAGCAATAATCGGCACCGGCGAACCAGCAACAATTTTGCTCAGTGCTTCGGTTGAGGCCACATCCGGGCACGATACCCGCACCATATCGGCACCTGCTTCGGCCAATTGGTTCACTTGGCTTAACGTAGCTTGTGCATCCGAGGTCAAGGTATTGGTCATAGATTGCACCGAGATCGGCGCATCATCGCCGATGGGCACATTACCTACCATAATCCGGCGCGATTTTCGCCGAGTAATCGCCCGCCAAGGACGAATTTGATGCAAGCCCAAAGGCATGTTCCAGCTTCTTTCTAATCGAATATACAATAATAGCAGAAATGGCTTGTTTCGGGGGTGCGGGTCAACCGCTGCCAGCGTTTACGGCTCTATGATGCTTGAGACAGAGCCGTTTGTTTGAATTGGTGGCATATCGCGCAATTCATCGCCATTGGCCCAAGTGCCGAGCATTTCCGGCACTGCCGGGATCATGTGCGGTATATTTTCGTTGCGCCCGCCAAACCAACCCGCCAAGCCTAAAATTCCGACCACTGCGATCGCAGCACCAATGCCGCGCGGCACGGTGAAATCCAGCCAGAACGGTGGTTGGCGAACCGAAATATCTTGGTGTGAGGGGGCTTTGATGCCATCTTCTGCTTTGAACTGTTCAACGCTGGTTTGTGGGTTAAAACCAAGATAGCTGGCATAACAGCGCACAAAGCCCAAAGCATAGGCTTGATGGGGAAGGGTGTTGCGGTCCATGTTTTCGATGGCTTGCAAATAGCGGCTACAGATTTTTAGATCATCCGATACCTGTTGCAATTCAAGACCGGCCCGTTTTCTGGCTTCCCGTAAAGCCTGCCCGATACTGCCACCTGCCGCATTTACGCCCGACTCATCAGTATAGGCTTTGGCAATGACCCCGGTTGCGTCCATGTTCTAGCTTTTACCTTTACTCGCCCAAACAATTTGGACAAACCCCTTTTGCGCAGTGTAACTTTTTTACCGCACTTATTAATAAAAGCCGATTATCCGAATCAATTCAAGGGGTTTAGGCAAGATTCTTCGATGAATCGGGCGAATCAGTGAAATTAAAGTAAAATTTTGGTTTTTTTGGCCAAGTGTCGTAGGCTTTTACGCACATCTGGCTGTTCTTCGCGCAACCATTGAGTTAATGCTGTTTGTAATGCACCAATATCAAGTGATAAAATCATTTGTTTGATCGGCCCGATCGCCGATGCCGGTACCGAAAGCTGGCGAAATCCGAGCGCTAGCAAAATCGCCGCGTCCTCGCGCCGCCCGGCCATTTCGCCGCAAATCGACAACGGGACATCATGTTTTTGCGCTTGTTGCACAATTTGTAGTAACATTGCCAAAGCACCGGGATGCAGTGGATCATAGCGGTCCGCCACCCGGATATTTTCCCGATCGGCAGCAAAAAAATACTGCATCAGATCATTGGCCCCAACCGAAATAAAATCCGTTAGCGGCAATAATTGTGGCAATTGCCAAACCAATGCCGGGGTTTCAATCATGCACCCAACCTTGATCTCGTTCGGCAGATTTTTATGGCCAAACTTGGTTAGCCTTTGCACTTCGCGTTCTAGGATTTTACGGGCTTGCACAAATTCAGAAACCGTAGCGATCAATGGAAACATGATCCGCAAGGTGCGACCGGCGCTGGCATGGATCAAAGCGCGTAGCTGATACCGAAACATGCCGGGACGATCCAACGCCATGCGCACCGCTCGCCAACCCAAAGCCGGGTTTGCCTCTCTGGCTTGGCTGACATAAGGCAGGATTTTATCACCGCCCAGATCAAGAGTGCGAAACACCACCGGCTTGGTTTTGGCGGCATCCCCCACCTGTCGGTACAGCTCGATCAATTGCGCCTGTTTGGGTAAATGATCGGCCAGCATGAATTGAAATTCGGTTCGAAACAAACCAATGCCATCAGCCCCGGTGGTGGCCAAATTGGGCAGATCAATTTGCAGACCGGCGTTTAATAACAATTGCACCCGTTGGCCATCAACACTGATCGCCGGTTGCTCGGTTAATTTGGCAAAGGCGGCGCGTTGCTGTTGGCGCAAGCGCAAGCGTTCGACAAAACTGCTTTTGGTTGCTTCTGCCGGACGAAGCAGCACTTCGCCATTTTCACCATCAACCAATATGGCATCGCCTGTTGCTGCCAGTACCAACAGGCCAGTAACATGGCCGACCACTGGCAGGCGCATGGCGCTGGCCACAATCGCCGCATGCGATGTGCGCGAACCTTCTTCGAGCACCAAAGCCCGCAACTTGCTTCTGTCCAGTTCCAACAATTCCGCCGGTCCGATATTACGCGCCACCAATATGGTATTTTTTGGCAATTCAGTTGCCACAGCCACCCCGCCCAAATGCCGCAATAACCGGTTGGCCAGATCTTCAAGATCGTGCAAGCGTTCCTGCAAATACGGATCGCGCGCCGCTAACATTCGTTGGCGATATTCCTCGCGCACCCGCTCCACCGCTGCTTCTGCGGTAAGTCCAGCATTGGCTGCGGCACGTAAGCGGTTAAACCAGCTTTGATCGCGGGCAAACATTCGATAGGCGTTTAATACCTCGCGGGCCGGTTCTCCAAACGCATGGCCTTTGCCGGAAAACAGCCGATCCAGTGTTTGTTGCAACTCTTCCAAAGCCACGCGCAGTCGTTTGATTTCATGCGCCGGGTCTTCGGCAATGCGCGAAGCTCCGACAATGTGCGGCTCGAACAATACCACCTCGCCCATGGCCAACCCATCGACGATTTGGATGCCGGACAGCCGTTGCGAACGACTGGATTGCGCCAGATCTTTGGCAAATTCGTCTTGGTGGATCAGTTCGCCCGAAGCGACAATTTCGGCCAGCACCATGGCGACATTTTGCAATACCTCCACTGCATCAGCATCAAACGCGCGTTCTTGTTCGCTTTGCACCACCAATACGCCCAGCAATTGCCCAGAGCGCAGCACCGGCACTCCCAAAAACGACAATAATTTTGTTTCTTGCGTTTCCGGGTGAAACGAATACCGGCGATGGGTGCTGGCATTTTTGACATTTACCGGCTCTAGCTTTTCCACCACTTCGCCAACCAAACCCTCGCCGGGTGCCAACAAAGTTTGATGCACCGCATCCGATGCTAGACCTTTGGTCGCCCATAATTCCATCTGATTGTCGGCGCGGGTAAGATAGATCGAACAAATATCGGTTTGCATGTTTTGGGCAATGACGGTGACCAGTTTGTCCAAACGGTCTTGGGCATTGCTGTTTTGCGACATCAGCTCGCGGATCTGTCGCAGCATGTCTTTGGGGTTTGTCCGGGCGGTTTTCATCAAGTTTTCCGATCCAGCCCATAGGCAAAATGCAAAGCCTGCACCGCAGGCTCGACATGGGTTTCATCAATCAATGCACTGATCCGAAGTTCGGACGTGGCAACCACATCCATGACAATATCTGCTTTTTGCAATGCAGCAAAGAAAATCCGCGCCATGCCGGTTTGCGAACGCAGTCCCAAACCAATCACCGAAACCTTTGCCATGGTTTTGGCGGTTTCCATGCGCTGATAATATCGGGCAATTTTAGGCTGTTGTAACAAATCAATCGCCGCTTGATGGTGGTTTCGCGCCGTGGCAAATACCAATGTATTGCTATCCGCTGTTCCAGAGGTGCTTTGCACCATCATATCGACATTGATCTGTTGTTCGGCCAAAGCGCTAAATAGCAAAGAGGCAATATCAGGACTAGCATCCAATTCGAACAAGGAGATCCGGCTTTCATCACGCGAATAGGTAACACCGCTAACCAAATGAGTTTCCAAGCCCGGCCCGTCGTTTTCAGGGGTAATCAAAGTCCCCTCGCCGGGCGCAAAGCTGGATAAAACTCGAACCGGCAGGTTTTTAGCCATCGCCAGCTCTACCGAGCGCCCGTGCAATACTTTTGCCCCGCTTGTGGCCATTTCCAACATTTCCGCCGCCGATATGGAGGTGAGCAATTTTGCCGTTGGCACTATGGCAGGATCAGCGCTGAACACCCCTTGCACGTCTGTATAGATGTCGCAACGTGTGGCAGCCAAAGCGCTGGCCAAGGC
>UOEE01000118.1_pt1 | contig 11897 bp, 13 predicted proteins | sample 1990011 | NCBI WGS metagenome assembly UOEE01 (sample SAMEA4728526, study PRJEB27164) | hydrothermal vent metagenome | biome: marine basaltic hydrothermal vent biome; feature: marine hydrothermal vent; material: mineral | place: Pacific Ocean | collected 2011-06-14/2011-07-23 | depth 1741 m | reverse complement strand
AAAACCCCGCTTTTGGCATCATTTTGCGCCAAAGATGCCGTGGTCATTTCCAGATAATCTGGGGTTAACATGGTTTGCGCCTTCATCGCTGCATCCAGTGATTTGGCCTCCACGGTTTCTATATAACACTTATTGGCCCAGATCAGTTTTTGTCCTGAGGATAATCGCCATACCGGAAACGGCGCTTTGGATAACATATCAACAAAGGCGACCGGGTCTTCGGAAATAACTTGCCGCACTTCTTCTAGCCTGCCCCTAGCCCCCGATTCTTCTAATCCCTTAATCGTGCTATCGGTTAGCCAAACCACCACTTGCGCCCCGGCGGCGCGGCCATCGGCTTCGATAAATCTGCCCGTGGGGCCAATAATAGTTAGGGAAAATGCGGTGCCATTTTTGCGCAATTCCTGTAATACCAAACGCAATGTGGTATCTTCACCACTGGCATTGCGGGCTTCAAAATCAGCCAACCCGTCCAAAATACCCAAAGCCGGGTCCGAATGGCCGGTGTTTTCGGTAAATTTAAGCATTGCGCCCAATGCCACGGGCGAGCCAAACAGGTTGGGTTTGCCCCAATTTGCCACTGTGCTGTCATCATTGGCCAATTCATCCGCCCAGACCAGCACCAATCCGGGATGGGCGGCAAATATCGAATCGGCTTGGCTTACCTTGGTTTCCAGCGCCAAAGCCCGTTTGCGCCATTTCAAATTAACAGCCCGCGCCCCAGTGGTCAGTCGAAACGCCCACAGCGCCACCGTAATAGCCAAAAACACAGCACCAAGGGTTACGATGATCGATGCAATTTGTGCGTATTGTCCCATTGGATAAAGCGTTCCCGAACCTACAATTTTGCCAGTGCAACACTGTCACCATTTTAGCGTTAACACTGCATTAACCTGAAAAGCAAATCACCAGCAAATTTTGCGGGGGAGCATTTGCCGTTATTGCCCGATCCGCACCCGGCCCAACCGATAGCTGATAAACACCAAACAGCCATCCAACCCGGTTTTACCCGGCGGCTGAAAGCGCCAGTTTTGCACAGCCCGGATGGTGGTACGTTCAAAAATATCTGGCGGCGCGGCGCGTTTGACAAATACATTGCTGGTGCTGCCATCGGTATTTACGTCCAGCGAAACTACCACCCAGCCTTGGCGTTCTTGACGTTTGGCCCGGCGCGGGAATTTGGGCAGTGGCAGGCTTTTGGCCGCCAGACCGCCGCCGCCTTGACAGGCACCGGCTTCGGTCATGCGCTTGACGCTAGGCGGGGCCGGATAATCATGGCGCAAAGGCCTTGGCTCCGGTGTTTCACAACTGGCCAATAACAAACAAATCCCCACAATGCCAATGCCGCATTTCATGAGGCCGCTTTGGGTAAAGCCGAAGGCAGGCAACCGCCCATACGCACTGGCTCGCAAGTAATGGCCAGCCCGGTGGCATTATCGGTTTCAACAAACAAACCGCTTAAGGTTGCCTCGCCATCGGCAGGGCTGAACCGCGCACCACGTATCCGTGAAGCAAAGCGGCGTACTGGTTCTTCTTTGTCCATGCCAATGACACTGTCATAATCACCGCACATGCCAAGGTCGGTTATATAAGCGGTGCCGCCTGTAAGAACCCGCGCATCTGCGGTTGGAACATGGGTATGGGTGCCAAATACCACCGAGGCCCGGCCATCGCAAAAATGGCCCATTGCCATTTTTTCGGAACTAGCTTCTGCGTGAATTTCCACCACGATCATATCGGCTTGCTCGCGTAACTGACAAGCTGCCAGTTCGCGTTCTACCGCGCCAAATGGATCGTCCAGCGCATCCATATAAATACGCCCCATCACGGTAATAACCAGCACCAACCGCCCGTCTTTGCACGGATACAAAACCGTCCCGGCACCGGGCACGCCCGCGCCTATAGGATAATTGGCCGGACGCAAGATATTGGGTTCACGGGCCACCAATGACAAGGCTTCGGCTTGATCAAACGCATGATTACCCAAGGTGATGACATCAACGCCGCTGGCAAATAATCCGTTGGCAGTTTTTGCGGTAATGCCAAATCCACCAGCGGCGTTTTCGCCATTGGCCAAGACAAAATCCGGTTGCAGATGCTGGATCAGTTGCGGCAGGTATTCGGCCACGGCCCGTCTGCCGCATCGCCCGACCACATCACCAAGAAGTAAGCTACGCACCGGGTTTTACGGGGTTTTACGGGTGATGGAATGGGCCAAGGTTTCGGTGATGATCCAATCCATTTTTTCGTCATGTCGGTCCACCGGCATCCGCGAAATTCCTTGGGCTTCGTACCCCAAACCCACGGCTACCAGATGCTCATTTTCAGCGCGCAATTTTTCCAAGGTCCGGTCATAATAGCCGCCGCCATAACCAAGGCGAAAACCTTTGGCATTAAAAGCCAATAGTGGCACTAACAACATGTCTGGCACCAAAATCGCAGCATCTTGCGCCGGTTCTTCAATGCCAAATGCGCTCGTGACCAATTCTTGGCCCGGCTCCCAAGCGCGAAAAATCAATGGCTCGTGTTTGGTTTCCACCACCGGCAGGCACATTTTTGCGCCTCTTGCTTTTAGTTTGTCCATCAAGGGCAAACAATTGATCTCGCTGCCTTTGGGGGCATAACCAGCAATGGTCAAACCACCTCGAGCCACCAATTCCGCCGGAAACCGGGCCGCAACTTGGCTACCGGATCGGGGATATAATGAGGCTAATGTACCTCGTTTGCGCTTCATTTTTGAGCGCAGATCAGATTTATCGTTGGTCTTGAACAACACCATATTGGCGGCTCCACATACACCGTCGGGGCGTTAAATGCCCTGATGACCCAAAAGTTACAGGTGGGTACAACGTGAAAGAAACCACGGTTTCAATCAGAGATCGTTCCCTCAGGAGAGATTACGGTCGCCGGGATTTGACCCCAAACGAATGCCGCAGAACCGCCTTTGCAGGGTTTTATAGCATTTTGCAAAAAAGTGAAGCCCGGTTTTGTATTCAACAGCAAAAATTTACATTTTTTACCGAACAGCCATATTTTGCATTAGCTATAGAACAAGATCGCCAGAATTATAGGGGCAAAGAGCGATTGCTGGGTTTCAGTTTTGCCTAATTAGCTTTTTTTGCTCCAGCACCGTCAAAACATTGGCATTTATTTGATCTGCCAAGGCATTTCCAATATGGTTGTTGCTTACATTGAAAGGTTTGCCATGAAACTGGCTTGTCTTGTTTTTATTTTGGCTTTGGGACTACCTGCTTATGGGCAGACATTGCGCCGTGATAATGGCGAGCTGCGAAGCTGGGTTTCATTTCGACCGGCAAATCCCGGGGCAAATGCTCTGCCGGTGTTGTTTGTCTTGCATGGCGGTGGCGGTTCGGCCAAGCAGATCCGCAAACATTTTTCGTTTGATGTTTTGGCCAAAAAAAACCGGTTTATGGTGATCTATCCTGATGGTTTGGAAAAACACTGGAATGATGCACGGCAAGGCGGCACAGTAAAATTGTTTACCGGCAAAAAGCCGGATGATGTCGGGTTTTTGCGCCAATTGGCGGCGCTGTTGGTGGCCAATGGCGAGGCGGATGCGGATCGTATCTATGTGACCGGGGTTTCCAATGGCGGCATGATGGTCCAGCGATTATTATGCGAAGCCAGCGAAACATTTGCTGCCGGGGCCAGCCTGATCGCCAATTTACCCGCCGCTTTGGCTGATTGTGCGCCAGCAAAACCGCGTTCAATTTTGCTGATCAATGGCGATGCTGATCCGCTGATGCCGCAAAATGGCGGCGGGGTTGGCTTTCGGCAAAAAAGAGGTTTTGTGCTTTCCACTATGAAGAGTTTTGATCATTGGGCAGCGGTTAACCAGTGTGCGGCAACGCCCACCAGCAACCAACTGCCAAACCAAAACCAAACCGATGGCACCACCGCAGCAAAATTTGTCGCTGATGATTGTTTGCCTGCGCACAAGGTGCAATTGATATCCATTGCTGGTGGCGGCCATACGGTACCAACCTTGCGAGCGCCATCTAAACGATTAAAAGCCAGATTGCGTACCCGCATTTTGGGGGCCACCAATCGGGATTTTGAAGCCAAACAGATGATTTGGGATTTCTTGCAAGATGCCCGCGCGGCAAATTGACAAATACTTGTTACTGTAACAATGATTTGCGAATTGATCCCTTGGCCGCATCTCTGATAGTATGCGCGAGTTATCAGAGGAACCAGACCTATGCACCGCTCTTTTCTTTTTGTCCCCGCCGCCAATCAAAAGGCGATGGCCAAGGCACCGACATTGCAAGCGGATGGGTTGATTCTCGATCTTGAAGACGCATTGGCCCCGGAGCAAAAGCAACAGGGCCGGGCGGCGGTGATTCGGTTTTTGCGTGAAAATCAGAACATGGAGCGCCCGGTGATGGTGCGGATCAATCACGGACCATCCGCCTTGCAACAAACAGACATCCAAGCCATTGCCGGGGAGCAACCCAACGCTTTGGTAGTGCCCAAGGTGGAAAGCGCAGCGCAATTGCTGCGGATTTTTCAGCAACTGCAAACCGTGTTGGCGGGTACGCAAAAACCATTGCCGTCATTGTGGGCGATGATTGAAACGCCGTTGGGCGTATTGCATTTAGGCGAGATTTGCCAAGCGGCAAAAGCCGTTGGTTTGTCTGGTTTGCTGGCGGGTACCAATGATCTGGCGTTGGAATTGCACTGCGACCCCGGCGCGGATCGGGCAAGTTTGCTGCCGCATCTGGCACAGATTGTTTTGCATGCGCGGGGTTTTGGTTTGCAGGTATTGGACGGGGTGTATAATGATTTTTCGGATGCGGATGGGTTTGAAGCCCAAGCCGCACAGGGAAAAATGTTGGGTTTTGATGGCAAAACCTTGATCCATCCCGGACAAATTGCCCCGGCCAATCGCTGTTTTGGTCCAAGCCCGGAACAGATCAAACAGGCCAAAGCCATTGTCCGGGCCTATTCGTTGAAAAAAAATGCAGGCAAAGGCGCAATAAATGTTGGCGGTCAAATGATCGAGCGGCTACATCTGGCGGCGGCCAAACAGGTATTGGCGCAAATACAATTGGAGAAACCTGCCAAATGAAATGGATGCTTTTAATCTCGCTTAGCCTGTTCTGGCAAACAGGTGCTTTGGCGCAAAGCGCCCCAGACTGTGAAGCGTTGGGAACGCAAATGAAACAACAGGCCAAGGTGCTGAATTACCAAGAATTTGAAGATGATGGCTGGCGTAAATTGGCAGCGAAAAAATGCTTTTTTCAAGCTGGTACTTCCATCGTGGCTTGGCTATCTGCCCATGCCGATACCGCCAGTGACGAACAAACCCGCACTATGCGCTATCATGCAGCGCGGGTATTTGCCATGGTCGGGCGCACATCAGTAGCTCTGATCCATCTAAAACATGCCCGCAATCCCGATCAGGCCGAAGATGCGGCGCAAGATTGGAATTCCTATATGGATGTGTTTTCTGGCTGGTTACGCCGCGATCTGGCAGATGTGCAGGCAGGCATTGCCCGACTTGAACTACAACCGATAGATGACGGCGGCTATAAACCTAATTTGGAAGCGGCCCAACGGTTCTTAACCTGTTACACCATGCCATACGCTGCCATTGAAACCGATCCGGCTTGCGTTGTGCAAAGCGCCAAAACCGATGATTTTTCTGATCTGAAAGATGAGAGCCACTGATGTTTTACCTATATCACAATCCGCGCTGTTCCAAATCCCGTGCCGCATTGGCACTGTTACAAGAAAAATCTGTGTCTTTTGAAACCGTGCTGTATCTGGAAAATCCCCCGACAACCGACGAGTTAAGCCAGATCATATCCGCGCTAAAACTTTCCAGCGCCCGGGATTTAATGCGAAAAGGTGAAGCCGAATACAAACAATTGGGCCTGCAAGAGCTAACCGACGAGCCTGCCTTGATCGCAGCCATGTGCAAACATCCCAAATTGATTGAGCGCCCGATCCTGATCCACGGCAAACGCGCCGTCATTGGCCGCCCCACACAGAACCTGCTTACTTTGCTGGAATGAGTGAACTTGCCTTGTCCCGGCGACAGGTGTGGTCGAAAAGCTGGCCATTGATCTTTGCCAATGGGCTGGTGCCTTTGGTGGGCGTGGTCGATACGGCGGTGATCGGGCTTTCGGGCAACTCCACCCAATTGGCCGGTGTCGCATTGGGTAGCGCGGTTTTTGCAATTTTTATCTGGAGTACCTATCCGTTACGCCAAAGCACTACCGGGCTTGTCGCCCAAGCCATTGGCGCTGGCAATGTCTTTGAAAGCCACTTGGTATTGCTGCGCTCTATCTTGCTTGGTTTATGCATTGGTGCGTTGGTTTTCCTGTTCAAACAACCATTGAGCGATCTAGCATTTGAACTTCTTTCTGGCAGTGACAATGCCGAAAAAAGCGGACGCCAATATGTAGCGTGGCGATTTTTTGGCACCCCGGCAGCTATCGCCTTGTTTGCCGTTACCGGCTGGATGATCGGCGCAGGCATGGCGCGTCTGGCCATGTTGGTGCAACTGGTTTTGGCTGGAACCAATGCGGCTTTGGATGTCTGGTTTGTCATCGGGTTAGGCTGGGGACCAAGCGGGGTGGCCGCCGGAACCTCGATCGCTGAATGGCTGGCTTTGGCCTTGGGTGTTTGGTTGGTTTTGCGCCATGTGCGGCGAACCGAATTAGTTGCGTTTCGCATGGATCAGGTGTTTCACCTGTCGGCGTTTTTACAGCTTTTGGCGGTCAACCGGGATTTGTTTATTCGATCGCTTAGCATGGTTTTTGGGTTTACTTGGTTTATCAATTCTGGGGCCAGACAAGGCGATGCCATCTTGGCTGGCAATCAGATATTGTTGCAATTCATCACCGTTTGGGCATTTGTGCTGGACGCATTTGCCTTTACTGCTGAGGCTGAAACCGGGCGAGCCAAAGGGCGTAATTCTGTGGCCGATCTGATGCGCGCGGTGCGCTTTACTTCGGAATTTGCTGTGGCGGCAGCATTGATTTGTGGCGGCATTACCTTTGTGTTTGCCCCGATGATTTTGCCGGTGATGATCCGCGATCCTGCCGCCTTACAAGCTGCTTTGGAGTTTGTGCCTTGGTGTGCGATGGTGCCGGTGATCGGGGTGGTCGCTTGGCAATTAGATGGGATATTTGTCGGCGCTACCCGCAGTCAGGCAATGCGGAACTCTGCGATTGTTTCGTTATTGATATATCTGGCGGCGGATTTTTTATTGGCACCGATATTTGGCAATACCGGGGTTTGGGCAGCATTTTTGCTGTATTATCTGGCCCGAGGCGCCACCCTATCGCTGGCATGGCCCGCCTTAAAACGCGCGGTTCAAAGCGGTTGATCAATGCCAACCGCATCGGCCAAAGCAGTAAATCCATGGGCGCGTAAACGCTCGGCCAAGCCGTCATGGATCTGGGATACCAGCTCTGGGCCATGATAAATCAAGGCGGAATATAGCTGTAAAACACTGGCACCAGCCTTGATTTTTTGCCACGCTTGATCGGCAGTTGCAATGCCGCCCACCCCGATCAAGGGCAATTGTCCGCCGCTGGCCTGTCGAAACAAAGCCAGCACTTTGGTCGAGCGTTCAAACAAAGGCGCACCGGACAAACCACCACTTTGGGCACGATGATTGCTGCGCAAACCTTTGGGCCGGGCCAATGTGGTATTGGAAACAATCAAGCCGCTAACCCGGTGGCGCAAACAAGCATTGGTTATAGTTTCAATTTCCGGCTCTGTCAGATCCGGCGCGATTTTGAGGAAAATTGGTGGCATTGGTTTTGACGCAGCTAATTCTTTTGCCACCGCCATTATTCTGGACAATAATTCATCCAGACTTTGCGCGTTTTGCAAATCGCGCAGGCCCGGCGTATTGGGGGACGAGATATTGATGGTAAACCAAGCCGGTAATCCCCAAAGTCTGCGCAAACCAGTGCAATAGTCTTCGATCCGATCCGAAGATTGTTTGTTAGCGCCGATATTGGCCCCGATCGGGCAATGTGGTTGTGCCGCATTGGCCTTGGCCAAATTGCTGGCAAATACTTGCAAACCGCGATTATTAAAGCCGAGCCGGTTCATCACCGCTTGGTCTCGGGGCAATCGAAACAGGCGCGGTTTTGCATTGCCCTTTTGCGCCAACGGGGTGACCGTGCCACATTCAATCCAGCCAAAACCAAACCCGGCCATGGCCAAGGGCACTTCGGCGTTTTTATCAAACCCGGCAGCCAAACCCACCGGGCCGGGCAATGACAATCCGGCAATTTTGGTTGCCAATATCGGCTCTATTGCTTTGGGTTTACCCGGGCCAAAGCCAGCTTTTAATGCGGCTAAAGTTACGCCATGCGCCGTTTCCGCATCCAACAGGCGCAAGGCTTTGGGGGCCAATTGGTGCAACGGGTTCATGCAAATAATTCCCAAGGAAATTGATATGCCCCGTTGGTTTTTGGTACCGGTCTGGCAAAAACGATGGCATGGCGCGCAATCGGCCCATAGGCATGGGGATAGTTTTGGCCAGAGCCACCAGCTTCTAGCCGCACAATCTCCCGGATCGCTGCGCTTTTTATGCCCAACAGGTGTAAATCCGTAGTTTGCTGGTAAAATTTCATCGCGGTTTGTTCAACTTGTTCGGCCAGACTAAGATGGATAAAACCATCCCGGATATCATCGGCATTGGCTTTTAGGAAACCGCATGCCACGACCTTTTCCCATTCAGCAAGGGAACACAATCGATATAGATTTTCTGGCAAAACTTGGATCATTGCCAAGCTATAGCCGGATTTCAAAACCCGGGCCAGAGGCAAATATCGGCAACCAAGCAAAATCAATAAAATAGGTTTACTTTCCTATTTTCGGGGTTTATTCTTAAAAATCAACACGGTTCAAAGCGGGCATAACATGCTGACTCACAAACAAATATGGCGAGGACTTGATAATCTGGCCAGCAAAACCGGGATGAGCATTTCGGCTTTGGCCAAAACTGCCGGGCTGGATGCCACCACGTTTAACCGTTCCAAGCGCTATACCGCCGACCAGACTCGGCCCCGTTGGCCTTCGACCGAGAGCATTGCCAAAGTATTGGATGCGGTACAGATAAGTTTTGAAGAATTTGCCTTATTGTCCGGCTCCTCCACTGGCCGTACCGAAACTGGTCGTCCGGTGCCGTTATTGGGGTTGGCGCAGGCTGGTTCTGGTGGATTTTTTGATGATGCGGGATATCCAGTTGGCACTGGTTGGGACGAAGTTCGCTTTCCCGGCGTAACCGATAATCGCTGTTATGCGTTGGAGATCAGCGGCGATAGCATGTTGCCGGTGTTTCGCGATGGCGATCGGATTGTGGTATCGCCGGAAGAATCATTGCGGCGCGGTGACCGGGTGGTGGTGCGCACGTTAAGCGGCGAAGTAATGGCCAAAGAATTGCGGCGGCTGACCGCCAAACATATCGAACTTGCCAGCATCAATCCTGAATATCCGGGCCGGACGCTGGAACGAAATCAGGTGGAATGGATTGCTCGCATTGTTTGGGCCAGTCAGTAAACCGGCTTTTGCCCAACAAAAAATCAATGGCTATTTTGCGGGCAGCAGCCTCCTCATTGCGGTTGCGCATGGCCAATACAAAATTGGCTTGACCTTGCCGCAGGCAAGCAAATTTATCTTCTAATTTGCTTGTTTTGCCTGCCAGTTCCAGCGCTTGCCAGCCGGGCGCATCCAATATCGGTATGTCTGCTGCCAACAGGGCTAATCCACATTGCGCGGTAATTTTGGCATTGTCTGGGGCCAGTTGCATTGCCTTGGCGCAGGCTATTTCTCCGGCTTGGTCCGAGGCGCCAACAAAGCTGGCTCGTTTGGCGGAAGTGCGCCGCAATATCTCCAAATGCCAACTTCCCAAAAGCATATATGGCCACGGATCATCCGGTGCCAAAACCAAGGTTTCCTCGATCAAGGCACGGCCTTTGGAGGCCCATTTTTTACGCAAGCCAGTAAACAGACTTTTGCGCCGCGCCCGAAATCCGATCACTGCGACCAAGACATATCGGGGCCGCAGTGATGATGGTTGTTGGGCCAAGGCTTGTCGGGCCGCCTGTTCCGCTCGGTTTAGATCCTTAGATACATGTTTGCTGGCACCGATGGAAACCCGGGCCAAACGCGCTTCGGCAGTGATCATCAACATGGCAAAATCTTTTGCTGGTTCGGCCAGTTCAATTGCTCGTTGATACTGGCCTTCATCATAAGCGATTTGCGCCGGGGTTTGGGCCGCAAGCCCGATGGTGCAAACCAACCAAAAACACAACAAAGCTACCAGAAATTTTACCACCGCTTACACATCCTTCAAAAAACCCCATCTGCCCTCGACAAAACCACAAATTTAACCATAGTCTGTCGCATGAACTATATCCAGAGTGAAGAATTTGTCCCCGAAGAGCTGGTCACAAACGCACAAGATCTGGGCGTGCAGGCATTTAACTGGTTTCAAGATCAGGTATTAAGTCTGGAAATGGGCTTGCAACTAACTGTGGTTGTGGCCTCTGTGTTATTAGCCATGGTTCTGGTCGGCCCGGTTAAAAACTTGATCCGCCGTTTGGTCGATCAGATCAGCCAGTTCGAAATTGTCCAAAATTGGCGCGACCCATTGGCGCGGTTTTTTACACCAGTGGTCTTGGCGGCCCTAATTTTTGTGCTGTTAAGCGGTGCGCAAGTGGGTTTGCGCGCCTATGAGTATCCATCTGTATTGGCCCGGATCGGGGTATCGCTAGCGGCAGCTTATGTGGTGATCCGTCTCATTTCCGGCTTCATTGCCGAGCCGTTTTGGTCGCGTACTTTGGCCCGCATGGCGTGGTTAGTGGCGGCATTAAATATATTTGGCTGGCTGGCCCCGGTATTAGAGTTTCTGGATACCCCGCTGTCCGGCAGTGGCGAAATGCATATTTCCGCTTGGGTGATTTTGCGCGGGTTATTTGTCACCATTGTCTTGTTGTGGCTGGCCACCCGAATATCTTTGTTATTACGCACCCGCATTCAGCAATTGCCGTCCCTTACCCCTTCGGTGCAATTATTATTGTCCAAAGCCATTCAAGTCACTTTGATCACGGCGGCGATCTTGTTTGCGCTGTCCAGCATGAATGTGGACCTGCGCTCATTGGCGATCATTGGTGGTGCATTATCGTTTGGCATTGGTTTTGGCATGCAGCAAATTTTTGCCAATTTGGTTTCCGGGGTGATTTTGTTGATTGATCGCTCAATAAAGCCGGGTGATGTGATCGAGGTGGACAATACCTATGGCCGGGTGTCGTCATTAGGTTTGCGTTATACTTCGGTGGTGACCCGGGATCGCAAGGAACATCTGATTCCAAATGAAAGTTTTGTCACCGGCAAAGTAGTCAACTGGTCGTATTCAGATCCGATTGTACGGATCAAACAAAAGATCGGTATTGCCTATCATAGCGATGTGCCCAAAGCCATTGAACTGGTGGTGGCAACAACATCGGCTATTCCCCGGGTATTAAAAATCCCAAAAGTGGTTTGTCAATTGCGCGAATTTGCTGATAGCGCAGTGATTTTAGAAGTGCGGTTTTGGATCCGCGACTCTCATAATGGCGTCGGCAATGTTTCATCAGAGGTTATGCTGGGTATCTGGAAAGCCTTTCATGAAAATAGTATTGATTTTCCGTTCCCACAACGCGATGTGAATTTGTCATCTGCAAAACCAATACAAGTGGAACTGGCACAAAAACCCAGACCCAGAAAAAAACCAACCGGCAAATAATCCATATTTAGAAACCACTCAGTAACTTTGTTATCTATATGGTCTGGTCGAAACCCTTGGAAAGCCACCATGAACAAACATCTGAAATATCTCTCTTTGTTGCTGATCTTGCCTTTAT
>UOEE01000135.1_pt1 | contig 12307 bp, 10 predicted proteins | sample 1990011 | NCBI WGS metagenome assembly UOEE01 (sample SAMEA4728526, study PRJEB27164) | hydrothermal vent metagenome | biome: marine basaltic hydrothermal vent biome; feature: marine hydrothermal vent; material: mineral | place: Pacific Ocean | collected 2011-06-14/2011-07-23 | depth 1741 m | reverse complement strand
TCAGCGGTTGAGCATACGGCGCACCCACTTGGATGGATATTTGGCCGCGCTCCCAGCCCGGCATGTCAAAATCTTCCACATGCACATTGGAAAATCCCATATTGCTTAGCTTTCGCACCGCCCAATCGCGCGCCCGTTGTTCTGCCTCGGAACCGGCAAGCCGTGGCCCGATTTCTGTGGTAAGGCTGGTGACTAACTCCATGGAGAGCGAGCTTGTAAGGGCTGTATCAATCAATTGATTGGCCTCATCCTCCAAAGTATCGGCAACAGCAGAAACGCTGGAAACCAGCAATAAAACCGAAGCAAAAAGAGTTGTACGAACGAACATGAAATATCTCCAACAGAGCGATAGGGTTTTCATGTTTATACACAAGTTTGATGCGGACGCCAGCCTTGCATTTAAGTTCATTTAGTTGTTTTTGGCCGCGTTCAAAAGAGCGGTGGCCTCAACATCCGTTGGCGCAATTTGCAATACTCGTTCGCAGGCACGTATTGCTAGTTTCCATTGCTGCGCCCGGCTTTGATAGCGGCATTCAGGTAGACGTAGCCACAGCGCTTGTGGGTTTTGCAAGGAAAGTGTTTGCGAAAACCGCGCGGCCAGCTTGAACTTGTCCCGACTGGCTGCAATATCTGCCAACAACGCCAAGCCATAGACATTGTACCGGTCTTGTTTCATTGCTTTGTTGACCAATTTTTCTGCCTTGTCTGCACCCCCGTCCCGGTAAAATTTCACCCAAGCCAAAGCCAATAAAGCATCGGTTTGAAACGGGTATTCCTGTAATACCTGTTCTGCGCCGCGTTCTGCCAATTGCCAGTTATTTTTTTGACCTATCTGGCTGGATACCGCCAAAACTAGCGCCAATTGTGCTTGTGATGGCGGATAGTCCGGGTACTCGTTAGTAAGCGCCGTCAAATAAATTTTGGCACGTTGCAGATCTTGTGGCGTGGCATTGGCCAGTGCATCGCTAGCTTGTAACAAGGTTTTTTGTGCGCCCACCGGCAATTCTTGGGCGCTAAACCTGATCGGGGCTTCGCGCCCGGCTTTGGCGAATAACAGCAGGCCACCAGCAACTATCAAAATCAGCACTAACAGATATTCCCGCCAGCCAAGGCGGCGTTTTGGTTTTGGTTTGCTCATGCTGGCACACTTTTTACAACAGGCGGATTGCCGAGTGGGATTTGAAGTTGTAACCTCTTTGCAAATCGAATGACAGTCAATGTCTGATATCGGAGAGCTGAAATGAAAAATTTGTTTGTTGTTGGTGGTTTGGCCTGTTTTTGCCTAGCCGGACTTAGTGCTTGCGGCACGGAAACCGTAGTTTCAGCACCGCCAGAAAAATCAGATGTTAAGGAAGTGGAACGCCCCACCCCTTTACCTAGAGGCGAACAAGCTACCGATATTGTCGCAGGGGCCAAACTGGAATTGACCATATCCGAGGCCGGTTTGCGGGCGCGGATAGCAGAAATTTCCGACGACAAATACGAAGGGCGCGCCCCGACCACACCGGGCGGAATTGCTGCCGGGCAATGGGTTGCGGATGAAATGGCTCGTATTGGTTTGTCACCGGCGGTAGATGGCGGCTGGTTTCAGCCCACCCCGTTGGTCGAGTCGACCTTGAACCAAGAAACATCGCGGCTGGACTTTGCAATCAACGGCGAACCATTTGATTTGCCCCTTAATACGGACAAAGTATTTTGGACCAAAAAAATCAACGAAGACCTGAAATTTGACCCGACCGAAGTGGTATTTGTCGGCTATGGTGTTGTGGCCCCGGAATATGGTTGGGATGATTATGCCGGGATTGATGTCACCGGAAAAACCGTGGTGATGCTGATCAATGACCCGGGATTTGTGAACCCAAAAGGCGAGTTGTTTAACGGCAAAGCCATGACATATTATGGCCGCTGGACCTATAAATTTGAGGAAGCGGGCCGCCAAGGTGCCGCCGCCGCCATCATCGTTCACGAAACTGCACCGGCCAGTTATGGCTGGGGCGTGGTATCGGGCAGTTGGACCGGCGCACAATACGACCTAGAGCGCCCTGATGGTGGTGCCAATCGGACCATTTTGGAAGGCTGGATTTCATACGATGGCGCAAAACGCCTGTTCAGCCAATCGGGCCATGACTATCAAGCGTTAAAAGCAAGCGCTGCCAAACCCGGTTTCAAACCTTCAATGCTACAAGGCGTTACCGCATCGGGAAGCGTGCAAACCAGTATCAAACATCTGGTATCGCGCAATGTAGCCGGGGTTTTACCCGGTGCCAAAACCCCGGATGAATACGTGCTTTATATGGGCCATTGGGACCATTTGGGCAAAAAGGATGTAGCAGACGGCGAAGACGGAATTTTTAATGGCGCAGTGGATAATGCCACCGGGGTTGCCGGTATTTTGACCATTGCCGATGCCTTTGCCCGCCAAGAAACCAGACCGGACCGCTCGATTTTGTTTGTGGCTGTCACCGCAGAAGAATCTGGCTTATTAGGCTCCGCCTATTTTGCCGAAGACCCGATTGTGCCATTGAACAAAATTGTTGGCGGTATCAACATTGATGCTTTGTTACCCGCACCACGCGCTCGCGACATGGAAGTGGTTGGTTTTGGCTCCTCAGAAATGGAAGACATTTTGAAAAGCAAAGCCGCCCGTCACGGCAAAACCTTAATCCCCGACCAAACCCCCGAAGCCGGGCATTTTTACCGCTCCGACCATATTTCATTGGCCAAAAAAGGTGTGCCCATGCTCTATGGTGGCGGCGGTTCTGATTTGGTTGTGGGTGGAGAAGAAGCTGGCAAAAAACTGTCAGAAACCTATCGCACTGATAATTATCACAAAGTTTCGGACGAATACCACGCCGATTGGGACATCTCCGGCATGGCCCAAGACTACGACATCATGTATCTCGTCGGCGAAGCCATGTCCCATGATGGCGTATGGCCCAATTGGTATGAAGGCAATGAGTTCAAAGCCTTGCGCGATGCAATGATGCAGGAATAAGGCTGCGGTGCTGTTGGGAATTTGGGCAATTTGGGAGGCTGGCTCTCTTGTTGCCGACCCTTCGAGGCTCGGTTGCGCCTCACACCTTAAGGGTGAGGTGTGTGTGTTCTTAAACCTGTGTCTTATTAGGGTCGCAACCGGTTAGGTAACGCCTAAGACACAGCTTCGCCGTCTTCCATCACCGGTGGTTGAAACTTCTCGCGCATCAACACTAGCTCCTCAGCCGCCGTCGGATGCACGGCACAGGTTTCGTCCCATTGCTGTTTGGTCAATCCAGCTTTTACCGCTATGGCGGCAACTTGGATAATTTCCGGGGCGGCATCGGATACCAGATGCACACCGACCACCACTTGGTCAGCGGCACGGACCACCAGTTTCATCATATACCGCTCATTCCTGCCAGACATGGTATGGCGCATCGGACGAAACGCGTCTTTGTATATATCAATTTCCCCATATTCGGCCCGCGCTTCGGTTTCCGATAACCCAACAGAACCTGCAGGTGGCTGGGTGAATACGGCGCTGGCTACGTCTTTGTGGTCAAAGGCATGGCGGCGATTGCCAAACTCGCTATCGGCAAACGCAGCGCCTTCGCGAATGGCCACTGGGGTGAGGTTAATCCGGTCAGTTACATCGCCCAATGCAAACACTCCCGGCACATTGGTCTGGCCAAATTCATCGACAATAATCGCCTCGCCAGCAGTGGTTTTCACCCCGGCTTTTTGCAAACCTAGCCCCGCCACCGCTGGCACCCGGCCAATGGCCATCATCACCTCGTCCACCACCAAAGGCTGGCCATTATCTAGTTGCACGGTTAATTGCTCGGCATTTTTGGCCACCTCTTTGATGCTGGCATGGGTGATAACCCGCACCCCTTGGTTGATTAATTCGGTATGGATATGGGTGCGCAGGTCTTCGTCAAAGCCACGCAATACGGTATCGCGCCGATAGACCAAAATTGCTTCGGCCCCAAGGCCTGCAAAGATGGAAGCAAACTCGCAAGCAATATAACCGCCACCAGCAATCAGGATTTTTTTCGGCATTTTGGGTAAATGAAATATCTCGTTGGAAGATATAGTCAATTCTTCGCCAGCAAAACCCAATTTGCGCGGCGTGCCGCCGGTGGCAATCAGGATTTTTTTGGCGCGAAACACTTGGCCAGAGTCGGTTAAAACCACTTTGCCATCGCCCAGTAATTCAGCCCGTTCCTCAAACACCTCAACCCCGGCATTGCCCATATTGCGCAGGTAAATCCCAGACAAACGGTCAATTTCTGTGTCTTTTGCGGCAATTAGTTTTGACCAGTCAAAGCGGATATTTTCCGCCGACCAGCCATAGCCTTCCGCCTCGATAAACCCGGTGCCATAGGCGCTGGCATAGACCATTAGTTTTTTGGGGACACAGCCGCGTATGACGCAAGTTCCACCGATGCGAAACTCCTCGGCAATGGCGACCTTGGCCCCAAAACTAGCCGACATTCGCGCCGCCCGTACCCCGGCGGAACCGGCCCCGATGACAAATAAATCAACTTCTTTTTCAGTCATGTTTACAACTCCAAAATATCGGCACCTTCTTCGGTTCCGACAATGACAATGCGGGCCAAATCCAGAAAAATTCCATGTTCAACCACGCCCGGCACTGCCGATAATCTGGCGGCCATCTGGCGCACCCGCGAAATCGAGTCACAGGCACAGTCAAAGATATAGTTACCGCCATCGGTAATAAAAGGCTTGCCGTCTTTGTTGTTGCGTAAATTAATCGCTGGTGATTGGCACCCGGCGCCGGCCAATACATCAAATATCTTTTTTGCCGTTATGGTATAGCCAAAACGATCGACTTCAACCGGCAACGGATACGCGCCCAATACTTCGACCAATTTGCTTTCATCGACAATGCAAATCATCAAATCAGAAGCATTAGCGATGATTTTTTCGCGTAACAAACAACCGCCGCCGCCCTTGATTAAGGCAAATTCCGGGCCGACTTCATCAGCCCCATCCACGGTCAGGTGAAAATGGTCGGCCTGCTCCACATCAAGTAGTGCAACCCCGGCTTCTTGCGCCACTTCGGCACTGCGTTTGGAGGTGGGAACACCGCGCACTTGCAAACCCTCGGCCACAGCTAGACCCAGCATTTCAATGAAAATCTCAGCGGTGGAGCCGGACCCCAAGCCCAATGTCATCCCGTTTTCCACATAGGAAAATGCCGCCCGTGCCGCCTGTTGTTTTGCTTTGTTTGCCATCTTGCCCCGTCCTTTTCTGTCAGGATTTTTTCTTTTTGTTGCGAAAACCTACGGCCCAACCATCAATAATTTTTTGCTTGCCACGGGCAACGGCCATTGCATCGGCTGGCACACGTTTGGTAATGACGCTTCCAGCGCCGATTATGGCACCATCGCCAATACTAACCGGCGCCACCAAAGCGGTGTTGGAGCCGATAAATGCCCCCTCCCCGATCTCGGTGCGGTATTTGTCAAAGCCATCATAATTGCAAGTAATTGTTCCAGCCCCGATATTGGCATTGGCCCCAACATCGGCATCGCCAATATATGATAAATGGCTGATCTTGGCACCTTCACGCACGGTGGTTTTTTTCACTTCAACAAAATTGCCTATTTTGGCACCACCCTTAACCAAAGTTCCGGGGCGCAATCTAGCATAAGGTCCGATCACAGTATCCTCATTGACCCGCGCTCCTTCCAGATAACTGAACGCTCGGATTAACGCCCCTGATTTTACCGAAACCCCCGGCCCAAAAACCACATTTGGCTCCACCACAACATCAGCTTCTAATTCGGTATCAAAGCTAAAAAACACCGTCTCCGGTGCCAGCAATCCAACCCCGGCATCCAACGCCTGTTGGCGGGCGCGGGATTGAAATATCTGTTCAGCCATGGCCAATTCCGTGCGTGAGTTTACCCCCAAAACCTCTTCTTCTGAGGCGCGAACCGCTTTGGCCGTTAGCCCCCGCGCTACCGCCAGAGCCACAATGTCGGTAAGATAATACTCGCCATTGGCATTGTCATTGGTGACCTCGGATAACAATTCAAACAGCAATTTGGCATCGGTAGCCACCACCCCTGAATTGCACAAACCAATGGCTAATTGTTCAGCACTGGCATCTTTAGCTTCGACGATTTGCAGCAAATCCCCCGTCGCATTTTCCACCAATCGCCCATAAGCTCCCGGCACATCTGGTTCAAACCCCAACACGGCAACGGCAGCGCCCGCATCCAGCGCAGCAAACACCCGTTCAATAGTTGCCGGAGTAATCAGCGGACTATCGGCAAATACCACCAAAGCATTGCCGTCAAATCCGGCTAAAACTTCGGATGCACAGGCGGTAGCGTGGCCAGTGCCGTTGGGTGGGTCTTGTATCGCCACCCCGCCGCCGCCAAGCGCATTGATGGCAGCTTGTTTCACTAATGGAGTTTGGGTGCCAACAATCGCAGCAATACGCGCTGCACCCGCTTCACGCACCAATGCCACCAACCAGTCAAACATTGAGCGCCCGCCAACTTTGTGCAGCACTTTGGGCAGATCAGACTTCATCCGCGAGCCGTGCCCGGCAGCAAGAATGATGGCAGCTCTTTGTTTGGGCATTATGGTTTCCTTTATGGGAATCAGATGAAGCTAGTTTTGCTCTTTTAGCGCGCCTTTTGCATTATTTCCAGACTTCGAGTTCAATTGATGACAATACAACACCTCTTGCGTGGCAAAACTATCGCCTTTGATCTGGATGGCACGCTGGTCGATACCGCCCCTGATCTGATTACCAGCATGAATTGGGCGATGAACCAAGCCGGGCATCCGGTTACCCCAGCGCATATAGTACGCAATAGAATTGGTCGAGGAGCCAAAGCCCTGCTGCAAACGGCGTTGCAATATCACCAGATCAATGTTGCGCCGCCGCAAATAGAAAAAATGTTACAAATGTTCTTGGCGCATTATGCTAAAACCAGCACCGAAAATTCAATTCCGTTTGCTGGTGCCGTTGCCTGTTTGCGTGCTTTACAGGCGCATGGCGCAACCCTATCGGTTTGTACCAACAAACTGGAATATCTGACTTTGCCGATTTTACAAAAACTAGAACTATTGCCGTTATTTGGCGGCGTGTTTTGCCCGGATAATGTACCAGCCAAAAAGCCGGATGCCGCGCATGTCTTGGCCGCCATTGCACCAGTTTCACCTAAAAACGCATTGATGATTGGCGATAGCCAGCCGGATGTGGCATCAGCAAAAGCTGCCGGCGTTGGCTGTATCCTGCTGGCTCACGGATATAGCGAAATACCGGTTGCAGAATTGGGTGCCGAGCTGGTTTTGCCCGGATTTGATGGCTTGGAAGCTGCGATATTGCATTGCTTCGCTTAACGGTTTTGCTTGCCAGCTAGGTAATGACCTCGCATGATAACTGGTATTAAGTGCAGAATCGGAGAACAAATATGTCGTTGAAACTTGTCGCCTTGTTGGGCGTAACCATGGTCTTGAACGCATGTAGCCCATCGAGGCAAACCCCGGCGTTGAAACTCTATACCCTGTCTTGTGGGGAAATAGATATTTCCAATTTGGCAGATTTTTCTGATGATGGCAGTTATGACAATAAAGCCCGGGTGTTTGCCGATAGTTGTTATTTAATCCGCCATCCCAAAGGCGATTTGATGTGGGATGCCGGTCTGCCTGATGCCTTGGCACAAACCCCGGATGGCGTGGTCAATGGCGTATTTCATGTCACCGTGCCCCGGACCTTGCAAAGCCAGTTACAAGCACTGGATGTGGCACCAAATGACATCGAATTTTTCGCCATGTCGCATTCGCATTTTGATCATACCGGCAATGCCAATATGTTTGCCAATGGCCCCACATGGATTGTCGATGCCGCCGAACATGACTGGATGTTTGGCGAAGGCCCAAAACTGGGTGCAACCCAACTGGACAGTTATGCACAGCTAAAAGACATAACAGCCACTAAAATTACCGAAGATTACGATGTGTTTGGCGATGGTAGTGTCCAAATCATCCGCACTCCGGGCCATACACCGGGACATTTATCGCTATTGCTGAAACTGCCAAAAACCGGCAATATCCTGCTAACTGGCGATATGTACCACATGCCAGAAAGTCGCGAATTTCGTCGGGTGCCGGTATTTAATACCTCCAAAGCCCAAACCTTGGCCAGCATGGACAAATTTGAAGCCTTGGCCAAAACCCAAAATGCCCGCATCATCATCCAACACGCCCAAGCGGACATAGCCACTTTGCCAGCTTTTCCGGCTTTTGCAGAATAGCTCCGGGGGCAAAGTAAGCAGCGCCCTTTGCGGGGTTAACCGCAAAACAGCAGCTTATTATTTCTAGGCATTGCGAGAGGTGCCCGATAAATGCTACCCAACCATATCGGTTCCGTTGAACCTGACTCGTTGGTGTTTTCATTTTGAGGTATTGTCCCATGATTAAATCTATTTTTGCTGTTGTTTTTGCTATTGGCCTGTTGGCCGCTCCGGCGTTTGCTGGGCCGGAAGCGTTTCATGCTGGTTCTGCCATTCCGGCATTTGGTAAAATTGCCGATGTGCCGGGTGCTACTGTATCGGCTGATACCAAATTCAAAGTTGCCTTTGATGTGGCCAGCAAAGCCGATGTCGGCAAGATCAACCGCTCGTTTGAGAGCGTCGCTCGTTTTATCAACATGCATGTGGATAGCGGTGTTCCGTTGGAAAACATCCAATTGGCGATTGTCGTTCACGGCCAAGCAAGTTGGGACATCACCAAAGACGCATGGTACAAAACTAAAACCGGCAAAGACCATGCCAATGCCAATGCGCCATTGATTGCCGCCTTGATCGAGAACGGGGCAAGCGTCACCCTTTGTGGCCAAACCGGTGCTTGGCACGGAATTGCCCAAGACGATCTGTTGCCCGGTGTTACCGTCGCCCTGTCCGCAATGACAGCACATGCTTTATTGCAGCAACAAGGTTATACGCTTAACCCGTTTTAATCGCCATGCAGCTTAACCAAATCACCATGCCAGCCAGTGACATTGAGATGTCGCTGGCTTGGTATTTGGTATTGGGTTTCAAATTGATTGTCAGCAGCCCGGATTATAAACGCTTGCAGGCACCGGCAGGCGAGGCGACATTATCGCTTTCTTGCGACGATGCACCTGTAACCGGCCCTACCCCAAAAATATATCTCGAATGTGCGTCGGTAACCGAACTGGATGAACAAGTAACCGCCTTGCAAGCCAAAGGCGTTCAGTTTCAGTCCTTGCCCACCGATCAAAACTGGCTGTGGCGCGAGGCTTGGACGGCTGACCCATCGGGCAATCCGGTTTGTCTGTATTTTTCCGGGGGCAATCGTTTGCACCCGCCTTGGCAGGTAAAAAACAATCATTAGGAGTAAACTAAATGTTTACACCAATCTGATTGGTTGTGTTTATGACACAAACCGCAACCAAACCGGGAGAACCGCCGGTAAAAAATACTCCACCAGTGTTGGCGCTGGAGAATTTCGATTTTGAAGCAAAAGTATTCAAGGTTGAAGACGTATGGTTTGAACGTGATGATGTAACTGGCAAGGCTAGTTTTCATGTACCCATGGGTTCGATGATGGCTTGTGTGCCGGTGTCCAAAGTGATGAAAAAATTTTCCATCGATACCAAAAGCAAAGACGGGCAGTTATTGCTGCGCGTTGAACGGGCTTTGTTGTTTGTGCCAACGGTTCGCCCGGGTGATAGCATTCCATCGGAACTGATAGACGGCACCGCCTCGTGGAAATTTGAGGCTTGCCACAAACTGATCGCCGAAGGCAGATTGGCGTGGCATTTATTACAATGGGCCGGGGTCGATATGCCAGAATGCCCGCCGCCTTCGCAACTGGTTTGTTTTGCCCAAGGCCCGCTCATGCAGAACCACGGCGCAGCTGCTTGGAAAAAATTGCTGGAAAAATCGGCGGAGAAAACCATCGACGACTTGCAAGCTGCCATGGCTGATATTGCAACAGAACTAGCTTATGTCGAGGCATTAAAAGAACATTTTGTTTGTATATTCCAATTGCAAACTCGCTTTGCCAGAGCGATGCGGCAATGCCATAACGAAAAAACTGCTGCCGATGAGTTCGGGCGTATTCTGGCTTTGTCGCAAACCCCGATCCAATGGGTACGGGATCAGTTTACCAAGATCATTGAGGGCTTAGCGGACATGCAAAGCGTGCTGTTTGATGTCAAAGATTCGATCCTTATGATCCGCAGTTTTCGCGATCAACTGCACCTAGAAAGTCGAAAATGGGATCCGATACTGGAAGAATGGAGAAACAATAAAACCCCAGCAAAAAACGTCCAAATCCGCCGCCACACCTATCATTTTTTGGCCTCACGCTGGTCAATCGAAAATCAATGGGCAGCTTCCTGAAATTGGCTATTGTGAAACCGGTACCACAAAGGCTATAGATGCCCGGCAACCACTGGTACGGGCCTGTAGCTCAGTTGGTTAGAGCCGACCGCTCATAACGGTCTGGTCGTAGGTTCGAATCCTACCGGGCCCACCAATCAGTCTTGGCGTTTACTGGACCATTGCATGTCTTGTGATTAGTGGCCAAGTTCCGGGGGCTTAGGCGGGATTAGTACCGACAGAGACTGTAATTCCATCGGGATTTCCCACATATCCATGCCATTTCCACATAAATCTCTACGGCCTTTATTCCATGTCATTCGAGAGAAATTCTTTGATGGTCAAGTTTGACTGGAAAACCCAAGGATTGCGGCCTGTTGCTTCCAGCATAGGGGCAAACTGGCAGAACTTCGTTTTAGGGCATCGGCAGTCAATTCGGCGGGTTGCCGACCATCTAAAATGGCTTTCACGATGCTCGGCGCAAGAAAGGCCAGCGGTAGCGTACGACTGACATCTCCTGCATCAAGGTTTTCTCGTTCGGCAATTTCGCGAACTGAACTAACTTGCCTTAAAATCAATTGCCCGAACCAGAGGTGAGCGCGGGCGATGGCTTGGATTAAATTTGGATATTGATGACAAATTTGAGTTTCTCCTCCGATGATCAATTTTGTCTCAACTCCGCGACGTTTCAGTTGAACAGGCAGATTTACTTCAAAAACACTTCCAGAAACCACGTCATGGAGTTGATCCAGGTTGAAACTAATTTGCTCAAGAAATTCTAGCTGTAATATTGAGATGGTAATTTTATTCTTGGAGAAGTCGATCCGCTTGATTATCCGCTGTAGAATAAGATGTTGCTCAGCAAATTCGGCCTGCAACAAACTTTTGGAAAACACCAAAGCCTTGGCAAACAATTCTTGTAAAATTTGTGGATCATCGGCATGTGAGCCTATTAAGCTAAGTAGTTTTGTTTGATCTGCCGCAAGATCAACGATCTGCTGAATCACCAATTCCTCGATGTGCTTGGCGGGTAAGCGCCAGCCGTCACTGATCTCAGCCTTTCTGCGCATCAGTCGATGTGAGATATAATATCTATAGATATTGCCTTTCTTGTTGCTATGGCTTGGTGACAAACGATCGCCCGTAGGATCAAACATTAAACCGGTAAGCATGTGTTTAGCTTTCAAGTTGAAGGTAGAATAACGGTTTACGGCATTTACTTTCAACCGGGTTTGCACTTCTTCCCAAATTGCCGGATCAATAATTCCTTCGTGCTCACCGGAAAATACCTCACCTTTGTGTTTTACATTGCCCACATAAATTGGATTGCTAAGCAGGTGGTATAAGTGTCCGCGGGAAAATTCTTTTCCACCTCGCATTTTAGCATTTACAGAAATACGAACTTTAGTAACTAACCCAAGTTGTTTAGCTTCTTTTTTGACCAAGATGACGTTTCCCAGTTTAAGATAAAGATCAAATAGAAGTTGAACCGATTTAGCTTCTGAAGGATTGATGACCAGCTTCTTGTACTTGTTGTCATACCCAAGCGGCGGATTGCCACCCATCCACATGCCTTTCTTCTTTGATGCAGCGATCTTATCTCGGATCCGTTCGGCCGTGACTTCTCGTTCAAACTGGGCAAAAGACAGTAGGACATTTAAGGTGAGCCTGCCCATTGATGTGGTGGTGTTAAATGCTTGGGTGACAGATACGAAGCTCACATCATGCCTATCAAATATATCCACCAGTTTGGCAAAATCGGTCAGCGATCTGGTCAGCCGGTCAACCTTGTACACAACGACCACATCCACTTGCCCGCGTTTAATCTCTTCCATGAGCGATTGCAGAGCTGGCCTTTGCATATGTCCGCCAGAAATGCCGCCATCATCAAAAGCTTTGGCAGACAGAAGCCATCCTTCTGACTTCTGGCTGGT
>UOEE01000090.1_pt1 | contig 12359 bp, 9 predicted proteins | sample 1990011 | NCBI WGS metagenome assembly UOEE01 (sample SAMEA4728526, study PRJEB27164) | hydrothermal vent metagenome | biome: marine basaltic hydrothermal vent biome; feature: marine hydrothermal vent; material: mineral | place: Pacific Ocean | collected 2011-06-14/2011-07-23 | depth 1741 m | reverse complement strand
GCTCATTTTCCAAGCTTGGTTACCGACCACCACCACCCGATCCATTTTAGAAAAGCCCCTTGGTACCGTGACAAAAACGTTAAACGGCCTGCCTTTGCTGTCATAATCCACATACGGGTTGCGCCCATAAGGCCGGGTTATCGGCAAAGGCGGCACCAATACTTGCCCCGTTGGATAAGCTTGTTTGAACTCGGAAAACGCGATCAATTGCGCCGGTCGCCGGGTGAGTTTTTTGCCACTTTGTGCGCCGACAATGGCCCGCCCAGTAAATTGTTGCCACCAGCTTTGCGTAGCCCGGTCATACATGATCATATCAGATTTTCGCAAAATCCCGGTAACGCCAAAACTAGTAACTTGTCCATCAACAACCCGGTCAAATACCACCGAGGCATTGCATAATGGGCAAAACGTAACCGTGATGGGGTGCCCGGCGATCTCATCATTGACAATTTCGTGCCAGATCAAAATCGAGAGTGGATAGGCTCTGGCAAACCCTTCAATTTCAACCACGATCACTGGCGATCTTGGGTCTAGATCCATGTTTTGCACTGGTTCAAAATTTGGGTTGTCAATTGCCGGAATGCCGTCTTTGCCGGGACCACCATCGGTAAATTCCGAGGCCGGAACAAGATAGGTGGAAAAATCGGTTTTTTGCCATTGCTGGCGATTGGGCCAGTCTTTTTTGCCAAAGCCAGCATTTGCTGCGCCGGCCCAAAGCAGCAACAATAACAAAAAAGGCAAAATCGTTTTGAGATAACGTGACATGAAAACACTCCAATAGCCCTTGTTTTTGGATGTTATCTTGCAAGCAGACAAATCACATCTCATCACATCCGCGCCATGCACGGGTGCAGACCACAGAACCATAATCAATATCAAAATGGTTTGGTCACGTTGCTAACACCGGGTACACTGACTGGATAATGAAAAAAATATACAGTTTTTCAAAGCCGGGATTATTGCTGTTATCGGCAGTTTTGTTGTTGCAAGCTGCTTGCACATTTTCAAACAACCCTGCACCGATGGCAAAAAACGGTTCCCTGTCTGCGCCAAACTGGATGGCGACCACGGATCCGCCCTTAAAATTGGTTGGCGAGTGGGAAGTGATCTGGGGCCGAGTTGTCGGGCCAACCGAATTTGATGCGGCCTATCGGGGCGATTTTGCGCCAATGCCCGGACGCTGGAATACGCTACAAGCAAACGGCGCATTTGGCGCGGCAACCTATCGGCTACGGCTGGATGTCCCAAAAACTGAAGGCGAATTATCGTTTCACATGATCTCGCCTAATGGCGCTTGGCGATTGTTTGTTGACGATTTGCTGGTCGGGGGAAATGGCGAGGTTTCTGAAAATCCGAACACGGCGCCGGTTAACTATGTCTCACGGGTGCTGCCTGCTAATGACGGCACCAGCGTTTTGGTTTTGCAGATCAGTAATTTTACCCATGCCTATGGCGGGCCGGGGCATCCGGTTACTTTGTGGGACAAAGAGCGGTTACAGCAATCTTTGGGTTCGATCTCACTGGTTTATATTTTGATTTTGGGGGTGTTGTTTTCTATCGGTCTGTTTCACATGATCTTTTATCTGGCGGATCGAAAAAACCCGGTGAACGGACCGGTGCATTTATGGTTCAGCTTGTTGTGTTTTATTCTGGTATTTAGAATTTCCGGGATCATTCCGTATTTTCACATTTTTTACGCCCAAAACCCGTATTGGTCTGACTTAAAACTGGTTTATCTGAGCCTATTTTTGGCCCCTTCGGTGTATTTGTTGTTTTTTCGTTCGGCGTTTCGCAGTTATTTTCCTGTTAAAACCACGTTGGCATTGATCTGGCTCGGCTTTGCCATGAGCTTGTTTGTCTTGGTTACGCCAGAAAAAATATACACCCTTACCCGTGATTTTTCCATTTTCTTAAATGTGCTGGTTATCATATTTAGCATGGTTTTTACCGCCAAAGCCGTTCACGATAAACAACCGGGTGCCGGGGTTATTCTGGTCACCAATTTCATCTTTTTGCTTACTGCAATTCATGATGCGGTGATTTATACCGATCATGGCATGGGTTTTGATCTGACCCCGTTTGGGGTTTTGATCTTGGGGCTGGGCCATTCATACGCCTTGTTATTACGGCTTCAGTTTTCGTTTTTAGAGGCCAAAAAAACCTCCAAGGCATTGGAAGTGCTAAACTTGGAACTGGAACAACAGGTGCATGAACGCACCAAGTCCTTTCAATTCGCAGCTGCAAAAGCACAAGATAGTGCGCAAGAACGGGCTAGATTCATGGCCGCCGCCAGCCATGATTTGCGGCAACCTTTGCACGCGTTGGCGTTGTTTAATTCAGCAATCAAGCGGTTGGTAGCAAACAAGAAAATATCCGAATTGGTGGAAAAACAAGCGGTATCCATTCGTAATCTTGGTGCCTTATTGCAAGATACGCTGGATACGGCTTGGATTGAAACCGGCAAAAAAGAACCAGTGTTTGCGCGAGTTAACATTTCCAACCTGTTTGACAAAATCGCCAGTGGGTATGTCATTCAAGCGCAAAAACGCAATATCAAACTATCGTTTTCAACCGCACCGGGCCATCTGATTACCGATCTTGGCATGGTCCAGCGAATTTTGAGCAATCTTGTGGACAATGCCCTAAAAGCTGCCAGCAGTCAGGTTGATGTGCGCGCCAGCCAACGCGCAGGTGTCTGGGTTTTTGAGGTGCAAGACGATGGCCCCGGCGTCTCTGGCCAAGATGCAAAACGCATATTCGAGCAATATGTTTCCTTGCGCGATGAAACTCCCGGTACCGAAGGTGGCTACGGATTGGGCCTGTTTGTGGTCAATGAATTTACCCATTTGTTGGACGGAAAAATTGAACTTGACAGTTCTAACCTCAAAGGCAGCCTGTTCCGTTTATCCTTGCCCGATCTGGATCGCTATACCGAACAAGATGACGCGGCAAAAGCAATTGTGTGCGAGGTAACCCCCCCGCCCGGCACCCGGGTTTTGGTAATTGATGATGAACTGGAAATACTGGACGCCATGCAGGCTTTGCTGCTCAGTTGGGGGTGCAAGGTAAAAACCGCCAGTAGTGCAAAAGCGGCGCAACAGCATTTGTCTGCTGGTTTTGCGCCGCAAGTGCTGATCGTTGATTTTCATTTGCGTAAAGATAATGGACTGGACCTCATTGAAAGCCTGCAAAAACATGCGTCCAGACAATGGCCCACATTGATCTGTACCGGTGCTACAGAACCTGCGGTTCATGCACTTATTCGGGCCAAGGGCTATGATCTGCTAATCAAACCAATAGACCCGGTGCAGTTAGGCGTGATGTTGGCAAAACTACTGAACCCAAGCGTTTGAATCGGAAACACCTGATTAAATCAACCCGGCTTTGATGGCAAAAGCGGCCAAAGCGGTTGGTGATGTAAATCCCAATTTGCGGTTAATATGTTCGCGGTGTTTGCGAACAGTATGATCGCTGATCCCCAATACGTTTGCCATTTGTTTATTAGCTAGCCCTTCGGCAGCCAGCTTTACCACTTGCAATTCTCTGGCGGTCAACTGTTCTCGAAGTCTGGCGATGGAACCGGCATTTGCGCCATCGGCAAGTTCCATATCCGGCAAGGTTTGATCGCTGGCAACGGCCAGCACCGTTTCCAAAAAGTGTTCAGCATCTGCAGTTTTATACAAAAAAGCATCTGCCCCGGCGGCATAAATATCCTGCGGCGACCAAGAATCGGTATCGCCGGTAAGAATGATAACTTTCAGTGGAAGACCCCGAGCTTGAATTTCTTGCAAGACATCAAGACCGGTGCGCCGGGGCAAATGAATATCAAGCAATGCTAGATCAAAAGTTTGTTGTTTTAAGCATGACAGTGCCTGTTCGCCATCAGCCGCCTCGACCACCTTATCAAATTCGGTAGCCAGCAAAGCGGCCATGCCTTGACGGACCAAAGCTTCATCGTCTGCGAGCAAGATACGGATTGATCTTTGGTTGCTCATTCTGCTGTCATTTGTCCGGTTTCGCGATCAGCCTTGGCTAATGTTTGCTTGGCGAAACGGGATCAGTTTTTGCTGGGTTTCGTCCCAAAGCCCCAAATTGATGCACTTGAAACTTTCACGCAAGGTCAAGCGACTGACATCGGCCAGTTCCGGGAAATCCCGCAAAACCTCGGTTAAGCGATAATATGGAATACGGGCGTTTAGATGATGCACATGATGCACTCCGATATTGGCGGTAAACCAGCGCAAAATCAGCGGCAGATCATAATGTGAGCTACCCTTTAGGGCCGCATCTTGTAATTTCCAATCGGGGTTTTGACTCCAATAAGTATCTTCAAATTGATGCTGCACATAAAACAGCCAAACCCCAATGGAGGTGGCGATCAGCGATATTGGCACATGCACCGCCAAAAACCGGCCAAACCCAATAAAATATATCAATACGCCAATGACCAGAAAAATTGCCAAATTGGTGGTCATGGCGCTGGCCCAATAGCGCCAACCAGCGCGCATAAAGCCCATCGGCAAACGCTGGCGTAACCAAAAATTATACGCAGGTCCAATGGCAAACAAAACCAAGGGATGCCGGTATACCCGATATCCAAAACGACCCATTGGCGATTTGGCCTGATATTCCACCACAGTCAATGTATCAATATCACCAATGCCGCGATGGTGCAGATTGCCAGAACCTGCATGGTGCGTGGCATGTTGTTTGCGCCATAGGTAATAGGGAGTTAGTGAAAACACCCCCAAGACACGGCCTACCCAGTCATTGGTGATGCGTTTGCGAAAAAATGCGCCGTGGCCGCAATCATGTTGGATCAAAAACAACCGAACTAGAAATCCGCTAGCCGGAATACTGATCGCCAAGGTTAGCCAATAACTGATCGACAAAGACCAAAGGGCCAATAACCAAAGGGCGACAAATGGCACGCCGGTAATAATGAGTTCGATAATACTGCGAACCGGGCTTGGTTCCCAGTATTTGTTTAAAATCGGCAGCCAGTTCCGGTCCAGTGTGGATGACATTGAGGCTCTTTCTTTACTGCGCAACACAAAAGTTTTAATATAGAAATCTGCATAGAACAATCCGGCCCAATGCGCAAATGGCAAAGCTTCAAAAAGCTGTGTGCAAACTTACAGCTTTTGCATAAAATCCAACAAACTTTGCATATCTGGCGGTAAAGGCGTTTCAAAGTGCAGTTCTTGTTTGGTAACTGGATGAATAAATCCAAGTTGAAAAGCGTGCAAGGCTTGGCGTTTTATCGAAGGCGCGGTTTCGCCGTCGGCATGGCGCAAAGCTCGATAACCCCGATGGCGACCATAGACAGGATCATCCAATACCGGACAGCCAATATGAGCCAAATGCACCCGGATCTGGTGGGTGCGCCCTGTTTCCAGACGGCACGAAACCAAGGCTGCTGCCGGGGTGCCAATGGGTTGGCCTTTTTGCTGGCCATACACGGAAAGGCATTGGTAATTGGTAATGGCGTGACGGCCCATCATGCTTTCAGGGTTGCGCGGCACAGCTTGTTTTTTGCGGTCATGCGGCGAGCGGGCAATCCGGGTTTCAATCCGCCCTTCTCTGGGCAAAGGTGCGCCTCTGGTCAGCGCCAGATAGGCCCGTTTTACCGTATGTGCGGCAAATTGTTTCGACAGGCCTTGATGCGCTTGATCAGATTTAGCCGCCACCAATACGCCGGAAGTATCTTTGTCGAGCCGGTGAACAATGCCGGGGCGTTCCACCCCGCCAATGCCGGACAGCGAACCGGCGCAATGATGCAATAATGCATTGACCAAGGTGCCGGTCCAATTGCCAGCTGCCGGATGCACGGTAAGCCCTGCGGGTTTGACCAATACAATCAAATGTTCATCCTCGAACAAAACATCTAACGGGATGTTTTCAGCTTGTGGCTCGGCAGCTATCGGTGCTGGGATTTGCAAACAAAGACAATCCATTGCTCGCACTTTGCGCTTGGCGCTGGTTTCGGTTTTGTCATTTACTTGGCACTGGTTTTGCCCGATCAAGGCTTGGATCCGCGCTCGCGATAGGTCCGGCCACATACTGGCCAAATAACGATCCAATCGCTCGCCATCGGCAGTAGCAATGGCGCTAAGCTTTCTTATATCTTGCGTTTCATTTTCCATCAAACTGGCTTAAGCTGTGCCAGCGTCAAGCGCAATGGGGTTGGTCAAGGGAAGCAGTGAATATGAGTCAGACAAAAAAATCAGGCTGGACCAGACGGGCCGCATTAAGCGCCGGTGGTTTGGGTGTTTTGGGTAGCGCCTCTTGCGCGCCAAAAATTGCCGCCCGGGCGCAAACGCAAACCGATGGACCATTTGGCCTTGGCATTGCATCGGGTGATCCGTTGCAAACCAGAGTGATATTATGGACTGCCGTTTCCGGTGGTGGTGGCGAGGTGACATGGCAAATCGCGCCGGACGAGAAATTTGAAATCATCACCAATTCTGGCACCGTACCGGTGGCGGCGGGCGAACTGGTACCGGTCAAAGTTGATGTCGATGGTTTGGTCGCGGGCACGGTGTATTTTTACCGCTTTGTGCGCGATGGCGTGCCCTCGGAAACCGGGCGCACCAAAACCCTGCCCACTGGTGATGTGCGACAAATATCCTTGGCCGTGGTTTCGTGTTCCAATCATCCGGCAGGGTATTTTCATTCATATGCCCATTTGGCACAGGCCGAGCCGGTCGATGCGGTATTGGCGTTGGGCGATTATATTTATGAATACGGGCTGGGCGGGTTTGCCACCGATGATGCCGAAGCCTTGGGCCGGGTGCCAGAGCCGGTGCATGAATGTATCAGCTATGCGGACTATGCCATGCGCTACGCCCAATATCATCGCGACCCGGATTTACAAGCAGCCCATAAGGTGGCCCCGTGGATTATGACTTGGGACGACCATGAAACCGCCAATGACAGTTGGAACGGCGGCGCACAAAATCATGACCCGGCCACAGAAGGCAATTGGGCGGCCCGCGAAGCTGCCTCATTACGCGCCTTTTACGACTGGACCCCAAGCAGGGAACCAGCGCAAGGCCAGCCGCGTTCGGCATTTTGGCGCAGTTTTGATTTTGGCAATCTGGCCCGCGTAACCATGCTCGAAACCCGGCTGTCAGGCCGCTCCGAGCAAATCACATTTGAGCAATTTCCAGTGCCGGTAGATGCCGACCCGAAGGATAAAACCGTACAAGCCAAAATCCGCGCCTTTGAACAAGATGTATTGGGCCAAAAAGACCGACGCATGTTAGGCGATGCCCAAGCGGCATTTGTCGCTGAAACCTTGCAAAGCTCGGTAATATCAGGACAAGCATGGCAGATATTGGGCAATCAGTGTTTGTTCGCAGAACTGCGTTCGCCCGATTATATGGCCGGTCTGCCGAAATGGCTTACTTGGCTAACCAAGCGCAAAAGTGCGTTGTATTACGAGTATTTCCAGCGCTCGCGGCTTAATCCATTGCTGAATTTAGATGCGTGGGACGGCTACCCCGCCGCCAGAGAGCGCTTGTATGACAAAGTCAAAGCCGCCTCGGCCAATTTGCTGGTGGTCACCGGCGATACCCATGATTTTACTGCTTCTACCTTGCGCGATCAAGCCGGGACAAAAGTCGGGATAGAGCTGGGTACTTCCGGGGTTTCTAGTCCCGGTAATTTTTCAGGTCTCACTGCCCCCGGGGTTAATTTTGGCAAATTAACTGAAGACCACAACCCAGATATTTTGCTGCACGATACCGTCACTACCGGTTATATTCGGATGCAAATTACCCGTGACCAAGTGCTGGCCGATTATATCAGCACTTCCAGCGTAAAATTACCCAATTGGAGCGCAAAAATTGGCTATCAATTTGCCATCAGCAAAGCCGGGATCAAACGGGTTTGATCAAAGGCGAACCAGCTAATACAAGCGATTTGTCGGGTGTTCAGTTTGCTCTTGATTGCTTGCGTTAATTCACCACCGGCTCAATGCCTTGTTCGGTGGCGGCGGCGAGCATGGCGGTTTGCAGTTTTTCAAAGGCCCGTACTTCGATCTGGCGGATGCGTTCGCGGCTGACCCCATAGACTTGGGCTAGTTGTTCCAAGGTTTTGGGATCATCGGATAATTTGCGCTGGCGGATAATATCCTGTTCGCGTTCATTTAGATCTTGCATAGCGTTTTGCAACAAACCCATGCGGGCGCTGAACTCGTCGGTTTCGGCCACATAGGTTTCTTGGCTGACCTGATTTTCATCTTCCAGCCAGTCCATCCATTGGCCCGCATCACCATCGGCAGAACGAATAGGGGCGTTTAAGCTGGCATCCGGGCCGGACATGCGCCCGTTCATCGAGATAACTTCGGTTGCAGTTACGCCCAATTTGGTGGCAATTTCTTCGACTTGTTCTGGGCGCAAATCGCCCTCGTCAATGGCTTTCATCTGACCTTTCATTCGGCGCAGATTAAAAAATAATTTTTTCTGGGCAGCAGTAGTGCCCATTTTCACCAACGACCAAGAACGCAAGATATATTCTTGGATACTGGCCCTAATCCACCACATGGCATAGGTGGCAAGCCGAAAGCCTTTTTCCGGCTCAAACTTTTTTACCGCTTGCATCAGGCCGACATTGCCTTCGGAAATGACTTCACCGATCGGCAGGCCATACCCGCGATAGCCCATGGCGATTTTAGCGACCAGCCGCAAATGTGAGGTCACCATTTTATGGGCTGCCTCACTGTCCTCATGTTCTTTCCAGCGTTTGGCCAGCATAAATTCTTCGCCTTTTTCCAACATCGGAAATTTGCGAATTTCGGTTAGATATCGGGACAGGGAAGCTTCCGGGGTAAGGGCAACTGGCAATGTATTGGTCATGTTCCTCTTTCGCCTTATCTGGCTGGTTTTTATCTCTGATAGCATAAATAGGTGTTTTTATGGCCAGATAAAGACCCAAAGACAAAAAAATTGACTCCAATCGCCCAATTGCCGAAACTGCTTTCAGGTTTGGTATGCTTAAAAATACAATGCAATACAGGAAAAATGAATGAAAATCGGTGGCAATAGACGCAGCTCAAACGTAGATGACCGACGCGGACAAAGCGGTGGCAGAGGCGGCATGCGGTTGGGTCGGGGACGCGGTGGCAATTCTGCAATGATCGGCATTGTCATGCGATTGTTGTTTTCGCGCACCGGGCGCAAATTTATCCTGCCCATCGGTGCCATTGCAGTGCTTGGATTTGTGCTGTTTCCAAATCAAATGAAAGGGCTGGTTTCCAGCTTGATGGGCGGTGGTGCGCCAGTATCACGTTCTGCCCCGGCGGCAACGTCTGCGGCCAGCGATGAATTGGCCAAATTTTCCAGTGCGGTGCTGGATACGACCGAAGATGTTTGGAACAAGATATTCACCGATGGCGGGTCACGTTATCCAGAGCCGGGCATGGTGCTGTATTCTGGCGGAACCGCGTCGGCTTGTGGCTCGGCCTCGGCAGCCATGGGGCCGTTTTATTGCCCGCCGGATCAAAAAATATATCTTGATGTTAGCTTTTTTCGGGAAATGGAAACCCGGATGAATGCAGGCGGTGATTTTGCCAGAGCCTATGTTATCGCCCACGAAGTTGGCCATCATGTGCAAAATGTGCTGGGGGTTTTGGATAAATCCCAACGGCAAAAAAAAATGCTCTCTAAAATCGGGGCCAATGCCGTGCAGGTAAAGGTAGAATTGCAAGCTGATTGTTTTGCCGGTATTTGGGCCAAACATGCGCAAGGCCTGTCCGATGTGGCGTTAGAAGCCGGGGATTTTGAAGAAGCCATCGGTGCGGCTAGAGCCGTGGGCGATGATACCATCCAGAAAAAATCCCAAGGTTATATCGTGCCGGAAAACTTCACCCACGGCACCGCTGCTGAACGGATTAACTGGTTCAAAAGCGGCTATAAGGCAGGCACGGTGAACGCTTGCAATACCGGTTTATGAGTTTGATCCAACGAGCTGGCTGGCTGTTATTAGCCGGGTTGATGGTTTGTTCACCGGCTTTGGCAGATACCGACTGTCCGGCGGATTTTGCCGGGTTCCAAGCCATTCAGATCAATAGCCAGAGCCGCACCGCCCGCCCGGATGGATTTGGAGCATTGCGCTTTGTCGCGGCGCGGCAATTGACCTCGGATGCCAAGCGCTTTGGTGGTTTGTCGGGGATTGATCTATTGTGTGATAACAAATTTGTGTTGATCAGCGACCGGGGTAATCTGCTGACTTTGGCGTTTTCGGATGAGTTGTCATTGGCCAATACGGCGATGATTGCGCCATTGCGCGATGCACAGGGCCAAGTGCTGGCCCAGAAAAATGGTGGCAAAAAATCCGATTCCGAAAGTATGGATTGGGATGGCCAAACCTTGTTGGTTAGCTTTGAACAGCAACACCGGATTTTATCGTTTGATCTGGCCAAAGACGGCGCAAATGCTCAAGGTCAATTGCTGGCCCGTGTTTCCGGCTTGGCGGGCCGGGCCAATCGCGGCATGGAAAGTTTGGCCCGCGCTACAGATGGTCAGCGGATTATGGCGTTGGAGAGAAACCAAGACGGAACTGCGCCCTTGGCAATCACTAACAAAACCGGCGAGATTGATTTCTCATCACTGCAATTTCCTTTGCAAGGGCGAACTTTGCTCTCTGGTTTTGATGTCTTGCCAGCCAGCAAATTACAACCGCAATTGTTGTTTTCTCTGCACCGGGACTGGAGCCATGAGGTCAAGGGCCGCAATACCATTCGCATTGCGGTAACCAAGCTGGTGTCTGGTGAAGGCGGAACGTTATCGTTGGGAAAAACCAAATTGCTCAGCACATTTCATCAAGCGGTGGTCGGGGTGCCCGGTAATAATTTTGAAGGCATTGCGGTGCGGCAATTGCCAAATGGTGATGCGCGGCTTTATCTGATCACCGATAATAATTTTGATGTTTCGGGCAGGCAGGTAACCTTGTTGCTGGCGCTGGATGTGCCAAAAGATCAATTATCCGATTTTGAATGAAACCAACGCTTGATATTGGTTTTGGCGATACGCAAGATCGGGCGTTCAAACAGGACATAAGAAAGAACAGCAACAACAAAAACTGCGGTGAATGCGACCAGCACAAAAAGTATGTTGTCAATCACTCCCTGTCTGGCAAAGCGCATCCAGATATGGGCCAATGTAGCAATGACCAACAAGTGAGACAAATACAAGCTATAGGACCAGTTGCCGATCTGTATTAAAAATTTAGGCGGTTTGCCACCGCCTACTGCCTCCATGGCAAATGCCCCATAGACCATCAATGCGGCCCCCGGCGTAAAAGCCAACACACGGGGCCAGCCATAGGGGAATTTTTCTATAACACCGGGATACAGCCACACCATGCCAGCCAGAAACAACCCGGCCCCAACCAGCAAACAACCCAATCCCCATCTTGGTTTGAAATGAATGGCAAGCAAACCAACAACTGCGCCGGCAATAAATTCAAAGGTAAGTGGGTGAAAAATGATTTTTGTCCATGGATTAAGAGGCCATATCCCGGCTTGATTACCCGCCAAAACAAAGCCGGTCCAAAGCAATAACCACAATGGTAACCAGCGGGGTTTTGTTAGCAAAAAAACTGAAAAAACCAGATAAAAATACAGCTCATGAATGAGTGTCCAAGCGACACTGAGCAAAGGGATTTTTGCCTGCGGCAATAGCAGAAATGAGAACAAGATATTGTTATTGGGGAGCCATTTTTCGGAAGTGCCTGCCACCACAATGCCGACAATAGTCAATGCAGTAAACAGCATGGCTGGTGGATAAATACGCGCTGCCCGTTCCAAGATAAACTGAGCAGAAAACGGCCAAGAACCAAACTTTCCTTGTGAAATATACACCATGATAAAACCGGAAATGACAAAAAATAAATCAACCCCGGACACACCATATACAAACAATGGGGAGAGTATTTGATCTTCGGATGCCCGCCTCTCATTCATCATCAAATGCACAAACACCACCATCAAGACAGCCAATGCTCGCAATGCTTGGATATTTTGTAATCGCAATAGTTTCATCAATTACGGTTCCTCAAACCCGGGAACTGGGGACATGCGCGCCAGCCGAAACGGGCCTGCATATAGAGCGCCTTTTTTCAGTTTGAACGATAAGGATACTTCTTTCACCCCGCCAGTCAAAACAGCCACTGCGGCAAGGAGCTTTTGCTCATCTTGGCGCAACCGGGTTTTGTCCAATTTGTCAAAAAGCCTACCGGGCTGCACAAAACTGACTTTGGTGGTGCCGCTCAAAAACCCGTTTTGGTCAATTAACAGATCACCAGAAACTGTCGCCGATGCATCCATGCTGGCCAGTACAGCTTCTTCAATTTGC
>UOEE01000023.1_pt1 | contig 12458 bp, 8 predicted proteins | sample 1990011 | NCBI WGS metagenome assembly UOEE01 (sample SAMEA4728526, study PRJEB27164) | hydrothermal vent metagenome | biome: marine basaltic hydrothermal vent biome; feature: marine hydrothermal vent; material: mineral | place: Pacific Ocean | collected 2011-06-14/2011-07-23 | depth 1741 m | reverse complement strand
TGCCCAAAACTGGCCAGCACATGATAATCCTTGCCCAGATATTTGTTGATGGTTTTTGCTTTAGCCGGAGATTCGACAATGACCACTTTCATGAATTTTTCCTATGCTGCACCCGTTTGCCATTTCTAGCGGCGCGAGAAACTGCAAGTGCTTAAGAGCATTTGTCAATGAAAAGCTACTTGTGTTTATGGAAAAACACGTTAAAAGAGTATAATACTGAACGCTCTCAAAAAGGGATAGCGCAATGACCCGGATAACAAAAGACAATTCCAAAGCCTCAAATCCGACTGGATTGCCTGTCATCACCCACGAGGATGCAGCAGAGTATCTGGCTGACATTTTACCACAATTGGCAGCCATTGCCCAAAAATCAGGTTTGACCGACTTGGGTGAAAAAGTAGCCGAAGCCTCATCCTTTGCTGCCAGAGTAAAGGGAAACAAAGGGCGGTAGGGTGTTTTCTGAGAATTTGAGTCTATCAGTATCTGGCAAAATTGATGTTGGATATTTGCCATCTCTGTTCAAAAACTGCTAAACAACGTAAAAAAGCAAATGCGACGATTTGACTTATGTTAAATTCCTTCGCTTCATTGTCTTACTACGACTAGATCGAATCGCCGAGAAATTCTGCGTTGTATTTTGTCTGGAGGGAAAAGAGATGCCGCATTTGGAAAATGTTACAAAGGCTCAACAAACAACGGCGCTATCCGCATCCACTTTGGCATTTACTGTTTGCTTTGCGGTCTGGACAATTTTTTCGATCATCGGCATCAAGATCAAAGCGGATCTGGGATTGAACGATACCCAGTTTGGGCTGTTGGTGGCGACACCGATCTTGACTGGGTCTTTAAGCCGAATTTTTCTTGGCATTTGGGCCGACCAATATGGCGGCAGGATGGTCTATGCCTTGTTGATGCTGGTAACTGCCGTTGGCGTGTTTCTGCTGACCTTGGCCAATACATATCCGATGTTCTTGCTGGCGGCGCTTGGTTTAGGGCTGGCCGGTGGCAGTTTTGCCGTCGGGGTTGCTTATGTCTCCAAATGGTACCCAAAACAACAACAAGGCACGGCTTTGGGAATTTTTGGCATGGGTAATGTCGGGGCGGCCATCACCAATTTTGGCGCGCCCATCTTGCTGGTTGCCCTTGGTGGGCAGTGGAAATCCGTGGCGCTGGTCTATGCAACTATATTGGCGGTGACAGCGGTGTTGTACTTCATTATTGCCAAAGACGACCCGGTTCACAAAGCCCGAAAAGCCCAAGGTATCGGGCATGAGAGCTTCGCAAAACAACTGGCACCGCTGAAACATTTGCAAGTCTGGCGCTTTGCGTTTTATTACTTTTTTGTGTTTGGTGGCTATGTGGCTTTGGCCTTGTGGTTGCCGCGTTTTTATACTGGCGCGTATGGATTACCGTTGGCAACTGCCGGATTATTGGCGGCGGTGTATGCCTTGCCGGGGTCTATTTTTCGCGCACTTGGCGGTTGGCTATCCGATAAAATCGGGGCGCGTTCGGTGATGTACTGGACATTTGGCGTATCTCTGGCCGTATTGTTTTTCTTGTCCTATCCGTCAACCGATTATCGGGTTGCTGGCATTGAGGGGCCAATAGAGTTTAACATTACCATCCCGTTGGGTGTGTTTGTTGCCCTTACCGTATTGCTCGGTTTCATGATGTCATTGGGCAAAGCTGCGGTCTATAAACATATCCCGGTATATTACCCAGATAATGTTGGCTCGGTTGGCGGTATGGTTGGACTAGTTGGTGGGCTTGGCGGATTTTTTATGCCCATCGCTTTTGGTGTGATGAATGATTTGATCGGGGTGTGGACCAGTTGCTTTATGTTGCTGGCGGTATTGGTGGCGGTCAATCTGACTTGGATGCATTTTGCCATCTTGCGGTCCGAAAAACGCCACAACCCGGCGGCACACGGTCCCAAAAATCTGCCTGAATTACAGGATTTGCACGAAACACTGAACGAAGGAGTTTGAGCTATGGCCAAAGATATTATAGATTGGGATCCAGAAAACGAAGCCCAATGGAATGAGAGTGGCAAAAAAATAGCCAGTCGCAATTTGTGGATTTCCATTCCAGCCCTGCTTTGCGGGTTTGCGGTTTGGCTGTATTGGGGCATTATCACTGTGCAAATGATCAATTTGGGCTATCCGTTTGAAAAATCCCAATTGTTTACCTTGGCAGCGATTGCCGGCCTAAGCGGCGCAACACTTCGCATTCCATCGACGTTTTTTATCCGCATTGCTGGCGGGCGTAATACCATATTCCTCACCACGGCATTGCTGATTTTGCCAGCTTTGGGCACCGGGTTATTGTTGCAAGACCCCAATACGCCGCTGTGGAAATTTCAGATCATGGCGTTATTATCTGGTTTTGGCGGCGGCAATTTTGCTTCGTCGATGTCCAATATCTCTTTTTTCTTTCCCAAAAAAGTACAAGGTTATTCCTTAGGGATGAATGCCGGATTGGGTAATTTTGGTGTGACCACCATGCAAATCCTGATCCCGCTGGTCATGACCGTTGGCATGTTTGGCGGCACGGCCATGACATTACAGGCAACCTCTGGAACCCTGATTGGCAAAATTCCGGCAGGGACAGCCACCTATCTGCACAATGCTGGCTTCATCTGGGTGGCTATTTTGATCCCGGTAGTGCTCGCCACATGGTTTGGTATGAACAATATCAAGGCCGAACATGTATCACCCAATATCAAAAGCCCATTGGCCGCATTTGCCAAAATCCTTGGCATGTTGGGCATTGGTCTGGTGAGTGCAACCTTTGGGCTTTGGCTGATGTTACCTGCTGATGTGGGTGGTTCGGGGATGGAAATATCAAAATGGATTGTCATTCCGATCGTGATTGCGCTCACCGTTGCGGCATTACGGATCATTCCGGGAACCATCGGGCAAAGCCTGAAACACCAATACAAGATTTTTAACAACAAACACACATGGGCGATGACCATTATCTATACCATGACATTTGGTTCCTTCATCGGGTTTGCCGCGACATTTGCACTGGCGATCAAAGTCATCTTTGGGGTGCAGCATGTGATGGTTGATGGCGTTATGACCCATGATCTGGCCAACCCTGCCGGTCCGTCTGCATTGATGTTTGCTTGGACAGGGCCATTTATTGGCGCGTTGATCCGGCCTGTGGGCGGGATGATTGCCGATAAAATGGGTGGTGCTAAAGTCACGCAAATCATTTCGGTGATCATGGTGGCATCGGCGTTGGGCGTGGCATATTTCATGAAACAAGCCTATGCCTCGGCGACCCCGCAGGATTATTTCATACCGTTTTTGGTTTTGTTCCTAGTCCTGTTTGCGGCCACCGGCATTGGCAATGGCTCGACGTTCAAAACCATCGCTGGTGTGTTTAACAAGGAACAGGCTGGCCCGGTTTTAGGTTGGACATCTGCGGTGGCCGCCTATGGGGCATTTATTATTCCCAAAGTCTTTGGCGAGCAGATCAAGGCAACAACGCCGGAATATGCGCTGTATGGGTTTGCCGCATTTTATGTGTTTTGCATTCTAATTAACTGGTGGTTCTATTTGCGCCCGGGCGCTTATGTTAAAAACCCGTAAGCCCCGATTTTAAGGAGACGTATTCATGGGACACTTTATCGACAGACTGACGTATTTTTCAAAAATTGATGGCAAATTTGCCGATGGTCATGGCATCACCACCACGGAACACCGGGGATGGGAGCGCGCCTATCGCGGGCGTTGGGCGCATGACAAAATTGTCCGCTCCACCCATGGGGTGAATTGCACCGGCTCGTGTTCATGGAAAATTTATGTGAAAAACGGATTGGTTACTTGGGAAACTCAGCAAACTGATTATCCGCGTACCCGTCCCGACATGCCCAACCATGAGCCGCGTGGTTGTTCGCGTGGTGCCAGTTATTCGTGGTATCTGTATTCTGCGGCTCGCTTGAAGTTTCCGCTGGTGCGCTCACGTTTGCTGAAAGCATATCGCGCTGCCAAGGCTGTGCATCCCGATCCGGTTGATGCTTGGGCCAGCATTATGAGCGATCCTATTCGTGCCAATGATTTCAAGAAAATGCGCGGGCTTGGCGGCTTTGTGCGTGGCGATTGGCAGGAAATGAACGAGTTAATTGCAGCGGCCAATATCTATACGGTCAAAACATACGGCCCGGACCGGGTGGCAGGATTTTCGCCGATCCCTGCCATGTCGATGGTGTCTTATGCTGCCGGGACACGGTATTTGTCGCTGATGGGTGGTACCTGTCTTTCGTTTTATGACTGGTATTGCGATCTGCCTCCGGCCTCGCCGCAAGTGTGGGGCGAGCAAACTGATGTGCCGGAAAGTGCCGATTGGTTTAATTCAGGCTATATCATCGCATGGGGTTCCAACGTCCCGCAAACCCGTACACCCGATGCTCATTTTTTCACCGAAGTTCGCTATAAAGGCACCAAAACAGTATCGGTAACACCGGATTATTCCGAAGTGGCCAAGCTAACTGATATTTGGTTAAACCCGCGCCAAGGAACGGATGCGGCGATGGCCATGGCCATGGGGCATGTGGTGTTCAAGGAATTTCATCTTGGCAAAAAGTCCAAATACTTTGAGGACTATATCCGAAACTATTCCGATATGCCGATGCTGGTGATGTTGGAAAAAGCCGATGGGTATTACAAGCCGGGGCGCACCTTGCGCGCCTCCGATTTTACCGGAAACCTCAAGATCAAAGCAAAAGATAATCCCGAATGGTGCCCGGTGGTTTATGACGAAACTTCCAAATCCATAGTTTCTCCCAATGGCACGGTGGGTTCGCGCTGGGGCAATAAAGGGAATTGGAATTTGGAAGCCAAGGACCGGGCTACGGGTAAAGACATCCGGGCGCAGCTTTCTTGCATTGATGAACGCGACGATACGCTGGGGGTGGCGTTTCCCTATTTTGGTAATCAACCACATGATCAAAAGCTGTTCAATCATACGGACCATGCAGATATTCAAGTACGCAATGTGCCGGTACGGGAAGTTACTTTGGCTGGCAAAAAGACGGCTTATATTGCCACTATCTATGATCTGATGGCGGCAAATTACGCCATTGACCGGGGATTGGGCGGCGAAAATACTGCCAGTTCGTATGATGATGATGTGCCGTACACACCTGCATGGCAAGAAGCCATTACCGGGGTGAAGCGGGATAAAGTCATCCAAGTTGCCAGAGAATTTGCAGAAAATGCCGACAAAACCCAAGGCCGTTCCATGGTCATTTTGGGTGCTGCGATCAATCACTGGTATCACATGGACATGATCTATCGGGGGATTATCAATCTGCTGATGATGTGTGGCTGTATCGGCAAATCCGGTGGCGGTTGGGCGCATTATGTGGGACAGGAAAAACTACGCCCGCAAACCGGTTGGATACCGCTGGCATTTGCTACAGATTGGTCGCGCCCGCCGCGCCAGATGAATTCCACCTCTTACTTTTATAATCACTCCAACCAGTGGCGCTATGAAAAGCTGGGAGTGGATGAAATTCTTTCGCCTTTGGCCGATGCCGACAAATGGAAAAATCATTCGCTGATTGATTGCAATGTGCGTTCCGAACGCATGGGCTGGCTGCCATCCTCCCCACAGTTCAAGGACAACCCTTTGCATTTCAAAGCCAAAGCTGGCGATAGGGATGTAAAATCCTATGTGGTGGATGCACTGGTATCTGGGGATTTGGAATTTTCCTGCGAAGACCCGGATCATGAGAATAATTATCCGCGTAATATGTTTATTTGGCGCTCCAATATCCTTGGCTCAAGCGGCAAGGGCCATGAGTATATGTTAAAACATTTGCTGGGTGCATCCAACTCGCTGATGAACGAGGATATTGGCGTAACCGGTGAGGCCAAACCATCCGAGGTCAAATGGCATGAGCAAGCACCGGAAGGCAAACTGGATCTGGTGGTGACGCTTGATTTTCGCATGTCCACCACAGCGGTTTATTCGGATATTGTTTTGCCTGCCGCCACTTGGTATGAAAAAAATGACTTAAACACATCAGATATGCACCCGTTCATCCATCCGTTATCTCGGGCAGTGGATCCGGCATGGGAGGCCCGTTCGGATTGGGATATTTTCAAAGGATTATCACAAAAGTTTTCCGAATTATGTGTGGGCCATCTGGGTATCGAGGACGATCTGGTAAGCGTACCGATCTTGCACGATACGCCCGGTGAACTCGGACAGGCATTGGGTGTCAAAGACTGGAAAAAAGGTGAATGTAAGCCGGAACCCGGCAAATCCATGCCGAACTTGGTAGCGGTGAAACGGGATTACCCGAACTTGCATAAAATGTTTACTTCGGTTGGGCCGTTGCTGGAAAAACTGGGCAATGGTGGCAAGGGCATTGGCTGGAAAACCGGCGATGAGATTGAGCTATTGCGCGGGCTGAACAAAGTGGTGCGCGACGAAGGTATTTCCAAGGGCCAACCCAAATTAGAAACCGCCATTGATGCCGCCGAAATGTTACTTAGCCTTGCCCCTGAAACCAATGGACAGGTGGCGGTTAAGGCTTGGGAGGCGCTGGGTGAGTTCACCGGGCGCGAGCATACACATCTGGCGCGCCCGAAACAGGACGAAAAAATTCGGTTTCGCGATGTGCAGGCGCAACCACGCAAAATCATTTCCTCGCCCACATGGTCGGGACTTGAAGACGAGCATGTCAGCTATAATGCTGGCTATACCAATGTCCATGAATTGATCCCGTGGCGCACCTTAACCGGTCGCCAGCAGTTTTATCAGGATCATGAATGGATGCGCGATTTTGGCGAAACCTTGTGTGTGTATAAACCACCAATTTCCACTCGCACCATCAATGATGCGATCAAAACCCGGGGCGATAGCACCAAACAGATCGCATTGAACTGGATTACACCGCACCAGAAATGGGGCATCCATTCGACCTATTCGGATAATTTATTGTTATTGTCGATGAACCGGGGCGGGCCGATTATCTGGATATCCGAGATTGATGCGGCCAAAATTGATGTTGTCGATAATGACTGGATCGAGGTTTATAATGTCAACGGGGCTATTTCTGCCCGTGCCGTGGTCTCGCAACGTGTGCCCGAAGGCATGAGCATGATGTATCATGCCCAAGAAAAAACCATGAATACGCCGGGCAATGAAGTCACCGGGAAACGGGGCGGCATTCATAATTCCGTCACCAAAGCCGTGGTCAAGCCCACGCACATGATCGGCGGCTATGCGCAACTTTCTTGGGGCTTTAATTATTATGGCACGGTGGGTTCCAACCGCGATGAATTTGTCATCGTTCGCAAAGTGAAAAAACTAGACTGGATGGAAGAAGCCTATGAAGAGGGCCAGCCCATCAACATTGATCTTACAAAAGGAGCGCTATCATGAGCATTCGTGCGCAAATCGGCATGGTATTGAACCTAGATAAATGTATCGGCTGTCATACCTGTTCCATCACTTGTAAGAATGTCTGGACCTCCAGAGGCGGCATGGAATATGCGTGGTTCAACAATGTTGAGACCAAACCCGGGCTTGGCTATCCACGCAATTGGGAAGACCAAGAGCAATGGAAGGGCGGTTGGGTTCGCACCAAATCTGGCAAATTACGCCCCAAAGCTGGCGGAAAAATTGGTTTGTTAACTCAAATTTTTGCCAATCCGAACCTGCCGGAAATTGACGATTATTACGACCCATATACCTATGAATATGACCACTTAAAAACCTCTCGCGAGAGCAAAACCGTGCCCACAGCACGGATGAAGTCCGTCATTACCGGCAAAACCAAGGACAAACCCGATTGGGGGATGAATTGGGAAGAATTGCTGGGCGGTGAGTTTGACAAGCGCCGCAGTGATTACAATTTCAAAGACGTGCAGGAACAAATGTACGGCGAGTTTGAAAATACATTCATGATGTATTTGCCGCGCCTGTGCGAGCATTGTTTGAACCCATCTTGCGTGGCTTCGTGCCCATCAGGTGCCATATACAAGCGCGAGGAAGACGGCATTGTATTGATTGACCAAGACAAATGCCGGGGTTGGCGCATGTGCGTATCCGGTTGCCCGTACAAAAAGATTTATTTCAACTGGCAGTCCGGCAAATCGGAAAAATGCACCTTTTGTTATCCGCGCATTGAAGCCGGCGAACCTACGGTTTGTTCTGAAACCTGTGTCGGGCGCATTCGTTATTTAGGTGTGCTGTTATATGACAGCGACAAAATAAAAGATGCGGCCAGCGTGCCGGACGAAAAAGACCTGTACCAAGCCCAGTGCGATTTGTTCCTTGACCCTAATGATCCAGATGTGATCGCCAGAGCCAGAGCCGATGGCATTCCAGACAGTTGGCTGGAAGCAGCCAAGGCTTCGCCGGTGTATAAAATGGCCATGGAGTGGAAAATTGCATTTCCGCTGCACCCGGAATATCGCACCTTGCCAATGGTCTGGTATGTGCCGCCGCTCTCGCCAATTTCTGCGGCGCATGAAAATGGTTTGATGCCAGCAAAAGGCATGATCCCGGATGTGCAAAGCCTGCGTATTCCGGTGAAATATCTGGCCAACTTGCTGACAGCCGGCGATACAGCCCCGGTGACCAGCGCTTTGGAAAGAATGCTGGCCATGCGTGCTTATATGCGCGGGAAAACCGTGGATGGTGTGCATCATGAAAGCCTGCTCGAACAGGTTGGTATGTCCGAGAACGAGATGGATGATATGTACCAAATGATGGCGATTGCCAATTATGAGGATCGGTTTGTTATTCCAACCAATCATCGCGAATATGCCGGAGACGGGCCGTTTGATCACGAAATAGCCTTTGCAACCCGCACAGAATGCGGCTTTAGTTTTGGCAATGGCTGTCATGGCGGCGAAACCAAACGCTCGAATTTATTTGGAACCCAAACCCATGCCAATACCATGAACGGCAGCGTTCCCGGGGCAAAAGCGCCCGGCGATGGCGGGGTGAAAGTCTTAAACAAAAACACCGGAGAAACATCATGAGGACGCTTCGTGTATTATCAAGATTGTTGGTGTATCCGAGTGCCGAAATGTTCACTCTGATGAACGAGATGGAAACTGTGTTGCGTGATGATGGTTTTTTGAAACCTGCGACATTGAAAAAACTTGCCACTTTCATGCAAGACTTGTCTCAAAGCGAATTGATGGATGCACAGGAAACCTATGTGGAATTATTCGATCGTGGGCGGGCGCATTGTTTGCATTTATTTGAGCATGTGCATGGCGAATCCCGGTTTCGCGGCCAAGCGATGTTGGATTTATCAGAGCGTTATGCGGAAAAAGGCTTGGCTGTCGGTACCACTGAATTGCCGGACTATCTGCCGGTGTTTTTGGAGTTTATCTCTATTTGTGAGCCGGAAGAAGGCTTGGAAACCCTTGCCCAAGCCGCACCGGTTATTGCCACAATTGGTGAAAAACTAAAACGGCAAAAAAGCGGCTATGCCAGTGTGTTTCAGGCCATCGCCGAATTATCCGGTGCCAAACTGAGCAAGGCCGAGATCACCAAAGCGGCGGATGCAATTTTGCCCGACATCAAAACCCTAGATGAACTGGATGAGCAATGGCAGGAGCCAGAGGCGTTTGGCAAGGATTGCAATCCTTGTGATCCGATGCCGTTGCAGTCTACCGACATGGGAGCAAATCAATGAGCGCATATCTGAATACATTTTTCTTTGGAATTTACCCGTATATTGCCATTGGCGTGATGATTTTTGGATCGATACTTCGGTATGACCGCGACCCGTATTCATGGAAAGCCGATAGCAGCCAGTTGATGAGTGCCAAGGGGTTACGCATTGGCAGCAACTTGTTTCATGTCGGCATTTTGTTGCTTTTTTTCGGCCATCTGGTTGGTTTGCTGACACCACACGCAGTCTATGCCCCGTTCATTAGCGCAGGACAAAAACAAATTCTAGCGATGACTGCGGGCGGCATTTTTGGGACGATGACATTTGTCGGCATGGTGATCTTGATTGTGCGCCGCTTTGGCAATGCCCGCGTTAGCGCCACGTCACATTTTTGGGACAAAACCATCTTGTTACTACTCTTTGTGCAGCTTGTTTTGGGGCTGTTGACCATTCCCCAATCCGGCAAACATCTGGACGGTTCCTCCATGATCGAATTAGCAGATTGGGCGCAAAAAATAGTTACCTTTCGAGGTGGCGCTGCTGAACATATTTTGCATGAAAACATTATTTTCAAGCTGCATATTGTGTTGGGCCTGACCATTTTTCTGGTGCTACCATTTACTAGGTTGGTGCATATTTTCAGCGCCCCGATCAAATACCTATTTCGCTCCGGATACCAGATTGTCCGCCGCCGGTAACCTACGAAAAATATAAGGATGATTTGCAATGGCACATATTTATCTTGATTATTTGGATCGAAAAATGGCTCTACGGGGCATATTGTTGACCTCGATTGCACCACTTTTTCTTTTTGCTGCCGACCCTTCTTTGGCGGCAGATGAAGCCAAAACTTTGGTTGAAGCTATTACCCAAGGAAAAGCCAATATCAATTTTCGATATCGCTATGAAAATGTTGATCAAGATGGGTTTGCAGAACAGGCCAATGCTTCGACATTGCGGACAAAACTAAAATACGCCACCAAGCCGTTTAAGGGATTTTCCGGGGTAATCGAATTTGACAATGTTACCCGGATTGGTGCCGGAAACTATAACAGCACCATCAATGGCAAAGGCCAGTTCCCGGTGGTTGCCGACCCGCAAATCACCGCCGTAAATCAGGCGTATATTGCCTATACCGGTTTCAAAAACACCACATTGCTAGCCGGGCGAACAGCCTTGAACATCGACAACCAACGCTTTGTTGGCACAGTTGGTTTCCGGCAGAATGACCAGACTTGGGACATGGCTGGTATTATCAGCAAGCCGACAGAAAACCTGACCTTGACCGGTGGGTATGTGTGGAATGTCAATCGGATTTTTGGTGATGAGCATCCGTTTGGTGATCTGGACACCAATACTTTTCTTCTGAACAGCAAATATACCGGATTGGCTTTGGGTAATATCACTGCCTATGGCTTGTTTATTGATCTAAATGATGCCGCTGTGTTTGGCCTTTCCAGCCAGACATTAGGAGTTCGTTTTGATGGCAAACACAAATTTGCCAACGGTAATTTAACGGCGCTTTATGAAGCAGAATTTGCCACACAATCAGACTATAAAGACAGCCCGCTTGATTATAACGCCCAGTATTATCATCTGTCGGCAGGTCTAAGTGCCAACGGCTGGACCGGCAAGGTTGGCTATGAGGTATTAGGTTCGGACAATGGGATTGCCTCTTTTCAAACACCATTAGCCACCTTGCATAAATTCAACGGTTGGGCCGACAAGTTTTTGTCAACACCTGCCGGAGGTTTGCAGGATTTTTATGGCTCTTTGTTCTATAAATTTGCCGGTGATAGTTCGGTAAAAGGCCTGACATTCGGCGCTATATATCATGATTTTACCGCTGATATTGGCGGTGATTACGGTTCTGAAATCAATCTGGTCGTTAAAAAGAAAATTGGCAAAAATTATTACGGCTCCCTGATTTTTGCCGATTATAATGCCAGCGGATTTGCAACCGATACCCAAAAATTCTGGATCACCATCGGCGCTGATTTTTAATTGCAGCCAGATACTGGGGCAGACTAAGCCATGATATGGGGGTATGGGTACTGATATTACCAAAATGCCAGCGATACGTTGCGTTAATTTCATTTTTCGGTCTATTTTGAGCAAGCGGAGGACGTTATGAAACACATATTGATTTTAGCCAATTTGCTCATTGTGCTGATCGGCCATGTAAGCGCGGCAAATGCAGAACAAACGGCGATTTTGTTACGTCCGGATGCGGTGTTTGACGGGCAGAATTTGCATGCGGGCTGGGTGGTGGTTGTGCGAGGCAAAACCATTTTGGCTGCTGGCCCGGCAGGTTCGGTTGCTATACCCCAAAATACGCAAGTGGTTGAGCTATCCGGCCAGACATTGTTGCCGGGGCTGATTGACAATCATAGTCATGTCTTACTGCACCCGTATGACGAGGCAAAATGGACGGACCAAGTATTAAATGAGCCGCTTGCTTTGCGCACCGCGCGGGCTGTGCCGCAAATGCATGCGACTTTGATGGCCGGGTTTACTACGTTGCGAGACTTAGGCACCGAAGGGGCTGGTTATGCCGATGTGGGTTTGAAACAAGCCGTAGAACAAGGCGTAATTGATGGCCCGAGAATGATCGTTACAACCCGTGCCATTGTTGCAACGGGCAGTTACGGGCCAAAAGGCGCGCCGGAATTTGATTTGCCGCTGGGCGCGCAAAGCGCCGATGGTCATGATGAATTGATCCGGGTAGTGCGCGAGCAAATCGGCAAGGGTGCCGATTGGATCAAGGTCTATGCGGATTATCGTTGGGGGCCAAATGGTGAGG
>UOEE01000262.1_pt1 | contig 12563 bp, 7 predicted proteins | sample 1990011 | NCBI WGS metagenome assembly UOEE01 (sample SAMEA4728526, study PRJEB27164) | hydrothermal vent metagenome | biome: marine basaltic hydrothermal vent biome; feature: marine hydrothermal vent; material: mineral | place: Pacific Ocean | collected 2011-06-14/2011-07-23 | depth 1741 m | reverse complement strand
GGTCAAGATGACAGCATTCAGCTATTACTAGTTGCCCTGCTGGCCAACGGGCATATCTTGTTAGAAGGCGCACCGGGCACCGCCAAAACCTTGATGGCTAGATGTTTTGCATCTGCTGTTGGTCTGGTCTTTGGGCGGATTCAATTTACCCCGGATCTAATGCCCGGCGATATTATTGGCGCCAATTTGTTTGATTTTAGAACCAGCAAATTTACCTTGAAAAAAGGCCCGGTATTTTGTGATCTGCTGGTGGCCGATGAAATTAACCGCACCCCGCCCAAAACCCAAGCCGCTTTGCTGGAGGCCATGCAAGAGGCCCGGGTGACCATTGATGGCACCAGCCATTCGCTCGGTGATAATTTCACCGTTATTGCCACAGAAAACCCGATTGAGCAACAAGGCACCTATCCATTGCCAGAGGCACAATTGGACCGGTTTTTGTTCAAACATGTTTTGCGGTATCCATCGAAACAACAAGAGCTGGCGATTGTCGCCCGCCACGGTGCCCATGCCAAATCCCAAAGCGATACCGCCACCGGCATCAAAGCGGTATTGAGCGCCGCCAAATTAAAAGCTGCCAAAAAACGGATCGGCGAAATTACCCTTACCGATGAAATCATCGCTTATATTGTCGAGCTGATCCGCAGTACCCGCAACAACCCAGATGTGGAAGTCGGCGCATCACCAAGGGCGGCCAGCATGTTGGCGGCGGCCTGCCGGGCATTGGCCGCCTTAGAAGCCAGAGATTTTGTCATTCCTGATGATGTGAAAAAACTGGCAGTGCCATTATTGCGTCACCGGTTAATTCTCTCGCCATCTGCTGAAATTGAAGGCCGCACTTCGATGGAGGTGATCGAAACTATTATTGAGCAAACCCAGGCACCTAGATGAGCAAAACCGCTAAACCCAAAAGCCGCGAGTCGGCTTTTCTTGCGCCGACAAAACTCGCGATTTTGTCGATGAGCGCCGGGGTGCCGGTGACCTTATTGCTGAGCATTTTTGCCCCGGCGCTGTGGGCATTAGGAGCGGCGTGGATTGCCTTTTTGCTGGCATTGATTGTTTTAGATGCGCTGTTATCGCCGGGGCTGTTTAGCGTATCACTTACCCCGGTTCCACCCAGACAGGTGTATATCGGCGATAGCGCCAAATTGCTCGCCCATATCGAATTTACTGGCAAAGCTCCGGCCTTTGTCGAGGTCACCACCAACAAATCGACCATCGCCCAGCTTACCCCGGCGCGGGTACTGGCGCAAACCCAAAATGCCAAAGCCGTGGCGCAGTTTGACATTATACCCAAACGTCGTGGGCAGTTACATTTGTCGCGGTTTTGGCTGCGTTGGCGGGGGCCGTTGGGCTTGGTATTCAAGGCCAGAACCATGCCGCAAGATATGCACATCCCGGTGATCGCCAACATTCGCGGGGTCAAACAACAAGCAATGCAAATTTTTTCCCGAGACCAAAGATATGGCCAAAAACGCCAAAAAGAACGTGGCGAAGGCACCGAGTTTGACAGCTTGCGCGAATTTGTTTCTGGCATGGATCACCGCCGTATCGACTGGAAAGCCTCGGCCCGACATCATTTATTGCTGGCCAAAGAATTTCGCACCGAACGCAATCATAATGTGATGATTGCGCTGGATACCGGCTATTTGATGAGCGCACCGCTGGATGGCATTGCCAAATTGGATCACGGGTTAAATGCTGGGTTGTTATTGGCTTATATCGGGCTGCGGACCGGCGATCGGGTCGGGCTGTATTCGTTTGATGCGCAGCCGGGTTTGATCTGCAAACCATTGGCCCATACTGGCTCGTTTGGGGTGTTGCAGCGCCTAAGCGCCGGGATCGGATATTCCAATACTGAAACCAATTTTACCTTGGGGTTAAGCCGGTTGGGGCAGAGCTTGGACCGGCGCTCGCTGCTGATTATTTTTACCGATTTTTCCGATACCATTAGTGCTGAATTGATGCTGGAAAATCTGGGTCGTTTGGTGCGAAACCATGTGGTGATCTTTATCGCCTTTAACGACAAAGAATTAGAAGACATGGTAACGGCGGCACCTGATACCACGGAAAAGATCAGCCAAGCGGTGATCGCAGCTGGTTTATTAAAAGAGCGCGATCTGGTGTTTTCGCGACTGCATCGGCTGGGGGTTCATATCTTGGAGACACAGCCGGAGCGGGTTGGGCCAAAATTGCTGGCAAAATATATGGAACTAAAAACAAGGGGCGTATTGTGAGTCAAAGCCAGACACAAACCAAGCAAGAGCTTGCCGCTTATTTGCGCTCGCACCGGTTTCGGTTGGAGCGCGAGGCCGATTGGCAAAGGCTGGAAGCTCTCATTGCCAAAGTCGAAAAAACCGGCCCCAAAACATTAAACGATGCTGAACTTATCGCCTTGCCCCGGCTGTATCGTTCCACTTTGTCCTCCTTGTCTATGGCCCGCGCCATATCACTGGACAGGGATTTGATCTTGTATCTTGAGGGGCTGACCACAAGGGCATATTTTTTTGTTTATGGCACCCGCACCAATATATGGCAGCGCATATCCGGGTTTTTTGCCAAAGACTGGCCGTTGGCAGTACAGGCTTTGGGGCGCGAAACTTGGGTTTCTTTGTTGATCACCTGTTTAACCGCATTAAGCGCTTATTTTTTGGTGGTTAGCAGCCCAGAATGGTTCGCTTCGTTTATGCCAACTGGGCTGACCAATGGGCGCACGCCGGATGCCAGCGTCGAATTTTTGCGCGATGGCCTGTATGATGGAAAGTGGCAAGACGGACTTTCTACCTTTGCCACGTCTTTATTTACCCACAATGCCAGAATTGGTATTTTCGCCTTTGCGCTCGGTTTTGCCTTTGGATTACCGACATTGGTTTTAATGGCCTATAACGGTTTTATGTTGGGGGCATTTGCGGCGGTTTACGTGCCCAAAGGCTTGGGCTTTGAGATGGGCGGCTGGTTGCTCATTCATGGCACAACCGAGTTATTTGCCATCATTTTAGCCGGGGCTGCCGGATTTCACATTGGTTGGCACATCGCTTTTCCCGGCAAATTAACCCGGCTGGATGCCGCCGCCAAAGCCGGACGCACTGCCGCTACCGTGGTGATTGGCGTGGTGATTATGTTGTTTTTGGCCGGCTTGATCGAAGGTTTTGGCCGCCAGTTAATCAAATCAGATATTGCCCGTTATGCCATTGCTGGTTCCATGCTTAGCTTGTGGTTGCTGTATTTTTACCTGCCGCGCAAAGGGGCAAATGGATGAGCAAACCCCGCCGGCAAACCGCTACGGTTTCCACCGCTTATACATCACCATTGCAACGCGAATTGCTAACGCCCGAAGGCATTGCTTTGCGGCTCACTTTGGCCGGGGCCGGGGAGCGCGCCGCCGCGTTTTTGTTGGATGTGATGTTTATTGTTTTGATTTTGGTGGCGGTGTTTTTTGCAGTGCTAGCGGCATTTTCTTTTCAAACCAAAGATGTGGTAAATATCGTTTGGTTGCTTAGCTTTTTTATCTTGCGCAATTTTTATTTTTCCATTTTCGAGATCGGCAGGCGTGCCGCCACACCGGGCAAACGTTTATTGGGCCTGCGAGTTATCAGCCGCAATGGCGAACGCTTGACCGCCAATGCGGTGATCGCCAGAAACGCCATGCGTGAGCTGGAAATTTTTATGCCATTGGGTTTTTTGGCCAGCGGCGGGGTTGGCGGCGTGGATGGGCTGGTGGCGCTGATTGGTTTGCTTTGGTCGGGGTTGTTTTTGTTTTTTCCGTTGTTTAATCGAGACCGCTTGCGGGCTGGAGATTTCATTGCCGGAACATGGGTGATCCAGATACCCAAAAAACACCTAGAAAAAGATATATCCAACAAATCAGCCAACCAACAAAATTTTACCTTCACCTCGGCGCAATTGGATGCTTATGGCATTCACGAATTACAGGTATTGGAAGGGGTGTTACGCAAAAATGATATGAAATCTATTATCGCCGTTGCCAAACGCATCCGTAAAAAAATCAACTGGCCCCGGCAAAACAATGAAAGCGACCGTGATTTTTTGAACGCTTATTACGCCAATTTACGCAAAACATTGGAAGCCAAACTGTTGTTTGGTGTGCGGCGCAAAGACAAATTTGATACCCGTTGATTTTGGTAAGTTTGTAAAATCGACCTTTTTACCTAAAACCCACTCCCATTAGAAGATCATTAGCTTTTTCTCTATACCTTTACTTGTATAGGTTTCCGCAAATCAAGAGAACAGTGCGTTCTGAGGAAGTTTATCAGGGGTTTTGGGTAGAGTTCAGATATGCGGGTTTTCATTCTCTTTTTTTGGGTTTTATGGGCTGTTATTGCCGGTGGCAATGCAATGGCTAATCCAGTTGCGCCTACCGCAACACACGCCCTGCTTGATTTACGGCAATGGGATTTCTTCGGTGACACCGAAACGCTGTCACTAGATGGCGAATGGGACTTTGCTTGGCAGCAACTGCTGGAGCCACAAGTGGCATCCGGGTATTCTGCCTTTCGCACCGTTCAGGTTCCACACAATTGGCGCGGCACGGATTTTGGTGACAGCGTTTCCGATGGCCGGGGATTTGGCACCTATCGGTTACGGATTTTATTACCAGAACAACACCCGCAACTGGCCGTAAAAGTGAATGGGTCAACTTTTGCTGCGGCGGTTTTTATCAACGGGCAATTGGTTCAACAAATTGGAACTGTCGGCAAAAATGTTGCCGAAGAGCAACCGCAAAGCACCAACTCTGTGTTTCAAATTCCACATGGCTTGGACACTAAAAATGAATTGGAACTGTTGGTACATGTCTCTAACTTTGCCCATGCGCGAGGCGGAATGATCAGCGGAATTGAGTTTGGTGCGGCTGACAAGATTTTGCCGCCATTTGCGCGCCATCAAGCCTCCTTATTGGTTCTTGTTGGCGGCATGTTGGCTTTGATGGTGTATTATTTGGTGCTGTTTTCCACCCGGACAGATGATCTGGTTCCGTTATATTTTTCAATGTTCTTGCTCAGCCTTGCTGTTCACATGAGTACAGGTTCTGGGGTTTTTGCCAAAACCTTTCCGTTGTTTTCCAGCTTGGCATCCTTGCGAGCAGAGTATTTAGCGGTGGTTTGTGCCGCTTGGTTTGGGTATCTTTTTGTTAGCAAAATGTACCCGCAAGTAAGCAATAAATGGGTATCCCGGTTTATTTATATCTATTCCATGTTGGCAATCATCTCGCTGTTTGTCCTTGATTCTTATACCTACACAACATATTTGGCGGTGTATCAGGCTGGCATGATGGTAACAATCATTGCCTTGCTCGCCTCGCTTATTATCGCTGTTTTTCGCCGTCTAACCGATGCCCATATCCTGCTTGCTGGATTGGCAATCGCTTTTTGCGCCGTAACATTTGGGGTAATTCTAAACCGAGTTGCCGGCGCGCCCATTGGGTTGCTGGTCTATCTTTCTTTCGCGGCAGTAGTTCTGTCGCAAGCCGTTGCTTTGGGTCGCAAAATGGAACGTAGTTTTCGGGCAACCAAACTACTTGGCCAAGAATTAAGCCACGCCAATGAACAATTGGAGGCCCGGGTTGAAAAGCGCACCGCACAATTAAACAAAGCCTTACATCAGGCCAAAGCGGCCAGCCAAAGTAAATCTGATTTTCTGGCTGCAATGAGCCACGAGATCAGAACCCCGATGAACGGGGTCATCGGCATGACACAAGCGGTTTTGGATGGCGAATTACCGCCGCCACAGCGCGAAAATGTCAATGTTATCCGGCAATCTGCGCAGTCATTGATGGTGATCTTAAACGATATTCTTGATTTTTCCAAAATCGAAGCCGGTAAAATGACCTTGGAAGAACGAGCATTTGCGCCACAAGCTGTTATCGAAAAAGCCTTGGCTCTATGGCAAAAACCCATCGAGCAAAAAGGCTTGCAGTTAAAATCAAAAATCAACGGCGATTTGCCGGCTTATCTGTTGGGCGATGAAACCAGATTGGGGCAAGTTCTGTCCAATCTTTTATCCAATGCCTGTAAATTCACCAATAAAGGTCATGTGCAACTTTTGGTTAAAACCGGCGAAAAAAATGGCCGGGCTTGGCTTGCCTTTCATGTTCGCGATACCGGGCCGGGCATTGATCGTTTTAAGGTAGGGCAGGTTTTTGAAACTTTCACCCAAGAAGACCAAAGCATATCCAGACAATATGGCGGCACCGGATTGGGTCTTTCGATTTGTAAGGACTTAGCCGAACTGATGGGGGGCACATTAAAATATGATAGTGCTTATGAAAAAGGTGCGGCGTTTGTATTAAAACTAGAGTTCAAAAAAACCGACGCCCCCGCAAAACAACAACAAACACCTGTTGCAAAATCACAAAAACCCGCCAAACGCTTAAATGTCTTGGTTGCCGAAGACAATGCGATTAACCGCAAAGTTATTCGGGCGCTTTTGGGCAAATTACCGTTTGATCTGAGCTTTGCCCATACCGGTGTAGAAGCTGTTTCCATGGCACAAACCCAGCCCTTTGATCTGGTATTGATGGATATTCAAATGCCGGAAATGGGTGGGATTGAAGCGGCCAAAACCATTCGTGCCTCCGATGGTCCAAATGCTACCACCGCCATAATCGCTACCACCGCCAACGCCATGGCCGGGGATCGCGAACAATATCTGGCCGCAGGCATGGATGATTTTGTCTCCAAACCGATCAATGTCCAAGTGTTGATTACCGCCATTCGCAACGTCATGAAAAACAAGTCAAAACCAGCACAACAACAAAAACGCGCCTGAGCCATTTTACACAAACTGTGGTTTTGTGCCGCAAGCGCGATTGACCTGCCCCTTATCCTGCCGCAAATTCAACTTGTCCGTTTTGTTCGAGAAAGCAAGTTTGATGAACCCATTTGCCAGCCTCACCCGTGAAATACGTTATGTCCGCACTATGTTGGCAACCTTAAACCAATTATCGCGCATCGATCCGTCTTCGGAATTTTTGCTGGCAGATGAACTAGAAGAGCTAGTGGATCGTTATGGCTCAAACGCCGCATTCATCGCTGGCGAGACAAATTGGAGCTATACCGAATTTGATCAGTATGCCAATCAAGTAGCGCATTGGGCATTGTCCATTGGTCTGGTGCCTGGCGATACGGTGGCGCTGTTTTCCTGTAACCGGTTGGAATATGTGGCCATCTGGTTTGGGTTATCAAAAATCGGCATGCAGGCAGCTTTGGTCAACGACCTGCTCACCGGCAAGGGTTTAGCGCATTGCCTGCAAGTGGCCGATGCCAAAATGATTTTAACCGAGCCGGGTTTGCGCGATGCCGCGATTGCCGCCAATGCATTTTTGCCGGATGCGTTACCGATCTGGAGTTTTGACGGCAGCCATAAAAACAGCCACGATTTTGATGCAGCGATTAAATGCGCCGCCAATGTGCGCCCCGATCGCACATTACGTGCCGGGATCAAAGCCCGGGATATTTTGCTAAAAATGTTCACCTCTGGCACTACCGGCATGCCAAAATCGGTCAAGGTTTCGCATGTGCGGGCACAGCGATATATGCACTCATTTAGCGCAGCTTTGGCGGCTGGTGAAACCGATAAAATGTTGATGGTATTGCCAATGTATCATGCCACTGGCGGTTTGTGCGGGGTGGGCACAGCATTGACGGTAGGCGCGGCAGTGATCGTTGAAAAACGCTTTTCAGCCCGCAATTTCTGGCAAATCGCCACAGCCAAGGGAGCCACTTTGTTTACCTATGTTGGCGAGGTATGCCGGTTTTTAACCAATACCGATCCCGGCCCGGCAGATCGCTCGCACCATATTCGCGGCATGTTAGGCAATGGGTTGCGCCCCGAGGTCTGGACCCAGTTCCAACAACGTTTTGGCGTGCAAACCATTGCTGAATTTTATGGAGCCACCGAAGGCAATGTCGGCTTGATGAACGCAGATGGCCAAATAGGCGCAATGGGGCGTATTCCGTGGTATGTGAAAAAGGCGTTTAATCTGGAACTGGTGGCGCATGATTTTGAAACTGGCAATGTGGTGCGCGCCGATGATGGCTGTTGCATCCGGGTCAAAGCCGGGGAAACTGGCGAAGCCATTGGCCGGATAGACTCGGATGATCCCCGATTTTTGTTTGAAGGTTATGGCAGCGCCAAAGACACCCAGCAAAAGATATTGCAAGATGTGTTTCGCCCCGGCGATAGGTATTTTCGCACTGGCGATCTGATGCGCCGCGATGCCAAAGCCTATTATTATTTTGTTGACCGGATCGGCGATACCTTTCGCTGGATGGCACAAAATGTCGCCACCGGAGAAGTGGCCTCGGTATTAAGCGGTTTTGGCGGCGTGCAAAGCGCCAATGTTTATGGGGTAAAGATCCCGGGCTGTGATGGCCGGGCCGGGATGGCGGCTTTGGGCATTACTGGCCGATTTGATGGCGCGGCATTGTTTGCGTGGTTACAACAACAATTGCCGATATATGCCAGACCGGTATTTGTACGACTGGTCGAAACCGCTAATACTACCGGCACCTTTAAGTTCAAAAAAACCGAACTGGTTAAAGACGGATTTTCTCCCAAAATCATCAGCGATCCGTTGTTTGTCTTGGATACGGCGCAAAGCGCTTATGTTCGTCTGACCAAAAAACGACATCAGGATATATTAGCCGGGTCGGTTCGTTTCTAGCGGCGGATTTTGCCGGGTTACAACGTGAGTGAACAAATAAAACATCCATAAATTCAACGAGATAATACTGGCCCACTGTTTGCGTTGTTATTGGAACAACCAAGGAGCAGGCCTCGTGCAATCGACAAATATCACCCCGGATGAACTAAAACGAATCGCTTGGATTTTAGTGGACCGGCACGGCTCCGAAGCCGCGCAATTGGCTGGTTTTGCCATCGCCGAAATGCAACAACAAGGCGACAGCCCCCGCATACGGGCTTGGCAAGCCTTAGCTGCCGTCATCCAAGCCGCCTTGGACGGCCATATCAGCAAAACCAACCCATTGACTTTGCATTAAACCAAGCCGCCACCTAATACATCACGCATTTGGTAAAATCCCGGCTGGCGATCAACCAGCCATTTGGCCGCTATTAGCGCACCATTGGCAAAAATACTGCGGGCATTGGCGGTGTGTTGGTAGCTTGTTGTCTCATCTTCGATGTCAAATGCTACGGTGTGTTGGCCGATCACGCCGCTTTGGCGAAAGCTGGTGATGGCAATGGTTTTGCTTTGCCCGGTATCGGGTTGTTGCGGGTGCAGGGCGCAATCAATTTTCATGTTTTGGCCGCGCCCTTGCATCACCGCGTCGGCCAGCATCAAAGCGGTGCCGGAGGGAAAATCTTTTTTGGCGGTGTGGTGGGTTTCGCTAATATGAATGTTGGCTCTATCGCCAAGGGTGCGGGCCACATCGCGGACTTGCTGTAACAACAAATTCACCCCGATCGAAAAGTTTCCCGAAAGCAGTATCGGCAAGGTTTTAGCGGCGGCCTTAATTTGCTGGATTTGTTTCTGATCAAACCCGGTTACCCCGATCACCACTGGCTTGCCAAGTTGTTGCAAAACCGGCAAGCGTTCGATCACCCCCTCGCACGAAGAAACATCGAGCAACACATCAAAACCCGGGCTGTTTGTTGATAATGGGTTATCGTTTCTGCCCAGCCCAAACGCCAGAACAAAACCATCTTCTTGCGCAAAACTTGCACATATTTCACGGCCCAAGCGACCGGTATGTCCGGCAATGGCAAGTCGTATCGGGAGGTGAGACATGTGTTTTATCCAAGCCAAATTGATGGTTTGTAGGTATGGCGACAAGAGCGATCATATCCCAATGCATTTGAATTGCATACGGGCAAACTGAGCGGTCTTGTTATTGCGGTGGGGTTTTTGTTTGTGTTTTGGAAACCGCGCCGCCTAGTTTTTGATATAACAAACCAATGCCCATGAGCGATGCGCCCAAGCCCAAAAACGACAAGCCCCGAAACAAACCATCCAACGAGGCTAGATCAAAGACAAATACCTTAACACTGGTCAGCGCCAATAACACCAATCCGCCCAAACGCACTGCCGTAAGTTTGCGCCAGAAACCCAGCCCCAACAACAAAATCGCAAATACCAGCCAACCGGCGGAATAGGCGTAAGTTTCGGCATCCGAAATGCCGCCGATATCCATATTCGGCGTATGAAAACCATGCCGAATTTCCAAGGTGAGCCACAAAAACGCCGCCAACGCTCCCACCAGTGTCAACCATTTGGCTGCTACTGGTTTGTTGTGTTTGGCAAATACATAGCCCAAAGCGATATAAAGCAGTGCGGGCAGCAAATACACCAAAGCCAGCGCATTTAGCAAAAATCCACCAGATACCGGCGATGATTCACCTCCCCACCACGGATTTCCCAACAAACAAGCCAAAACCACAAAACCCAACAAAGACAAGCCCAAGGCAATCCGGCTGGTCCATTTGGGCGCAAATGCCAACGCACCGCCCAACCGCCAGCGCAGAGCCAAGGCAATGGCGGCAAACATGGATATTTGCAAACCAGTTTCGGCAAAACCAAGACCAGCCAGAAGATCGCCCTTTCCCATCAAATGATGGATTTGCAAACTGATCATAGTAACGGTGATAACCAAGGCGCTGCTGTGCAGGGTTTGGATCAATTTGGAGGCAGGTTTACTGCCGCCAGCTTGAAACACATACGCCGCAGCAGCCAAAAACACTGCCGAGCCGCCAAACCCAACCAGCAAACCATTTACAATCGGCCAGCTACCAATATCCATATCAAAGGCTTCACCTAATACGACCAAGCGAAACGAGGCCAGCACCGCCAATGCCATGGCCGAGCCTTGTAATATCGGCAATTTGAACCTGTGCCACAACAAAGCAGTAATTAGCGCTTGCCCGGCCAAAGCCAATGCCAGCCACATTTGCGAGAACAGGGTCAAAAATACCAAAAACACCGCCGCCGAACCCCCCAAGGTTAACGCGGCGGCTGCACCGGGATGTTTTTTGAAACCGGGATCAGACCTTGCTTCTCTTTCTAGCAATACCAATACCACCACCGCCAGCGCCAATGCCGCTGCACCATACGGCCATTGATCTTGCAATCCGGTCAAACGCCAATAGGCGATAAACAATACCAAGGGCGCAAACATGGCGCTGGTGCTAACCAAATACGCCCGGCGCTGTTGGCCCAAAGAAGCCAGATAACCGCCAAAGCCAAACAATGCCGCCAAGCCAAAACAGGTGCTCAAAAAAGATGGTCCGATAAACAATGCATCCGAGCGAGCTAAAAACCGGGTCAGTTGTTCCGGCGCACCAACAAAGGCGGCTTGCGAAACCGGCCAACTCAACAAGGTAAGCGCGCTAAACAATGCCAACACCGGCACTGCCGGGGAAAAACCTTCGCGTTGCCACGATAATAGCAATGCCAACACCGCCAGCCCGCCAAGCGAGCTTAGGGCAAAAATACTGTGATTGGCGTTTAGAACCACCCACAATGCCAAACCGCCAGTACCAATAAATCCGGCCAAACAAGTAAACACTGCCAAGGCAGATTGTTTGGCTCCGCGCAATGTAAATGGCTGCGTGGCAGGCTGCCAAGCCAAAGCCGCCGTAAACAATGCAAGCGCCGGTAAATAGAGCTGCAACACCCATAATTGCGTCGAGCCATTGGGCGAAACCAACCAAATTACCGGCCAGATCAGCCCGCCCGCCAGCGCCAAAATCGCGTTCCAGCGCCACGGTTTTAACCGGGCCAATACCAAGCCACTGGCGCTTACCAAAAACACATAAGCAAATAAATTAGCCGCATTGGGCTGTTCGGAACCGATCAAGGCTGGCGTAACAAACGCACCCAGCAAACCAAATACCGCCAAAACCGGACCAAAGAGTAATGCCAGATATAATCCAAAAACCGCAACGCCCGCCAATAACCCAAACGCCAATGCCGAGCCGATCAAACCATATAAAGCAAAAGCAGCATAGAGCGCGCCATATAAGGTAATCAGCCCAGCCCCGGCCAAAACTTGCGGCGCCAGTGATGTCGCCAACGCCGGGCTGGATAGGGTTTTTTGTTGCAAATATCTGGCAAAACCGATCATCGCCAGCCCAGAGAGGATTGCGATCAAAACCCTAGTTTTTGGCCCCAGCAACCCGGCTTCGGCTGCATATTGCACAATAAAAATCCCACCAAAAGCCAATGCAATCCCGGCCACCCAGATCAACCAATTGCCACGCAAAGATTGCTCAATTTGCGCACCAAAACCGAGGCTGGCTTTTGGCGGCTTGCCAGCTTTAGCAGACGGCGGCGGTGCGGTGGCCGTGGATGCGGGACCGGTTTTTGTACGCACCATGGCTGGTTGTTTGACCGATGCAGGCATTGCTGGTTTGGGTTTTTGCGTATTAGGGCGCGGCGTACGGCTAGTGGATTGACCAAATTGTAAATCTCGAATGTTTTCTTCCAAACCCCTGATCTTGAAAAAACTAACAAACCCAAACAACGCCCCAACAAATAAAAACCCGACAATCAGCAAGGCCAATAAAATACCAAATTCCATTTTGTT
>UOEE01000304.1_pt1 | contig 12675 bp, 11 predicted proteins | sample 1990011 | NCBI WGS metagenome assembly UOEE01 (sample SAMEA4728526, study PRJEB27164) | hydrothermal vent metagenome | biome: marine basaltic hydrothermal vent biome; feature: marine hydrothermal vent; material: mineral | place: Pacific Ocean | collected 2011-06-14/2011-07-23 | depth 1741 m | reverse complement strand
ATCCAACAGGTTATTTCGATCATCGCCAACCAGCGCACGATCAGTGAGGATTATATTGTTGTGGTCTCGGCGCTGGGCGGGGTGACCGATGCGCTGATCTTGCTGGCCAACAAAGCAATGCAGGCCGACCCATCTTGGACGGTTTTGTTGGAACAACTGGTTGTGCAACATGAGCAAGCGGTTTGCGATCTGATTGACCCAAAACAATGCCAGCCAGTTTTGCAACAAGTGCGGCAGATTTTTACGCAATTGCAACAAAGTCTCGACGGCATAGGTCTGCTTGGCGAATTATCGGACCGGGCGCTGGACAAAGTAACTGGCATTGGCGAGCAATTGTCCTCAACCATCATCAATGCAGCCCTAAACGATCAGCAAGTTGATAGTCAGTTACTAGATGCTCGCACACTGATCAGCACCGATGAAAATTTTGGTGCGGCTAATGTTTTAATCGATCAATCTTATCAGCAAATTTGTGATTTTTTTGCTGGAAAATCGAGTGGGTTTCTGGTTGCTGGATTTATTGCCGCAACAATGGACGGCATCAGTACCACGCTTGGGCGCGGCGGTTCTGATTATACGGCAGCATTGCTGGGCGCGGCCCTTAATGCCACAAGCATAGAGATATGGACTGATGTGGATGGGGTATTGACCGCTGATCCGCGCAAAGTGCGATCGGCGTTTCCGCTGGCCAATATCAGTTATGAAGAAGCCGCAGAGTTGGCGCATTTTGGGGCCAAAGTAATTTATCCAAAAATTATGAAACCAGCGCGGCTAAAACAAATTCCCATTCAGATCAAAAATACCTTTCAGCCACAGGCAAAAGGCACCCGGATCAGCAATGCGGCATCGGCTTCTGGGTTCGATATTCAAGGTATATCTTCGCTGGCTGATATTTGCTTGTTGCGGGTCCGGCTGTCTGATGATCGGAACATTGGCGAAATGATTGCCCAAATTTTTGATATTCTATCCCGCGCTGGCATCAAGATTTTACTTACCACCCAAGCATCGCATGAACCTTCATTCTCAATCGCTGTGGCCAGTGATCAAGCGGCCCGCGCCAAAAAAATCGTCGAAGATGAATTTGCATTGGCACTTGAATTGCAAAAAATGAAGCCGGTTACTTTGCTCGAACAGCTTTCGATCATCGCCATAGTTGGCAGGCAAATGAAAGGTGTTCCGGGCATTTCCGGGCGCTTGTTCAGCACGCTTGGCAAAAACCAGATCAATGTTTTTGCCATCGCCCAAGGCTCGTCTGAGTTGAACATTTCGGCAGTCATTCGCTCCGAAGATGAAAGCCCGGCACTGCGGGCCATTCACCGCGAATTTTTTACTCCCGATCTGAACAAACCCAATATGTTTTTGGTTGGAACCGGGTTAATCGGCTCGGCCTTGCTAGGTCAAATCGCCGAAGCTGGCAGCCCGATCCGCTTATGTGGCGTTGCCAATAGCCGAACCTCGGCAATCAGCAGAACCGGAATTGCATTGGCGCAATGGCAAGCTGAACTTGCTGCTGGAGAAACCGCAAAAAAACGAGATTTTATTGATGAAATGATCCGGCTTGATCTGGCCAATACGGTTTTTGTTGACTGTAGCTCCAGCGATGAAATTACCGCGCGCTACGAAGCTATTTTAGCCGCAGGCATGGCCATTGCTACGCCGAATAAAAAAGCCATGTCTGGCCCGTATGCGCGGTATCAGAAGCTGCAAGCTTTGGCGGCAAAATCTCCCGGCTGTTTTGTTTATGAAACCAATGTTGGTGCCGGTTTGCCGATCTTGCATGCATTGCAATGCCTGATCGCCAGCAATGACCGCATTACCGCGATTGAGGCGGTGTTATCAGGAACATTAAGCTATATTTTTAACACATTCACCGATCAGGATATTGCCTTTAGCCAAGTGGTCGCCCAAGCAAAGGAATTAGGGTTTACCGAGCCGGACCCTAGGGACGATCTGAACGGAATGGATGTGGCGCGCAAGATATTGATCTTGGCCAGAGAAACCGGATTGGCACTGGAATTAGACGATATACAGGTTGAGCCGCTATTGCCTGAAAGCTGTTTTGCATCCGGCTCGATAAACAGTTTTTTTGCTGAGTTGGAAAAAATGGACCCGCATTTTACCCAACAAAAACAAGCTGCCCATGCCAAAGGCAAACGCTTGGCATATCTGGCCAGTTTGCACCAAGGAAAAGCCAAAGCCGGGATGCAAGAAATTGGCCCGGAACACCCGTTTTTTAACCTGACGGGCAGCGATAATATGATCTCGATATCCTCACAGCGCTATTGCGAAACCCCATTGGTGATCAAGGGTCCAGGCGCCGGGGCTGCGGTTACCGCAAGCGGGTTGTTTGCTAATATCCTTACCATTCCATGTAAAAATTAGCTTGACCTTTGGTTTGCGCCCTCATACGCATCAACATAATTCATCAAGACCAGCTGAGGGATAGGCCCGTTGACGCTGGAGCAACCACCAAAAGACCCAGATCGGTTTTATGGAAAGGTGCTAATTCCTGCGAGGCAGTTTCTGCTTCGGAAGATGAGTTGGACGCGCGAACCTGATTTGCCGTCTAATTGGTCTGCTGTGATTTTCTTGTTAACGAACGAGTAAATGCAACAGAGGCCAAAATGCAAAGCAAACAAAAAAATCCACAACAAGTGGTGACAACAAAGCGCAACAAAACGCGTGAGTACACGATTTTGCTTCCCCCTAGTTTTGTGCTGGCTGCGGGCGAGGTTTTACAGCAATCATATATCAAGTTGCGTCAGTATGGGGATCCGGCCAATCCGGCTGTGATTGTTTCTGGCGGAGTTTCTGCAAGCCGGGCTGTTGCTGATAGCGCAGATGAAACCGGTTGGTGGCGGCAAATTGTTGCAAAAAATGGCGCAATTGATCTGAATCGATTTTGCGTGATCGGGTTTGATTTTTTGCCCAACCCACAAGAAACTGCCCGCACCATTTCCACCCATGACCAAGCTCGTGCTTTGTTATGCGCGCTGGATATTTTGAAAATCACAAACATACATGCCTTTGTTGGCGCTTCTTATGGCGGCATGGTGGCGCTGGCTTTTGCCAGTTTAGCCCCAAAACGCATAAGCCGTTTGTGTGTCTTGTCTGCCGCAGATCGGGCGCATCCGGCAGCAACGGCATTGCGCGGGGTGCAAAGACGGATCATCGCCTTTGCACAAGATCATGATGCAGCAGGTGAGGGGGTTGCGCTGGCCCGCCAATTGGCAATGTTCAGTTATCGAACGCCAGAAGAATTTGCCGAGCGCTTTGGCGCCCGACCCGAAGGTATGGCAGGCGCGCCTTTTGATGTTTGCAAATATCTGATTGCCCGTGGCGATGCCTATGAAATGAGCGCAGCACGGTATCTGGCACTTTCAGATTCGCTTGACCGGCACAATATCGATGCAAGTTGCATCCATACCAACAGTCTTTTGATTGCAATTAACAGTGATTTTCTGGTGCCCCTAGAGAGTATGCGCCGTCTTTACCGGATATTACCACAAGCAAAACTGATCGAACTTACATCCCTCTATGGCCATGATGCGTTCTTGAAAGAGCAAACCAGCATTGGCCCACAGATCAAACAATTTATTGAAAGACAAATCCGATGACAAAACAATTTCACCCGCGCACCCGCATTGCTTCGACAGGCGTTGGCGATGATGCCGCCTTTGGCTCAGTAGTGCCGCCGCTGTATTTGTCGGCCAATTACGTTTGGAGTGATCCGTGCGAAAAACCGCAATATGACTATAGTCGTTGCGGCAATCCGACCCGCACACAACTTGCCAAAGCGCTTTGTCAACTTGAAGGCGCACAAAGCGGGGTAATTACCAATAGCGGGATGGCGGCCATTGATCTGGTGCTGAACCTTGTTGGCCCCGGCGATCTGGTCTTGGCACCGCATGATTGTTATGGTGGCACCCACCGTTTGTTATCTGCTAGAGCCAAACAGCGGCAGTTTGATCTTGCGTTTGTCGATCAGTCTGATCTAGCGGCATTTACCGTTGCCATTGCGGCCAAGCCCAAACTGATACTGATCGAAACTCCAAGCAATCCACTATTGCGCATTACCGACATTCGGGCCTGTGTTGTTTTGGCCAAAACTTGTGGTGCTATTGTGGTTGCTGACAACACGTTTTTATCGCCAGCTTTGCAACGCCCGCTGGAATTGGGTTGCGATGTGGTTGTTCATTCAACAACAAAGTTCATCAATGGCCATAGCGATGTAGTTGGCGGTGCAGTGCTGGCCGGTGACAAGGCGCTGGGTGAAGAACTTAGCTGGTGGGCCAATTGCACCGGGGTTACCGGCGCTGCCTTTGATAGCTATCTGACTTTGCGGGGGCTTCGGACATTGTTTACGCGCATGCAACGCCAACAGCAAACGGCAGTTTTTGTGGTGGATGCATTGGTGCAAGATGCCCGTGTGGCCCGGGTTTTTTATCCGGGCTTGCACGATCATCCCGGACACAAATTGGCCCGCAGCCAGCAAGACGGGTTTGGTTCCATGTTCAGTGTTGAATTTGCAACTAGCATTGATGTGCTGGCATTATTGCGTGAATTGCAAGTTTTCACCATCGCCGAATCACTTGGCGGCTTTGAAAGTCTGGTTTGCGCGCCCGCCATCATGACCCATGCTGCCATGACAGCAAAAGCTAGAAAAACCGCCGGAATTTCTGAGCGGCTGGTGCGGTTTTCCATTGGTTTGGAACATGAAAATGATTTGCTGCGCGATGTTTTAGATGCGCTTGATCGGCTTGTTGCATGAAGGGAAAATAAAACCGAAATGTTCTAAATTGCGCCGTGACAGCGTTTGAATTTTTTCCCTGAACCGCATGGGCAAGGGGTGTTTCTGGCCACTCGGCCCCAACTGCTAGGGTCATTGGGGTCCAGCGTTGAGGAAGCTTGCCTTGAGACAGAAGTTGCCGAAACAAATCCGTTAGCATCCACTTGGCTCTGGCTGTCCGTCGCGCCATGATTTTGTTGTAAATCATCGCGTAATGGGGTGGCTTCTGGCACCGGCTGCAATTGCATATGCCCATAGGTCATGGCGTTCTCGGTGACCGAAGCACGCAGGTCCGAGAGCAGGTTTTCAAACAGGGCAAAACTTTCAGACTTAAACTCGTTGAGCGGATCACGCTGAGCATAAGAGCGCAAATGAATGGTTGATTTCATGTGGTCGAGATTTTGTAGATGTTCCTGCCAATGATAATCAATAACGCTTAGCAAAATATGTTTTTCAATTGGGCGCATTTCTTCTGGGCCAAATTTGGCAACAATACTGGCATAAAGCCGGTCGGTTTCTTTTTCGAGGCGCTCCAAAATTTCATCATTGGCCACGCCTTCTTCATTGGCCCACTCGGTCACTGGCAACTGAGTTCCGGCCAATAGTTTGGTAAGCTCGGTTTCCAGAGTTTGCAGATCCCATTTTGCGGCGGAAACATTAGATGGCATATATTGATCAACCAGATCTTCAAGCGCTTCGTGGCGCATATCATTGATGACTTCGGAAACATCTTCTGCGGCCATAAATTCGCGGCGTTGCTCAAAAATGGCTTTGCGTTGATCATTGGCTACATCATCATATTTTAGTAGATTTTTACGGATCTCAAAATTGCGGGCTTCAACTTTTTTCTGTGAGGTTTCCAGCGCTTTGTTCATCCATGGATGGGCAATCGCCTCGCCGTCTTTCATCCCTAAAGTTTTCATGATGGTATTCATGCGTTCAGGCGCAAAAATCCGCATCAGATCGTCCTCGACCGAAACATAAAATTTGGACAGGCCCGGATCACCTTGGCGACCTGTACGCCCGCGCAATTGATTATCAATCCGGCGGCTTTCATGGCGCTCGGTCGCCAGTACATATAGCCCACCTGCGGCAATTACTTGTTTTTTGGCTTGGTTTACCTGTTCTTCAAAAACCGCCAATTGGCGGGCAATGGCTTTTTTATCCGGGGTTTTATCATTTTCAGATTGCGTGCGTTCCCAGCTTTCCATCAACATTTCAAGGTTACCGCCCAACTGGATATCGGTACCGCGTCCCGCCATATTGGTGGCAATGGTTACTGCGCCCGGCGCACCGGCTTGGGAAATAATTTCTGCTTCTTGTTCATGAAATCTGGCGTTTAAGACCGAATGTTTTACTTTTTCCTTGCTGAACAGTCTGGATAATTCTTCTGATTTTTCAATCGAGACCGTGCCGACCAGAATCGGCTGGCCGGTAGCGCTTCTTTCTTTGACATCGGCAATGACCGCTTGGTATTTTTCGGCATTGGTCCGATATAATTCGTCATCAATATCCACCCGCATGACCGGGCGATTGGTCGGTATCTCGACCACGCCTAAACCATAAATGCTCTCAAATTCAGCAGCTTCAGTAGCAGCCGTTCCGGTCATGCCGCAAAGCCGTTTGTAAAGCCTAAAATAATTTTGATAGGTGATCGAAGCAAGGGTTACGTTTTCTGGTTGAATTTCAACAGCTTCCTTGGCTTCCACCGCTTGGTGTTGGCCATCTCCCAAACGTCTGCCATCCATCATCCGCCCGGTAAATTCGTCGATCAGCATGATCTGGTTATCGCGAACGATATAGTCTTTATCCCGGATATAAATTTTATGAGCCCGCAACGCCATATTAACATGGTGGACTACCGAGACGTTTTCAATATCATAAAAATCGCCTTGCATCAGATCCAGCTCTACCAGTTTTTTTTCCAGCTTTTCGTTGCCAACTTCAGTTAGCGAGACGGAGCGTTGTTTTTCGTCGTGTTCGTAATCCTCAGGTTCCAGTCCCGGGATCAGTGCATCAATGGTTTTGTAAAAATCACTGCGGTCTTCGGTTGGCCCAGAGATCACCAATGGGGTTCTGGCTTCGTCGATTAAGATGCTATCCACCTCATCGACAATGGCAAAAAAGTGTTCGCGCTGGACCATTTGCTCTAGCGAATTTTTCATATTATCGCGTAAATAATCAAAGCCGTATTCGTTATTGGTCCCATAAGTAATATCGCAAGCATAGGCTTCTTTACGTTCGGCATCGTTTTTGCCGTTGATAATACAGGCCGAGCTTAGGCCCAAAAAGCCATATACTTGCCCCATCCATTCCACATCGCGCTCGGCCAAATAATCATTAACCGTTACCACATGCACGCCTTTGCCCGGCAGCGCATTTAAGCTCGCCGCCAAGGTAGCAACCAAGGTTTTGCCTTCGCCGGTTCGCATTTCTGCGATCGAGCCTTCATGCAATACCATGCCGCCAATTAACTGCACATCAAAATGCCGTTGACCCAAAGTTCGTTTGGCCGCTTCTCGTACATTGGCGAACACTTCGGGCAATAACTCGTCCAAGGTTTCGCCGTCTTTATAGCGCTTGCGGAACTCGTCCATTTTCTCTCGAACTTGTTGGTCAGAGAGTTTTTCAAACTCGGCTTCCAAGCCATTGATTTGATCGATTCGCGGCTGCATTCGCCGCACCAAACGATCATTGGAGGAGCCAAACATTTTTTGTACTAGTTTCAACATGGATTGATCCGCATTGGCTGGCGTGTCATCAAACACGAGACAGGAGTGCCCTTTGCAAGGACGCTTGATGGTGACTTAGTGAGCCACCGGGGTACTGTCAACGAGGCATTGACGGCAACGGGTAGCATTTATGCGAAAAAGTGAAAGAAAAACATGACAGGAATTAGGCGAAAAATTTATAAAACCAGCAATTTTTTGCTGGTATCCACCTGTTTGCTTGTGCTGATTGCAGCTTGCGGCCCAAAACCGGTGAATACACCTGAAAACGGATTTGGTAGCCGTGTACCAGATGTGGGCGATAAGACGGTGGCGGAGGTGAACGGAACTTTGATCACGCAAATGGATGTCGAACGCGAAGCTGTCCGCCAGAATGTCATTGCATCCGGCGACTTGCTGGCTGGAAATCCAGATGCCTATGCTAGGATATTAGACGAATTAATCGACCAACGGCTGTTGGCGCTCGAAGCGGTGCGCCGGGGGCTGGAACAGGACCGCGAGGCTAAAATCAGGTTGGGCATTGCAAGGGAACGCATCTTAGGAAATATCCTAGTGGAGCGCTCCGTTGCCGATGCAGTGACCGAAACCGCCATCCAACGGTTATACGGCGAACAATCCAAATTGGCCGAGCCGGGCGAGGAGGTGCGCGCTCGCCATATCTTGGTGGATACCCAAGAGGCGGCAGTGCATATTCGCAAATTGTTAGGGGAGGGGGCTTCTTTTGCCGAACTGGCGTTTGAACATTCCACCGATGCCGCAACCCGGCTGGAAGGTGGCGATCTGGGATATTTTACCCAAGATGTCATGCTGGCTCCGTTTGCCGAAGCTGCTTTTGCGCTATCTTTGGGTGAATTATCGGAACCGGTACAAACCAAATATGGCTGGCACATCATAAAATTAGAGGGCAGAAGACCGGTGAAAATGCCGGATTTGGAAGAATTGCGCCCGCGCATTGTCCGGTTTATGACCTTTGATGAAATTCAAAAACTGGTATCAGAGCTAACCACCAAAGCTGATATTGTTCGTGTCGCGCCGCCCGAAAATACCAGCGAACCAGCAGTGATCAATTTGGATGATACTGACCCTGCAAAAACTGATTGAGCTAAAGGAGCTTGTTTTGAATATCTTGTTGGTTGTGGCTTGCGCCTTGGTTGATCCAGATGGACGGGTATTGCTGGCCCAGCGCCCGACGGGCAAATCCATGGCTGGGAAATGGGAGTTTCCCGGTGGTAAAGTGGAAAAAAATGAAACCCCGGAACAGGCTTTAGTGCGCGAATTGCGCGAAGAATTATCCATTGATCCTTGCGAAAGCTGTTTACAGTCGTTCGCATTTTCATCAGTTTCTTATCCTGATTTTCATCTTTTGATGCCACTTTATGTGTGCAGACAGTGGGATGGAATTGTCATTCCCACCGAAGGCCAGACGCTGAAATGGGTAAAACCGGACCAGTTATATTTGTTTGACATGCCGCCGGCCGACATTCCATTGGCAGCAGAGATCAGGGACAGACTACGCAGATGAGATACAAAACCCATCTAAAAAACCAGTTATCCCGCTTCCTTGTTTGTGAAAAAGGTGCAACCGCCATTGAATACGGGCTAATTATGGCGCTGGTATTTCTGGTGATTTTGGGTGCTGTTACCAATTTCTCACAAGTCGCCACCGACAAAATGCAAACCGCCAGCGATGCCATAGCCGATGCGGGAAGCTAACGGGTCTGGTGGCCAGGTTATTCTGGCGGCGAGAAAAATCCGGCTCGGCTTCCGGGTTTTAGGGGTTTTTGCTGGCTGTCATGTGGTGCCCAGCCGCAAATATGTAAAATCTCAAAATGAGCGATAAGCCGGTTATCTGGGCCGCTAAAATGCTCCCGGTACCAAGTTTCTGCGCAATCCCATACGGATTTAGATAACGGATGCATTGATGCCGCCAAAGGGTTGGCTTCGCCCATGCCACGAATATCATCTCGCAAAGCGCGCAAAGATGCATATTGGACTGTGACCACATCCACATCAATTACCGGCAGGGCAAACCCAGCTTGTTGCACCAATGTACCCAAAGTTTTGATCGCTACAAATGGGATTATCCGCGCGGCAGCACTGCCGTTAATTTGGCTTTCCGCCGCCAGCAAGCTTTGGCGCAACTCAAACAAAGTGGAGCCACCAAACAAACAGGCTAAAAACACCCCGTCCGGTTTTAAGGCTGTTTTGCATCGCCGCAATTCGGCAGGCAGATCATCAATCAAATGCAGCTCAAAAAACGATAACAACAAATCCCGCTCCGTCCCCGGTTGCGTGGCAAATGGCTGCTGCTGCCAGCCAAGAGTTTTGATCTGTTCTGGCGCGGGCAACAAATCGCCGCGCACCAAGCCATTGGACAAAGGCCGGTTGATCTCGGCCCGTCGCTGCATCAGATCTTGCCAGACCCTTTGATGCAAAAAATCATGCGCGGCAAATTTTTGCGTTGCCCGTTTCCGATTGCGCGCAATCCGGCTAAGGTCAAACAAGGAGGTTGGTGTGTTCATGACCACAGGGTTTTCCATATGAGACGAATTGGCAAGTTGTTGTTTGCATCTTCGGGCAAATTTCGTCAAATCGCCGGGCATTTTCTGCCAGCTTTATCGCCGTTAAGCGGCAATATGGTCAGCAGTCCCGGTGCGTTGGAGCCGGATGAATGGCAACAATTGGAATTTTTGCATGGGCAGATCTGTATTTGTTGCGGCACTCCGTTGCCGCAAATGGCATTGCCCGATACCCGGTGTCTTTATTGTGAAAGCAAGCCCGGTATCCTTACCCGCAGCCGTTCGGCTTTGGTGTATAATGATCTGTCAAAACGCCTGATTTTGAATTTCAAACATGGCGGGCGCACCGATAGCATTCAGGTGTTTTCTGGCTGGATGGCCCATGCCGGGGCAGAATTGTTGCAACCTTCCACCATATTGGTTCCGGTTCCCTTGCATACGTTTCGCCGGATGCAACGCAAGTTTAACCAATCCTCCTTGTTGGCCATTGCCATCGCCAGACGTACCCAAATGCAGTATCGCCCCCACTGGTTGGTTCGACAGCGCAATACACCCACGCAAGGGTTTAAGTCCGGAGCCGGGCGCGCCAAAAATGTCAAAGGTGCATTTTTGGTTCCCAAGCGGGTTTTGCCGCAGATACAAGGTAAGCGGATTGTCTTGATCGATGATGTACGGGCATCTGGTGCGACGTTAGAAGCCTGTGCCAAAGCATTGTTAGCTGCAGGTGCGGCACAAATAGATGCATTAACACTGGCCCGCGTTGTCAAACCGCTCAAACCTGTTGCATAAGGGACAAACACTTGTTCAGGAAAACAACATGAAACCGGTTACCGTTTATACCACCCCCTTTTGCCCATATTGTTCCCGCGCCCTAAAACTGCTTAGCCAAAAAACAGCAAAGGTGCAGGAAATTGCCGCAGGGTTCAGCGCTCGTGCTAAAAAAGAGATGATCCAGCGCGCCAATGGTGCCCGCACATTCCCGCAAATTTTTATTGGCGATACCCATATAGGTGGCTGTGACGAGTTGATGGCGTTGGAAAGCGCTGGCAAACTTGATGCCATGTTGCAAGACTAAAGCCATGGCGGTCATTCGCACAGGCTTGGTTCAAATGTGTTGCGGCACCGACCCGGATGCAAATTTTGCCCAAGCCCAAAAATGGATCCGCAAAGCTGCCGCCGATGGTGCCAAGTTTATTGCCACCCCGGAAAATACCAATTTGCTGCAAATGGACCGTTGTTTGCTGCTGCGCCAGATATGCACACAAGATGAGGATCCGATATTGCGCCAGTTTTGTGGCTTGGCCAAAGCCCTCAACATTACTTTGCTGCTCGGCTCATTAGCCATACGGGTAAGCAAAAACAAAGCTGCCAATCGCTCATTTGTCATTTCACCAGATGGCAAGATCAGCGCCCAATATGACAAAATACATTTGTTCGATGTGCAAATATCAAGCAAGCAGGTTTGGCGCGAAAGCGATCATATCCAACCCGGCCACACCGCCATTGTCACCGATATTGGCGCTGCCAAATTGGGTTTGAGCATTTGTTATGATCTACGCTTTGCCAAATTATACCGGCAATTGGCCGAAGCTGGAGCACAGATCTTGGCCGTGCCTGCCGCCTTTACCCGCACCACCGGCAAGGCGCATTGGCAAACCTTGTTACAAGCCAGAGCCATTGAAACCGCTAGTTTTGTCATCGCCCCGGCGCAAGGCGGCACCCATGTTGATGGTCGCAAAACCTGGGGCCACTCGATGGTGATTGACCCGTGGGGCAAAGTGATTGCCGAGCTGCAACACGACCACCCCGGCGTGCTGCTGGCTGATATTGATCTGGCTTTGGTCGCCAAAACCCGGGCCAGAATTCCAGTACTGGAACAAACGCAGGAATTTGACGGCCCATGATCCAAAAATACTGGCTTACCGACAACTAGGCCCAAAGCCAACTTGTCCAACACCACTGCTCGTTATTGTATATTGTTTTGCATGCAAGATACCTCGCCAGATTTTACCGAAGCCCGCCGCCTGTTCGAATTGGGCTATAGCCCGCGCCAGATCGCCAAAAAAGTGGACATCTTGCCCAGTTTGATCCGGGCTCGGGCCTTGCAGGAAAACTGGTCAAGCGCCAATGTGCCCAATTGGGAAGAATTGCGCCAACGTTATGAACAGGGCGAGGAATTGGTGATGATTGCTCGCAATTGCACCGTTTCGCTATACACATTGCGCAAACGAAAAATGCGTGAAAAATGGAACCGCGATACCACTGGCCTTGGCGCATTGCGCCGCTCGGTTACTGCTTTGCAAGTTGCTTTAACCAAAACCGATCCACAAGACACTGTCCAGATCACCAAGATCAGCGCCGCTTTATCCATGGCCGCTGGCCGCTTGAGCCAAGCCGAAACCGGCGAAAAAACCCCCGAAGCCGAAAATGAAATAACGACTTCGTCTGAAACATCCGATACGGAAAAATTATTCAAATTGGTGCAAGATTGGGTGCCGGTGGAAAAAAGCTAAGTTTTCTGCATTACCAAGATCAAATAAAACTGCATCGTATATTGTTTTGCCGTTCTTGAAGATGCGCGACTTCCAGCCCCCTTACACCACCCCATATTCCTGCATTGTTTTGGCCATGCTAACAC
>UOEE01000199.1_pt1 | contig 12710 bp, 13 predicted proteins | sample 1990011 | NCBI WGS metagenome assembly UOEE01 (sample SAMEA4728526, study PRJEB27164) | hydrothermal vent metagenome | biome: marine basaltic hydrothermal vent biome; feature: marine hydrothermal vent; material: mineral | place: Pacific Ocean | collected 2011-06-14/2011-07-23 | depth 1741 m | reverse complement strand
ATATTGGTATGCAACAGATGCACAAATATGTCAGGACTTTGGGCTTGTGGACGGTGAAAGCATTGCCGGGTTTTTTCACTTGGGCAGCGCCCGCGAAACCCTGCAAGAACGCCCGCGCCCTAAGATGAAAAAAATCATCAGCTATTGGAGTCCGAACGCGGCCCAAAACAAATGATCGTAAGCAATTGACCGAAAATAGAATTTGCCCCCTGTGGCCCTCGACTGGTTTTGTCGCGCTTTTGGCTGGCTGAAAATACTTCTTGTCTTAATGAGATAGTGTGTTAGTATGCTAATACATTGATAAGAAACAATACAAGAGGCAATTATGACAAATTCAAAATCTTTCTCCCACATCTTGCCAAAGGATACCGATTCAGACACGCAAAAACTGTTAGATGCGTTAACCGCGTTACAGTCGCGCGGCGAGCTTTTGCGGTTCTTGACCGACCTGTGTACGCCAGCAGAATTGCGGGCTTTGGTGGCTCGGTGGCGGGTGGCGCAATTGCTCGATGAGGGCGATTTATCTTATCGCGAGATTAGCCAAAAAACCGGGGCTAGCACCACCACCGTTGGGCGGGTGGCTCGGTTTTTGAACGAAGAAGCCTATCAAGGCTATCGCATTGCTTTGAACCGGGTGGCAGGTAAATGAGAGACGGATTGCGCATCGCCATACAAAAAAAAGGCCGCTTGGCCGATGGCAGTATCAAGCTGTTGGAACAAGCAGGTTTGGGGATTTTTCGCAATCCCGGCGCTCTTACCTGTCGGGCGCGTGGTTTGCCTATCGAGCTGTTATTTGTCCGTGATGATGACATTGCTTCTCTGGTTGCCAAAGGCGTTTGTGATTTGGGCATTGCCGGTGAAAATGTATTGCAAGAAGAAGCGCTGGAAAACGCGGATATATGCGAGCTAGAAACCGTTCGGGCGCTCGGGTTTTCATATTGCACATTAAAGCTTGCCGCCGCCAAAGATGGTGATATTCGCAACCTCAAAGATTTGAGTGGCAAAAGAATTGCCACATCTTATCCGCAGATTTTGGGCAAATTTCTAGCGGAACAAAATATCAAAGCCGAATGTGTAACCTTAAAAGGCGCGGTAGAAATTGCCCCGGCGCTGGAAATGGCCGATGCGATTTGCGATCTGGTTTCATCCGGGGCGACATTGGCGGCCAATGGCTTGGTTGATTTTGCTACTGTTATGCAAAGTGAAGCCTTGCTGGTGCGATCAAACACCAAATGGGATGCCAAACGCGAAGCCTTGTTGGCGCGGTTATTACGGCGGATGGACGGGGTGATTGCCAGCCGCGCCACCAAATATATCATGTTAAATGCACCTAAAAATGCAGTGGAAGAAATCACCGCTTTGTTACCGGGTGCCGATGCCCCAACCATTATGCCCTTGGCCGGTAAAGACGACCAAGTCGCCGTGCATGCAGTTTGTCGCGAGACGATTTTTTGGGATACGCTGGAACAGCTAGAACAACGTGGCGCCCACGCGATTTTAGTGCTGCCGATTGAAAAGATGATGGGCTAAACCCATGCAAATTTTGAATTGGAACAGCTTGAACCCGGCGCAGCAAACCCGTGCCTTGCAACGCCCTGGCACCGATACTGATGCCGCCACCACCGCAATGGTGCGTAAGATATTGGCAACAGTTCGCAAAGACGGTGATGCTGCTGTGCGCAACTATACCCAGCGTTTTGATGGCCAAACGGTTGCGCAAACCCGGGTGCCAGCAGCGCAATTGCAACAAGCGTGGCAGCAATTACCCGAAATACAAAAAACCTATATGCGCCGCGCCTGTGACAACATTAAATCCTTTCATCAGGCTCAAATCCCGCAACCGCTTGCCGTTGAAGTGGAGCCGGGTCTGGTTTGTCAGCGCCTTATCCGACCGATAGAGCGCGTCGGCATTTATGTGCCCGGCGGCAGTGCCCCGTTGTTTTCATCGCTGTTTATGGCAGCAATACCCGCCAAATTGGCCGGCGTTGGCTCTTGCATTGTCGCTAGCCCGCCGGGAAAAGATGGCAAAATCGCCCCGGTGGTTTTGGCCGCTGCTTCTTTGTGCGAACTGGACGAGGTGTATTGCATGGGCGGCGCTCAAGCCATTGCCGCCATGGGTTTTGGCACAACAAATATCCCGCGTGTTGATAAAGTATTTGGCCCCGGTAACCAATGGGTCAGCGAGGCTAAATCTCAAATATCACAATCACCCGGCGGCCCGGCGATAGATCTGCCTGCTGGACCAAGCGAGGTCATGGTGCTGGCTGATGCCGATGCCAATGCCAAATGGGTGGCAGCGGATCTGTTAAGCCAAGCCGAACACGATCCGTTGGCGCAAGTGATTTTGCTGGCTGATTGTTGGCAAACCGCCGAGCAAATTGAACAGCAAACCAAGCGCCAATTGGCGCTTTTGCCCCGGGCAGACATCGCCAGAGCGGCGATGCAAAATGCCAGCTTTATTGTGGTAGATACAGCCAAACAAATGTTGGAAATTATCAATACCTACGCGCCAGAGCACTTGATTTTGCAATTGCAAAACCCGCGTGACTTGCTGGCTGATATTCAAAATGCAGGCTCGATTTTTATCGGTGCCTTTACCCCCGAAGCCTTGGGAGATTATGCCAGTGGCACCAATCATGTATTGCCGACATCCGGCGCGGCGCGTGCATATAGCGGCTTGGGCGTGGAAAGTTTTGTCAAATATATCAGCTTGCAGGAAGCCTCTTTTGCGGCTTTGCAAAACCTAGGCCCGGTGGTGATGGAGCTAGCAAATATGGAAACGCTAGATGCCCATGCCCGCGCTGTAGCTGTGCGGTTGCAAGAAATCCCATGAGCAATTTTATCAAAAAAATTGCCCGCCCAGAAATACTGGCTCTTAGTCCTTACAAGGCCAGAGGCGGGGCGCTCGGCAACGCGATTTTGCTGGATGCCAACGAAAATCCGTGGGCCGCGCCGGGAGGCACCCGCCCGTGTAATCGTTATCCAGAGCAACAACCCGCCGCCTTGCGCCAGCGTTTAGCGGCTTTGTACGGGGTGGCTGAAAATCAGGTATTGATGACACGCGGGGCCGATGAGGGCATTGATTTATTGTTACGCGCCACCTGTCGGGCGGGCCAAGACAAAATTGTGATAACACCTCCCACCTTTGGATTATATGCAGTTGCCGCGCAAATCCAAGGCGCAGGTCTGTTGCAGGTAGCATTGGATGAAAACTTTGAAATCCAGCCTAAAACCATCCAAAAAACTGCGCAAGATAATCCGGTAAAACTGATTTTCCTATGCAGTCCCAACAATCCCACCGGCAGTGTTTTGGGCCGAAAGCAGGTTTTGCAATTGGCGGCAGATTGTCCAGATCAAATTTTGGTGGTCGATGAGGCTTATATCGAATTTGCCGCGCAAATTAGTTTGGCCAATGCGCTGGCAGACACTCCCAATTTGGTGATTTTGCGCACGCTTTCCAAAGCCTATGCTTTGGCCGGGGCGCGGTTGGGCTGTGTTTTGGCCAATGCGCCGGTGATTGATTTATTGCAAAAAATATTACCGCCATATCCATTACCGATTCCGGTGCTGGAAGAAGTTTTACAAGCGCTTGCGCCGGTACAAATGGCAATTATTACCGAACGGATTGAACAGATTAAAACCGAGCGCCAGCGGATGTTTCTGGCCTTGTCAGAACAAACATCTGTGCAAAAAATTTGGCCGTCCTCGGCTAATTTTTTATTGTTGCAATACCAAGCCAAAAGCCATGTGGCAGATCGCCTACGAAGCAATGCTATTCATGTCAGGGATTTTTCTGCTTTGGGCAAAAACATCATCCGGATTAGCATTGGCACCCGCGCGCAAAATGATGCCGTATTGGCGGCGTTTGGCATTTCGCAAGCATCCGAATTGCCACCACGCAGCGCGGTGATCTCTCGCCAAACCAAAGAAACCAGCATCAGCGCACTGGTCGGATTGGATATACCGGAGCCGGTAACAATCCATACGGGAATTGGGTTTTTTGATCACATGTTGGAACAAATTGCTAGGCACGGGAATTTTTCTTTGATCTTGGATGCCAAAGGTGATTTGCACATTGATGCCCACCACACCATTGAGGATTGCGCCATTGTTTTGGGGCAAGCCTTGCGCAATGCATTGGGCAATCGTGCCGGGATCGGGCGTTATGGATTTGTCTTGCCGATGGATGAGGCGCAGGCGCAAATTTCCATTGATCTGTCCGGTCGTCCGGCTTTGCGTTTTGAGGCCCAAATCGAGCCTGCCGGGGCCGGTGGATTTGACGGGCAAATGGTTTCGCATTTTTTTGAAACCCTGTCGCAACATCTGGGCGCGGCAATTCATATTCAAGCCGATGGCAAAAATACCCACCATATTATTGAAGCGATTTTCAAGAGTTTTGGCCGGGCTTTGCGTCCGGCATTGGCCCGCAATGGCAGCGCCATTCCATCTAGCAAAGGCTCGTTGTGATGTCGGTAATGATCGCAGATACCGGATGCGCCAATTTGGCTTCGGTGCGCTTTGCTTTGGCCCGCTTAGGGGTGGTGGCAAGCATCAGCGCCGAGCCGGAAATACTGGCCAAAGCGCAACGATTGATCTTGCCCGGCGTAGGTTCCGCCCGGGCCGCAATGCAGGCATTGCAAGCCAAAGGCTTGGCTGAAATGCTCATCGAATACCAACGCCCGCTTTTGGGGATTTGTCTGGGGTTGCAACTTTTGTTCCGCCAAAGCGAAGAGGCAAACACCGCCTGTTTGGGGCGATTGCCTGGACAAATTGAAGCGCTGCCAAATACCGATGGCCCGGTGCCGCATATGGGTTGGAATACGCTGGATATTGAGCAACAAGACCCGATATTACACGGGATTGAACAAAGCTCTTATGTTTATTTTGTCCATTCCTTTGCCGCCAAACCGGACAAAAATACCCTTGCCAGTACCCAATATGGGATGCGGTTTGCCGCCATTATCCGCAAAGATAATTTATATGCCTGTCAATTTCATCCGGAGCGTTCCGGCAAAACCGGGGCGCGTATTTTGCAAAACTTTATGAAAGTAAACCAATGATTTGGCCAGCAATTGATCTGATGAACGGCCAGTGTGTGCGTTTGCACAAAGGCGATTTTTCACAAACCAGCCTTTATGATACTGACCCGGTAGCCCGGGCTTTGGCGTTTGCAAAGGCGGGGGCAAAATTTTTGCATGTGGTTGATCTGGACGGCGCAAAAGCCGGTGCGTCCAGCCAAAGTAAATCCATCGTCCAATTGGCCAAACTCTCTGGGCTTGTGGTGCAAGCTGGCGGCGGTATTCGCAGCGCCCAGCAAATTGAATTTTTATTACAAGGCGGCGTGGCGCGGATCATATTAGGCTCGTTGGCAGTTAGCAAACCAGAACAAGTCAAAAGCTGGATCAAAGAATTTGGCGCGGATAAAATTGTATTGGCGCTAGATGTGCGGATTGAAAATGAACTACCGGTTCCGGCGGTCCGGGGGTGGCAAGACCGTTCTGATACAGATCTGTGGCAGGTGCTGGACGGCTATGCAGATTGCGCGGCGCATTTGCTGGTGACAGATATTGACCGCGACGGGGTTTTGGCCGGGGCCAATACTGAATTATATGCGCAAATAAAACGGCGCTTTGCCGGATTTTCCCTGTTGGCCTCTGGTGGCATTGGTGGTTTGGATGATGTGCAAAATGTCCGAGCTTCGGGCGCAGATGGGGTGATCATCGGCAAAGCCCTTTATGAGAATAAATTCACCCTTAAGGAGGCCTTGGCATGTTGGCCCGACGAATAATTCCTTGTTTGGATGTCAAAGACGGCCAAGTGGTCAAAGGCATCCAGTTTGCCGAACACAAAGTGGTTGGCGATATTGTTGCACTGGCCCGGCGCTATGCGCGGGCCGGGGCGGACGAGCTGGTATTTTATGATATTACCGCCAGCCCGCAAAATCGGCGCGTGGATGCCGGTTGGGTGAGCAAAGTCGCCCGCGAGCTGGACATTCCATTTACCGTTGCTGGTGGCATTGGCAGCGTTGCTGATGCTGCGCAAATTCTAGGTGCCGGTGCCGATAAAATATCGGTGAACTCTCCGGCTTTGCAAAACCCGGATCTGATTGAACAATTGGCTAAGCGTTTTGGTAGTCAGTGCGTGGTGATCGGCATTGATAGTTTTTGGGATGGCAATAACTGGCAGGTAAAAGCGCTGAGCGGCGATCCAGATACTATGATTAGCACCAATTGGACAACCCGCGACTGGCTGGTTGAAGTGCAATTACGTGGTGCTGGTGAAATTGTGCTAAATTGTATGAATGAAGACGGCAGACGCGCTGGTTATGACATTAAACAACTGGCCGAAATGCGAAGTCATTGCAGCATCCCGCTGATCGCTTCTGGCGGTGCTGGGTGTGTGCAAGATTTTGCCCAAGTATTTCAACATGCAAATGTGGACGGGGCGCTGGCCGCCAGTGTTTTTCATCAGCAAATTATATCCATTTCGGTGCTAAAATCATATCTGCGCCAACAACAAATCGAGGTACGCCTGTGACAAAATCAACCTGCTTACAAAATTTGGACTGGCAAAAAGGTGACGGTCTGATCCCAGCGATTGTGCAACATGCAAGCAGCGGCGAAGTGCTGATGTTAGGGTATATGAATGCGCCAGCGCTGGACGCAACTTTGCAAAGCAACAAAGTGACGTTTTTTAGTCGTTCGCGAAATACCCTGTGGCAAAAGGGCGAAACCAGCGGCAATATATTGGAGCTGGTTGATATTAGCACGGATTGCGACCGTGATAGCTTGTTGGTATTGGCACAACCGTCTGGCCCGACTTGTCACACTGGCAGCCGCAGTTGTTTTGCCGAAGCACCGGCGCAAGATTTTTCTTGGTTGTATCAATTACAGCAAATCATTGACAGCCGAGCAACGGACGATCCAACGCAAAGTTATACCGCCAAATTATTGCAAGGCCCGTTAGAGCGCGCCGCGCAAAAAGTTGGTGAGGAAGGGGTGGAGGTAGCCTTGGCTGCCTTACACAAAAATCCGGAACAATTGCCCGAAGAAGCTGCCGACTTGTTGTTTCATCTGTTGGTCTTATTGCGCGCGAAACGGCAAAACCTTGGTGATGTGATCGGTGTTTTACGAAGTCGCCACCAACCGTAAGCCATCTGCGCCCGCAATTGGCTGTCATTTGGTGCTAGCCGCATTTGTTGCTTGCGTCCTTTGTTATCTTGGCCTATAGAGCGCGCTCGAATTTATCTGCGATTCCGTTGCGGACGCAAAAGGGCTGTGCAAACGGCTGAAATGAACAAATCAAAGAAGAAGGCCCAAAGATCATGGCTGATATTTGTCTGAATGTAGAAGTTCGCGAAAACACCGGAACCGGTAGTGCCCGCGCCGCCCGTCGTGCCGGACAAGTTCCGGGTATTTTGTACGGTGGCGATCTGGGCAATATTGCCATTGCGCTAAACGAAAACGAAGTTCGTAAAGCCATCTCTTCCGGTGAGTTTATCAATAACACCGTCACCATTGACCACAAAGGCGACAAACAATTGGTCATCACCCGTGATGTGCAATTTCATCCGGTAAATGAACGCGCCATGCATATTGACCTGTACCGGGTTGATGCAGATCAGATCATTCAGGTTGATGTGAGCGTGAACTTCATCAATCATGAAGAAGCACCGGGCCTGAAAAAAGGCGGTGCTTTGAACGTGGTTCGTCACGATATTTCATTGATGTGCCCAGCCGGCGATATTCCATCCTCCATCGAGGTTGATCTAACCGGATTTGATATTGGTGATTCGGTACACATTTCCGAGATAAAATTACCAAAAAGCGCAACCTCGGCCATTACCGATCGTGACTTTACCATCGCCACAATTACCGGCTCCAGAGCCGCCGTGGTCGAAGCCGAAGAAGCAGCCGAAGAAGTGGCAGCAGCCGAAGCCGCCGCCGCCGCTGCTGAAGCTGAAGAAGGCGAAGCGTCCAAAGAAGACTGACGAGTTTAACCATCCCGATCCGTCTTTTTCCGCTTTTTCTGTTCCGTTCTTGGTTTGAGCCGAAGGAAGCTGTTATGTGGTTGATCGCAGGTTTGGGAAATCCGGAAAGTAACTATCTTGGCAATCGGCACAATGCCGGGTTTATGGTCATTGATGCGATCGCTGAACATTTTGGCCCGGTTGCTTGGCGGTCCAAATTTGGCGGTCAATTGGCGGAAATTGTTGTTGATACCGAACAAGGCCGCAGCAAAATTTTGCTGTTAAAACCCGCTACATTTTATAATGAAAGCGGGCGAGCGGTGCGCGCGGCAATGGATTTTCATAAACTAAATCCAGAGCAAATTTGTGTATTTCACGACGAACTGGCCTTGGAGCCGGGTAAGTTTCGCACCAAATTTGGCGGCGGAGCCGCAGGAAATAACGGTATTAAATCTATTATAGCCACTCTTGGCCCGGATTTTTGGCGCTGTCGCATCGGCATTGGCCACCCCGGCGATAAAACCAAAGTAACCCCTTATGTTTTAAGGAATTTTTCCAAATTTGACCAAAGCTGGTTTGCTGAGCTGACCGAGGCAATCACCCGCGCATTGCCGCTATTTTTAGCCGGACAAACCGATGCTTTTCAAACTAGAGTTACGCACTTGGCCCCGGCGCCAGACAAACAAGGACCAAAATAATGGGATTTAAATGCGGCATTGTCGGCTTGCCCAATGTGGGCAAATCCACGCTTTTTAACGCGCTCACCCAAACCGCCAATGCACAAGCGGCCAATTATCCATTTTGCACTATCGAGCCAAATGTTGGCGAGGTGGCCGTGCCGGAACCAAGGCTGTTCAAATTGGCCAAAATCGCCGGTTCCAAAGAGATCATCCCGGCTAAAATGAATTTTGTCGATATTGCCGGGCTGGTGGAAGGCGCTTCCAAGGGTGAGGGGTTGGGCAATCAGTTTTTGGCTACCATTCGCGAAGTGGATGCGGTGGTTTATGTATTGCGCTGTTTCGAGGATGACGACATCACCCATGTTTCCGGCAAGATTGATCCGCTGGCTGACCTAGAGATCGTGGAAACCGAGCTGATGCTGGCCGATCTAGAAAGTTTGGAAAAACGAAGATCCGGTCATGAGAAAAAAGCCCGCTCTGGTGATAAAGAAGCCAAAGCTGCCATGCAGTTGATTGATCTGGCTCTGGCGCAATTAAATGACGGTAAACCAGCGCGGTATGCGGACATATCCGATGATGATTTGCCTGCATGGAAGGCCTTGCAATTGCTCACCTCCAAACCGGTTTTATATGTGTGCAATGTCGATGAGGAAAATGCTGGCTCTGGCAATGCATATTCCAAAACCGTATTGGCTTATGCGGCCACCGAGGGCGCACAAGCCGTGGTTATTTCGGCGCAAATTGAGGCGGAACTAGCTTTGCTGGAAGCCGACGAGCGCGATGAATATCTGGCCGATCTGGAGCTAGAAGAGCCGGGCCTGAACCGCTTGATCCACGCAGGTTATGATCTGTTAGGATTACAAACCTATTTCACTACCGGCCCCAAAGAAGCCAGAGCTTGGACCATCCACAAAGGTGATAGCGCCCCCAAAGCTGCCGGTGTCATTCATGGTGATTTCGAGAAAGGTTTCATCCGCGCCGAAACCATCGCTTATGAGGATTTCATCAATTGCGGCGGCGATATTGCCGCAAGAGATGCCGGAAAAATGCGCTCAGAAGGCAAAGAATATGTGGTTAAAGACGGCGATGTGATGTTGTTCCGGTTTAACGTATAGACGTTTGATTTAGCTGTGGAAGAAGGTTGGTTGATGAAAAACGTAATTGCAAAATATACTAACCTGTTGGCCGCGCCCGCATTTTGGCTGGTATTGCTGGCGATCACCATCTTGTCACTATGGCCGGGTCATGCGGAACCGCCGACCTCACCTTGGACGGATAAAGTTAATCATGGATTAGCGTATTTTGCATTGGGTGTGACCTTTCTAGCCAAAACATTGTCAAAACAAGTGACCCCAATTTTCAGTCGCAAATTGCTGCGTGGATTTTTGCTATTATGGGCGTTTAGTGGCTTGATGGAACTGATCCAAGGCACGCAAATGATCGGACGTACCAGCTCATTCCTTGACCTGTTGGCCAATGCTGGCGGTTTGGCGCTGGCTATTATTTTTGGACAAATTATATTGTTGGCATGGCAGCGAAAATGAATTGCCTCTGACTATTATGTGCGCCGTGTGATGCAAACAACACATCTGCCAAAGGACAATTGTCCAAGATAGTTGTTTGATTACAGCTTTTTTTTACAAAAGCGGATGATAGAATTTGGTAAGTCTGCATGATTTTGGGTCAATATCATTACTATTCTCTCTTGTTTGGAGAATTGATCGCTAAGGTTTTCTACCTATGCAAGTATTAACCTGATTGCCCCCAAGTTATTATTTGTTAACCATGTGTTTTTCTTGACTTTTTCTTGTAAAAATGCTTGATTGCCCAACAACTATAAATGGTGGGGCGGTCTTTTGTGTCTGTCTCGTAAAAAAACAATGTAGTTTCCGGGTTTTTCCGGGAAAAATATGGATTGACGATTTGCCAATATCACCGCGCGTGAGAGGCAAAACAGTAAAGGTATTGGTGATGAAACAATTAAAATTCTTGGCGGGTAGCTCTTTGGCCATTTTGGCTGGATTGTCGTTAACCACAACGGCGGTGGCAGATGTTGGACCGGGGTCTAATTTTCCGTTTGATGCACCGCCGCAAGGCAAGGTTGGTGAATGTTTCGCTCGGGTCATGGTCCCAGCACAATATGAAACCGTCACCGAACAAGTGGTGGTGGATGAAGGCGGCAACCGCATTCAGGTCACCGCGCCGCAATTTGCCCCGCAAACCCAACAATATACCGTGCGCGAAAACGGGGTGCGTTATGAAGTGCGCCAACCGACTTATCGCACAGTTAGCGAACAAGTCATGGTCCGTCCTGCCTATGAAACCTTGCACGTTGTTCCGGGTGAATACCGCACCGTTACCGAACAGGTGCAAATTTCCGCCCCGCGTTTGGCTTGGAAACCCGGCGCATCTTTGGCTTCTCGTACTGGTATTCGGGCAACCAAAACCCATCAGGGCGAAGTGTATTGTCTGGTTGAAGAGCCGGGCGAAACCAAAAGCGTTTCAAAACGGGTGCAAGTTCGTGCAGAACAAGTTCGCGCGGTCATGGTTCCTCCGGTCTATCAAAACATCACCCGCGAGGTGATGGTTGATCCGGGCGGGGTTCGTGAAATTCCAATTCCAGCAAAATACGCAAATCTAACTATTCAGCAATTGGTGCAACCAGCAGGTCAGGTTAGTACCGCTATTGCGCCACGCATGGGCTCGGTCACCCGCCGGGTGCAAACCTCTGGCGAATCCTTTCGTTGGGTCAAAGTATTGTGCGAAACCAATGCAACCCCGAGCGCGATTTCCGAAGTGCAAACTCTGTTGCATGACCAAGGTTATTATCAAGGACCGATCAGTGGTCAGGTCAGCGGCGGCACGGAAACTGCTATTGCAAGGTATCAGCAACGGATGAATATCCCGCATGGCGGCTTTTTGTCCCTGCAAACCATTGACAGTCTGCGCGGTGGGCACCAAGCCCCGGCAATCTCCCACGCCCCTGTGGTGCAGCAACATGCGTCTGTGGTGCAGCAACACGCCCCTGTGGTGCAACAACATGCGCCCGTACAATACCAAGGCACAGCAAGTTGGACGCAGGGCAACACATCGGTTCGCCAGACACATTCATCTTATGGCCAGCAATCCGGCAATTGGTCAGGTGGACATTCCGGCCAATTTACTAGTTCGCAATCCGGGCCAGTTGTTTCCGGCAATTGGTCAGGCGGACATGCCAGCCAATTTACTAACCTACAAACCGCGCCAGTTATTTCGCAAATTCCGCGCGGCGAACATGCAACTGATATTCAACCAGCAGCCACACTATTAGGTGGCCGCAATACGGGCGGCGCACAGCAATGGCACCGTGACAGTCTGCTTGGATGGTCGGGAAAATAACCAGTTACTTGCCAAACGATAACTTTACAGTTTTGGCAACAGTATCTTAATAGTGGCGCGCTACTTCTCATCAGGTAGCGCGCCCGTTTTATTTGTGGTGGTAGATCACGTTTTCGTGATTTACTTGAAAACACTACTCGTTTCCCCTTAACTGGGGGTTTGAACATACAAAACAGGGGATGTATGTGGCTGGATTGGATAAAGTAACAATTTTGGTGGTCGAGGATAACTCGCACATGGCGCTGATCCTGCGCGAGGTGATGCGTGGTTTTGGTCTGCGCGATATTCGTGAAGCTCGCGACGTAGCCACCGCTTTTGAGATCATCAAGGACAATCATGTGGATATTGCTTTGGTCGATCATAATTTGGGCGATCTGGACGGCTGTGAATTTGTGCAACTAATCCGTACCGCCGACGACAGTCCCAACCCCTATATCCAGATCATCATGGTAACCGCCCATGGCGACCGCAAAACGGTTATGTCGGCCATCCGTGCCGGGGCCAATGAGTTTATGGTAAAACCAGTTACCCCGCTTGATCTATATGAAAAACTACGGGCGTGCGTTGAACGCCCCCGGCAGTTTGTCCGCGCCTCCGGCTATTTCGGCCCGGACCGCAGACGCCGCCAAGACCCGGTATTCCGTGGCCCTTGGCGCCGTAAAGACGACCCAGAAGGCGGCATT
>UOEE01000343.1_pt1 | contig 12797 bp, 14 predicted proteins | sample 1990011 | NCBI WGS metagenome assembly UOEE01 (sample SAMEA4728526, study PRJEB27164) | hydrothermal vent metagenome | biome: marine basaltic hydrothermal vent biome; feature: marine hydrothermal vent; material: mineral | place: Pacific Ocean | collected 2011-06-14/2011-07-23 | depth 1741 m | reverse complement strand
CGCCATGTTGCTGGGTTATGAAGCGATGAAAGGCTTGCGCACCGAATTACGCGAAATAGAAACCCCAATGTGCAAATCCATGCAACCAGTATTGGCTGGTAAAAAGCTGTGTTTTGTCTCGATTTTACGGGCCGGCGATGGCCTGTTAGGGGCGATGCTGGACCTAGTGCCATCGGCACGGGTCGGGCATGTGGGCATGTATCGTGACGAAAAAACCTTACAACCAGTGGAATATCTGGTGAAATTACCAACGGATCTGGCCCAGCGCCGGGTGATAGCATTGGACCCGATGCTGGCCACCGGTAATTCAGCCATTGCCGCCATTACCCGGATAAAACAAGCAGGCGCTAGCAATATCGGATTTGTCTGTTTGTTGGCCGCGCCAGAAGGCATCAAGAATTTGCATACGGCGCACCCGGATGTGCCAATTATCACAGCGGCTGTCGATGATGGTTTGAACGAAAACGGCTTTATTGTGCCCGGCCTTGGCGATGCAGGGGATCGTTTGTTTGGCACCAAATAATTTGTGACAGCCAACGGCTTGTTAACCCACGAGGTGTATAAAGACTGCAATAACAAGAACTCAAAACAATGAGACAATCATGGGTGAGCCTTTTTACAGTGTGGACCAAACCGGCGAGCGGCGGCAAAATGAGCGGCATTTCTGGTTTTTGAACGGCACCTTTGACCGGATTGATTTTACCCAAGCGGTAACTCGCATTGCCGAGGTTGGTACCAGCCAAGCATTTCGCTTTGTAGTTACCCCAAATGTCGATCATCTGGTGCGGATGCAAAAAGAGCCCGGCTGGATTCGCATGTTATATATGGATGCTTGGCTGACAGTTTGTGATTCAAAGATATTGCAATTGATCGCCATGCTCACCGGCGACAAGATGGATGTAACCCCCGGCTCGGACCTCACCGAACAATTATTTGAAACCGCGATCCAGCCGGATGAACCAGTGGTGGTGATCGGGGCCAGCGCCGAGGTGGTTGATGCGGTAAGCCAGCGTTATGGCCTAACCGATGTGCGCTGGTTTGAGCCACCTATGGGCTTGCGTAAAAACTTAAAAGCTGTGCAGCAATGCGCCGATTTTGTCGCCAATAATCCGGCGCGCTTTAGCTTTATCTGTGTCGGTTCTCCGCAGCAAGAAATGGTGGCCAAAGCCTGTTTGCGCCGAGGGGATTGCGAGGGGGTTGGCCTTTGCGTTGGCGCATCGCTGGATTTTCTGGCCGGCAAAGTGCGCCGTGCGCCCAAATGGATGCAAAAAGCCCGCATTGAATGGTTGCACCGTTTGTTAAGCGAACCAAAAAGAATGTGGAAACGCTATTTGGTCGATGGGCCAAAAATTATGTTTTTATGGTGGCAGTGGCAAAAATCCCGCCGTCAGATGAAGAAGCTGGAAAAACTGGTGGCCACCGGGGTTTTTGCGCCAAAAGACTTGACCTAAACGGCAAAATCCATAACAACACAAAATGTCGGTTCGTTCCTTTCATCGGGAGCGAGACAACAGGGAACACGGTGCGAAATTGGCTTGTCCAGTTTCAAATCCGTGGCTGTGCCCGCAGCCGTAAGCGGTGAGCTGAAATGCAAATGCCACTGGGTTTATCCCCGGGAAGGCGCATTTTAATAGCTTTGACCCGCGAGCCGGAAGACCTGCCGACGCTCGTCCGCCTCTGATCCGGGATCAGATATGTGAGGTGCGGGCCGTTGGTGCCGTTCGTGACGAATGTAACAACTTGAACTGTCCGAGAATTTTTCTCGGGCAGGGCTTCGTCATGGAGAAAAAAATGAAGCGCGAATTCTATCTAGCCACTGCCGGACTGGCTGTTTGTCTGGCAAATCCTGCTTGGGCCGACGACACCCTAACGGATGATCCGATCTTGGTAACCGGGTCTAGAATCCCGATTCCGATCAGCGAAGTAACTGCTGCTGCCAGTATTATTCCAGCAGAAGAACTACAAGCCAGAGGCGATCAATATATTGCCGATGCTTTGCGCCGAATCCCCGGGGTTGCGGTCAATCGTTCTGGTCCGGCGGGTGCTTTGACCCAAGTGCGTTTGCGCGGCTCGGAAGCCAATCATGTGTTGGTATTGATCGACGGAATGCAAGCCAGCGATCCATTTACTGACGGCTTTAATTTTGGTGCCGCCAGTAGTGATGGGGTAGCACGAATTGAGGTATTGCGCGGCGAGCAATCGGCGCTTTGGGGCACTGATGCCATTGGTGGTGTGGTGCAGATATTGAACGAGCCACTAAGCGATGGTGATACTCTACGTGGTCAGATCGAGTGGGGCAGTTTTAATACCAGCTCCTTTGCCGTTGCTGCCAGCCATAATGGTGATATTGGCAAGGTCTGGGGCAATGTTTCTGGTCTCAACACCCATGGCTATGATGTTTCCGGTAATAATGGAGAAACAGACGGGTTTTCGCAATTAACCGGTACCGGTGGGGCCAATTTAACGCTTAGCGATAACTGGACGTTTCAGGTGCGAGGCCGCGCCCAATCTTCGAGCAGCGAATTTGATGCAGATACGGATTTTGACGGACGTTTGAACGATGTGGAGCGGGCGCTGGATACGGATATTGCCCAAGCAAGGATTGCCTTGGTTGGCACTGGCGGGCCGGGTAATTTATCACATCAGGTATTTGGTTCTTATTTGAACAGCCGCACCAATTCCGGCAGCAGTCGCTCGAAAGGAACGCGCCGCAAAATCGGTTGGCAGGCTACGGGAAATTGGACGACGGGCGCTGTGGATAACCGGCTAACCGCTTTGGTTGAAGGGCGTTTTGAAACTTACGAAAATGATGGCGGTCCCGGTGCCGGTCAAAACCAAAAGCAAGACAATAATATGTATGCCTTTGCCGCTGAGTATCAGGGCAATGCCGGGCCTGTTATATTGTCGCTGTCGGCACGAAATGAACAAAATGACTTATTTGCCAATGCGAATAGTTTGCGCGCAGGAGTGGCGGTAAATGTGCAAAGCCTAAACGGTAAATTTCGCGCATCGGTCGGCCAAGGGGTGAAAAATCCTGGCTTTTTTGAACTGTTCGGGTTTTTCCCAGCATTTTTTGTTGGTAATCCAGACTTAAAAGCAGAAAAATCAACTGGTTTTGAGTTGGGTTGGGATCAGAAATTTGCTTTGGGTTCGGCTTCGGTCACAGTGTTTACCTCCGATCTGGAAAACGAGATTTTCACTGATTTTGGGGTGTTTCCTGCTACCGCGCGCAATCGCACCGGCACCAGCCGCCGCGAGGGTATCGAGCTGGGTTTGGACCTGCAATGGACGCAAGGTCTGTCCACCAGTTCGTCGGTGAGTTTTTTGCGTTCACAGGAAAACGGCATAGACGAAATCCGGCGGCCAAATTTTCTGGCTAGCTTTTCGCTGTTCTGGACCGATGCTTCTCAAAACTGGCAGGCCAGTGTTGGGGTCGATCATAATGGCGATATGCAAGATACCGATTTTGGTAGCTTCCAACGGGTCAATCTGCCAGCTTATACCTTGGTGCGGGCAAAACTATCCCGGAAAATCGGCAAATCGTTTCAGGTATATCTGCGGGCTGAAAATCTAGCCAATAACAAATACCAAGAAGTGTTCAGTTTTGCCGGACAGGAACGCGCCATTTACGGAGGGTTGATCGCCAATTTTTAGTCGCATACGAGTTTTGGGCGCTTTGCTATTGGGCGCATTGTTTCCAACCTTTGGGTTGGCACAAACCGGGGTGGTTTCCACCTCGGTTTGTGCTGATAGTTATGTGCTGCCATTGGCGGCACCTGATACAATCAAAGCCTTGTCTTGGCAGGCAGGCAGTGCCTTGTCCCGCGCCCCAAAACAACTGGCCAAAGCCCCCCGCGCCAGAGCCGATGCCGAAACCTTGTTGGCCCTTGCGCCGGCGCAAATTATATTGGGACCGGGCGAGGCAATGGCTTCGACCCGGCTTTCCATCAAACGCGGCGCGCAAGTATTTGCCTTGCAAGCAAAAGCTGATTTTCCCGGTATCCGCAATAATATCAGCCAACTTTCCCAGTTTTTGCATCAGCAAGCAGCGGGCAAAACCTTGCTGTCTGACCAGCGTTCCCGGCTGGAAAAACTACAGCAACGCACCCGTCATCGCTCGCAAAAAATCAAGGTTTTATACCTCACCCCCACCTTGGGCACGGCGGGCGAAAATACCTTTGTCGGCGCGGCTATTACAGCTGCAGGCGGGATAAATCTAGCAAGCGAATTTGGCATATCCGGTTGGGGTAAGGTACCGGTTGAGCATTTGGCCGGGCAAACACCTGACCTGATATTGACCAGCTTTTTTACCGATGGAGCGCCTTCGGTCTATCAGTTTCGCTCGCATCATTTTGTGTTGCAACAACTTCGCCAAAACGTGCCACAAGTAGAAATCCCCGGTGCGCTTTGGGTGTGCGGCGGACCGCTTTTGATCAATGCTGCCGAACAAATCGCCGATGCACTGGACAACGTCGCTAAGGAAAATTTGCCATGAACCGGTTTTGGATATTTGCCGTATCGGGCTTGGTGATATTGGTACTCGTATCGCTCACCTTAGGCGCATATTCTATGTCCGTGGCCGACTGGTTTGCTGCTTTATTGCGCCGCGCTGATCCGGTTGACCAGATGGTGATCTGGCAAATTCGGCTGCCGCGTTCCTTGCTGGCCGTGATCGTTGGGGCGGGTTTGGGCGGCGCTGGGGCGGCCTTGCAAGGTTTGTTGCGTAATCCACTGGCAGACCCTGCGGTGGTTGGCATTTCTTCTTCGGCCTCTTTATTGGCAGTTTTGGTTATCTATACTGGTTTGGCGGCTAGCTATCCGTGGTCGATCTTTGTGGCGGCCATGACGGGTGCTTGTTTTGCCACCTTGTTTTTGTTGGTTTTATCCATGGCTAAGGCATCGGCTACCACCTTGATTTTGGGCGGGGTGGCGCTGTCGGCGCTGGCTACGGCACTCACCGGGTTGTTGATGAATTTATCACCTAATCCGTGGGCGCTTTCGGAAATCGCCTATTGGTTGATGGGCTCGGTAGCGGATCGTAGTTTTCAGGACGTATTGTTAGCCGGGCCGCTGATCGGGGTTGGTTTGGGTATTTTGTTGCTATCCGGGCGAGGGTTGGATGTTTTGACCTTGGGCGAGGACACGGCGCACACCTCTGGTCTGCCGATGAAAACTACCGGGCCGATTGTGGTGGTGGGGACATTATTTTGCGTAGGTGCTGGCGTGGCTGTTGCCGGGGCGGTTGGCTTTATCGGGCTGGCTGCGCCACATTTGGTGCGCCCGTTTTTGGGCCATCAACCCGGGCGGCTGATCCTTCCATCAGCACTGGTTGGCGGCATATTATTACTGCTGGCCGATATGGTGGTGCGCGGTGCTAGTGGTCCGGGCACGCAGTTATATTTGGGCGTGGTTACGGCATTATTGGGTGCGCCGCTGTTTTTGCTATTGGTATGGAAAATCCACAAGGAGCGTCTGTAACCATGTTGGAACTCTCTGGACTTTGCCTTGGTATCAAAAACCAACCGATATTAGATGATATATCTTTGGCGATAAAACCGGGCCTTACCGTATTGGTTGGGCCAAATGGTTCGGGCAAAACCACCTTGGTCCGAGCCATTGCTGGCTTGATTGCGCCCGATGCGGGGGAGCTGGTTTGGCAGGGTGATGACTTACAGCAACTTAGCGGCGCAGCGCGGGCCAAACAGGTTAGCTATCTAGCACAAAACCCGGTGGTGCATTGGCCGCTTTCGGTTCCGGCCTTGGTGGGATTGGCGCGGTGCAATCGCCGTGAAAACCGCCAAAAAACCCAACAGGCCGTGGACAAAGCCATGTCCGCCTGTTCGGTTAGCGGCTTTGCCGATCGGCGCATTGACCAGCTTTCGGGCGGAGAACGGGCCAGAGTTTTACTGGCCAGAGCGCTTTGTGTCGAGGCTGGTTTATTGCTGGTGGATGAACCCACGGCAGCATTGGATCCGTCATACCAATTGATGATGATGCAGATATTGGCTGATGCTGGCAAAGCTGGGGTTTGTGTGTTGTGCGTCTTGCACGATTTGCCCTTGGCGGCCCGGTTTGCCGATCAACTGATTTTGCTGGAGGCCGGTAAAGTGCAAAAAACCGGCAAGCCTGCCGATGTGTTGCGCTCGACAGAATTACACAATGCGTTTGCACTGAAATTTGATGGCAATGGCCATTTGCTGGTGTAAGCTGTTTGTTGTGAGCATAGAGATGGCAAAATGATCGAAGGACTTTTTCTGGAAAACTGGGGTGCATTTCCCCCGAGCCGATGGCAGCAATGGCTGATCGAGCAAAGCAATCGCCACCAAAAAGGAATATGGCCCAGCCTTTGTCGGCGGTTGGTAAGTTTTCGGTTGCGCCATCCGCTGGATGTGGTGGCTTTGGGGGCAAAACTGCGTTTGTATCCGGTCGGGAATTTATGTGAAAAACGGGTGCTGTTTACCGAAGCTGATTTTGACCCCGGTGAACTGGAACAATTGGCCAAGCGCATACATCCCGGTTTCAAATTTGTCGATATTGGTGCCAATATAGGATTGTATTCCTTATTTGTTGCGGCGCAGGCTGGGCCAAAAGCCAAAATCCTAGCAGTTGAACCACAACCGCAGATCAAACAGCGGCTGAAATTTAATCTTTCCAACAACCAGCCGCACCAAATCAGCCATGTGGATTGCGCAGTTGCAGACAAAAAGGGCATGGCCCGCATGGGAATATCCCGGCGCAATCGCGGGGCTTCTGGGTTTGCTTTGCGTTCCGGCAAAACCCCGGACGATGAATTTGTGGTGCAAACTAGGGCTTTGGCTGAACTGCTGGAAAGTTTCGGTATGACCGGTGCAGATGCGTTAAAAATGGATATTGAAGGGGCAGAAGAGCTGGTGCTACCTCGGTTTTTTGCCGATACTAAACGCGCAGATTTACCCAAAATGTTACTGCTGGAAAACAATTCCGGCTGGAAAATAGATTGCATCGCGTTGGCCGAAGAACACGGTTATACCCGGACCCTGACTACCAAAAGAAATGTGGTTCTGGAGCAAGATTTATAGGGTTTAGTTGAACGTGCCCCACTACACTACCGATGCGGCGCTGGCCTTTACTCTTGCATAAACTTGCTGGCCTTCTTGCAAGTTTAATTCGGTTACGGATTTGCGGGTGATGCGGGCCAACAAGCAAAAATCTTGTGCATCCAATATGGCCAATACTTGACCGGGGCGCTCGCCAGTTTGGCGCAGTTCTCGGATGGTGACCGACAGCGAGTTGATTATGCTGGAATTGCTGGTTTGTCTGCGCGAAAGCGACACATCTCCGGCCCGGATGCGTAGCCTAACTGGTTTGGTTTTCGCGGTTTCAATCGCTGGAATACTGATTTGATGCCGACCCATGCTAACCGTGGTTAGTCCCCAGTTTTCATCATGTTCATGCACCTTGGCCATCACCACCATGCAGGCATCTGCCCTTGCCGCAAACGGAAATTCCTGGGCTACCAGAATTTGCGACAATGGCGCATCGCCCAGCAATTTACCTTGTTGCAAATACAACACCCGCTCGGCCAGACGGGTTAAGCTGGCAAATTCGTGTGCCACCATCAACACCGGGGTTTTGGTGGTGGCCACCACTTGCGCCAGAACTGCGGCGGTTTTGGCTTTGGCTTCTTCATCCAGTGCGGCAAAGGGTTCGTCCAGCAATAACAGACTCGGATGGGCCAACAAGCTGCGAGCCAAACAAACCCGTTGCACCTCGCCGCCAGATAAGGTGTCCGGCACTCGTTCCAACAAATGCCCAATGCCAAATCCTTGCACAATATCGTCACGCGTCGGGCCTGCGGCGCTGGCATGATGGATGGCAAAATCGAGATTTTCACCAACCGTCAAATGCGGAAACAACGAACCTTGTTGATTGACATAACCAATTTGCCGCTGTTCTGGGGCGATATAGGTTGTCGCAGATTGCAAGGTTTTGTCGCCAAAATGCACCTCGCCACTGCCCGGCAAAAACCCGGCAAGACAGCGCAATAAGGTGGTTTTGCCAGCTCCGGACGGGCCAGCCAATACGGTGATGGCATTGCTGGCAAGCTGGGTTTGCACCTGCAATACAAAATCGGCCAGTTGGCAATGCAAAGCAATTTTCATCGCACTCGCCTCACCCCGGCCAGCCATGCCACCAGCACCATGGCCAGCCATGAAAACAGCACCAAAGCGATGGAAAACACATGCGCTTGCGTATAATCAGCCCGCTCCACCGCATCAAAAATAGCGATGGAGACCACCCGGGTTTGGTCAGGGATATTGCCGCCCACCATCAACACCACCCCAAACTCGCCCAAGGTATGGGCAAAGCTCAACACCGCGCCGCTCAAAATCCCGTTTTTAGCTAATGGCAAAGCCAGCACAAAAAACCGCTCAACCGGGCCAGCGCCCAAACAGGCGGCGGCCTCGAACAGATTTTGCGGGATGCCTTCAAACGCAGCTTGTACCGGGCGCACCATAAAGGGCAGCGAAAACAATACTGAGCCGACCACCAAGCCGGGAAAGGAAAACACCAATTGTAACGGTGCAAACGGCCCGTTTGGCCCCAATAACAATAATAGATAAAATCCCAACACCGTTGGCGGCAACACCAGTGGCAAGGTGGCCAGACTTTCCACCACCGCCCGCCAAAATCCGCGCATCCGAGTAATTGCCCACGCCAACGGCACGCCGAGCAATAGCAAAATCAATGTGGTGCTTGTTGCCAAGGCCAAGCTCGTCCACACTGGTTGCCATATCTGCTCGCTCATGGTGCTTGATAGCCAAATTTTGATAGCTCTGCGTTTGCCAGAAAATTTATCACGCAATCGGTTTTTGGCCCTGATTTCAATTGAATGTTTTGCAGCAAAATCGGGGCGTATAATGTCGGCTCTATCACTTGGTATTCTTCTGCCGGAATGTCGGTGTTCATCAACATAGAAAGCGGCACATATCCTGCCAAAGCCACCCCCGAATATACATAAGAAAACGCTGCTGATGCACTGTTTGCCGTGACCAAGTCCGGCAAAACGCCGTCTGGGTGTTTAGCGCGCAATACCTGCATCGCCGCCCGACCAAAGGGGGCTGTTTGCGGATTTGCAATGGCGATTTTATCGCTAATTCGTAGGTCTTGTGGCTGCCAATATGCCATTGGCGAGCGGACAAAAGGCGACTCAATCACGATGTCGGGGCGCATTTGGGCCAATTTGTGACTTAATGCCGTATCGGCACTAATCATCAGCTGATGCGGCCCGCCAATGCCCATTTGCGCAACCAATTTGCCGGTGGAACCGAAACTAATCCGAATGGCCACTTGGCATGTTTCGTTGATTTGTTGCGTCAATGCGATGAGCGGCGGGGCAAAACTGCTGGCCGAGGCAATATAAAAACGCGGCGTTTTGGGTGGCGCGCATGACAATATCGGCACCAGCAACAAAAACAGCCACAAACGTCTCATTTGTCCGCCGCCTGTTGGCGAATGTCGTGCATGTCGATGGCGAGCGAAAACACCCCTTGTTCAAAATAGCCACCAATGCCATTGCGGCTCGGCTTGGCCAGTTCGGCTTCTACCGCCGGGCGCGGATAGACAAAACCGATGGTGGCGGTGTTCGGGTCAAACAACATATTGGCAATATCTTCATCGACCAGCGATACCACCACCGTCATGGCACCGCCCGCAAGTTCAATGGTTTCTGACAGATTTCCATCCGTCACCAATTGCTGCATTTCAGCCAGTTCTACCCGTACAGATACATGGCCGGTGGCAAATTTCAGTTTCATTTTGTATGCTCCAATGCTGCAAATTCATCCGATGTATTACAGTTCAAAAACTGCTCGCTATTCGTTGCATCAACCGGCATAGCCGCAAACTGCATCTGCCGAAACAGGCAAAACAACGAGCGGTCTGCATCCGGTTTGCCTAATGTCGCTTGCAAATTATGGCGCAAATCATCACAAACTCGCAGACAAAACGGCATCGGGTGACGTTCAAAATACAGCCCCGGCTTTTGCCCGATTTTGCCCGCCAACTCGGCCAGCAAATCCGGCTGTAATTTTGGCATGTCCACCGGAATAACCAACAGCAAAACCTCGTTTGCAAGCCCGGCAATCGCAGCATCCAGCCCGGCCAACGGCCCGGCATCGGCATACCGGTCCGGTATCCCGTTGGGGCCGCTTACCAAAACTTGCTGGCATCCGGCGGCGCTAAGTGTATCGCGGGCCACATCCAAAAACGATTGCCCTTGCAAACGTAAATCCGCCTTGTTGCGGCCCATGCGCCGCGACTTGCCGCCTGCCAATACGAGCCCAATTTGCTGTGGCATATTATTCATGTGCCGCGCCAGTCATGCATCGGCAAAACCCTCTTTTTTCCGCCCCCTTCTACGGGGGAGATGCCCCGAAGGGGTGGAGGGGGGAAACCCAGCTCAATCATGACCACACAAAGCATGGCCCTTCACCCATTCGCTGTCCCCATCCATGTAATGCTCTTGTTTCCATACTGGGGAGCGGGATTTGATTTCTTCGATTACATATCGGCAGGCAGCAAATGCTTCGCCCCGGTGCGGGGAGCCAGCGGCAATGACAATGCTGATGCCGCCTACGTCCAGACGGCCTTTGCCATGCACCACAAACAGGCGTAGTTGCTCGCCCCATTTTTGGCTAGCTTCGGCGCATATTTCAGCGAAATTTTGCTCGGCCAAGGGCGCAAATACGTCATAGGATACGCCTTTTACCTTGCGTCCTTGATTGAGGTCGCGCACCACCCCGACAAACAAGGCACCGGCACCATTGCCGGGTGCATCAACAAATGCCAACGCCTCTGCTGTGTTCAGGATATTTTGGGCGGTTTCGCGCACTTCCACATGGGTTTTCATCGGCTAGCCTCCTGAAACCGGCGGTAAAATCGCCAAATGTTCACCGGGTTTACAGATATACGCATCACGTAATACTTCGCGTTCATTGGCAAACTTGCTCAAATTGAGCAATTCGTCCAAATCCATACCCGCTACCCGGCTTTGCAGGCTGTCTCGCACGGTTTTTATGCTGACGGCTTGGGCAAATTCTAGCTCCAGCTCATTGCCCAAAGCTCGAAAAGCACCAAACATTTGCACGGTGATTTTCATTGGCTGCTCCCGGTAAGTTGATGAAATTGCAGCAATTCCCCTGCGGCCAATTCCGAGGTGGTTTGCGGTAATTGCGCCCAGCAATTGGCCTCCAATAACGGCGCAATCCGAAACGATTGTTGTCCCGGCAGAATTTCGATTTGCATTTGACCGTCCAGATTTTGCACTTTGGCTTTGGCAAACAAGCAAAATCCGGCGCGTTTGGTAAATGCATGTGTCAACTTGGCATACCGGATAGCCGGGGCTGTCATGCCCAATATATGACGCAAAGCAGGAAGCACAAAAAACCGAAAGCCCACCGCTGCCGATACCGGATTTCCGGGCAAACCAAAAAACAAAGTCCCATTGGGCAATTTTGCCAACAATATCGGCTTGCCGGGACGGATTTTGCATTTGTGAAAGATAATTTCGGCCCCCAATTGCCGCAAAGCATCCGGGACAAAATCACGCACCCCCATCGAAACAGCGCCGGTAGAAATGATGATATGCGCACCGTTTTCCAACGCCCGCTCCACCATGGGAATAAAATCCTCTAATGTATCCGGGTGGCCGCTCATCGCATCGGTTTGCACCGGCCAATTGGCCAGACTTGCCACCAAAAACGGTTGGTTGGAATTTCGTATCTGGCCGGGCGCAAGCTCTGTCGCCGCATCGTCAATCAATTCGGCACCGGTACTGATTAAGGCAATTTTTGGGCGTTGCACAATGTTTGCATCTTCCACCCCCAGCGCCGCCAACATCATCACATCTCCGGCTCCAATTTGCCGCCCGGCAGGCAACACCATATCGCCTTGCCGTACATCTTGCCCGGCCAAGCGGATATGTTGGCCAGCAGCAATCGGGCCGTTGGTGGTGATGGATATGGGTTGGTTAGATGCGTCATATTTGGCCGTTACGTTTTCAATGGGCACCACGCTTTGGCACCAATTTGGCACCGGCGCACCGGTCATAATTTGAACTGCCGAAGCCGGGTTTTCATTGCCAGCAGGCGCATCTCCGGCTAAAATTTGACTGCAAACCGGTAAGTGAATTTGCCCCTGTGCCGGGTTGGCCCGCATGGCAAATCCGTCCATCGCCGAATTATCAAATGCCGGTAAATTGGCCGTTGCCTCTACGGGGCTGGCCAATACTCGGCCTTGAATTTGCGCCAGCGCACAAGGCTGGCTTGTTAGTTTCAGCGCTGCGCTGTGCGCGGCGATATGTTCGAGCGCTTCGCTATAGGTTATCATCGGTTTTGCTTTGCATCGTTGGCCAGACGTACTGCATGGCCGATGATGGGGCGCAATATCTGCATACATTCATCAATGGCTTTGGGTGAGCCGGGCAAGGATATAATCAACGTGCCCGTGCGCACTCCGGCCAAAGAGCGGCTCAACCATGCGGTAGAAATATGCCGAGCGCTGGCAGAGCGCAGCACTTCGCCAATACCCGGTGCCGGTTTTTCAATCACTGCGGATATAGCTTCAGGCGTAATATCGCGTGCAGTTAGCCCGGTGCCGCCAGTGGTCATCAGCAGATTAACCTCGCCAGCATCACAAAGCTCGCACAATTTAGCTTGCAACAAATCTTGGTCGTCCGGCAAAATTTCGGATACAGCAATACGCGCCCCCAAGCCTTGCAACGCCGCAGATAATGCCGGGCCAGAACGGTCCGAATA
>UOEE01000126.1_pt1 | contig 12805 bp, 14 predicted proteins | sample 1990011 | NCBI WGS metagenome assembly UOEE01 (sample SAMEA4728526, study PRJEB27164) | hydrothermal vent metagenome | biome: marine basaltic hydrothermal vent biome; feature: marine hydrothermal vent; material: mineral | place: Pacific Ocean | collected 2011-06-14/2011-07-23 | depth 1741 m | reverse complement strand
ATGGCATTGCTACCGGTAGAGGTCAGGCGAAATTCCTGCGTATAGGTGCTGTACACATCTCTACGTTGGCGAATGTCAGTAAGGTTCAGGTCAACAAAATCGGCATCAAGGTCGTTGACTTCATCCAATGTACGAACTGCAGAAATCGAGGTAAAGACCGCTTTGCCCAGATCAATATCCACTTGCATGGAAAGGCCTGCTGTTTCTTGGACAGTCCGCAAATCACCATCAAAACTGATATTCCTAGAAAATGGATCTTGTGGTAGAACCGTAGCGCCAATCGCAATTAAGGCTGCTGCATTGGTTGGATTGTTTATGGTAAAGGGAGCCGCACAACATTCTTCGTCGATTTTTGCAAAATCACCGATAATGCGAACGCTAACATTGTCATTGGGTTCATAGAGGAATTGACCCCGCAGTGCCCAACGGTCGCGCGTATTGACATCACGACCATCGGCTAGATTGGTCAAAAAACCATCGCGTTTGTTGATATTACCAGATAACCGGAACGCGGCAGTGTCATTATTGCCAACCGGCCCGGTGACCGTGCCTTTTAAGATCAGGCTGTCATAATTGCCATAGGTGCCTTCTAGGTCATAGCCAAGTTCATACTCAGGTTTTTTGGTAATGATGCTGACCACACCGGCAGGTGTGTTCTTGCCGTAAATGGAGCTTTGCGGACCACGCAGGATTTCCACCCGTTGCACAGTTGGAAAATCGCCGATACTGGCAGCTTGTCGGGAGCGATATACCCCATCAACAAACACACCAACCGAAGGCTCCAAACCCGCATTGTCACCCGAAGTACCAATCCCACGGATGGTAAATACGGTTTGCGAAGAGGTTGAGCGTTGGTCAACCGTAAGCGAGGTTGCCAGCAATGGCATGTCCCGCATGTCGCGAATTTGCGACATTTTGATGTCTTCATCGGAAACGGCTGTAACCGCAATCGGTGTATCTTGTAAGGTTTTTTCCCGTTTGGTCGCGGTAACGATAATTTCGTCAGCGAGCTGGGCGAATGCGGTATTGGGAAGCACCATTGCGCCCAAAATTGCGGTTGACGCTAAAAAGCGTCGATTAAGAAAACTCATTGTATTCCCCTCATCTACGTATGTTTGTCACACGGATACTCGACTTACAGCACTTTTTTATCCATACGTCCAGCCGCAAGATGCCATCTGAGGGTCAAAAGTTTATAATGTGTGTTTTGCAGAACACATCGCAATTTCAGTAGTTTAGCAATTGCTAATATGCGCGCGCCCGGATTGGTCTTTGGTTTCGGGATACCAGCCGGTAACACCTTCAAAAATCAGGCACTGGTCTTCGTCGGTAAAGTCTTTGCTATCCATCGCCAATTGCTCGTAAACCCCGCCAATGCTCAAAGTTTTTTGGTCCATGCGAATACCGCCATCAGAAGCCGTATCCAAAACCATCAACTGCCCATCGGTTGTCGATTGTTGCCAGCTTCCCCAAAGTGGTAAATCACCGGAGCGTCCCCGACCGGGATTGTATGAATAAGCAAATTCAGCCCAATAGGACATCATAGAGCGCGATAGTGCATCGCGCTCTGCCGCGCCGGATTTTGGAAAAATTTTACCACCGCCAATTGGAAACGTATCAAAGCCATCAAAAATGAACGGCAATTCCATCGCATGGGCCGCGCCTAACAAGTGGGCAAAGTCGGAACCTAAAAACGAGCCTTCTTCATCCCAATCAAAACGATAGCCATAGACGGGGTTGTGTTGGTTTTTGTGCAAACGTCTGGCTTGCACATCTACCGAGCGGGCGCGCCACATCTGGCTTTGGCTATTTGACAATACATCATAAAATTGATGGTCGCGTGCGCGTGGCAAAACCCCGAAGGCTTTTTTGATAAGGTCGCTATCGGCAATGTTAAACAATTTCATCTCATCGCGATTGGTACCGGTAATTAGCGGCACAATCTGATGCGGCGGGTTTTCCAAGGCATATTCCAACCCCTGTTCGGGTAACAAAATGCCATCGCGAATAACCAAAGGCGTTTCCGGCTCGCCATCTGTCCAAGCCGCAGCGGCAAAAATATCGGCTACCGATTGCTGCCTTAAAAAATCCGCCAAATCGCTGCCCGTGGTCCCCGCAGGTGGGTTGAGGTCGGCAACAATGGCATTATCGCCCTTAAAGTGCCAACCATCGGCAATGTCCACGCCTTGCTCTTGGTCTTTGATAGAGCGCGAAGTGAAATAGCCGCTTTGAGAAATTGCGCCATTAAACAAACCATTGGCTTGTGGCATGGCCAGCAAGCTGCCGACATTATGCGCACCAGCAGACTCGCCAAATATAGTCACCCGGTCGGGGTTGCCGCCAAAGCTGGCGATATTGTCACGCACCCACTGCAACGCGGCAATCATATCCATATCGGCATAATTGGGCGAATTATCATCGGCATTGGCATTGCCCTCGCGCAAAGCCGGTTGCGAAAACCAGCCCAATGGCCCAAGGCGATAATTGATAGTCACCACCACCAAATCATGCCGTTTGGCCAAGGCCTCTGAATTGTACTGGCCGCCAAACCCCCAGATATTGCTGCCCCCATGAATGAATACCATGACCGGTAGTTGTTTATCGGCTTGCGGAACGGCATTTTGGGCAAACGCCGGTGCCCAGACGTTCAAATACAAACAATCTTCGGAGCCAGCCAGTTGCCCAGCTTTTTCAATATCGGTTTGCCGGGTCATTTGCGGGCATCTGGCCGAGGCATCAACCGCAGAAAACACGCCGTCCCAATTCTCAGGTGAACGCGGCGCGCGCCAGCGCAAATCGCCAATGGGTGGCTTGGCAAATGCAATGCCAGCCCATCTGTGACTACCGTTTTGGGTGATGGAGCCAACAATTTGCCCAGTCTCGATACTGCGCACGGTGGACATGTCCGCCACATCAATCAGGCTAGGTGCTGGTTTTTGGCAGGCAACAACCAGACTGCTTACAAGCAGGACAAACAGATATTTTTTCATTAAATTCTCGAACGATTGGAGTGAATGTGGATAGGTACGGTAACAAGGTGCAGGGGATTGTTCAATCAGGCAAGCCGGGATTGCCTTTGGATTTTGGGTGTTTTTGCACAAATGCTTGTTTGATTTGTTCAGAACTAGTTCGTGAACCATCATGGCACCAACCCGGCGGCGCAAATACATATAAGATGCGTTGCCACAGACTGAGGCCCGATTGGGTGATGTCCTTAAAAATGCCGACATATTCATGGCTGAAAATCCGCAACGGATTAAACGTGCCAATATCGCTAACCAGCCCATAATCGGGCGCATCAGATTTTAGTTCCGGTACAAATGTGCCAAACATTTTATCCCAAATGATGAACACGCCCGCATAATTGGCATCCAAATAACGTGGGTTTTTGGCGTGATGCACCCGGTGGTGCGAGGGTGTATTCATCACTGCCTCAAACCATTTGGGACATTTGTCGATAAATTCCGTATGGAACCAGAACTGGTAAATCAGGTTGAGCCCGCCGCACAAAACAATCAGGGCCGGATGAAACCCCAGCAAAGCCAGCGGGATATATAATACAAACGCCCCCGACCAAAACCCAGTCCAAGATTGGCGAAGCGCGGTGGATAAATTATAATGCTGTGAAGAATGATGAATCACATGCGCCGCCCAGCCCCAGCGCGAGCGATGGTAATACCGATGCGCCCAATAATAGGTCAAATCCCACAGCACAAAACAGGCGGCAAAGCTCCAAATACTAAACGGGATTTTTACCGGTGCAAAATTGTAAATGGTAATGAACAAAGCGGCGGTAATGACACCATAGGCAGCGTTGACCATGGCGCTTCCAGCACCCATAAAAATGCTAGCGGCGGCATCTTTGGCCTCGTATGTTCCGCCTTTTCCTCTGATTTTAATGGCGATAATTTCCAGCAAAATTAGTATCACATACAAAGGTCCAGCCAAGCTAGAAACATTGATATCCGGTAGGTTCTCAGGCATGGGTTTGTCCTTTTTGGGTTGGTAGCCAAGTGGCAATTTGTTTGGCTTGTTCGGCATTTAGCTTAAAATCCGGCCAAGTAAAATCGGGGATTGAAATGCGCGTGGTTTCATCTTTTTGCTGGCTGGATTTTAGTTGCGTCTCGTCTATCACTCGAACCGCAAAGCTGTCCCCCAATCGGCGCAGCAGTGCAATGTTCCCCTTGTTTTGCAAGCGGGCAATTGCCTCATTGCCGGATACGGATAGCAGTATTTCAGCTATTTGTGCGGGCATGTCATGGTCTTTTAGAACCCGCTCAAAGTCTTGTTTTTGTAATGGCTTATCCTTGGGTAATGGAAACAGCCAACGAATTAACATGGCAATCAAAAAGATAATTACCAAATTCACCAAAAACATCGGAAGCAAAACTAACATGGTATTATCCTAACATTTTCAATAGTTTATCCATGGTTTTTCCGTAAGGCGGAAACATCATATTGCGGGCATTAATGCCGGATTGATGAAACACCCCTTTGGCATGCGAGAACGTTTTGAAACCGTCAAAGCCATGATACGAACCCATGCCGCTATTGCCAACGCCGCCAAATGGCAAATCATTTTGCACAATATGCAGCAAAGTATCATTGATGCTCACCCCGCCAGCCAATGGTTTGTCCAGCAGCTTGTTTACAAAACCCCGGTCTTTGGAAAACCCATAAAATGCCAACGGATGCGGACGGTCCATCACATAATCCAGCGCCTCATCCACCGTGTCATAGGTAATCACCGGCAGGATGGGGCCAAAAATTTCCTCTTGGGTGATTTTCATATCGTCCGTCGTACCAGTGACAATTTTGGGCGGCATTTTGCGGGTATTGGCCGGTTGTTTTACCTCGTCCGGGTATATCTCGGTGACGTTTGCGCCTTTTTTGCGGGCATCTTCGAGCAAGCCGCTTAGCCGCTCAAAATGGCCTTCGGAAATGATGGCGGTAAAGTCGGGATTGTCCAAAATCGTCGGATAAAAGCGTTTTACCGTATCTGTATAGGTCTGGACAAAATCGGCTTCTCTGGCTTTGGGCACCAATACATAATCCGGCGCAATGCAAGTCTGGCCAGAATTGAACAATTTGCCGGAGACGATTTTATCGACCGCCAGTTGCATCGGATATTGCCCATCCAAAATCGTTGGCGATTTACCGCCCAGCTCTAGCGTTACCGGGGTTAGGTTTTTTGCCGCAGCTTGCATGACAAAACTACCCACTTTGCTAGAACCGGTGAACAGGATGTGGTCAAAGGGAAGGGCGCTGAACTTTTGCGCCACGTCCGGCCCGCCGGTGATTACCGTGATATGGTCCGGCTCAAAATACTGGGCGATTAGTTTGGCCAACAAGGCAGATGTTTTAGGCGTTAGTTCCGAAGGTTTTATCATCACCCGATTGCCCGCAGCCAAAGCTGCAATGGTCGGGTTAATCGCCATCGAAAACGGGTAATTCCAAGGAGATATTACCCCAACAACCCCTTTGGGTTGGTATCGAACTTCGGCCTTGGCCGGGACAAAATGGATACTGACCGAGCGCTTTTCCACCCGCATCCATTTGGCCAATTGTTTGCGGGTATGTTTGATGTCGGTAAGCGCGTTTAATGTCTCGCCAAATTGGGTTTCAATCGGCGAGCGATGGCCAAAATCTTCGGTGATGGCCTCGATAATGGCATCGGTATTGTCGGCAATCATTTTGGCCAATTTGCCCAAATGTACGTCCCGTGTGGCTAAATCCGGGTTTGCATTGGCCCGAAAGCCGGCTTGTAATGCTTCAAATTTCTGTTGCATGGTTACTCTTTATCCCTTTGTGGTGCGAGCAATGCGGGCCAATTTGGCCGCTTTGCCATCATTGCAAAAATCAGTAAAAACCCCGTCCACGCCCAAATCAAAAAAGAAATCAAACTCGGCTTGCGGATTGGAAAATTCTTTTGGCAATTGGTCGGAACGAAATGTCCACGGATGCACGTCCAAACCCAGTTTGTGCGCCTGTTCAATCACCCCAGTTGATGCACCAGATTTGTCCACCAACAAGCCTTTGAACGGCCCGATACCATCAGCAAATTTGGCAATTTCCGCGAGGCGCAAATGTTGTTTTTTCTCAATTAGCATAATTAATGGCAAGTCTGGTTTTGACTGCTTGAACGCCATCAAAATTTCAGGCTCAAACGATTGCACAAACAATGGAAACGGGTTTTGCCACCAACCAACTTTTTCCAGTTCTGCAATCAAAGCTGGTTGATAATCATGGCCGATACTGTTGAAATACCCCGGTAATTTGGTTTCTGGGTATACACCCAACGCCACATCACGTTTGGATGAAACCCCATTGGCGCGGGTAAGGGCAAATACTTCTTCGATGGTCGGAATTTCAAATTTGCCATCGGCTTCATGACTGCGCTCTGGCATGGCTTGTTTGGCCCGCAAGGTTTTAATTTCCGCCAAGGTAAAGTCCTCGGAAAACCAGTCCTCGCCGTCATGGTCGGGGCGGGTGGTTTTGCGGCTGGCAAATTCTGCATGTTCGGCGACATTGGTGGTAGTGGATAAATAATGGTCATGGCGGGCAATCAAATGCCCGTCTTTGGTAAACACCATATCCGGCTCGATAAAATCCGCGCCCAAATCAATGGCCAATTGATAGCCTTCAATTGTGTGTTCCGGCAAATACCCACACGCGCCCCGGTGGGCAATAATAATCGGTTTTTGCATACGGTTCTCCAGATTAGCTATCGGCGATGCAGCAAAAGCTACCCCCCTTTGTAAGCCCGCCACCCCCAAAGGCGCAAGGGCCGTTACACTTGCCACATTGCGCAAAACTTGTCGCCGGTTAAGTTTCTGATGCCTGTTCATTTTTATGCTGTAACACAGATGCTATGCTTTGGTCATTGTTTAAATCAGGGGGCTAAAATGGCGCGAGTGACGGGGTTTAACCCCGGTTTGGCTAAAGGCTGACGTCCTGCTAACGGCCCTTTGACGGGTAACTGGCGTTGCAAGCCTAGTGGTTTTTGCTAGTTTGTTTTGGAAATTTAAGCGCAACCCAACCCAAGGAGCAGATAATGCAAATTATCCTGATGCCGTTAAAATTAAACGCTGGCGAGAAGAACGTTGTTGGTCGCAAGAACATCTTGCGGACTTATCTGGCATTAGCCTTAGGACCATTCAGCGCATGGAAAACGGCGATAGAGCTTCTCGCGAGTCTGTCATGGCACTGGCGGCGGCTTTTAATGTTGATGTCATTGATCTGACAGTGAATGCACAAAGCCAAGAACAGATAACCGTATATAAAAAAAGAGCCAATACAATGGCCGCAGCTCGCCTTTCTTTCTGGATTTCTCTGGCAAGTTATGTCTTTGGCATGATCCTGTTTGCAGTGCTAAGTGTGGGTGATGGTAGCCGTGGTTATGTGATGTTATGGCCATCTATTTGGTGGACTGTCGCTATGGCCGGTCATGGTCTAACCGTTATAATTGTACTGCTGGTAATGCGGTATCATAATCAGCAAGATGGGTTCACAGGTTGACAGTAACCAATATGGCTAATGATGGCCCATTCTTCATCAGACAAATCAAAACGCATAATTTAATCTCCTTTTTAAGAGTTTGAATCAGCATTCGACAATAAAATCAATAGTATGAATTGGGTTCACGCAACACAAACCGCTTCCGGCGTAGGCCAATAGGGGGATGCATATTATTATCGCGCATACATCCAGCGGATGAGCGTGCCTTCAAAATATGGCATGGCGTAGGCGATGGCGATTAGCAGGCTGGAGACAATCAGCAGAACTAGCATCATTTTGTTTGGGCGACGACCGCCTCGAAATGCGAAAGCCAGTGCCAATACGATGGCCAGAACGCTAAAGCCTAAAAACCAGCTTCGGTGTCTAGCAAAAAAGGCTAGATGGCCCACCAGTGCGCTACTGATGCCGACATTGACCAGCAAAATCGGCAATACACAGCACGAGGCGCTAATGAACGCCAACAAACCGCTAAAGGCGCTGCCGCCGGTTAGCCAGCCATTATTGGGCGGGGTTTGGGTTTTTTCAGTCATAGCGCACAGCTTACACCCGGTAGCCACTACAGGGGCAAGCCATAAACTGATATTTGTTGGTTTATTTCATTTTCATCTGCCGGGCGATGGATTTGCGGACTTGGCTGTCAAAACCATCATCTTTATTGGCCAGTTCCAGCTTTTTGCGTTCTGCATCCATATAGGTTTCGCGTTGTTTAACCAGTTTTTCTAACTTTTTGTTCAAATTGCTCCGTTCGGTCACCAAGGATTTGAGTTTGGTCTCGCGTTCCTCCTTGGACAAACCTTGCAATGTTTTGGGCAAAGCGGCTTCATCCATTGTGTTTAAGTCAACTTTACCGTCCTCATAGTCTTCTACCAATTCGCTCACCCCGGTAATGACCTGATTGCGTTTGCCTGATTTTAGTCGAAACTCGGCCATGTCGGATGCGACCGGTGCAGGGGCGGCCAAGGCTTGTTGTCTTTTTTTGCGAAACGCGCTTTGCAGGGAAATGCTACCATACCCCAAACTGGTTTTGTTAATCCGGCGTTGTAGAACTTCGATGTCTTGGTCATACGGCGTATGGATGATTTGCATGCCGCCATTTTGCGCGATGGCGGCATAATCGCCTTGACCCAATTTGGCCATTTCTTTCCAGATGCGCCTTGTTTCATGATCAGCCCCAGCTTGCACGGTGTTGATGATGATATTTTTTCGCGTGGCCCGGCGGATGGTAGCTGGATATTGCGCTTCTTGGTTATAGTCCATGTGCGGCGGGGCATCGCCGACCAAAAACACCAAACGCAATGTATCGTTATTGCGGCTCCAGCTTAAATCATTGACCGCTTCGCTTAATGCTTGATTGACCGATTCTGGTCTGTCGCCACCACCTTGGGCTTGCAGTTTCAGCAGGTTTCCATAAATGCCATGCAGGTCATCCGTCATGTCAAAGCTCTTGGTTACATAATCATCTTGGCGATCGCGATAGCCAATAAGCGCAAACCGGATTTTGGTTTGGCCTTGGTCGTTGACGTCAATGATCTCATTGGCAATCGACCAGATTTTCTGTTTTGCCCCTTCTATCAATCCGGACATCGAGCCGGTGGTATCCAGCACAAAAGCTACTTCCACATTTTGGTAATTGTTATGTGCCGCCGCTGGAACCGCGCCAAGCAAGGCGGAACCAGCCAGCAAAGTAAGGGCAAATTTTGTAGCAAATCGGGTATGGGTTTTCATCTTCGGTATTCCTGTTTGATGCCCCCGCAACAGATAGAGCGGGCAATCGTGCCGAAAATCAGGCGAGATCATGGTCATTTCAGAACCATAGGTTTTGATATTACTTGGGGAAAACCTGCTTGAACCGTTGCAATCGCTGCAAGGTAGTTCTAGTTTTTGCCTGATTTGAAAGTGTCTTGTTGAGTCGTTTTGCGTTGGCCTTGTAATTTTGTGATTTAAGTGGCGCATGTGAGGGGTTGTTGGATGAGTGGTTTATTACTGGATTATCTTCCGGTTCTCATTTTTGCAGGTATCGCATTGGTGATTGCACTGATGTTTTTGATGTTGCCGATGATTCTCGCACCTTCGTCTCCTGATAGTGAAAAAGTTTCTACCTATGAATGTGGCTTTGAGGCATTTGACGACTCGCGGATGAAATTTGATGTGAAATTTTATCTAGTGGCGATCTTGTTCATTGTATTTGATCTCGAAGTAGCATTTTTGTTTCCGTGGGCGGTGAGCTTGGGGGAGATCGGGCCATACGCATTTTGGACCATGATGGTGTTTTTGGCGGAACTAGGTATTGGCTATGTCTATGCTTGGAAAGTCGGCGCGTTGGAGTGGAATTAAGGTATGAGTGAAACAACCAAACCAGCGTTAAGCGCCGCCCGGCTTAGTGTGCCGGCCTATGATCCTAAAAAGCACGACCCGTATTTTGACGGGGTGAATGACCAATTGATGGACAAAGGTTTTGTCGTGGCCAGCGCCGATGAACTGATCACATGGGCGCGCACCGGCTCGTTAATGTGGATGACGTTTGGCTTGGCCTGTTGCGCGGTGGAAATGATGCACGCGGCTATGCCTAGATATGATGTGGAGAGGTTCGGTTTTGCGCCCCGGGCATCCCCGCGCCAATCCGATGTGATGATTGTCGCCGGGACATTGACCAATAAAATGGCACCGGCTCTGCGCAAAGTATACGACCAAATGCCCAATCCTCGATATGTTATTTCGATGGGAAGCTGCGCCAATGGCGGTGGCTATTACCATTATTCCTATGCGGTGGTTCGCGGCTGTGATCGTATCTTGCCGGTTGATATTTATGTACCGGGTTGCCCGCCAACTGCCGAAGCCTTGGTCTATGGCATTTTGCAATTGCAAAAGAAAATCCGCCGTGAAGGGGACATCATTCGATGAGCGAGGGGCAATTGGAAAAACTAACCGCACGGCTTGAAAGCAAGATGGCAGATGCGCTAATCGGTGCAACCGTTACAAATGGCGAGCTTGCAGTGCAAATCCATACCGATCGAATCGTTCCGGTTTTGACATTTTTGCGCGATGATAATGCTTGTCGTTTTGGGACATTGATTGACATTTGTGGTGTTGATTATCCGGGGCGCAGCGCCCGGTTTTGTGTGGTATATCACTTGCTTTCTATGCATCTCAACCAACGGATACGCATAACCATCAAAGTTGCCGAAGATGATGTTGTCGCCAGTGCCATCGCTGTATTTCCCGCCGCAAACTGGTTCGAGCGCGAAGCCTTTGATATGTACGGCATTGTGTTTTCCGATCATCCGGATTTGCGCCGGTTGCTCACCGACTATGGTTTTACCGGCCATCCATTACGCAAGGATTTCCCCTTGTCCGGCCATGTAGAATGTCGCTATGACGAAGAACAAAAACGGGTGGTTTATGAACCAGTTTCCCTGCCGCAAGAGTTTCGCCAGTTCGACAATATGAGTCCCTGGGAAGGGGCGAATTATGTTGCCGAAGAAGCCGCAAAAGCAAATGGGGAAGATCAGTGAGATTAGGTAAGACTTTAGACTCTGTAATCGTTGCGGAACGTCGGTTTGACCCACTACTGCCCGTTTCCAACACTGTTTTCCTCCTTAGTTTACGGGGGAGGTGGGCGCGGACGCGCTCGGAGGGGGGAGCCCACGTTAAAAACTCTATGATTGTATCCGTTTCAAGCAAAAAAAATCCCCCCTCCACCCCTTCGGGGCACCTCCCCCGCAAGCAGGGGAGGACAAAAGGTCGGGGCATTAACGTGGTTGCTGTGTCGGGTTTTGCCTTACTGGTTGCGTATGCAATGGGTAAATATATTGGCATGATGTTGGTGGGTGGCAATTGATGGCTGATCCGCAAACAGAAAAACGCAATTTTACCATCAATTTTGGCCCGCAGCATCCGGCGGCGCACGGGGTTTTGCGTCTGGTGCTGGAGCTAGATGGTGAAGTGGTCGAGCGGGTTGATCCGCATATTGGCTTGTTGCACCGGGGCACGGAAAAACTTATCGAGCATAAAACCTATTTGCAAGCCATGCCGTATTTTGATCGGCTGGATTATGTAGCGCCGATGAACCAAGAACATGCGTTTTGTCTGGCGATTGAGCGTTTGGCCGACATCGAAGTGCCGCGCCGGGCGCAGTTCATTCGGGTGCTGTATTCCGAGATTGGCCGGATTTTAAGTCATCTCTTGAATGTCACCACCCAAGCCATGGATGTGGGGGCGCTGACCCCGCCGCTTTGGGGATTTGAAGAACGTGAAAAACTGATGGTTTTTTATGAACGGGCCTGTGGTTCGCGTTTACATGCGGCTTATTTTAGGCCGGGTGGTGTGCATCAAGATTTACCGCCAGAATTGATTGATGATATTGGCGAATGGTGCAAGAGCTTTCCTAGCGTACTTGCTGATATTGAAGTGCTTTTGAACGATAACCGTATTTTCAAGCAACGCAATTGCGATATTGGGGTGGTGAGCGAACAAGAGGCGTTGGACTGGGGTTTTTCCGGGGTGATGGTCCGGGGTTCCGGCATGGCGTGGGATTTACGCCGCTCCGAGCCGTATGAAGTTTATTCCGAGCTGGAATTTGATATTCCGGTGGGGGTACATGGCGATTGTTATGACCGGTATTTGGTCCGGATGGAAGAAATGCGCCAATCGGTGCGCATTATCGAACAGTGCATTGCCAAAATGCAGCCGGGTCCAGTGATGGAAGCCAGCGGCAAGGTTGCACCACCGCGCCGCGCCGAAATGAAACAATCCATGGAAGCCCTGATTCATCACTTCAAACTTTATACCGAAGGCTTTCATGTGCCCGAAGGCGAAATTTATGCAGCCGTCGAAGCGCCCAAGGGCGAATTTGGTGTGTATCTGGTATCCGATGGCAGCAACAAACCATATCGCTGTAAAATCCGCGCGCCGGGTTTTGCGCATTTGCAAGCCATGGACTATCTGGCCAAAGGCCACATGCTGGCCGATGTGTCGGCGATTATCGGCTCATTAGACGTGGTGTTTGGGGAGATTGACCGATGAGCCAGATGTTAACCTGTGGCACCCATGGCGAACAACCGGAAACCTTTGTTTGCAAGCATATTGTAAACTCGATGAAAACTGGCAAGGAAGTCGGGTTTTTCTGGTCGGTGGATGATGGGGTGTATGATGCGGTTTGCGAAAAATGCAACAATATGAGCGACAAAAAATGGCAAGCTAAATCTGCGGATTTGGGCCGTTTGCTGTGTTTAGGTTGTTTCAAAGTGGCTGCAGAATTAAACGGCGCGGAAATAGAGGAGGTGGCCTG
>UOEE01000137.1_pt1 | contig 12957 bp, 7 predicted proteins | sample 1990011 | NCBI WGS metagenome assembly UOEE01 (sample SAMEA4728526, study PRJEB27164) | hydrothermal vent metagenome | biome: marine basaltic hydrothermal vent biome; feature: marine hydrothermal vent; material: mineral | place: Pacific Ocean | collected 2011-06-14/2011-07-23 | depth 1741 m | reverse complement strand
TCGGTTAGCACATCTGTAATCGGACCTAAAAACTGGTCCGGATCAACTACATGTTCGATCACTTCTGAGGAATAGACAATATCAAACGGGCCATTATTACGGGCGGTTTCGGCGTTCAAATATACGGATCGAATGGGAATGCCAAGGTCTTTTGCCCCGGCTCTGGCTAGTGAGGATGGGTCAAACCCGGTACTGTTCCATTGTAAGGCTTCGCGGGAAAAATGCAGGCAAAACCCATATCCACAGCCAACTTCAAGAATGGAGCCGTTTGGATATTGCGGCAATGCCATCAATGGTTGGATCATCGATAACAAACCTGCGCCTTGTTCAATATAAAATTTTAGCGGTCCCTCTTTGCCGCCTTTGTCTTCATAAGCCGGAGGTCGCAATTCTGGAAAATGGCCGGTGCCACAGGCCGGGCATTCAAACAAGGCAAAGCGGTGAAATTTGTGAACCGGGCTGGCGGTATCCAGCCGGGAGGTCATGGCATTGCTTTGCTGGCAAGCCGGGCAGGTTAAGACCCGCGCGCCGGTTTTACGCCAGCGCAACCAGCCTCTTTTTTGGGCAAATAGATCAACGCCCCGCATCCATGTTATTGGCTTCATAATGTTCAACCGCTTGTTTAATGCTCCCAGTATAGAGTGTTTTTCCCTCGTGCAAAACCAATCCTTTGTCACAAAGATCAGATAAAACCGGCAAGGCGTGGGAAACAAAGATAAAACAGCGCCCTTGGGCCTTGGCCGCATAGAAAAAATCAAAACATTTTAACTGGAACCGGGCATCGCCTGCGGCCAATGCTTCGTCGATCAGCAGAACATCCGTAGGTGCCATCGCCGCCATGGCAAAACCAAGCCTAGCAAATTGGCCGGATGAATACCATCTGGCCGGTTCATTTAATTTGTCTCCCAATTCACAAAACCGGGCAGTTTTTTCGTAATAGGCCTCCCGCTCGGTCTTGGCCACACCCAACAGGCGGGCGGCCAGCCGCATATTGTCCCAACCTGAAAGATCAGGATGCGCACCAGAGCCAGCTTCGAGCAATGCGCCAACTTGGCCCCGGATAACGGCTTTGCCGGCGGTGGGGTCAACAATCCCGGCCAAGATTTTTAACAAAGTGCTTTTGCCCGACCCATTACGGCCCATCACGCCTAGAGCCTCGCCTGCATCTAAGGTAAAATGAATATCCTCCAACGCTTGGCGAAAGCGCAATGGCTCACCTCCCAGACGTTGGTATAAGGGACGGTTGGAGCCGATGCTGGCAAGCGCAAAAGTTTTGCCCAAACCACATACTTCCACAATGGGAGAACTAGAGGGCATCAGCAGCACGGCCTTCCAGTTTGAAAAATATCCAAACACCCACCAACAAACAAACAATACTGCTGCTGATAGAAACCAGCATGGTGCCAAGCGCCGGTGTCGGGCCGTTTAGCAAGCTCCAACGCAACCCTTCCAGAACACCTGCATAGGGATTGATCGCATACAGCATTTGGTATTTGGCCGGCAGCAGAGAAGCCGGATAAATAACCGGAGACAGAAACATCAATATCTGCAATCCCAACGGCACCAATTGTCGAACGTCGCGCCACGCGCCACAAATGCCAGCCAATGCGGCAGCAAGTCCCGTGGTAGCAACCAGCGCCAATAGCAAAAACCCGGGTAGGAAAATCAGGTTAAACCCAAATTGCACCCCGAAATACAGCGCAACCAGCATTGCCACAACCAATGAGGCCAATGTGTCCAAGCTCGCCCCGGCCACATTAGCCAATACTGGTGCCAAGCGAGGCAAGGAGGTTTGGCGCAATAAAGGCGCAGATGCATCAAAGACAATGGCGCTTTCTGCAAGCGCTCGGCTCACCGATTGCCATAAGGCAATGCCAATAAATACAAAGGCAGGATATGGCATGTCGGCGGATGGAACCCGGACTAACATTCCAAAAAACACGGCAAACACAACTGCCAAAGCTGCCGGTTGGATTAACATCCAGATCAGACCAATGGCTGGTTTTTCAAACCTGGCCTTAAACTGTCTGTCCACCAAAGCCTGCACCGCTTCGCGGGTTTGCCACAATCGCAGCAAGCGACCCTTTGGATTGGGTTCTCGTATATAAATATGCTTTGTCATCCCGGCCATTGTTTATCCCAAACCATTACTGGATAGCAACCACATAACAAAAATTGCCGTCGCCAGCGCCGGGCCAAAACCAAGTGCTGTGTCTGCTGTTAGTTTTTGGCGGTTAATAGCGGCGCGTATCATCAAACCAGCCAGCGCCAAACTGGCAGCCAACAGCACAATCCAGCTTAACGCAAACGGGCCACACCATGCGCCGCCAGCGGCTAGTAGTTTGGCATCTCCCAACCCCAAACCTTCGCGTCCGCGCAATATCCGGTATAATTTGGAAACGGCAAAAAATGCCGCAAATCCGATGATAGCGCCAAGCAGTGCCAACCATAACCCGGCAGTACCAACTTGCAGATATTGCAGCAACAGACCAGCAATAACCAAACCCAAAGTGGCCCCATCAGGCAGAAGTTTCAGCCGGTAATCAACCAAGGACGCAAACAACAATACCCAGCCAAACAGCGCTGTAACCAGCATCATCCAACCATCAAACCAAACAATAGCCGCCAATGCGATGAGAATAGCTACCAGCTCAGCAAACAAATGTTGCCAACCAATTGGCTCTGCGCAATGGCGGCATTTTGCTCGCAGGAGCAGATAGCTGATCACCGGAATGAGGTCGCGGTTTTGTAATTGCTGCTGGCAAGAACTACAGATCGAACGGGTTTTGAATATCTGGCGCCAGTTGGGCCAACAATTGGCGCTGGCGGTGATAAAACTACCAACAAACGGGCTAGCCAATGGCAGAAAAAGCGATAAAAAAGCCAAGCTTAATTCCCGTCTGGCTGGCCCCGTTGGGCTTCGCGATTGATCAAAACCATGCGTTCTTTCATCTCCTCAATCAGGCTGCTCATGTCTGTATCGACATTCAGCACCCTGGGGGTCAGAAATACCAGAAGCTCGGTGCGCTTGGATACGATATTATGGCCACCAAACATGTCTTTTATTATAGGAATGCGAGACAAACCGGGCAGGCCGGTGGTGGAATTTTGCTGTTCGTCCGAGATCAGGCCACCTAGCAATATGGTTTGGCCAGAACGGGCAGCCACTGTGCTTTTTATCACTCGCTTGGAAATGGTTGGGGTTAATTGTCCGGTCGAGGCGGTGGTGGAAACATTGGATACTTCTTGTTCAATTTCCATGGTCACCAATCCAGTAGATGAAATACGCGGTGTTACATTTAGGATAACCCCGGTATCGCGAAATGAAACTGAATTGACTTGCGGCGCATTGGTGATGGCAACCCCTTGTGTCTGGCGGGTTATTATTGGTACTTGGTCGCCGACTTGCAAGTGCGCTGGTGTATTGTCAATGGCGACGATATGCGGAGAGGAAACCACTTTTAGATCGGTAATACTGTCCAAAATATCAAGCGCAAACCTAGCATCTGTTCCGTCATTCAACAAAAAGTTAAACCCCGGAAATACCCCGTTGGCAGTTAAGTCCGAGCCATTTGAAAACCCGCCGCGCCCGGCATCACCAACCCCGCCAACTCCTTGGGTGGTAAAAAAATACTGCACGCCATAACGCAAGGTATCGTTTAAGGTAACTTCGGCAATTACCATGTCGATTAACACTTGCGCCGGTGGATTATCAATTTCGCGCAAGGCCTTTGCAACGACTTGATGACCTTGCGGTGTTGCCAATACCAGCAATGTATTATTGATCGGATCGCCAATAATGCGCGGCGCACCTTCGACAACTTTGCCGCCCGATGCAGGTCGTCTTGCCGTATTGGAGGTTCTGGGTCGGCGAGGCGCATTGCGGGCGCTTGTCGCATTGCGCGAGGTATTTGTCGTCTGCCGGGCATCCGGGTTGACGCTGGACGAGCGTGACGAGACCGCCCCGCCAAACAACTGGTTGAGCAAATCGGCGGTTTCCAACGCTTTGCCATTATCAATTTTGTAGGTTTTAAGCGCCACATCCGAAGGACCGCCTGTGTCCAAGCGCTCAATCCAAGTGCGGGCTTTGTCCATCATTTCGTTACTAGGTGCCAGCACCAAAACCGCATTGATCCGCTCGATGGCCTGTAACTGAACAGCCCCTTCTAGGCCACCACCGGTACCGGTTTGCAGGACAATTTCCAATTCCTCGATCAGATCATCCGCCGAAGAGTTTTGTAGTGGAAAAATTCCACTGCTCATCCCGGCCATCCAATCCACATCAAAAGCGCGCACTGCCGCCAGCGCATTGGCTCGCTCTGTTCCGGTGCCAGAAACCAGTAACATATTGCGTACCAAATCCGGCTTTAAGGTTCCCGCACGGGTAACTGTGTTTTCCAGAACTGCGATCATGCTAGTGGCGGAAATGTATTTTAGCGGGATCAAAGTCACGCCATAACCCGGTCTGCCAGCACCGGCAAAGCGGGTCTGACCGCCAGCAAATACCTCGCCAGCCGGGGCAATGCGCCATGTATCGCCGCTTTGCACCATGGCGGCAGAATTCATTGACAACACGGTTTCCAACAAAGACAGCAACGCCCCTCGATTGACCGGTCCACCGGTGGAGACCGTTACTTTGCCTTGCACTCTTGGGTCAATGATAAATGGCTGGTCCAGCAGATCGCCCAAAATGGTTTGTGCCACTTCTGCCAAATCGGCTTCGGAAAAATTGACGTTAAAACCGCCGCCGCCAGCAGCATCAGCCACATATTCAGCTTTGCCGACCCGTGGGCCGGTTGCGGGAAACAATTTGGCTTTGGAACTGGTGTTTGGTTCTACTGGTTTGGTGTTTTCAGGGTGTTTTGTATCATCATTTTGTATGTTTTTGGTGCTGTCAAAAACCCGGGCAAATGCATCATTTGTGGCAGAATTAGGATTTCCCACCTGTTGCAAGGTTTCACAACTGCTAAGCAAAATCGCCGCAGCCATGAAAAAACCAGTAGTTTTATTAAGGTATGACAGCTTTTTTGTGCTGTTTCTGTGTCGGTTGGCCAAGGTCAATCTCTCCATTACTCCCCTTCTGTATCAGAAGCTTTCGCTAACCCCAAGTAAGATTCGTACAAAACCGGCTCACTTAAGGCTTTGGCGGATTTTCCAAATTACGCCAATTCGCATAATAAGCTGGCGTGCGCGCCACCGGAAAAAACCCACTGGCTGCATATAGCGAAAATTCACGATAGCGCCCGCCGCCCAGATCAATCCGGATGGTTTGCAAAAACTGTTTTTTGGCAAAATCATCCAGCACCCGGGACGTAAATGCATCACGGGTTAATACCAGCAATATCCGAGCGGGGTCTTGCGGCACCAAAGGCTGCATCAACTCTCGCTGTGAATGCGGTTGCGGGCCATAGACCGGCCACATTCGCAAATTTGGGTGCGGCTGGTTGCGGATCTGCCAAGCCAATGCGTAATGAAACAACCGGGTATCGGTGACAAGAGCGGCAAACTCGGACTGTGTTTCAGCCACTTGTAAAATGGCGCTGGCAGTTTTGTCCCACCCCGAAAGCGGCATCAACCATTTGCCTGCCGGGGTGGCGGCAAGGCGCTCCGGAAACGAAACCCCGGCAAGAAAAACACAACCAGCAACCAGATGCAGGGCCAACCCCGCAAGCAACAGATTTTGTTTCCATCCAGCCACAGCGAAGCTGGCCAACAACAACACACCCGGAATATAGGCCAATACCGCCCAATTAGAATGCGCACGACTGGCCAATGCTTGCACACTGATGATCAGTAAGGGCACCAGACACAATATCATCAACCGAAAAGACGAAGTTCGCCGCTGGCCGGTGCCAGCCACAAACAACGCGCCTAAAAGCAATACAAAAGTAACTGGCCCGAACACACCTAATTGCCCAGACCATAACTCAAAAAGCATTGAAACCCGGGGCCACAGCCCGGCGATTTGCGTTGTTCCGTCAAGGTCGATATTGGCCACCGTATGCGAAACCGTGGCAAAACCGTGCGCCCGGTTCCAAATAAAATTAGGTACCAGCATTGCCATCGGGACCAGAACAGCCAAAACCCCAACGGGCGAAACAAACTTGCCTCGTACCTGCCGGTCCAACAATACCAATAGCAAAAACCCGAATACCAAAAACACCATGGCATATTTGGCCAGCAATCCCGCCCCCAATGCCAACCCCAAAACCAACATCCACGGCCAAGTGCGATCCACCGCCAATACTTTGAAAAACGCCAATAGCGCCAATGCGCCCAAGGGCAGCAAGAGCGCATCGGTGGACATGATAAACGAGGATAAAAATACCCCCGGCATCAACAAATATATGCTGGCCGCCAGCCAAGCCACCCGCCGCTGTTCCGGCCAAAGAAGCCGCGCCGTCAGCCACAAAAACCCCGCCGCCAGCCCATGCAATACTGGCAAGGCCGCCCGCACCGCAAATACCGAATCACCTAAAACCCAATTGCTGGCCGCAATCAGCCAAGCGATCAGCGGTGGCTTGGAAAAATATCCCCAGTCCGGTGTGGTACTCCACTGCCAGTATTGCGCTTCGTCCCCGCCCAATGACAGCGGCGAGGTAGCTAATACCACCAGCCGAACCCCCAACAAAACCAGCAACCCGGCCAGCCAAAACAGTTCGGCATTGTAGATTGATTTTATTCGGTTTTTTGGCAAAATTCGGCTCCAATTTTCAAAGCCGGAGCGTACCAGTCGCAAAGCAAACTATAAACCAACAAATTCTTTCAATATGTGATTGTGTCAAACAGGTCACGGTTTGCAAGGCATCTACTGTTTGATTGCGCCTAACCCATTGCCTTGTCACAAAAACTACATATAGTCGTTGCGTGGGTGTCATAATAATTAGAGATGACCTCACAGGCGGAGGGCGCGAGGGTGCGCAAAAATATCCGGCTACTGTCTTTTTTTAGAGGGGATCATAATGATCAGTTTGAAACAACTCGCAGGCGGCGTTGCTGTTGCTGCAATTACAATGTCCGTTGCAGCTCCTGTGATGGCGCAACAAATTACATCTGCCATTCACGGTACCGTACTTTCTCATGGTGGTGCGCCTATTGAGGGAGCCTCGATATCCATCATTCACACACCAACCGGTCGTGTAACCCGGCAAACCAGTCGGGCTGGCGGTGTTTTTGATGCAACCGGGCTTCGTGTTGGCGGTCCATATGTCGTGACAATATCCGCGCCAGGCGAACAGCCATATCGTCAAGAAGATATTTTTCTTACCTTGGGTAAAACCTTTTCAATCTCTGTGGTTTTAGGTGATGCAGAGGATGAAATTATTGTAACGGCCCAACGTGGCGGTGTTGCTGCTTTGGCGACTGGCCCCGGTGCAGTCTTTGATTTAGACACGATTGATGGCGTTGCTTCTACGGGTCGTGATTTCAAAGATGTCGCCCGTCTTGACCCGTTGGTTTATTTGGATCCTACCAACAATAATGCCATTTCAATTGGTGGCGGCAACAACCGTATGATCTCGATCACTGTGGACGGGGTTGCCTCAAATGATGATTTTGGTTTGAACTCAAGTGGTTTTCCTACACTTCGCTCGCCAATATCCATTGACTCGATTGAACAAATTGCCGTTGAAACCACACCGTTCAACGTAGAATATTCTGGTTTTCAATCTGGTACAGTAAACGTAGTTACCAAATCCGGTGATAATGAGTACCATGGATCCGCCTTTGTATATCGCCGCACGGGTAGTTTAGCTGGTGATAAAATTCAGGGCGCTCCGGTTACCAACCCGATTGACGAGTGGACCTATGGCGGCACATTTGGTGGCCCGATTGTAAAAGATAAATTGTTCTTCTTTGGTAGCTATGATTATTTCCAAGGCACCAGTGCCATTACTCGTGGCCCAGCAGGCGGCAGTTTTGGTTCGGTCATTGATGAAGTAAGCTTGCAAGATGTCGCAAATGTTAGCGCGATTGCGCAAAGTGTTTATGGTTTGGATTCTTTAGGGTTCGGTACCGGAGACCTTACTCAAACAGATGAAAAGATTTTGGGAAAAATCGACTGGAACATTAATGAATCGCACCGTGCGCAATTCAGCTATGGTTATAATACCGGTAACCAAGTTCGTATCCAAAACACGTTTGGTAACCGGGTTGGAACCCAGTCTAACTGGTATAATAATACCCAGACATTAAAAACCTTTACCGGTAGTGTTTTCTCGGATTGGAACGAAAATTTCAGTACCGAGTTAAGAGTGTCTTACAAAGAACAAGTTACCCAACAGGTTCCTTTAGCGGGGCTTGAGTTTGGTGAACTTGTCGTTCGTTTGGCCCCTGGAGAATCTACAACCGGACTAAATGGGGGTCAAATCCACTTAGGTCCAGATGTATTCCGCCAAGCAAATGCTTTGAACAACGATACAACATTGTTCAGGTTCAAAGGCGATTATTCGGTTGGTCAACACTTGATCACGGGTGGTGCTGAACGATCCGATTTGAATATCTTCAATTTGTTCGTGCCGTTTTCACGTGGTACTTATACCTTTAATTCAGTGGCTGATTTCCAAAATCAAAATGCCAGCGGTGGTTTGTTCTATCAAAATGCCGTTTCCAATAATGCAAATGATGGCGCTGCGGAATTTGGCGTTGATGTCACATCTTTCTATTTGCAAGACAAATGGTCGCCCAGAGATGATCTGACCGTTGTTTATGGTGCTCGGTATGAAAAATTCAAAGCCAGCGACAATATCACCCCTAATGCAACATTCCAATCTAGGTATGGCTTTACAAATTCGGCACCTTTGGATGCCAGCATATTCCTGCCACGGTTTGGTTTCAGCTTCTCCAAAACCGATAACATCACGTTCCGTGGTGGACTTGGCCGATTTGCTGGCGGCAATCCGAATGTTTGGATTTCCAACAGCTACACAAATGACGGGGTTACTGTTGCCAGTACATTCGTGCCGGGCGCTTTGCTACCACCAGTGGATGGCAGAACGGTTCCAGCAATTGCAACAGGTGGTTTGGTTGCTGGAAATGGCAGCACAAATGTTACCGATCCCAACTTCAAAATACCGTCGGTATGGAAAGCCAGCTTTGGTATTGATGCCCAAGGTGACATCCCATTCATTGGTCACAATCTAGGTGCCTTGGGAACCAACTGGCATGTAACTGCTGATGTGATCAAATCCACTTCGCAAAATGCGGTATTCTGGAAAGATTTGACCTGTACTCAGATCAGTTCTGCAGCCGATGGTCGTCCGATCAATAATTGTGATACCAACAGATTTGATGTGTTGTTGACAAATGTTAACAAAGGTAATGGTGTGATCATGTCCTTCTTGGCTGAAAAAGCCTTTGATAACGGACTTGATGTACGGGCAACCTATACGCATATGAATGTGAATGATGCCAATTCCGGTGTTAGTTCAACGGCGACTTCAAACATTGGTCGGAATGCAACATCAGATCGGACAAATGCGGTAACCAGTACGGCAAACTTTGAACGGGAACATCGTTTCACGTTCAATATCAATTATGCCAGAAAAATCTTCGGGGATAACCAAACTCGCTTTACATTGTTTGGCGAAGAACGCTCCGGTCAACCTTTCAGCTATACATTTGATGACAGAACCAACCGCGGCTCGCTTAGCCCCTTTGGGAACAACCGTGAATTTGCACGACGCGACACGCAATTGTTCTATGTACCAACAGGTGCAGGTGATCCAAATGTTGATCTTTCTGGAATTGCTGACCAAGCTGCCTTTTTTAGTTTCCTAGAAAGCTCTGGCTTGAATGAATATGCTGGCCAAATCGCGCCTAGAAATGCATTTAAAAGTTCTTGGGTCAGTCGTTGGGATTTGCGAATTTCACAAGAAATTCCAGGGGTTTTCCCACGCAATGCCAAAGGTGTTTTCTATCTAGATATCCAAAATATCGGTAATCTGATTGATAGCGATTGGGGTGTATATAACCAAGTTGGTTTCCCGTATGTTGAGCCAGTGGTTATTGCCAACGTAGATGCAAATGGAAGACTTGTTTATACAGGGTTCCCGCGTAGTTCTCGTGCCAGAAATAGCACAGCAGCTTCTTTGTGGTCTGCTCAGGTTGGTTTCAAGTTCAGATTCTAATCCAACACAACACACAAATATCAAAGGGCGGCTCCAACGGGTCGCCCTTTTTTTATTGCGGTTGGTCTTGCTGGAAGAATAGCATTATCCATCGGATGAAAACGCTTGCTCTTATTGGTCAAGCCGTCACAATGACTCCCCGAATCGGTAGCATGTTGTCAACAAAATAACAGCGACGATACGGGTGCCTGCACCCCACCAAAACACGACGGGTTGAATTGGGAATTATAGGCTCATGGGCAAGGTTACTGCGAACGCGCCGGCGCTTACTGTGCAAGATACTAGTGTGGCATTTGGCGATTTCATCGCTTTGCACAATGTGGATTTACAAGTTGAACCCGGCGAAATGGTGGCGCTGATCGGCGCATCTGGTTCCGGCAAATCCACACTATTGCGCACCATTGACGGTTTGCAAGTCGCCGCCCCCGGTTCCGGGCGTATCGAGGTATTTGGTCGCAAAGTGCAACGCAATGGCCGTCTGGCCAAGGGTTTGTATTATCGCCGCCGTGATATTGGGATGATTTTTCAATCGTTCAATCTGGTCGGGCGGTTGTCGTTATTTTCTAATGTATTGATCGGGGCGCTGGGCCGTATTCCTTCATGGCGTGGGGCGCTGGGATTGTACCGGTCTTCGGACCGGACATTGGCCATGCAAGCGCTGGAGCGGGTTGGGGTGGCCGAGTTTGCCGGGCGCAGAGCCTCAAAATTATCCGGTGGCCAAAAACAGCGCGGTGCGATTGCCCGGGCGTTGGTGCAACGGGCCAAAATGATTTTGGCTGATGAACCCATCGCCTCGCTGGACCCGGTATCGGCGCGTCATGTGATGGAACAATTACAAGAATTAAACCAGCGCGACGGCATTACCATCCTTGTATCCTTGCACCAAGTTGATTTTGCCATTCGTTATTGCAAACGAGTGGTGGCGCTAAAGGACGGTAAAATTATCTATGATGGCCCGGCAGACAAGATGACCAAGGACGACATGATCGCGGTATATGGCGATGAATATGAAGATGCATTTTGGTCAGCGGAGGCCGCTTAGATGAAATTTTCAACCCCCCTGATCAAAGCTAGTTTGGCTTTCTTGCTGTTGGTTTTTGTACTGGGGTTTTCCTCGTCGGCACAAGAAAAACAGCCGGTGCGCGAATTTAATTTTGGCATCATCACCACCGAAAGCTCGGACAATCTTTCCACCCTATGGACACCGTTCCTTGAAGATATGGGCAAGATGACCGGCATGAAAATCAATGCGTTTTTTGCCGCCGATTATTCCGGTATTATCGAAGCCATGCGCTTTGGCGAAGTTGAGGCTGCGTGGCTGTCCAACAAATCCGGGCTGGAAGCCTTGCGCCGTTCCGATGGTGAAGTGTTTGCCAAAGCCACCTATCCGGACGGAGCGCCGGGTTATAAATCGGTATTGCTGGTGCCGGTGGACAGTCCGTTTCAGACCTTGGAAGACATTTTGGTTTGTGACAAATCGATCAATTTTGGCATGGGCGATCCCAATTCCACCTCTGGCACTTTGATGCCGATGGCCTATATTTTTGCGCCGCGTGGGATTGTTCTTAGTGAATGTTTTCAAAATGTGCGCAACGCCACCCATGAAGCCAACGGCATGGCGGTGGCCAATAACTTGCTGGATGTGGCGACCAACAATACCACTAATTTGAAACGGCTGGCTCGCACCCGACCAGAAATACTCAAACGCATCCGGGTGCTTTGGGAATCGCCATTGATCCAAACCGACCCGATTATTTGGCGCAAAGATTTGCCGCCAGAAGTCAAACAAAAAATGTTATACTTTTTTATGACCTATGGGCGTAGGGCCGAAAATCCTGCTGAGCTACAGCGCCAGCGCGAAGTGCTGGGCGAGCTGGATTTTGGCATGTTTTTGCCTGCCAATGACAGCCATCTTGACCCGATTATCCGTTTGGAAATCATTCGCGATATGGGGCTGGTACAAACCGATCGCTCACTGTCCGACGAGCAACGAAAAAGCCAATTGGCGGCATTAACCGAGCAATTGCAAGCCATGCAATTGGCAGAAGAGGATGCCATCATCAAACCCAAAGGTCTGCCTGCTTATGGCGACAAACCATCACGCGGGGCCAGCAAATTAAACATTCCCTGGTCACGGGTATTGTTTACCCTTACCGTGGGTTTGATCTCGTTCGGGTTTTTCTTCTGGTCGTCTGCCACCCGTGGAGCCGGGCCCATTACCCCCATCAAAGACCGGGTATTTGATGCCAGTATTTGGGCGATATTTATTGCCGCTTTGGTTTGGGCCTTTGTTGCCGCAGAGATATTCAAAGCACCGTTACTGATCGAAAATGCCAACCGGATGGGCGAATATGCCGGTGGATTTTTGAACTTGGATTGGAAAGAGGGCGGGCTGTATTTACAACAAATGTCGGTCACCATCCAAATCGCATTATGGGGCACATTCCTCTCGGTAATCGCTGCCATTCCATTTGGCTTGTTATCGGCACGTAATGTGGCTCCGGCACCAGTGGTATTTGTGGTGCGCCGGATCATGGATGCGTTTCGCTCGATCAACGAATTGGTCGTGGGTACTATGTTTGTGGTCACCGTCGGGCTTGGCCCCTTTGCTGGGGTGTTGGCGCTGGCCATTCATACCACCGGGGTCTTGGCCAAATTGTTCTCCGAAGCGGTGGAAGCCATGGACGCAGGTCCGGTCGAAGGCGTACGCGCCACCGGGGCCAGATCCATTCATGAAGTGGTTTGGGGGGTGATCCCACAAGTGGCACCGCTTTGGACCTCGTATGCGCTCTATCGCTTTGAGTCGAACACTCGTTCAGCGACCATTTTG
>UOEE01000232.1_pt1 | contig 12959 bp, 12 predicted proteins | sample 1990011 | NCBI WGS metagenome assembly UOEE01 (sample SAMEA4728526, study PRJEB27164) | hydrothermal vent metagenome | biome: marine basaltic hydrothermal vent biome; feature: marine hydrothermal vent; material: mineral | place: Pacific Ocean | collected 2011-06-14/2011-07-23 | depth 1741 m | reverse complement strand
TTAGTTAAGACACTGCTGGTTAATCTGATTATATCAGATGATTAACCCTAGTTGCATTACGCACCCTACTCACTTGACCAAACACTTGTTTGGTTTCGGTTTTGTGCCGACCAAAAGGGATTGTTTGCCTTCTTTATCTAAAAAAACTGCAATTAAAGTTCTTTGATCAAGACAACCAAAATCTCGGTGTGAACAACACCAATACGGTGAAAATTTCCAAACGCCCTACGATCATCCCGGTGGCCATCATCCATTTGGCAATATCCGGCAAAGAGGAAAAATTACCCGATGGTCCAACAATATCCCCCAAGCCCGGCCCAACATTGGTGATCGAAGTGGCGGCAGCCGAAATAGCAGTTATTGGCTCTAACCCGCTCAGCGATAAGCCAATTGCCAAAGCAGCAAAACAGGCAAAAAACACAAAAATAAACCCTAAAACAGAATACAGCGCCGAGGCAGGCAATGGGTGGCCATTATACACCATAACATCAACTTCTTTGGGGTGCAGCATCCGGCGGATATATACCCGCAAGCCCTCGGCAGCGACTTGAAAGCGGAATATCTTAATTGAACACGAAGACGACCCGGCGCAGCCGCCAATGAACATCAGCAGAAAAAACATCCCGGCCATTGCCGGTCCCCAAGCCTGAAAATCCCCCAAGGCATATCCAGTGCCGGTAACGATTGAAATGACGTTGAACAAAGCGGTTCTTATAACCCGTTCTGGTGGCACAGTGCCTTGCCACCAGATATAAAGCGAGGCAATGAGGGTAAATATCACCACAACCATAAAAAATGCTTTGATTTGCGAATCCCGAAACAGCGTACCCACCCGGCCATTTAACGCCAAGATAAAGGCTGCAAATGGCAAAGCACCTGCAAACATGAAAACCGAGGCCGCAATATCTGCCCCGCCGGTGGCATAAAGGCCAAAAGAGCTGTCAGAATTGGTAAAGCCGCCGGTGGCAACGGTGGTCATGGCGTAACACATGGCATCAAAAGGCGGCATGCCCAACAGCCAGTAAATCCCGCCGCAAGCCAAAGTCAGCGCCAGATAAACCAGCGACAACCCAATGGCAATACCGCCAGCGCGGGGCAGAAACTTGCCCAACGGGTCAAACCATTCGCTGGAAAATAACTGCATCCCACCGATTTTTAACATCGGCAAAACCGCCATGGCTGTGACCACAATGCCGATACCGCCAATCCACTGCAGCAAAGCCCGCCACAATAAAATGCCGCGATTCATCTCGTCCAGCCCGGACAAGATAGTTGAACCAGTGGTGGTCAAGCCGGAGACCGCTTCAAAAATTGCGTCGGTAAGGCTAAGCGGTTGTTCAATCAACAAAAATGGCAAAGCCGCAAACAAGCACAACAACACCCAACTGGCCGTAGTTAAAAAGAACGCCCCTCGCACCGATAAGCGCAATTGCCCGCCTTTCGTGCCAACCAGCATGATAATCCCGGTAAACAAGGTAATAACCATAGAAATGGCAAAACTGCGCCAATTTGCATGTCCCGTCATCAGATCTGCCAACATCGGAGCCAGCATGAAAATGCCCAGCAACGAGATCATAGCACCAATAATCAGGATAACAGGTCGAAGATCTGCCATCTGTTAATGTACCCGCGCCCGGTCATGGCGGCTGTCCAATGAAAAGTTTGGGATCAGCACATCAAAAACAAATCCGTTATCGTCCCGCACCTCATACACCCCACCCATAATCCCCGAAGGGGTGGCAAGCGGCGCGCCGGATGTGTAGGAAAAACTGTTGCCCGGTTCAATAATTGGTTGTTTGCCAATAATGCCTTTGCCACGCACTTCGGTACTATGGCCAAAACCATCAGTGATTTGCCAATGGCGGTTCATCACCTGTACCGCATGCGGGCCGCCATTAAATATCTCGACCGTATAGGCCCAAAGATAACGCAAAGCAGCGGGATCGGAATCCGCTTCCATAAATTCAGGGGTTACCCTAACCATGATATCGCAAGTGGTAAGTTCATAGGTCATGGCCACATTTCAACCGATTTGGCAGGAGAGCGCAAGCACTTGTCATCAATGGGGGAATCATCACAGCGTTTTTCTCGCAAGCAGTTACGTGAAAGACCAGATGCAAAACCCTTCCAGTATATTGGCCGATACGGCGATCCGGGAACTGTTTACCAACAGCGCAATTCGCGCTCAAAGCCCGCTGGACAGCGATCAGATTCAACCCGCCAGTTTGGATTTGCGGCTGGGCGCAACCGCTTATCGCATCCGAGCCAGCTTTTTGCCGGGGCCAAAACGCGAAGTCGAAGCATTACTCACCGCGCCATTGGTCATGCACAAAATTGACCTGCGCAAAGGCGCGGTTCTGGAAACCGGCTGTATATATCTGGTGCCATTGTTAGAAAGTCTGCATTTGCCTGCCGACATTAGTGGGCGAGCCAACCCGAAAAGCTCCACCGGGCGCATAGATGTATTTACCCGGGTTATTTGCGATCGAAGCGCTAGTTTTGACAGCATCCCCGCCGGTTATAAAGGACCGCTTTATATCGAGGTCTGCCCGCGCACATTTTCGATATTGGCGCGCGAAGGCGACCGATTGTCCCAATTGCGCTTGCGTTGCGGCCCACCTGCATCGGTAACCGCCGCCCAAACCCAAACCGTGTCCATCTGCCTGCCCAAGCAAGGATTGGCAGGTTATCGGGCCAAGCGTCATTGCGCGGTGTTGGATTTGTCAAAACCTGGCAGCCACAAACAAGCCGATTTTTGGGAACCGCTGGCCACCAAAGATGGATATTTAATCCTCGACCCCGGTGAATTTTATATTCTGGCCTCCAAGGAAAACATTCGCATTCCAGCAGACATGGCCGCTGAAATGGCCCCGATTGCCACCGATATTGGCGAGTTTCGGGTGCATTATGCCGGATTTTTTGACCCCGGCTTTGGTACCGGCAACGCCCTGTCCAAAGCCGTGCTGGAAATACGCGGGCGCGATGTGCCGTTTTTGCTGGGCGATGGCCAAAGCATTGCCCGCTTGGTGTTTGAGCCGATGCAAAGCCAACCCGCCGCCCTTTATGGCAGCGGCGGTAGCAGTCACTATCAAGGACAAGGTTTGAAATTGAGCAAGTTGTTTTGCTAGCTGATGCGCCTTGATATGGTGCGTAAAACGCTGGATTACCTGAGCAAAATGACTATACTTACCCCCCGACAAAGCGGGTGTAGCTCAATGGTAGAGCAGCAGCTTCCCAAGCTGAATACGAGGGTTCGATTCCCTTCACCCGCTCCAATTTTCATAGATATTTGGCAAAGTTTCAATTACTCTGATAGCCCGCCAAGCTCTTTTACCAGTTCGTGTACGCCGATGGCTTCCACCGTATTTCCTTTGATAAAACGCTCAGTGCCAGAATAAGCTAGAAACGCTTTGGTTGGCTGAATATCGTCGAGTGCTGTGTGAAAGCCGCGTTCAATTTTTGGCACAGAGCTGCGTTTAATCTCGATTGCCCATGTTCCATGTCTATCCCCCATTTCCAGCAGAAGATCAATTTCTGCGCCTCGTGCCGTGCGATAAAAACTTGCTCGTGTACGAGGCGGTGCAACCGCTAACAGGCTTTCAATAATAAAACCTTCCCAGCTTGCTCCAACCACTGGATGTCCTAATAATTCTTCGTTATTTTCAATTCCAAGCAACGCATGAACGAGGCCGCTATCGCGTATGTATGTTTTTGGAGCTTTGACCAAACGCTTGCCAACATTCGCGTGATAAGGTGGCAAGCGGCGCACCAAAAGAAGATCAACAAGTAAATCTATATAGCTTGTAACCGTGGGTGCCGAAACGCTCAAACCACTCGCCAATCTTGAAGCATTCAGTAGCCCTGCTTGATTGTGCGCAAGCATAGTCCATAATCTTTCAAGGGTTTCAGCAGGAATGCGCGGCCCAAACATTGGCACTTCACGTTCTAAATACGTCCGAATAAAACTCTGGCGCAACAGGAAGCTATCTTCATCTTTTTTGGCTAAAAAACTGTCCGGGAAACCACCGCGCAACCAAAGTTTTCCTATCTCGTTGGGCGATATTTCAGTAATACTTAATGGGCCAAGATCAATATATTCTATCCTTCCGGCCAAGGTTTCACCGGACTGGCGAAGCAGATCAATCGAAGCTGATCCGAGAATCAAAAACCGACCTGTTCGCTTTCCTTGCCTGCGGCCTTCATCAATAATGCCGCGTAATGATTCAAATAGAGCTGGTGTGCGGTGAATTTCGTCAAGAATGACAAGTTTGTCCACATGTTGGTTGAGATAAAGTACTGGCTCGGCAAGTTTCTCTCGATCTGCCATTGATTCGAGATCAAGATAGATTGATGGTCGGTTTTTTGCAATTTCAAGCGCAAGCGTTGTTTTTCCAGCTTGCCGAGGGCCAATGATCGCTATCGCAGCTTGGCGTTCAAGAGCTTGTTCAATATGGGTGCGGGCATATCGTTGTAACATTGTTGTATATTAAAATAAACGTTTTCAATTTGCAACAATAATCTTATTGTGGTTATTATGCACTGCAATGTAGTTTAGTTGACCAATGTCTCTTCCATTACCAAAAATTTAGATACCAAATGCTTTCGTTATGGCGGTTGCAAGACTACAGTGTTGGCAAAATTTAATTGTGGAGGCAAATATGCGTTTTTTCGTTTCGGGTTTAGTGGCTGGTTTTTGTTTGGTGGCTAGTGGTTCTGCGTTGGCGCTGGATACGTCTGCGGCCCAAGCGGCAGCCCCGGTTTTACCGTCGATTGACGCGGCACCAGTGGGGCAGCTTCCTGTGGGAATATCGCCTTTGTCTTATGACTTACATTTGACTATTGATCCGACCAGTGACGAGTTTCAGGGCGTGGTTTCCATCAAGGTTGATCTGGAAAAATCCATGCAAGGATTTTGGCTGCATGGCGAAAATTTGGTGGTGGATGCGGCCTCATTGGAACTGGATGATGGCACCAAAATTGCGGCTAGTTATAAAGAATCAGCCGAACCGGGTGTGTCGTTGGTCACCCTTGCCAGCGTTGCTGGCCCCGGAACCGGTACTTTGCATTTTCGGTATCACGCGCCGTTCAACCAATCACTGGATGGGTTGTATCAGGTCAAACGTGACGAGCAGTCCTATATTGTTAGCCAATTTGAAGCCATTGCTGCGCGCAAAGCCTTTCCGGGTTTTGACGAACCGCGTTTCAAGGTTCCGTTCTCGCTTACCGTGACTGCGCCCAAAGACAATGCCGTCATCACCAATACACCGCAAACCAAAGCTACCGAATTGGGCAATATGATCCGGTATGAGTTTGCCGATACCAAACCTTTGCCAACCTATTTGTTGGCGTTTGCGGTTGGCCCGTATGATGTCAATACTTGGGAGGCTATTCCAACCAATGCGGTGCGCGATCGGGTGGTGCCTTTGCGCGGGGTTGCCACCAAAGGAAGCGGTAGCCAATTGGCCTATGCGTTGCAAAATACTGCCGGGATTGTGGCGGTGCAAGAAGACTATTTCGGCATTGCCTATCCCTATGCCAAGCTGGATTTGATCGCTGCACCTGATTATGCGTTTGGTGCAATGGAAAACCCCGGTGCCATTGTTTTTACTGAATTTTTGCTATTGATGGACGAAGAATCATCTTTGCGCCAAAAACGAGCCTATGCCTCGGTCAACTCCCATGAATTGGCCCACCAATGGTTTGGCGATTTGGTAACCCCAAAATGGTGGACTGATATTTGGCTGAACGAAGCCTTTGCCACTTGGATGGGCAATAAGACCTTGGGTATTTGGGATCCAAAAGGCGAGTTTGAGCGTGCAACTTTGCGCGGTGCTTTGGGGGCGATGAACATGGATGCGTTGGCCAATGCCCGGCAAATTCACGAACCCGTAAAACGCAATGCCGAAATTTGGGATGCCTTTGATGGCATTACCTATAGAAAAGGCGCGGGGGTTCTGGCGATGATCGAAAGTTATGTCGGTGAAAAGGCATTTCAAAGCGGGGTGCGTGAACACATGAAACGCTTTGCTTTTAAGACCGCCACAGCAGAAGACTTTTTCACCTCGCTTGGCGAAGGTTCCGGACATCCAGAAATCACTAGCTCGTTGACTTCATTTGTCGATCAACCTTATGTACCCCGGGTTAAGGTAACGCTCAAAACCAGCGACCATAAAACTGTATTACAGCTCAGCCAAAGCACCTATCTTCCCTTAGGTTCTAAAATTGCCAATACCGGACAATGGGAAATCCCATTTTGTGCCTCTGGCATGGCCGATGGCAAGCCGTTCAAAACCTGTACCATGATAAAAGACAAACAACAGATCTTGACCTTGGACAGCAAACAAGCCCCGGCTTATGTGATGCCCAATGCCAATGGCGCTGGATATTATCGCTTTAGCTTGGACGAGGACGGTTGGGATAAATTGATCGCAGTGGCGGATACTTTACCTGCTACCGAAGCCTTGTCTTTGCGCGACAGTGCGTCTGCGGCATTGAACGCGGGCGAAATGTCTGCGGACCTGTGGTTTGATCTGATGGAAAAACTCACCAGCCACCCGGCTTGGGATGTGGTGTCTGCGGCCTCTGGCTCCATCGCTGGTTTGCGCGGCAGGGCCGTGAAACGCGATGATCCAGCACTGGCAGCCTATGTATTGCGAGTATTTGGCCCACGATATAACAACATCAAAGGCGATGGTCCGAGTGCAACTTTGTTGCGCAGTACCTTGAAACGCCGTCTGGCCATGGGTGGCAAAGACCCGGCTATTCGCGAGCCTTTGGTGGCTGCTGCTATGCAGTTCGTAAAATTAGCCGATGATGACAGTGATGCTCCGGCGCTGGCGCCTTCGGATATGGGCATGGCGTTTTCTGCTGCCGTACAGGACAAAGGCAAACCATTTGTTGAGGCGCTAAAAACCCTGCTTGAAACCGAACGTAACCCGGCGGTACGCGGTGCAGCACTTGGCGCATTGAGTGCCACCAATGACCCGGTGCTTGCCGCTGATTTACGGCAATGGGCATTGGGAGAAACCGTAACGGGCCGCGAAGCTCTAGGTGTTATTCGTGGGCAAATGGGCGGTGATATGGCCGATGAAGGTTGGCACTGGTTTAAGGAAAACTTTGATGCGGTTCTGTCCAGAATGCCGGATGTCAGAAAATCTGCTGCTCCTAATTTTGGTCGTGGTTTTTGCGATGCTGATAAGGCGCAAGCTGTGCAAACTTTTTTCACCGCCAATGCTGATAAAATCCCCGGTTATGAGCGACCTTTGGCCCAAACCTTAGAGGGCATTGCACTTTGCGCCGCGTTCAAAAAAGCCAAAGCAAAAGAGCTGGCCGATGCATTGGCCTCGCGTGGGTAGCTTGGTTTCACCCTAGCCTTTCCTTTGCCGGGTGCGAGCCGTAGTCTTGCCATACCGAATCAGGGAAACACGGGCAAAAATATGAGCAAGGAAACCGAACAGGAACAGTTCTGGCGCGGCGAATTTGGCGATGACTATGTCGGGCGATGCCGGGGCGATGCGGCTTTGGCGGCCCGGTTTTCACTGTGGTCGAAAATCCTGCAATCTTGCGGGCCGATTACCAGTATCACCGAGTTTGGCGCCAATATCGGGCTAAACTTGCAAGCCCTGCACGGCTTATTGCCGCAATCCAGCCTGCATGGGGTCGAGATTAACAGCAAAGCTGCCAGCGAGCTGAAATCTTTGGGTTTTGTTGATGTATTGGAAGGCTCACTGCTTGACACTGCACCGGCCAGTCAAAGCGATTTGGCATTTACCTGCACAGTGTTGATTCATATCAATCCGGACGAGCTGCCCCGCGCCTATGCTCAAATTGCCAATGCAACCCGCCGATATGCGGTGATCTGTGAATACTATAACCCGGTTCCGGTGGAAGTTTCATATCGCGGACACACCGAAAGATTGTTCAAACGCGATTTTGCTGGCGAGTTCATGGCCGCCCACCCGCAATTTTGCTTACGCGATTATGGCTTTGTCTATCATGGCGACCCGAACTTTCCGGTCGATGATTTTAGCTGGTTTTTGATGGAACGAAACTAAGACGCTTCCAAGCCAATACAGTCCAATATGACCGCCAGATTATCGCTGCAAGTTCATTTTTGGAAACTCTACACTACTTACCAGATCTTGTGTCACCCATGGCTCGATTGCGGTGAACACCATTTCCTTTAATTCGCTCGTATCGATGGATTGTTCACCCTCCACACCGGCAGTATCCATAACAAGTGCCTGATTATGGCTAAATCGAATGATAGCATCGCTCAAAAACTGGCTTTTTGCTCGTAACGGCCACGCATCTTTGCTTTCATTTAGGTTTAGCCGGATGGATAGGAACAAATAATTTGATAACCGACCCCGATAGGTCACTGGCAAAATAACCATTGGAATATCGACCGCATGGCTGGCCCGTTTGGCACCGCCTTCATCCAGCGGCTCTTCTTCTTCCTCGGTTGCCCAATTGGCTTGAAATTGATTGCTTGCGCCTTTTTTCTTACCGCCGCCTTTACCTCCGCCGCCACCGGCAAAGGCTGGAGCAACCAGAAACATGGAAACAGCACAGATAAGTAACAAACGAAACATGGAATTTCTTTCAGCTTTGGACAAGGCTAGCCACCATGTCACAAAACCCTCAAAAATGCGTAAATCCGCTAACAGGCCAATCTACCACCGCCCCGTTAAGGCGCAAAACCACCCCGTTTCCAGCTTCTAAATGCCCAATTCGGGTAACCGGACAACCAGTTTTTGCGGCAACAACTTCAATTTCGCGCCGGGCTTCCATTGGTGCTGAAAACAATAATTCGTAGTCATCACCTGCCGATAATGTTTTCCATTGTTCGGCTGGACTTCCATTGCGGTTTCGCCAGTTCTGAAACGCTGCAGAAACCGGAATTTTTTCTGTTTCAATAACCAAAGACAAATTGCTGGCGCGGGCAAGGTGCCCGGCATCGGCAGCCAAACCATCGGAAATATCAATCATGCAATGAGCCAAACTAGCCAACTGATACCCCAAAGCAATTCGCGGCTGTGGCCATCTATATCGTTGCGCTAGATAATCTGTGTCCTTTGCATCCAATTTGGAAAGTTCTGGGTTTTGCTGCCCCATCTGTAACCATTTTAGCCCCAATGCCCCATCGCCAATACTGCCAGAAACCCAAACATTATCCCCAATTTGACCACCAGAACGCAGGACCGGGCTGTGTTTCACCTCGCCGATTGCGGTTATCGATACGGTGGTGGGGCCACTGCCCTGCACCGTATCACCACCGATAAGATGCACAGCAAAATGCTCACATTCCTTGCGAATGGTTTCGGCTAAAGCTGGCATTTGGCCCGGCTTGGACTTTGTGCCAAGACACAATCCCAACAGGATAAATTTTGGCTGTGCCGCCATTGCGGCCAAATCTGACAAATTAACCCGAATGGCTTTGCGAACCACATCCGCATCATTGTCATCTGGCAAGGCATGAATACCAGCTTGCACCAAGTCTTTAACCAGCACCAATTTACCAATTAATGCCCCGTCATCGGCCAAATCTAGGCTTTCTTCGCTTTGGCCAGCAAACCGGGCCAGTTCAGAAATAAAGCTAAACTCGTCGGCGCTCACTCGTCCGACTTTGTTAGTGATTTGTCGGGGTTTTTGGCGATGGCATCCAGCGTGGCATTAACAAATCCGGTTTCTTTGGCATCAAAAAAGTCATGCGCGATTTCAACATATTCGTCCAAAACCACCGCAGCTGGCGCATCTTTTAACACCAGCAATTCACAACTGCCGCAGCGCAAAATCGCTCGCAAAGTGGCATCCACCCGGCTGAGCCGCCAATTGCCCGACAACCGCCCCCGAATGGCCTCATCAATTTTATCTTGATGCGCCACAACTTCGCTCACCAGTTTAGCAAACAAGGTTTTATCCACCTCGCCCGCTTCATCCAGCCTGATTTCAAGAAACTCTTTAATCACCCCGGCAGCACCCCTTTTGGCGATTTCCATCTGGTACAGTGCCTGCACGGCGGCCAGTCGGGCATTGTGTTTTCCAGGTGCTTTGCGATGCCCGGGTTTGGAGGGAGTTGCGTTCATTATCTTAATCCAAAATCAAATCAGTGTAGCTGCTGGCAAGGCCGCCAACAAAGCGGCTTTATTTGCCAAGTTTCTCATCAGCAATGAATTTGGCAAAATCCTTGGTTTCGCTAAAATCCATATATACAGATGCGTAGCGGACATAGGCCACTTGGTCGAGATTAGCCAGCGCTTCCATCACCATTTTACCAACCCGGTCGGATGGCACATCCATATCCCCCTCGCTTTCCAGCCGTCGAACGATGGAAGATACCATGTTTTCCAAGCGGTCAGGCTCCATTGGGCGTTTTTGCAGGGCGATGGAAATCGAGCGCATCAGTTTTTCCCGGTCAAACCGAACCCGCCGTCCAGAGCGTTTCACTACGGTTAATTCGCGCAATTGCACCCGCTCAAACGTGGTAAATCGCTGGCCACAACTTTGGCATTGTCGGCGCCGTCGGATGGTGGCACCGCCTTCGGCGCTACGCGAATCCTTAACTTGGCTATCGTCATCTGAACAAAACGGGCAACGCATTTTTAGCTCCGATACATCGGGAATTTCCCGGTGAGTTGTAACACTCTTTCGCGCACCGAATTTTCAACATCCGGGTTTCCTTGCGGGTTTTTAACCAGTGCGTCTAATACCTCTACCATCAAATCACCAATTAACTCAAATTCTGCCTCGCCAAAACCACGGGTGGTACCGGCTGGCGAACCAATTCTAATGCCAGAAGTTATGGTTGGTTTTTCCGGGTCGCCCGGCACACCGTTTTTGTTACAGGTAATAAAGGCCCGTTCCAACGCATGTTCTGCGGCTTTGCCGGTAAGGCCTTTGCTACGCAAATCAACCAATGCCAAATGCGTATCCGTGCCGCCCGATACCAGCGAATAGCCCCCGGTTTCTAGCTGTTTTGCCATGATTTTGCAGTTGGCAATTACTTGTTTGGCATACGACTTGAACCCCGGTTGCAAGGCTTCGCCAAATGCCACCGCTTTGGCGGCAATCACATGCATTAGCGGGCCGCCTTGCAAGCCCGGAAAAATCGCCGAGTTGATTTTGCGGGCAATTTCTTCGTCATTGGTCAAAATCATCCCGCCGCGTGGCCCGCGCAAGGTTTTGTGGGTGGTGGTGGTTACCACATCGGCAAAGGGCAGCGGGTTTTCATGCACACCGGCGGCAACCAATCCGGCAATATGGGCCATATCGACCATCAATTTAGCGCCAACTTCATCGGCAATTTTACGGAACCCTTGAAAGTCGATGGCTCTGGGATAGGCAGAACCACCAGCAATGATGAGCGCCGGGCGCACCTGTTTTGCCTTGGCCAGCACCGCATCCATATCAATACGGTGCGTTTTCGGGTCTAGCCCGTATTGTTCAGCTTGAAACCATTTACCCGATAGATTGGGTCTAGCCCCATGGGTTAGATGGCCACCAGCATCTAGTGACAGCCCGAGCAAAGTCTCGCCCGGTTTCACCAATGCCAGCAATACCGCTTGATTGGCTTGGCTGCCGGAATTGGGCTGCACATTGGCAAAACCCGCATTAAACAAAGTTTTGGCCCGCGCAATCGCTAGGCTTTCCACCGCATCAACAAATTCACAGCCACCATAATAGCGCCGTCCCGGATACCCTTCGGCATATTTGTTGGTTAGGACAGAGCCTTGCGCCTGCAAAACTGCCAAAGAGACGATATTTTCTGATGCAATCAGTTCAATTTGCTGATTCTGTCGAGTTTGTTCATCCCGAATATGCTGAAACAGCGCTGAATCTGTCTCGTGCAAGGTGTTTTGGAAAAAACTTTCACTGGCTTTGAATTCCATATCCATATCATTTTCCTCTACTTAATGCTGCGTGAAGACTGTAGTTTGATACCTACGCTGTTTTTGATAGTCAATTCAACCATTTCAACATCACTATCCCCAAAGGCAAAACTGGAAAACCAGCAACAATCATCAGTTGATTGTTTTTCTATTGATATATTTGGGATGGGTATAAAATACATATAGTTGAACAAATCGGGATGAATTGTTCAATTTTTTATTGTGATAAAGATAAAAATATATAATATATCCGAAAAAATGGACTAAAATACCAAATAGCTGTATCAATGGCCAATAACAAAGTGAGCATCAAATGAGTATCAAAGCACCCAGTGATAGAAACAAGAAACAGGTTTTATCCCTAACCGCAAAAATTGTCTCCTCCTATGTCAGAAATAACGAAATAGATTCATCCACCCTGCCTGATTTGATTCGTTCGGTTTTTGCCAGCCTCCAAAAAATGGGTGATATCGCACAACTTGAACAAACTCCAAAAAACCCGGCAGTCGCCATCAAAAACTCTATCACCGATGAATACCTAATTTGCCTTGAAGACGGCAAAAAACTGAAAATGCTCAAACGATATATACGCACCAGATACAATCTCACACCAGACGAATACCGGCGCAAATGGGGTTTGCCCGCCAGCTATCCTATGGTTGCCCCCGCTTATTCCAAACGCCGTTCCCAATTCGCCAGGGACATTGGCCTTGGCCGAGGCGTTGGCCGCAAAAAGAAATAAGCAAATTGTAACGGCAGGACGCCAAATACCAGAAATGGGTTGCGGCATTTATCAAACTTACCAAAAAAACCCGGCCCCTAGATAAAATCAGGGGCCGGGGAGTTTGTTTGGTGCAGAGATAGACTCTGGGTTATGGTTTGCACCATCCCTTGTCATCAATTTCCCAAGCACCACAGGAACCGCTGTTGGATAGCTCCAGACAATCCTTCAGACCGGAGCAGCCACAAGCCTTTTTATTGCCATTGCTGTCATAATTACACCAATACTCATTTCCACCGGGTTTGCCGGCTTTCAAACCGCCAATGGTTGATGGCAATGCGTTCTTT